>Ga0310120_10002088_pt1 | contig 14784 bp, 10 predicted proteins | sample CB27_AW_983_MG_FD_203506 | JGI IMG/M metagenome (GOLD analysis project Ga0310120, IMG submission 203506) | Marine microbial communities from Western Arctic Ocean, Canada - CB27_AW_983 | ecosystem: Environmental > Aquatic > Marine > Oceanic | place: Canada: Western Arctic Ocean | collected...
GGCCTTGAGATTCAGGGCGATGACGAGGCCATCCATCCACTCCGTGAGATCGAGGGTGTCACCCCTCGGGCGGGGGGCAGTGGCTTCGAGAGTGAGATCAGAGGAGAGGTTCGCTTTCAGGGTGAGGATCTCTCCGAGGGCACAGTCGGCCGCGACCTGGGCGAGTTCGCCTTGGGGCCATCGCAAGTCTTGCGCTTCCACGATGGCGGTCCCACTCCAAGCGTCCGGCTTCTGCAGCAGATTTTCGAAATCGACCGAGAGCTTGTCGATGGTGCCGGCAAGCTCCAAGTCGGGAAAGGATGCCAGCTTGGAGAGGTCGAGGACTTGATCCTTCAGGTCGATGCGAACAGTGCCGGTATCGTCGGCGAAGAGCTGGAGTTCGGTCTCGAGGGTGCCGACCATGGCGTCGATGGAAAGCCTGCCTCCGATGGGGAAATCGATCGCGAGGGATTGCACGGCCAGTTCGGGGATGATCTGGGCGCAACTGAGCGTGATTTGTTCGTCTTCCCAGGTCAGGACGAGGTTTTGCTCGCGGAGCCCTTCCACGCCGAGGGCATTGCTTTCAAGATCCTCGAGGGTGATCTTCGATGTCCCCGACGTATGCTTGAGGGCTCCGAGGGTGAAGCGCAGGGGAAGATCCTCCTGCGGACCCTTGAGAGTGAGGTCGATCTCGGAGATGTCGATCTGGACGGGAAGAAAGAGAGGACGGTATTTGCGGAGAGTGTCTCCGAGGGCGCGATAGTCGGGAGGGGTTGAAGCCTCTTCCGTTTCTCCGGAGGGCTTCTCGAATGAAGACTTGGCCACCACCACAATCTTGCGGATCACGAGGGAGTCGATCTTCTTGCCGGGAAGATCCAGGATCCAATAGCTCACCCCAATTTCATCGAAGCTCAGCAATTCGATCTCACCAACTCCGGTGAAGTGTCCCTTGCGAAGAGTGAACCCTTTGTGAAGTGCGCCTTCGACCGCAAGTTCTCCCGCAAGGCCCCGCTCCGCCAGTTTTTCCTTGATTGTATTGGCGATGAACCATCGTGCGATCGGACCGTTGAGGGCAAGGCCAAGCGCGATCGAGAGCCCGCACAAAATCAAAAGGACACGCAACCAGCGCCGCTTTTTTCGGCGTGGTGGAGAGATGGTCTTCTTGCCCTGCGATTTGGACACGATCGGAGTGGGTGAGCGCGGGACCTTGCGTCAGGCTTGATCGTCTCGCTTGCGCGCGCCCCGATACCTAAGCAAAGGAACCCGTTCCGCTCAAGCTTTGCAGTGCTTGGATCTCTACCCCAACCATTGAGGGATCCTGATGGTCGAAGTATCTGTTACTTTGGGCCTCGCGTGCTCACCCGCCCGTGGCGGCAGTCCGTGTTACGGTGATGAGGAGATATTCGATCTGTCTGCTTGAGCCGGTGCAACGCTGGACAAGAGCCTCCCGCTCAAAGGGCGCTCTCCTGATCTCGAGTTGGAGGGTATGGAGAGATCGTCGGCTCATGCTTCTCAAGACGGCGCTCACGCAAAGCTGACCATGGAGCGAAGAATGGATCAGCAGGGTTGAGGTGAGCTGAAGTAGCTACGGGACCTACATGTTGGGCAGTTCGATGAAGCCTTCCAGCTTCCGAATGCGCGTCGGGTGACGCATCTTGCGAAGGGCCTTCGCTTCGATCTGGCGAATGCGCTCGCGGGTGACCTGGAACTGGCGGCCGACTTCCTCCAGGGTGCGGCTGTAGCCGTCCTTGAGGCCGAAGCGTTGTTCGAGAACTTCGCGCTCGCGCTCGGTGAGGGTGTCGAGGACCTCGTTGATCTTGTCCTTCAACATGGAGAAGCCCGCTTCCTCCATCGGGTTCTCGGCAGTCTTGTCCTCGATGAAGTCACCGAAGGAGGTGTCGTCGCTGTCCCCCACGGGAGCTTGCAGCGAAATGGGCTGCTGAGCCATCTTGAGGACGGCGCGCACCCGCTCGACGGGAAGGTGGATCTCCTCCGCGATTTCATCCGGAGTGGGCTCGCGGCCGTATTCCTGGACGAGCTGCTTCTGCACCCGCATGAGCTTGTTGATGGTCTCGATCATGTGGACCGGGATCCGGATGGTCCGGGCCTGGTCGGCAATCGAGCGGGTGATGGCCTGGCGAATCCACCAGGTGGCATAGGTGGAGAACTTGTATCCGCGGCGGTATTCGAATTTTTCGACCGCCTTCATGAGGCCCATGTTGCCTTCCTGAATGAGGTCGAGGAAAGAGAGGCCCCGGTTGGTGTACTTCTTGGCGATCGAAATGACGAGACGCAGGTTAGCTTCCACCATCTCGGTCTTGGCCTTGTGCGCTTCGCGCAGCCAGTGGCGGAGATCGCCATTGGTGGACTCGAAGTGCTCTTGATCGTGCCACGAGTAGAGTTGGAGTTCCTTGAGCTTGGTCTCGAATTCCTTCTTGTCTTTGACCCGGGAGGCGAGCTTGCGCTGATAGCGGGAGATCTTGTTCCGAGTCTCCTCAACTTCCTCGCAGAAGTCTTCGATGACCTTCTGTTTGAAGTAAAAGCGATTGTAGAGGCGGGTGAGAGTGGTGAGATTTTTCTCGAGGTCAGCGAGAAGCTTCTTCTTCCCACGGACTGATTTCGCGGTGAGCTTCTTGAAGACCTTGCTGGTGTCTTCGTGCAGGTTGCGGACCTGATCGCACAACTTGGGCAGCGTCTTCATGTAGCGCTCCCGACTCTCGATTTTCTTGTCGAGGATCACGCGGTCAAATCGCTCCTTGCCGCGTTGTAGTTTGTCGGCGAGGGCGAGGTAGCTGTCCGAGGTGAAGCCGAACTTGTGGAGAAACTTCTGCACGCAAAGTTCGGCGTCTTCGATGCGCTTGGAGATTTCGACCTCCTGTTCGCGAGTGAGCAGCGGGACCTGGCCCATCTGCTTGAGGTACATCCGAACCGGATCGTCGAGGATATCGAGCTTTTGGTCCTTGGTGTCCTCGGCAGCGTGGTCGGAGGACTTCTTGTCCTTGAAGCGATCGACCTCTGAGGAGTCGATGATGTTGAACTCCATGTTGCGGAGGCGATCGAGAATCGCTTCCACATCGGCGGGGTCGACAAGATCCTTGGGGAGGATCTCGTGGATGTCGTCGTAAGTGAGATAGTCCTGCTCTTTGGCGAGCTTGATGAGCTCGCGCATCTTTTCCTGGATCTCAGGGGTATCGATGCGGTTCTTGACCTTGGCGCCCTTCTTGGGGGGCTCTGCTGCCGCGGGAGCGGCCTCCGCCGCTTTGGTTCTCCTTTTGGACTTGGGTTCTGCCTTGGCGGCGGCCTTTTTAGCCGGGACCTTCTTGGCGGCCTTCTTGGCGGCCTTCTTTTTGGGCACACTCTTGGCTTTGGCGGCCACCTTCTTCTTGCTCACCGCCTTCTTTGTAGCTTTCTTGGCGGGTAAGCGCTTGGCAGCTTTGGCAGCCTTCTTGGCGGGTAAGCGCTTGGCAGCTTTGGCAGCCTTCTTGGCGGGTAAGCGCTTGGCAGCTTTGGTAGCCTTCTTGGCAGCAACTTTTTTAGCTGCCTTCTTGGGCGCGACTTTCTTTTTCGCCATGGGGCCTTTTCGGAGTAGGACTGGGATCGGGATACAATTCTCCCATTATAGCAACCCGGGGCGCTCGTCCCCGGAAGCGAGCGGGACTGTTCGTGAGGTTGTGGGTGAGGTCAAGTTTTTTTGGAGTCGGCACGAATTCTCTGCAAGTCGGCAATCTCGCGCATAATTTCCGCCGCTTCGCCGTCGGAGAGGTCCGCAGCCTTGAGTCGGGACCCGAGTCCCTCCATCTGGCGCACGATGCCCTGTTCCGCCAGCTTGCCGAGCGTTTCGGTGGCAGCGGCGGTGGGATCCTCCGGGGTGGGATCTTCCAGCAAGCTCATGAGGGTCGCCCGGTCCTCCCTAGACTGAGCGTCCAAGAAGGTGTTTACCGCGGCCGGCTCGGGAACGTCCGGCCGGATCGTAAGAATCCGTCTGAGGAGGACTTCGCCTTCCCGGCCTTCCGTGCCAATGAGCAACTGCTCGGTTTGGTCGCACAGGAAATCGAGGACCTCGTGGGACTGGAGGGCCAGGGCAGCCAGGACGCCAATCTCGCGCTCGACGGGCGTGGGCACGAGAATATCGGCCTCCTCATTCACGGATCTGTTGCGACGAAGATTCCTACGCTTGGATTCCTGAATGATCGCTCCCCGGATCCCCTCGACCCCCAGGCCAAGCCGGGTGGCGACAAAATTGATGGAGGCTTCCTGGGCATTTTTGTCGATGAGGGCCTGCAAGAGCGGGGCGAGTTCGCGGACCACCCGCGCCTTGGTGCCCGGATCCTCGAGATTCTCGTTCTCGGCGGTGAAGCGCAGCAGGTAGTCAAAAAACTCAGCGGCGTGCTCAATGAGCTTGTGAAAGGCCTCGGGACCTGCGGATTTGATCAGGGAGTCGGGGTCCTCGCCTTTGGGCATGGTCGCGACGCGGACATCGATCCCTGCGCCCGCGAGCTCGGGAAAAGCCCGCAGGGCCGCTTTATGGCCCGCGGCATCGGAGTCATAGCAAATCACCACCTTGCTGATGTAGCGTTTCAGGAGGCGGGCGTGGTCACTGGTAAAGGCGGTGCCGAGGGAAGCCACCGAACACTCCACCCCGGCTTCATGGCAGGCGATGACATCGAGCTGTCCCTCGCAGAGGAGCACGAAACCTTTCAACTTCTTGCGGGCTTTCTGCAATCCGAAGAAGACCTTTGATTTCTTGAAGATGGGGGTCTCGGGCGAGTTGATGTATTTGCCGGACTTGGGATCCTCCCGCAGTTGCCGGCCGCTGAATGCGATGACGTCCTCGGTGGTGTCGTTGTGGATCGGAAACATCAGGCGGTCGCGAAAGCGGACCCAGAGCCCCGCGCTGGAATTTCCCTGGTCGCGCATCCCGGCGAGGCCGGCCTGAATGAGCTCCTTGCCGGTGAAACCAGCCTCGCGGGCCCAATTGAGGAAGGCGTCGGGGTGTTCCGGCATCCAGCCGACGGTCCAGCGCGCCGCCATCTCGTTGCCATAGCCTCGCGACTTCAAGTAAGCCCGGGCGTGTTTGGCGTTGGGGTCCTTGAGGAGGCGTTCATGCATGAAGCGGGCGGCCTTGTTGTGGAGTTCCTTGAGCCGCGTGATCTTGCGCCGGCGGCGATCCTCCTCGGGATCGTATTCCCCCTCTTCGATCGTAATGTTCGCCTTGGCCGCCAGTTTGCGGAGAGCGTCCTGGAAGGGGAGATTTTCGTGGGCCATCACAAATCCCACTGCGCTCCCACTTTCGCTGCAACCGAAACAATGGTAATGCTGGTGGCTGGGATTGACGACGAAGGACGGCGTTTTCTCGTTGTGAAACGGGCAGTGGGTCTTGAAAACCGCACCTTGTCGCTTGAGATCGAATCCGTAGGAGGCAATCAGGTCGACGATGTCGGTGGCGGCCAAGACCTGCTCAACAGTTTCATCAGGGATCCTTGGCATCGATCCATGACTGTAGCGAGAGATCCCGAATTGCCAATCTATCAGGTGGCGGGAATTATGAAGGATTGTGATTTTCTCGCCAAGCGCCGTAAAATCCGCTGTATACTGGAAGCATGAAACGATTGCTTCGCGGAGTTTTTTTTCTCCTGCCTGTTCTTGGCGCAGCTCAAGGGGCGGAGGGGACGGATGGAGCTGGAGGAGGGAAGGGGACCTTCTCAGGCAAGGTGGTCGAGATTGTGATTGGAGAGCGGGAGCTCTCTGATACGCGGAAGTTCCTTGAGTGGGCAAAGATCCTGAAGCGAGCAGAAGAGGAAATGGCACGCGCGGTGGTGCTGCGGATCAACACCGCAGGGGGCAACGCGACCGAGACCTTTGAGTTCATGGAGCAGATCGCTGACCTCACCATTCCCACCTATGCCTTTGTCGAAGGAGAGGCCCTGAGTGCAGGGGCCCTGGTCGCGGTCTCAAGCACGAAGATTTATCTCACCCCGAAGTCCCTCATCGGTGGGGTCGGGTTTGTGAGCTCGGACGAGAAGGAGCTGACCGAGGACCAGCACCGCTACATGAGCCTCTCGCTCGCAAAGGTTCGTTCCGTGGTGGGCCGGCAGGGCCGCAACGTCGAAGTGGTGCAGAGGATGGTGTTCCCGGCGGAGGAGGAAAAGACGTATGGTCGAGTTGTGGTGCCCAAGGGCACCCTTCTCACCCTGAATGCCAGCGAAGCGGTTTCGGAATTCAATGGGGCGCCCCTCCTGGCCCACGGCCTGGTGGCCAATGTGAGCGAGTTGCTGGAGGCCGAAGGCCATGCGGATGCCGAGGTTGTTGCGGGGGAGGCGAAGAAGGAAGAGCCGGAGGTGGTAGATCCCGGGAAGCGTCGTGGCGTGTCGCGGCCGGAGGGACAAGAAGAAGGATCCTTCCGCCGGGGGAAGGAAGAGAGCTTTGAAGGACAGGTCGTCATTTTGAGAGTGGGTGCGCATGACTTGATGAACAAGCAGAGCTTCAAGTACTGGCGCCGCATGATGCGGCGGGCCGAAGATGAACAAGCCGCCGCGGTGGTCTTCGATCTCGACACCCCGGGGGGATTGGCCTTTGACACCAAGGAGCTCATGACGGAGCTCACCCGACTGAAGGTTCCCTCCTTTGCTTACGTCAATCCTCATGCCTACAGCGCGGGTGCGCTCGTTTCGGTCGCCGCGGACCGCATCTACATGAATCCGGACGGTCAGATTGGTGCGGCTGGATTGGTCAGTTCGGCCGGAGAGATCGATGAGATGATGCGGAAGAAACTCCATAGCGTCTTCGATGCCCACCTCCGCACGGTGGCCAAGAAGAAGGGGTACGATCCGGAGCTCATTCGGGCCATGATGATCCCGGACGAGAAAAACGACCGGGTGTTTGGGGAGGTCGTGGTCGCCAAGGGGACTCTCCTGACTTTGAATGCGGAAGAGGCTACTTCGCTTCGGAATGGGAAGCCCTTGCTCGCTAAAAAGATCGTCAACAGCATCGAAGAGATCCTTGCCGAAGAGGGCTTGGAAGGGGTCCCCACCATCCGGGTGGAGCCCACCGGGTTCGAGCTCTTCGCCTGGTGGGTGGCTCGTTATTCCTTCCTCCTGATCCTGGCGGGGATGGGGGCCGGCTATGCCGAATTGAAGGCTCCGGGATTCGGGGTGGGTGGGGTGATCTCGCTGGCGGCCTTCGGGATCTATTTCTTTGGCAATCACCTGGCGGGAAATCTCGCGGGTTACGGGATGGCAGCCCTCTTCGTTTTGGGCGTGCTCCTCATCCTGATTGAAATTTTCCTCATTCCTGGCACTGGGTTTACGGGCATTGCGGGATTGCTTTGTGTTCTCTTCGCGCTCCTCTTCGGAGCGGTGGATTTCATCGACTGGGGTGACTGGAAGGTGGGTGAGTTCAGCGGCAATCTGTTAGACATATTGCGCGGTCCGGTGCTGACCCTGGCCTGGGGATTGTTTGGGGGGTCGATTCTGGTCTTGATCCTGATGCGCTTTCTTCCCGATGCGCCCCTCTTCAGCGCGCTCGTTACCAAGCAGGAGCTCGCGGGAGGGGCCTCCCTGCCGGATGATGCCGCCGGGCACGAAGACCGGGTGGGCTGGACCGGAGAAACGATCACCGATTTGCGCCCGGCCGGAAAGGCGAGGTTTTCTGGCGATGAGCTGGACGTGGTCGCGGACGGCCAATTTATTTTCAAAGGCGCTAAAGTCAGGATTGTCGAAGAAAACGCCCTGCGAGTGGTGGTGAGCGAATTTGAGGCGATTTAGAGGGTTGGGCTGACGCTCTAACAGAACCGGGGAGCGTTTATACCACATTGCAGTTATAGTCACGGAAAGTGAGACAACTTTCCGTGGCAGGCTCGCTTTTTACATGGAAGGTGAATTGGTCGGAATAAACTCCTGACTGCACTCGTCCTAAAGGTAGAAACCCCACCATAAGCAACATGAAAATCCGAAAGAAAGCCACCGAAGGAGAGAGCCCTGAGCTGTTGTTGAAGGAGTATTTTTTGAATGCCTATCTCATCGCACTCCTCAAGCAAATGGGCAATGGCGTGCGCCGCCGTTCTGATTCTGTAAACGCTCAGGTAGCCCAGAGCGTCGCGGAGCAAAACTAGCGCATCGTTCGCTCAGTGGGCAGCGATCTCATCGCTCCCCGGCGGGCGGTCATGCGCTCCCTGGACGAACGAGTCCCTGGTGTCGGTTGCTCGAGTCAGGCACAGTTTTTCAATACCGGCGGAGGTGGCCATGTGGGTTTGGCTGCCTCCGTCGGTTTTGAAGTTTTGGGGGACGGGCTTGCAGGGCGGCTCTTGAGGGGATCGCCGGGAAATGAGGCATCGGTCCGGACGCGCTGTAATTATTTCAGGTCCAGACGTTGTTCCAGGTAGACGCGGAAGATTTCGTAGAACTGCAGCATCGAGTTGATGTCGATTAACTCCTCCCGTGAGTGCAGGTTACCGCACTCCTCGTCGGTGGTGATGGCCAGACCAAGGGAGATTCCCGGAGACTGCAGGTGGAAGTAGCGGAAAAGCTCGAGCATGAGGGTCACGATTTCCTTCCTGTCGCCGGTTCCGGGACCACAGATCTTCCCGTCCCTCAGTCCGGATCGATAGCATTCCCCATCAGTGTGAGGGACGACATCGACATGGCCGAACATGAGGACGTCCGGAGTGGTGCAGTGTTCGGGGAGAGCGACGAGGGAGTGAACACCGTTTGATTCCTAGCTCCGGACCTCGACCGACTCGAGCGATTCGAGGTGGTTGCGCACCCACTCGACGGCGCGCCGAAGATCATGCGGGCGCTCTTCTGAACCGGGAATGAGAACGAGATCTCGAGTCAAGGCGATCAGGCGTTCGCGCAGGCGGGCGGTGTCGAGCTCATGACGGCCCCTGGCGCCGGAAGATCGCGATGTGCCGATCGATCGATTTGCCTTTCGCATCGGCAAGCGCACGCGAAAGAGGGTTGCGGTATTCGGCCACTTTGATGGCGCCGAGCTTCTCCAGTTTTTTGCAAGCGAGTTCGTGCTCCCGGTCGAAATAGGAGGTGATCACGAACAAGCCGTCGTCGCTCAGTTGACGGAGGGCACCGTCGAACATGTGGCCCCAGAGCACAGGGTCATTCCAGAAATTCTGGTGTCGCATGAAGGTGAGGTCGAAGCGATCGTTGGAGGAGAGGCTATCGAGGAAGCGCCGGCCATCCTCGACGTGAAAGCGGGTCTGGACATCACAGTCCTCCCTGGTGTTCCAGCGTTGGTTGGCTTCTTCGATTTCGGGAGCCCGAATATCGGCGCCCACAATCTCCAGCGCACCCGCCTGAGGTCCAAAGACCTCGGCGAGGACTCCCGTTTCATCGGCTCGGCCGCAGGCGAGATTCAGGATGCGTTGCTCGCGGCCCGGATCCTGAAGGCCGGGAAGGCCAGCGAGAGTCGCACGCAACGCCTTCTGCAAGAGTTCCATGTCTTCGGGCAGGTGCTCAAAGGAAAAGGGGAGATTGGGCTGGAGTGGCACGAGGTCGTGATTAAAAGCGGCTTCCCGCGCGATTCAAGAGTTGAGTTGGCACATTGTTCCTGTCAGGGATTCGCGACTCCTCATTCTCTCCGCAATGAATCCCAGCCCGACCCCTGCCAAGGCGCTTCCCCCGAATACGGCTCACCTTGTCCGCAGCATCGCAGATCAGTTCGCAATTGCCGGGGAGTATGTCCTGGGCGAAGAGATTGAGAGCGGGCACATCAACTCGACCTACCTCGCGACCTACGAGCTTTCCGATGGGGAGTCGCGCCGTTATATTCTCCAGCGGATCAATGAGCAGGTGTTCAAGGATCCTCTTGCGGTGATGCGCAATGTGGAGTGTGTCACCTCGCACATCAACTGGAAGGTCCTGCGCAAGAAACGGGATCTCGGAGGCCAGACCCTCAGCCTCTATCCTCACAAGACTGGTCGCTTCTATCATCACGGCGAAGGGGGAGGGATTTGGCGCTGCTATAATTATTTCGAAGGGTGTCGGACTTATGACGTGGTTAAGAATTCGCGACAGGCCTACGAAGCAGGGCACGCCTTTGGAGCCTTTCAGGATTTGGTCAGTGATTTGCCCGCCGCCGAGATCGTGGAAACGATCCCGGACTTTCATCACACTCCGAAGCGCTATGCCGCCCTGATGGCAGCCGTAGAGGAGGACTCCTGCGGACGGGTGGCAGCGGTGCAGGAGGACTTGGAGTTCATCCGCAGCAACCAGAGTGAGGTAGGCCTCCTTCTCAAACTTCAAAAAGAGGGAGTGCTTCCTCTGCGCATCACGCACAACGACACCAAGATCAACAACATCCTCTTCGACCAGGAGTCGGATGAAGCGGTTTGTGTGATTGATCTCGATACCGTCATGCCGGGACTCAGCCTCTACGATTTTGGTGATCTGGTGCGCACAGCCACCAATCCCGCCGCGGAGGACGAGGAGGATCTGGAGAAAGTACAAATGAACATCGGGATCTTCGAGGCGCTGGTGGAGGGTTACCTCGCGGCGGCCGGTTCTGTGCTGAACAAGGCCGAGATTGCCCACATGGCCTTTTCAGGGCGCTTGATTTCGCTCGAACTTGGAATGCGATTCTTGACCGATCACCTGAATGGGGATCAATATTTCCGAGTCCAACGCGAGGGGCAAAATCTTGATCGTGCGCGGACTCAACTCTGTCTCGCATCCCAGATCGCCGAGCACGAGACCACGATGAATGGTTTCGTGCAGAAGGTCGCGAGGTCCCGGTAAGCGAGAGGTGCTCACAGGAGTCAGGTCCCTTCGGAGCGAGTCCCCATTGACCGTGCGGAGAGACTTTGTTGCTCCGTGAAATCCGACTCAGGGTCGGAGACTTCTGCGAGCGCAGCTCCTCGGGAACCCTCTGGAAGGGGCATGGGGAGGGAGCCTGAGCGAAGGGCGGGTGAGGGTCAGGCTCGCTCCAGCGTCACGACGCACTCGAGGTGTTTGGTTTGAGGAAACAAGTCGAAGGGTTGGACCGTGCGAAGCTCATAGCCTCGTGCCGCGAATTCCTTCAGGTCGCGAATCTGGGTCGAAGGATTGCAGGAGACGTAGACCACGCGCTGGGGGTCGAAGGCGAAGAGTTGCTGGAGGAAGTCAGGGCCGCAGCCCTTGCGCGGAGGATCAATCACGACCGTGGTCTCCGCGGCTGGGAAGGTGATCTCCTCGAAGATATGTTCGGCGGAGGCGGTGAGGATGGTGAGGTTGGAGAGATTGTTCTGCTTCGCGTTCTGCCGCGCCCAGTCGGCGGATGATTCGGAAACCTCCACTCCGGCAACCTCTTCGAAGTGATGGGCGAGGGAGAGCGCGAAGAGACCGGATCCGCAATAGGCATCCACGAGATAGCGGCTCCCCACGGCGGCCTCTCTGGCCACGTGATCGACGAAGGCAGGGAGGATGAAGGGATTGTTCTGGAAAAAGTCGCCGGCCAGAAAGTGCAGGGTGAGGTCGCCGACTTTCTCTACGACCACTTCGCGCGGGTTAGTGTGCACCCCAGTTGCGGTGGCGCGAAGGAGAATGGTGGCTCCCTTCTTGTACTTGCCCTGCGCGGCAGTCTGGTGCACTCGCTCGCGCTCGACCGGAAGGGCGGCATTGAGTTCGTCCATGGCGATGGGGCACTGCGGCACATCGATGATCTTGCTGCGCGATCCGATCGCGAGGAAGCCGATGTTGAGCTCCTTGTCGCCCCGTGGTTTCTGAAAGTGGGGGGTGATTTTGGAGCGATAGTTCCAGGGCTGGGGCGAGGGGATGAGTTCCTCGACGGGGTGATCGATTCCCGCCATGTGCATCAGGAGTTCGCCCACTTGCTTCTGTTTCCAGCGGAGCTGATCTGGGTAGGCGAGGTGTTGATACTGGCAGCCGCCGCACTTTGTGAAGAGGGGGCAGGGTGCCTCCTGGCGTTGGGGGCTCGGGAGGAGAACCTCGAGGAGATCGGCTTGTGAACAATTGGCTTCATTCTTCCAGATGCGGGCCTTCACCCGCTCGCCGGGCAGACAGAAGGGCACGAAGACAACCCACCCTCCGTCACCCTTGGAGGCAGGGGGTTCAGGCTCTTCCTTGTTCTGGGAGCCTGGGAGGGCGAGGCCCTCGAATCGGCCCACGCCAGCTCCCAAGTTGGAGAGGGAGTCGATATCGAGCTCGATGACTTCGTGATAGTCAAAGGGTTCGGGGCGGAAGTGTTTGGGAGGAGTGGACATTTGGGAATTGTTGCGGCTCAACACGCTTCAGATTGCTTTAGCTCAAAACTCCGAATAGGATGGGGTCCAATCCGTCGAATAAATATGAAAGCCAGCCTAGTCGTTTGTGTTGCCGGTCTTGCCTTGGCGCCGCTTGTTGGCGCCGAAGTGGTCGAAGAGGAGACGTGGTATAGCGCTGAGGGCAAGGTCGTCAAGACGGTGAAGCGGACCTTGACGGGCGCCCATGCAGTGAGCAAGCCCGACTGGGAGCCTGCTTGGATTGAACGAGAGCGGGTCCGGGACTCACAAACTCGCGTGAGTTACAGCTCTCCTCAGCGTTACCGATCTCGTTCCTACGGATCATCCTATTATTCTTCCTATTACTCCTCCTACGGCACTCGCTACTATTATCCTCGTAGTTCCTACCGTCGCAGTGGGTTTTCCGGATTTCTCCGACTTGGAAGCGGAAAGCCCCATTGGGGAGTTGGTTACCGCAGGCCCGGGCTGAACGCCTTGTTTACTCGGTAGGCGGCTCGCTCGGTGCGCCAGTCTCGATGGGAATTTCCTCGGGCGCCTCGAGTGGAGTCGGAGGAGGAGTGGCAGGTCCCCCCGAGAGCGGACCACTCGAAAGCGGTGCGTTTGAGTCATCGGGGACCGGGACGTAGTTGATTCTTGGGGCGGGTCGCTTCCGATGATTCGGCAAGTTTTCGGTTGGGTCGGGCAGTCGAAAGGGATCCTTGCTCGGATCGAGCAGGGAGGGGGTGTGGGCGAGCGGACGTGCGGCGACCTGGCGGGTAGATTCCACGAGCGGGAATTCCCAGCCTTCTGGCCTCGGAGTTTTGCTGCAGGCGGTGAGTGCCGCGCTGCCAGCGATTGCGAGTAGGATCTTGGTGTTCATCCCGAAAAGGGAAGGCCATCTTGACCAGAATCAACTCCTACTTGCAATGCGGAAACTCCGGACCGCTAGGGACCCTCGATTTTGCGGAGCCAGCGCGTGATGTCGGCGAGCACTTTTTCCCGTTGATGGTCGTAAAACAAGAGGTGGTAGCTCTCTGGGTAGAAGGTGCGCTGCACCTTGGCGGTGGGTGGGAAGCGCGAGGCAAAGTCCTCCACGTCCTGTGCCTTGGAGAAAATATCGTGCCCGCCATGGAGCAGGAGCACGGGGAGGTCCAGCTTTCCGGCCTGTGCTGGCAAGGTCTCGATCATGGTGCCGAGGGTGAAGAGCAGGCGCAGGGTGAAGGCCGAGACGTGATAGGAATTTGTTGCGACCTGGTCCTGATGCACCACGTCCTTGATCACGCGAACCTCGTCTTCCCCCGAGAGCGACTCAAGCGAGATCTTGAGCTTTGGAAAGAGGGAGGCACCCCAGCGCAGGGCAGTTTGCTTCCACTTGGGAAAGTCGTCGAGCCCGCGCGTGATGGGAGAGGAAAGAATGAGAGCGTCGCAGGGAAGGGTCTTGCTGGATTGAGTTGCTGACGCCGTGGCGTGCAAGGCGATGAGGGATCCCATGCTTTCGCCGCACCACACCATCCTGGATCCGGGGTGTTGTTCTCGAACGAGTCGGGTGAAGGTATAGATGTCACGGTACCAATCATGGGCGTGCCGAATGTCCCCCTTGCGCGAGGTGATGGGATCGTTGCCCTGTCCTCGCAGGTCGGGGGCATAAACCGCAACTCCGGGAAGATGCTCCTGCAAGTGTTCACCGAGAGTGCTCAGATCGGAGGACGCTCCGGCGATGCCATGAAAACCGATCACCACCGTTCGGGGGGAGCGCCCATTTTTTGGAAGCCACTTGTGATAGGGGAAGCGGTCCCCATCGAAGGACGTGAAGGAGGTATCGTGGAGAGCGGGTTGGGGGACGGGAGAGGACACGGAGGGGTGGGAAGCACAGCTCGAAAAGAGAGCGAGGGTCAACGGGATCTGCGCAAGGGCCAGGGGGAGTCTAACAGTCATCAAGGAGGTTCGTTGCCGGGGAGGAAGAAGAGATTATGCAGAGAGCTTCCCCGTCTGCGATGCGAAACTTTCGAACGTCGCACGTGTTTGCCGGCCCAAGAACGAGAACCTGCCAAGCCGATTCTCAATGAGAAGAATCATACTGTCTCTGGTGGCCCTGTGCGCCTGTGCCTCTCCTGTTAGAAGTGAAAGCAAAGCTGGAGCCAGCTTGCAAATTCTCATTCGGGGAGTTCCCGCCGGTGAGAAGGAGAAGGTAGAAGGTCAGTTTGTGGTCGGGAAGTCGGGCCCGATCATGATTCCGATGGAGGATGTGGAGATCAGAGCGCAGGGCCTGAGCGCGGAAGGGTTGGCGCGGGTCATTGAGAAAGTATTTCGCACGGCGAAAATCTACACCCATCCCAACATCGAGGTCCTCACGAAGGGGATCGAGGCACCGAATCTCGGAGCCGAGGTCAGCGTCGGGGGGCGCGTTCGTGAGCCGGGCCCGATTCGTTATCGCAATGCCATGTCTTTGATTCAGGCGATTCAGGCCGCGGGGGACTTGGATCCCTTTGGGCGCAAGCGGCGCGTCTATGTCACGCGGGGAAAGGGCAACTGGGTTGTTGATATGCGCTCCGCAGAGGGCCGCGCGCGCCTTCATCGTGAGGAGTGGCGACACGGTAAGA
>Ga0310120_10002091_pt1 | contig 14778 bp, 13 predicted proteins | sample CB27_AW_983_MG_FD_203506 | JGI IMG/M metagenome (GOLD analysis project Ga0310120, IMG submission 203506) | Marine microbial communities from Western Arctic Ocean, Canada - CB27_AW_983 | ecosystem: Environmental > Aquatic > Marine > Oceanic | place: Canada: Western Arctic Ocean | collected...
GTCAGTTCGATTCCAAACTGCGCGTAGACGCGTTCGATCTCGCCGATCGGATCGCGAAGGGCATCACGAAACCAGATGTCGGCGAATCGATCTTTGGCCGCTCTGTCTCGGGACTCCATGCAGCGTCGGGTTCCCCAGGCAAGGCGTTCCTGCCATTGTTCGCCGGCTTCATTCGCCCCCGGCAAGTCGCTGTAGATCGCCCAGAGTGCGTGATTCATCGACGCCGCGGATGGAATGGTTTCGAGGGGATCGCGGTGGGTTTGAATGATTCGCGCGCCGGGAAAGACCTCGAAGAGCGTGTCGAGATATCCGAGATGTCCTGGCGTCTTCAAGACCCACCTTTCTCGAATGAAACCGCGCTGTCGCTTCTGCCACTGCAGCGATTGCAGGAGTTTCTTCAAGTATTGGTAGGCGGGTGTCCAGTCCTGGCCGTCGATCCAGCTGCGGTAGGAAGGAACGTTGACGAAGGCCTCGGGCACGTGGGACAGGAACGAATGCTCGAGCAGCATGATTTCCTCATCCGGTGCCATCGCGTCCCAAGGATGGATCGAGGCCTGCCGAGGATCGGCCGCCAGGATCGCGGCGACCTCCGCCTTTGCCGGTGCGATTCGAGGGTCGGGCTCGTCCCAATCGATCTCGCTCGGCGGGGCCGGAAACCGCGTCTCCCACCACATCGCCGCATGATTGCGCGGATCGCTCGCGAGGATCCGATGAAGCATCGTCGTGCCCGTGCGCATCAAGCCGACCACCACGAGCGGTGCGTCGATCTCTTCATCGAGGATTTCGGGATGTCGCTTGATCCATTCTTCGGTCTTGAGACGCGTCTCGAGGCTCTCGACGATCCTCCCATGCAGTGTCGCTCGGCCAAAGTCGTTGAGCGGCGCTTCTTCACGAAGTGATTTCAACAACTTCGAGAGCGGCTCGCGGAAGGCGTCGTCCCCGAATTCGGTGAGCCCGACGCTCGCCTGCGCCTGGCTGATTACGTCTTCGACCTCGAATGTGATTGTCATCTCGATTCAGTCTCTCACTACGAGAGTAGAAGCTCGCTCCGCCCTATTCAATTCGATTTTCTGCGCTTCAACCTGATAGTCTCTGCTTGGACGACGGGGAGGCTTCATGGAATAGCCAACTGATTCGACGAATTCGATCGAGGCCAACGACCCCGCCCTCCGCCTGCTGGACTCGATCCATCGAATTCAGCTTGGCTTCATCGCCGAAGTTCTCCTGAACGAGAATGTCCCCTAGCTGCAAACGCGGGCGATTACGAATATCGCCTGGAACGAAGAGACGCGGGCCCTGTTCGATCGCGAAGCCGATGAGGGTCTCGAATTCTACAAGCTCTCGACACTCTATGGAGCGGTCCTCACGACCGGCAAGACTGTCCTGGCCAACGACCCATCCACTGATCCTCGCCGCGGCGGGTTGCCAACGGATCATTCGCCGCTCAAACGTTTCCTGGGACTTCCGATTCACCGCGGCGGCGAGTTGGTCGGGATGATTGGACTGGCCAATCGCGAAGAAGGTTACGACGAAGCACTCGTCCACTATCTCGAGCCCGTCGTCACGACTTGCGCCGGTATTCTCGGATCGTTTCGCGCCGACCGCGAACGGGAAGCCAAGCGCTGCGGAGAGGTCGTACGCGGCGTCCGGATTGAATCGGGCGGCCGCTCATCCTGATCCGTGTCGGAATGTGTTTTCAGGCCAGCGCGATCGCCTGCCCGCATCGCAGACCTATGCGAGACTGTGTTCCAGTCCAAGTCGACCAACGCCGCCGCCACCCAATCGAAAACGAGGTTTCGCTCCCCATGTCCAGCTACGAAACGATCAACGTCGCAATCGATGATTCGGTTGCGATCCTGACGCTCGACTGTCCGAAAAAACTCAACGCGATGGACCACGCGCTCTTGCGCGAATTACTCGACGCGACAACGAAGATCAACGATGACGACTTCATTCGCGTCGTCATCTTGACGGGCGCGGGACGAAGCTTCTGCGCAGGTGCCGATCTCAAGATGAAATCTCCGGCGAGGCAAACCGTCGAAGAGCATCTCAAGAACGACCATCGACCCATTCTGTCGGCGATCCGATCCGCCACCAAGCCCTGGATCAGCGCGGTCAATGGCGCCGCCGCGGGCGTCGGAAGCGCCTACGCGATGAATTGCGACCTCACGGTGATGGCGGAAGACGCCTATCTCTATCAGGCTTTCTCGGCGATCGGATTGGTCCCCGACGGAGGCGCAACCTGGCATCTCACGAGAACCATCGGCCGCAAGCGTGCATATGAGGTGATCGCGACCGGCGAGAAGCTCTCCGCTGCGCGCTGCCTGGAATTGGGCCTCTGCAATCGAGTCGTCGCGCCGGAACGACTTCTCGAGGAGACGCTTGCCTGGGCGAAGGAACTTGCCAAGCGCGCTCCGCTCTCGCTGCGTCATGCCAAGACCGCCGTACGAGTTGCGGGTGAAAGCGATCTCGATACGACCTTCGATCGTGAAGCCGAGCTTCAGACTCTCTGTTCCGCGAGCGAGGACTATCGAGAGGGGGTCGCCGCATTCATGGAAAAGCGGGAGCCTGAGTTCAAAGGGCGCTAGGCGTCGACCGGTGATTCCGAATAGGAGATTCGATCGTGAATGGTGCTGAAAGTCTTCTTCGCTCCCTGGTCGCCGGCGGCGTTGAGCTCTGCGTGGCCAACCCGGGAACCTCGGAGATGCATTTCGTCGCGGCGCTCGATCGGGTTCCCGGTGTGCGCTTCGAAGACGCGGAGTCGCTAGTTCGATCCCTTAAAGCATCGTACGCGGAAAGCGGCCCGCAGCTCATCGAAGTCGCACTGTAACTGGCCTGTCCTACCCTACCCGGCCGTTTCCTCAAGTCTTCATTCTTCTGATCCGATGGGGCTCCCGATGGGCCTTGTCGAATGATTCTCGTCGGATCGATTCTCGTATTCCTCCTCTTCGAAGTCATCGCTCCGATCGCGGCCGCAGCGCTCAGCCTGAGCTTCTTTCCGCCGGCGGCCTATACGCGACGAATTCGCGCGCGCGGAGCAAGGCTCGAACCGAGCTAGTCCGATCCAGATCCCGCGAAACCGGGGGTCCGGACAATTCGTTCTCAAAGCTCGCTGCTTTCATCGTGCCCCTCGTATCCGAATCGAGTGACTCGGGCTAGCCTATCGCCCAATTGATTACCACGGAAACGGCGACATGACGGTTCAGGGTGGCGTTGGCTACCAGACACTCCTCGACGAAGCCGATGAAACGGTGGAGTCGGTCACCTGCGCTGTTCTCGCCGACCAGATCGGGGATCCCGATCTCGTTTTGGTCGATCTCAGGGACATTCGAGAACTTCAGAAGGAGGGGCTCTTGAAGGGCGCCGTTCACGCGCCCCGCGGAATGCTCGAGTTCTGGATCGACCCCGATAGTCCCTACGCGAGAAAGATCTTCCAAGAGGACAAGCGATTCGTCTTCTATTGTCGATCGGGTTGGCGTTCGGCGCTCGCGACAGCCGTCGCCGGCCGCCTTGGACTTCAACGCGCCAGCCATCTCGAGGGGGGATTCGCGGCTTGGCTCGAGTCAAGTTTCGAAACCGTCCCTTATGTCGCGAAAGTCAAGAAAGAAAAGAAGAGCTAGAGCCAAGGCATGAGCGCAGCAAACGCCCCCAGCGGACACCATGACCGAGAAGATCAGCGTCTCCGTCTTCAGCGAATGGAGGTTCGGCTCGTCGAGGCTCTGCTCGAACATCCTGATCTGATGAGTCGAACTCGCGAGCATCAGATCCGGTACGCAATTGCACTCGCCGCGCTCGACACGTTCCAACCAGGCGCCGCACGACGGGGCGGCCGCACGAAGCATCCGGACGTTCGCATCCGTGCCCCCAAACTCGCGCGCGTGCGAAAACAGATCCTCGAGAGTCTCGGGCGCGTTCTTCTTCAAAGCGAAGATACGCGAGATCGCCTCGAAGGCGCGGCCAGTGTGGTCGAACGCTCGCTCGATTCGATCGACAAAGCACGAACGGAATTGCTCGACAAATACGCCAGCGAATTCCCGACCCGACAGCTGGACCAGGAACTCGGGATCAAGACTCTCGTGACGGTCGCCGGCGGCGGGGGCGGATCGGCTTACGGCTATGTCGGCGCCTGGGACGTCCTACAAGACGCCGGTCTGGTGCCCGGCTATCTGATCGGATCCTCGATGGGGGCCGTGCTCGGTCTTTTTCGCGCCCGCAACAAGACGGGGGATTTCGATGCCTACATGAAGCTGGCGAAGAGCATGAAATCCGATGTCTTGTTCCGCTACGTAAGCCTGCGAACGCGGTACGGACTTCCCGGCATCGCGCGACTCTTCCTTCGCGCTGGAATCGGCGAAGCCTTCGTTCGTGAAGACGGCGAAGACATGCGGCTGCCCGATCTCGAAATTCCCTACGACGCCGTCGTAGCAGGCATTCGTCGGGGAGCCCTGGACGAGAGCCCCGAACTCTACGGACAGACCCATCACCTGTACGAGGACAAGCGCCCTCGCCCACTCCAGCTGCGCGCGCAGATCGCTGCACAACTCGTCCGCATGATCGGCTTCATCAATCCCATGGTCGTCGAAGAAATCGTGATCGGCCGCGACGAGCTCACGCGTGACTTCGACGCCATCGACGCGGCCGGTTTTTCGGCAGCCATCCCCGGCCTGCTCCACTATGACATGACTCGCGACGACCCCCATATGGAGTCGACGCTCACGCAACTCATGGAGCGCGACGACGTCGTCGCTCTCGTCGACGGGGGCGTGGCCAACAATGTGCCTTCAGCACCGGCGTGGCGACAGGTGCAGCAAGGACGAATCGGAACGAGAAATGCATACTTCCTGGCCTTCGACTGCTTCCATCCGCAAATTGGTCTCGGTCATCTCTGGCTCCAACCCGTGACTCGCCTGATCAGTTTGCAGGTCGCCTTGAACGAGCGTTATTCGCATCAGCGAATCAAGTTCCACCCAACACTGTCCCCGATCAATCTCCTTCCTGGCGAAAATGCACTCGAGAAAGCAGTCGCCTGGGGAAGAGACCAAATCACCCCGGAGCTACCGCGACTCGCAAAGTTCTTCGAGCGCGTCCGCTGGTCGCCTCCACCCAGCAGCGCGGCCACCTAACCCGGAGCAACTTGGTCAGTTCGCGTTCTCATTCCAGCAAGAGGAGCCGAGTGTGTCGGATACAATGAGTGCATTCAGAATGGTCGAGTGGCAGAAGCCCCCGGTACTGGCCGAGATGGATATTCCCGAGCCGGGTCCGCTCGAAATTCGAATCAAGGTTGCGGGCAATGGACTCTGCCAGAGTGACTTGCACATGCCGGAACTCCCCGAGGCGATGGAGCAGCTGATGGGGTGGCAAATGCCCTTTACGCTGGGCCACGAGGTCGGCGGTTGGATCGACAAATGTGGCGCAGACGTCGACGGGTTTACCGAGGGACAACCGGTCGCAATCGTTTCCACGCGCTCGTGCGGAGCTTGTCTCGAATGCGATGCCGGCTTCGACAATACCTGCGAGTCCAACAACCTCGGCCGAGGCTACGGCATGAACGGCGGCATCGCCGATTATCTTCTCCTCGAGAACCAACGCCCGATCATTGCGCTCGACAAGCTCGATCCAAAACTCGCCGGCCCCTACACCGATGCGGGAACGACTTCGTATCATGCGGTGGCCCGAGTCGAGAATCGACTCACGCAAGGTCGAACGGCCCTGGTCATCGGCGCCGGTGGCCTCGGTGGATTCGCGATCCAATATCTGAGAATCCTGACGAAGGCTCGGATCATCGTGAGCGAAGTCGATCCGAGCCAACGAGAACGCGCCAGAGAACTCGGCGCCGAAGTCGCGCTCGATGGGCGAATGGATGACCTTTCCGGCGAGATCCTCAAATTGACAGAGGGTCGAGGGGTCGATGCCGTGCTCGATTTCGTCGGCAGCGACGAAACGATCGCAACGAGTATCGCCGCTCTCGCCAAGCTCGGTTCCTATCTCGTGATCGGCGCCGGAGACGGCAAACTCGACCAACCCCTCTTCGGAGCGCTCGCTGGAAAGTCCGCTTCGATCAGCTCCTTCATTGGAGGAACCATTGCGGATACGCGCGCCGCGCTCGCCCTGGCGGATCAGGGCATACTCCGAAACGATGTCGAGTTGTTCGACATCGCCGATTCCCAGAAAGCCCTCGACAAACTCGCATCCGGTCAGTTGACTGGGCGCGCCGTCATCGTGCCCTGAAAGAGACGAGAATGGCCGGCCACCAGAACAAGAGAGTCATCTACGCCGCGCTTGCGGGAAATTCGGTAATCGCAATAACGAAGATTGCGGCCGCCAGCTACACCGGCAGTTCGGCCATGCTGAGCGAATCGATCCACTCGATCGTCGATACGGGGAATCAGGCTCTGCTGCTCTACGGTATGCGGCGCGCCGGCCGACCCGCCGACGAACTCCATCCCTTCGGCTATGGCCGAGAGATCTATTTCTGGGCCTTCGTCGTCGCGATCTTGATCTTCGCGGTCGGCGCCGGCGTTTCAGTCTACGAAGGCATCCACAAAGTCCAGCACCCCACACCGATTCGTAATGTGGGAATCAACTACATCGTCCTGTCGATCGCGATGGTCTTCGAGGGTGGCGCGTGGTGGATCGCTTTCCGCGCATTCGATTCGACGCGTGGCAAGCGGAGCCTGCTCGCTGCGGTCCTAGACAGTAAAGATCCCTCGATCTTCACCGTCCTGCTCGAAGACACCGCGGCCATGCTCGGCCTCTTGATCGCCTTCGTCGGAATCGCCCTCGGTCAAGCGCTCGGAATTCCCGAACTCGACGGCTGCGCTTCGATTGCCATCGGCTGCATCCTCGCGGGCGCTGCGATGTTGCTCGCGAGGGAAACGAAGGGCCTCCTGATCGGAGAAGGTGCGGACCCGGCGGTCATCGAAGAAATCAAGCGCGTGCTGGGAACGCAATCCGCCATCGAGCGAGTCAACGAAATCCTCTCGATGCATCAAGGTCCGGATGACATTCTCGTCAACGTGAGCGTCGAATTTCGAGATGGGCTCGAGATCGGCGCGATCGAACGTCATACTTCTGCGATCGAACGCGAGATCAAGGCGCGCATCCCGGGCGCGCGACGGGTTTTCATCGAGGCCCAGACGACAGAAGACCATTTGCGCGATCGAGCCGCGCAACCGGAGCGAAACGCTCCGGAGCGAGAGAGCGACTAGGACATCTCACCCGGACGACTTTCGCTTAAACGGGCCCGACCTCTATAGACCCAACACTTTTCGCGTGGCGTCGTGGATCTTGCGCGCCATGTCGTCGGGGCCGGCTTCGAGAAGCTGAAGGCTGAAGACCTCGGGAGCCCAGATCGGGTCGGCGCCGATTTCTTCGAGGATCGAAAGCAGACCGGACCAATCGACATCCCCCTCCCCGGGCAAGAGACGGTTCGTCATCGACTCCATCATGGCATCGTCTCCTGATCCAACACGGGTCGTATCGTCGAGCTGCACGCAGTGGATCCGATCGCCGGGAATCGACCGAAGCGTCGCTTCATCGGGTCCCCCGGGCTGACGCAACCAGTGCCAGGTGTCGACGACGAGTCCGAGATTTTCTGCGCCGGCATCCTGAACGAGTTTCCAGGCGCTCTTCAAATCAGGTAGACCCGTCCAGGGAAGCCATTCGATGCAGACGCCAAGTCCGCGCTCACCCGCCATCTCGGCCAATTTCGCCAGTCCGGCCGTGGCCGCATCAGAATTGATTTCGGAGCTCATGACCACGCCGGCGACAGTCTTGGCTCCATAGTAGTTCGCGACCTCGAAGGTCGGGCCACACTGCTCCTCGATCGCAGCCAGATCTCCGCTCTCCCATCCGATCAGCGATTCGACGATCGGAACGGATAGACCGCGATCCAGATGCCAGGATCGAACGACTTCAGAACTCGTGCCGCCGCCCACGACCGCTAGATGATGAAACGCCCACAGTGAAACGCCCTTGAAACCCGCATCCGCGCTGGCGTCCACGATCGTCTTCAATTGCTCGCCCGTCACTTCGATCGAGCCACCGACAAGCGGAGCATTGCAGAGGACCAGATTCTCTTCGCGCACGAAACTCATTTGCAACTCCCCCTCTCGCAATCAATGATGCCGGCGCTCGGCCACCCGGAGCAGTGTCGCTTCCGATTTCGCCGGGGGAACAATACTAGGGGCAATCCGACCGGCCTGCCGCGCGCAACAGCCGATGGTTTCCGGGCCCTGTCTCGATTGAGAAGGGCTACTGTTTCGCGCGATGGCCAATGGGATCAGCCGACGACGATTCATTTCCTCCGCGGGCATCTTGATCGGCACAACGACGGCCGGTCTCGGGTTCCCCGGCTGCAGCACGCACGACGCCAACCGCTACACGAAAGCCGACGTCGACCTCCTCGCGGCGCAGATCAAGGCCGAACGCGAGCAATCCGGACTCGGCCCGTTTGGCGTGCAGCGATTCAAGGGGTATCGGGGACTCGCCGAGCTTCCCTGGTTCGAACTCGATGCGAACGGGGTACTTCGATGTGCGGACGAATCGGTCCCGCTGGCGATCGACATGCATTGCCATTTTGGAATTTCCGTCTTGTTCAAGCCCGAACTCGACTTGCAAGCGCGAACCGACCGCGTCCGACACCTACTCGATTGTGACGAGACCGATCCCGGATGTGATCTCGACCTCGACATCTACATCAACGGCAACTTCACGGACGCGGCTCTTCGAGAACTGCGTTTGGGTACGCTCGCACAGGGCACCTGGGGAAGCGCGCACGCGAAGACGCAGACGATTCCGAACCTGCTGCACGAAATGGATGCGATGCGGGTCGAGCGCGCCCTCATTCTACCGATCGCTTTCAACTTTCCGTTCGGCGACGATCTGACCGACTCCTGGCACGAGGCGATCCGCGAGTCCAACACGAGCGATCGATTCATCGCGGCCGCGTCGGTTCATCCCAATGACGATCGGGCCGTCGAACACCTGGAAGGCTTTGCCAAGGCGGGCGCTCGGGTCGTGAAGCTCCATCCGACCATGCAAGCGTTCTATCCCGACGAACCGCGGGTCGCGAGGATTTACGAAGCCGCCGAGCGTCTGGGTCTGATCATTTTCTTTCATGGCGGACGCGCGGGCATCGAACCTGAATCGCGACACGGCTACGCCATGCCGCGCCACTACGAAGGCGCGTTGGCCGATTTTCCGAACCTCCCCTTCGTAATCGGTCACGCCGGCGCACGAGATGCCGAAGCGATGGTCGAGATCGCCGCGCGCCACGAAAACGCCTGGATCGGAATCCACGGCCAGGGCGTCACCCAACTCGATCGAATCATCCAGCGAACGGGCGGCGAGCGCGTGGTCTTCGGAACCGACTGGCCCTTCTATCACCTGGCAGCCACGCTTGCCAAGGTCTTGATCGTCACGGAAGACAAGGAACGGGGTGCCATTCGGCATGCGATTCTTCGCGGAAATGCCGAGCGCCTTTTCGCCTCGAGGAGGCCTGCTTGACGATTCCCATTTCCGGGCACTGCGACCCCCGGTTCGAGTCGGTTCGACGAGTCTTCACGGATCGCTTCGAAGCGGGAAAGGAAGTGGGGGCTGCCATCGCCTTCACGCTCCATGGCGAGCCGGTCGTCGATTTGTGGGGCGGCTATCTGGCTGGCCGCAGCGAACGCGAGTGGGAACGCGACACGTTGGTCAACACCTACTCGACGACCAAGGGCATGACGGCAATCTGCGCCCATCGACTGGTCGAGCAGGGGCGACTCGATCTCGATGCCCCGGTCGCCGACTACTGGCCGGAATTCGCGGCCGCCGGCAAAGCAGAGATCCCGGTTCGCTGGTTGCTTTCACATCAAAGTGGGCTGCCCGCGATCCGAAAGGAGCTCCCGCCGGAAGCGCTCTTCGACTGGTCGGCGATCTGCGCGGCGCTGGCCGAACAAGAACCGTGGTGGACGCCGGGAACTCAACATGGGTACCATCCGATGACGTACGGCTTCCTGGTGGGCGAAGTCATTCGTCGTGTAAGCGGCCGAACTGTCGGAGAGATGTTTCGCGAAGACGTTGCCCTTCCCCTGGGCGCCGATTTCCATATCGGTTTGGCCGAATCGGAAGACCATCGCGTCTCGGAGTTGATTGGTTCGATCGGCGGCCCGCCCAAGAGCGCGCCCGGACAGCCCCAAGCTCGAATCAAGGGACCCATGGGCGACTTCATGCGCGACATGCAGGACCCGACGACGATGGTCGGGAAGGCCTTCAACAACCCAAGGATGAGCACGAATACCGTCCACTCGCGCGCCTGGCGCGGGGCCGAGATCCCGGCGGCCAACGGACACGGAAATGCGCGAGCGCTCGCGCGAATCTATGGCGCACTCGCCTGCGGCGGCGAGGTCGACGGGATTCGAATCCTCGAGTCCGAGACCATCGATCGCGCGCGAACCGAGCAAGCCTCCGGCCCGGATGCGACGATCGGTCAACTCCCCATGCGATATGGACTCGGCTACATGCTTCGCAGCGATTTCATGCCTCTATCGCCGAGCCCGAACGCTTTCGGCCATCCGGGCGCCGGCGGATCGATCGGCATGGCCGATCCAGACTCAGGCGTGGGCTTTGGTTTCGTGATGAACAAGATGCAGATGGGACTCGTCGGCGGACCCACCGCATTCGAAGTCATCAAGACCTTCTTCAAGGCCTTGTGATCGTTTTAAGCTGTGGTCGATTGGCCGCCGCAACGGAGGAACCAAAATGGCCGAGAACACGATGTCGGAAAGCGAGTACAAGCGATTCAAGAGGTTCTTGAGACCCTTTTCCAAGTTGAATGGCGTGCTCTACAAACTCACGGGAGGACGTGTCATGGGTCGCCTTCGAGGTCGCCCGATCATGCTCGTCACGATGACGGGAGCCAAGACGGGCAAGCCGCGAACGATCCCTCTCATGTACGTCCCGTTCAAAGAGGGCGTTCTCGTGGTCGCCTCCCAGGGCGGTTCGGCTCGCTCTCCGGTCTGGTACAACAATCTCGTCGCCAACCCCGACGTCGTAGTCCAGGTCAAGAGCAAGAAGATGAATCTTCGCGCGCGCGAGGTCTTCGCTGAGGAAAAGGCCGAGCTCTGGCCAACCTGTGTCGAGCACTACCACGAATACGATGACTACCAGAAGCGCACGGACCGGGCCATTCCCGTTTTCATCTGCGAGACGCGTTAGGCGCAATCCACTCGCGGAGGTCGTCTCGGATGCCGAGACTCGACCTGGCTGCCGAGTAGCGGTCCGTTCTCTCTATGACCAGCGGCTAACGAGAGGCGGTACGTCGAGAATTCTTGTGCTTGAGATGAGCCGGGCGCCCGGGACGCTTGGCATGTGGGCGACGCGTATCGCGGGCCGGGCCCGACGGCGGAGACGCGGGACGGCTGCTTTCGCGGGTGTTTGTTTGCGGCTCTGAACCCGATCGGCCCTCATCGCGCCGAATGGTGATTCCAGGATCGCGTTTGTCCGGGCGACGCGAGCGGGTCTCGAACGCATCGGCGATATCGAGAGCGATGTCGACCGTCGACGATTTGGCGGAGATCAGGATTGCCCCGACCTGACTGCTCTCGACCCCCCCACGGCGACAGACATGGGAAAGAAGACGACTCGGCGAAGCCCCCGTTCGCTCGCCCCAGCTGACGGCGAAGCGCGCGAAGCCACCGGCGTCCCGAGTTCCAGACGCGCGACGAGGGGCACCCTTGCCATTGCCCTTCTGTTGTCCCGCAGCAAAGCTGTCGCGCCGCGCATCGGCCTGTCCGCCGCGGCGCTTCGAACGATCATTCGCGAAGGGATCGAGGCCAACCACGTTCATCGGCTCGCGCGGCGGCTTGGCTCTGGCCATTTCGAGAAGTGTCGCGATGACCTGGGTCGGATCGCGTTCTTCGATCAATTGTTTCGCATACATGAGCTGCGTTTCGGTCGGTGTGTCCTCGGCGAGACGCGCGTGCATCTCTCGGCGTGCATGTTTCTGCAGCGCCTTTTGTACTTTGTCTGGCTGTGGGACAGGCTGCCAGGAGACTTCGATCCGGGCGACCTGGAGCATCCGCACGACGCGGCGGGAATCCGGCCCCGCCACCAGGAGAACGCTGCGTCCGGTTTGGCCCGCTCGGCCCGTCCGGCCGCTGCGATGGATATAGGCATCGGACGTTCGAGGCGGATCGATGTGCACGACAGTCGAAATATCCGGAACGTCGATTCCTCGCGCAGCGACGTCGGTCGACACGAGAATGTTGAAGGTCCCGTTCTTGAAGGCTGCAAGCGTTCGTGTGCGCTGGGCTTGAGCCAATTCCCCACTAAAAGGAGCGGCCCCGAAACCATCGCTGGCGAGTTTTTCGGCGAGGTCCGTCGCATCGACCCGACGATTCACGAAGAGCAGACAGCGCGAGTCTCCCGCCAGGAGGAGAACGTTCACGAGGGCCGCATATGTCTCGTGCCGGCGAATCGAATAGGCAATGTGCTGGATGTCGGCGTTCGCGACTCCCAATCGAGTCCCCTCGACGGTGAGGACATTTCGCTGATATTGATCCGCCAGATGGACTACGGCGCGCGGAAAGGTCGCCGACATGAGATGACTGGCGCGGGATTTCGGCAATTGTTCGAGAATCCCCTCGAGTTCTTCGCGAAATCCCATGTCGAGCATCTGATCCGCTTCATCGAGAATGACGTGGTCGATCGAGTCACAATTGATCGCGCGGTTGCGCATGTGATCGAGTAGTCGGCCCGGTGTTCCAACGATCAGGGCGGGTCCGCGAGCCAAGGCCCGGCGCTCCATCAGGATCGACGTTCCCCCCGTGACAACCTGGACCGAAAGTCCCTTCAGGTTTGCATACAACCATTGCAACTCATTCTGGACCTGCGCGGCGAGTTCGCGAGTGGGCACGACCACGAGCGCGGTGGGGCGCGCTGCAGAACCTCGCGGCTTGCTAGGCAAACCCGTTTTCTTCGCAGATTTATTCTTGTCGCTCGACCGCTTCGGGCCTTCCATGAAATGGGCTGCCAGGGCGATGCCGATGGCCACGGTCTTTCCAGAACCGGTCTGCGAAGAAATGCGCAGATCCCGCCCCTGGGATTCAGCTTCGACGACGGCCTTTTGAACCGCGGTCAATTCCGTAAAGCCGCGCGCAACGAGTGCAGCGGAAATCGGCGCCGGCAGGCCCGCGAATGGATCTAGTTCAGTCGTCATCAAAATCTTGCTCGGTGGTATCGCGAGACGCAGGCGGCGTGAGAAGAGAAACTCCATCCCCGCTCACCGATCTCGCACGTTGTTGCACCCTGTCGCCCTGTGATCGGAAGACAGATCGTCCGCCGCAAAGTGCGGCCCGCTCGTGGCCATGTGGGAAGCGTAGACAGTGCTTGAGAGTCGCCGGGATCGAGGATCGCCGGCGGCGCGCACCTTAGCACACTGTTTGGAAACATCCGCCGAAAGGGTCGGTTAGAGCCGTAGGCGGCCGGTTACTGCTTTCATGCTGCCGGTTCGAGCCGAGAAGTCGACCGTAGGCTGGGATGATCGAATCTTGCAAGCTACGCATCTTCGGTCGCAGCCTTGCGCTCTTCGAGTTCTTCCCAGCGCCGGGTGAGCTGCGCCGTTTCCTCTTCAGCCCGTTCGAGGTCGCCGCGAAGGGTGGCGATTCGCTGTCCGGCTCCCTGATAGAGTTCAGGATCCGCAAGCGCCGATTGAATCGAGACGACACGCGCCTCCGCCTCCTCGATCGTCTCGAAGAGCCCATCGAGTTCGCGACGCTCCGCACGGGTCAAAGCACGAACCGACCCGTCTCCGGAGGAGGTCGGCGAGGATCTGCCCGAAGTGCCGCGTCGAGCCTGAACGCTCGTCGACGATCGGCCTTCGAGGTTCTCGGCATTCTCGCGACGAAGACCGAGCGCGTCCCGACGCGCCCGATAATCCGAATAGCCACCGAGGCGAAGCTCGAGCCGACCCCCTTCCTCGAAGGCGAGAATCGAGGTGGCGACGCGATCGAGCATCCAGCGGTCGTGGCTGACGAGGATCACGCTGCCACCGAAATCGAGCAACATGGATTCGAGCGCGCTCAGGGTCGCGACATCGAGGTCGTTGGTCGGTTCATCGAGCAATAGAAGATTGCATTTTTGCGCCAACAACTTTGCCAGACATACGCGGGCCCGCTCGCCACCCGATAGTTCACTCACACGAAGTCGCTGTTGGGGTCGACGGAAGAGAAAGCGTTCGAGATAGCTGCCTACCGAAAGTTGCTCGGAACCCACGACGATTTCGTTCGCGTCCCCGACGGCTGCTTCGCGCAGGGTCATCGAATCGTTCAGCCCCGAACGAGTCTGGTCGAGATATCCGATCTTCGTATTGCCCCCGACAACGATCGAACCCCCAGCCGGGCTGAGTTCGCCCAAGAGTGCGAGCAGCAGACTGGTCTTGCCGGCTCCGTTCGGTCCGACGACGCCAATTCGTTCGCCAGGCCGAAGGGCCAGATCGAGGCCATCGATCAGCCGGCGTCCCTCGCGCTCGACAACCAGGTCTTTGCATTCGAGAATCGACTTTCCAAGACGCTCCGATTGCAACCGCATATCAGCCAACTGCTGCTCTCGTGGGGACGCCGTCGCGAGCGCCGCTTCGGCGCGCGCGGTGCGCGCCTTCTGTTTCGTGCCGCGCGCCTTCGGTGCCCTTCGCAGCCATTCGACCTCACGCCGCAAGAAATTCTGACGATTCTTTTCCGTTCTTTCCGCGTGGGCCTCCCGATCGGCCTTGGCGAGCAGATAGCGGCCATAGCCTCC
>Ga0310120_10002092_pt1 | contig 14769 bp, 12 predicted proteins | sample CB27_AW_983_MG_FD_203506 | JGI IMG/M metagenome (GOLD analysis project Ga0310120, IMG submission 203506) | Marine microbial communities from Western Arctic Ocean, Canada - CB27_AW_983 | ecosystem: Environmental > Aquatic > Marine > Oceanic | place: Canada: Western Arctic Ocean | collected...
TATCGAGCGGGTCCGAGCGGCCGCTTTTCGCACGGTGCGCCTGCGCGGGGATTCAAGAAACTGACCTTGGAGCGGGAAGAGATCGCGGAGATGGACTACCGTCCGAGCAAAGCGGAGGGGACGTATCTGCTGCTGGTCTTGCGCAAGACCCTAAGACCGTATTCTTTCCGGGCTCACCGTGCCGTTTCTTTCTGGGACGGCGCGGTGGCTCGGCTTAGGCGCCCTCTTCCCATTCCTTGAGTAGCTGTGGGCGGGCCTTGGATCTCGGGGAAAGAGCGCCCGAGCGGCCTCAGCACCACTCTCGCGGCCTTCTCGTCGCCAGCGGTGTGCAGTGCGAGAGCCAGGCTGTGATAGTTCCTGGCCCGATAGGGGTTCAACTTCACTGCCCTGCGATAGTGGGAGATCGCGCTGCCCAGATTCCCATAGGCCTGTATTTAGTTTATACGTAGTACTAGTTATTGATTGTGCCACGACATCGCGCTGTCAAACTCCCCTTTTCTGGCATATACCGTTCCCAGGTTGTTGATGGCGGGTACATGCTGCGGATCAAGTTGCAGGAGTGACTGATAGGATCCAATGGCGTCGTCTAGCTTTTCTTTTCCCAGGTAGGCCAACCCTAGATTGTGGTGCAGTTTGGGAAAGGTTGGGTGATCCTTGGCCGCCTGCAGCCACAGGGATTCGCTGTCCTGCCAGACCTCTGCCTCCTGCCAGGTCAGCATTTCCAGGATCGCTAGTAAGCCGATGAGCGCCACAGCCAGAATTCTGCGGATCAGTCTTTCCCAGCGTGAGTAGAGGAACTGAAAGGCAATGCCTCCGAGGTAGCAGAGTCCGATGGAGGGAATGTAGAGGAAGCGGTCTGCCCAGAAGGGGAGAAACTTCATGGTTGGTGCCAGGGTGAGGACGAAAAACAGGCTCCCGAAAAGGATCACTTGGGTGTACCGGTGCGAGATCCAAATCAGCGCGGTCAGCACCAAGACCAGCCCTGCAGAGAGCAGCAAGGTTGGATGCGACAGAGGGACTCGATGAGGTGCGAAGTTGATAATGGATGGTGGAACCAGTAGCAGTGCCTTGCCTAGTGCCAAGCTCACCGCCCAGAACAGGAACATTATCTGCTTGATGGCGATGCCTGGTTGAAGCAGCGAGGAAAGGCGGCGAGTAACTTGCTCCAGAAGATCGTCTCCGGTCCTTGGGTCGGGCTGCTCGGTAGAATTCTGGGGCTCTCGAGCCAGCGGCGGACGACTCCGGGGTCCCTCGGAATCTCCCACGATTTCTTCAGGAGAGTGTACCTTCTGTTCCTCGGAGACAACCGGCCTGGGAGCCTCGGCACCCGTCCACCATCTGAAATTGTGAACGAGTAGGGCTCCAAGGCAAACACCAGGCTCAGCAGGAAGAAGGGTAGCTTTTCGACGAAGACTCTCCGTGTCCAGGCTCGGCCCACAAGAAAATCGCACAGTAAGAGCACGAGGGGCAGGGTGATCGCCATCTGTTTGCTAAGAAGAGCGATTACGAACAAGGCAAGTGAGACGTAGTAGAAGACGGATCTTTGTTCCCTCCGAAATCTCAGATAACAAAGTAGCGCCGTCAGGAAGAAAAGCGTGGAGAGTACGTCTTTTCGCTCTGTTATCCAGACCACCGACTCGACATGCAGAGGGTGGACTCCGAACAACAAGGCCGCGACGAGGGATGGCAATCGATGGTTTGTGAGACGCCAAATGAACAGAAAGACGAGCAGAGTGTTTGCCAGATGCAGAAGCAGATTGGTCAGGTGGTAGCCGAAAGGATCCAGGCCCCAGATGGCATGATCCAGGCTTAAGGAGAGTAGAGTGAACGGAGTATAGGCCCGACTCAGCGGAGCGGAAAAGATCTCTTGGACTGAGGGCCAGGTGAGATCCTGAATCTGACGATTATTCTTGACATAGACGCCATCATCCCAATTTACGAAGTCGTTATCGAGCGATCCCAGGAATGGTACCGCTGTCACGACCACGATGAGGAGGACCAAGGGGGCAAGTTGCCAGGTTTGTCCTCGGTCCCGCAGCAGCTGTTGAACCATGGGCTCAGTTCAAGGATGGGCTAACCGCTTTACGAGATCCAGCGCGTTGTTGGTAACGGGATACCAAGTGGCACTGAAGTCTGGCTTCAGCAGATAGCCAGAGAGGAGAAGCGTCAGTACACGGCATACTATCTAGTGACCGCAAGACCAAAGCCAGATCACTTGGCCCTCTTACACAATGGAAGGCGACGTCTGCCCGGTTGTGCTATCATCTAGCCTTAGCTTGGAGCCCAGTCATGAGTTCCTTTAAATACCTGATTCTAGTGCTTCTTCTCCTTCCAGTGCAGGTCTGGGCTGCCGACGAAGACAAGGATAAAGGTCCCTCCGAACCCAAGGTCCTCTCGGTCTTTCCGATGGGCGGTCGGCAGGACTCGGTTGTGCGGGCAGACGTCAGAGGCAACGACCTCGGTGGAGTCTATGCCGTCTGGTTTGAGTGCAACGATCTGGAAGGCCACCTCGAGCAAGTAGAAAAGGTGCACGAGAAGGAGGTTGAGGGGCTGGTGGAGCGGGACCCTCAGGCGCGGCAGGCTGATACAGCAGGCTACCGGGCTCGTATTCAGGTTCGGATTACCCGAGATTCCAAGATCGGCCTCCACGTGTTTCGTCTGATCACACCCCTCGGCATGTCCAATTCGCTCCTCTTTCAGGTAGTAAACGAGCCGGTGTCCGTCGAGAAGGACTCCGAGAAATTTCAGGAGATCGAAACGCCGCTGGTGATCAACGGAAGAACCGAAGCCAACGGCGACCTCGACTTCTACGCCTTTCGAGCTTCCAAGGGGCAGCAATTCCATTTTCAGGTACTTTCTTCATTTCCCATCTACATACCCTACAGCGCCGAATCAGAATTGAATCTCTACACTCGTTCCGGAAGCTGGTTCGACCCCGAGCGACTGCTGAGGCTTCCCTGGCAGAGCCCGGCCCTCTCCATGGCTCCCGTTCATCGCCTGCGAAAACAGGGGTGGGGCAGCCAGCTTACCGTGTTCCCAACGCCGACCCACCGGTTTCGAGAGGACGGGACCTATCTGGTTTCGGTAGGATCCTTTCTGGGAGAGGGGAATCCCGACTTCGTCTACCAACTCAGGATCTCTTCGGAATCCCCACAGCCGTCCACTCTCCTCGGCCGCGATGCCCACCCAGACCCAGCCGATTGGGTGGAGCGGGATTCTGGCTCCTATAGCCAATCGGGGAGCTTTCCCCGGCCTCTGGAGGCGACCAGACTCAAGGATTTGGCCCGTCGCGGTGTGCCGTCTCTTCTTTCGGAAAAGCCTGCCGTCGAGCAGGATCCTACGTCCAAGGACGTGATGGGGCCGGAACCCGACGTCGACCTGTCTCAGCCCCTCACCCGGGTTACGGAACTCAGCCCTGATGACGGCACGATTCGCGAAGTCCCCAACTACGCGATTCTGGAGGGGACCATCGATCCTCCTGGGGACGTGGATGATTTACGGTTCAAGGTAACTCCAGGACAGAGCCTCGTCTTCGAGGTCGAGACCCCCCAGGCAGTGCCGCCCCAATTCAACCCCTGGCTGCAGGTGGCGGGTCCCGACGGTAGGGACGTTTTGGACAACATCCACATGGAGTACGGAGGGGATGGGGACGACGTCAACAAGACCACGGAGCGCAAGACGGTCTTCACCTTTCGGGAGGGAGGCTCCTATCGGCTAAGGATCCGCGATTTGACCTCTCGCCGAGGTGGACCTGATCTGGCATACCGGGTGCTGATCCGGCCGAAGATACCTCATCTGGGACGCCTGGAGGTGAGTCTGGGCGTGAGTGGACGCCGTCTGGCCCCTATCACGGATCGCGTCAATATGGTTCCTGGGAAGGCCAAGACTTTTACGGTGGTGTGCGATCTGGAAGAAGGCTTTGAGGGGGACGTCGCGGTCTCGGCTACGAATCTACCGGAAGGTGTGAGCATGCTTTCGGCAACTCCTGCGTCCTATACCAAGGGATTGTTGCAGGGTGCCTATTACACCCCGATGGGGCTGGAGAGTGGACATATTGGCGATCACACCCGATACCGTCCGATTCGGCGAGCCGTCAGTTTGGCGTTCGTGGTGGCGGATCATGCCCAGCCCATAAAGCTGCCGCGGTTGGTTGAGTTGACCGCCCGTCCGATGTTTTCTGGAAGGACGGGAGCTTCCCTGGCGGTGGGTAGAGTGCCCCTCATGATCCTGGCTCCCAGGAGCGGAGGCGAGAGCTCTTTGCCGAAACCGGAGTACAAACGATGATCATCAGGGTCTTAACCAGCTTGCTCGTCCTGCTGCAAACCGGTCTTCTCTGGGCAGGGCCAGCTCCCATTCCCTCTCACGAGCCTCAACTCTTGTCGCTGCGGTTAAGCCCCGAGGACATCTTGTTGGTAGGTGCTGATTCCTCCCAAAAACTGGTGGTGCTGGGAATATACTCGGATGGTTTCGAGAGGGATGTGACGGCAGGGAGCTGGATTCATGTCGAGAACTCCATCGTGGCGTCGCTTTCCGAGAAGCTCAGTCTGACAGCGAAAGCAGATGGGAAGACCCGTGTCACGGCGGAGTTCGGCAGTCAAAGCTCGCAGGCGGCCGTTCGCGTCGAGGGAATTCAAAGGACGAGTGCCTTTAGCTTTTCCCGGGATATCGGAACGATTCTCACCAAACGAGGATGCAATGCATCCGAGTGTCATGGTGGGGTCAAGGGGCGAGGTGGCTTCAAACTGTCCTTGGCTGTCCTCCACCCGAAAGAGGATTATCGCTGGATCGTCGAGGGCGGCGGTTACCAGGTCTTGAGCGTTGAGGCAGCCGAGCCCATCAAACCACGGGTAAGTACGAGCAGCCCGGAGGAAAGCCTGCTGCTTCTGAAGCCAACCGCATCTCTACCTCACGGGGGCGGGATGCGGTTCGAGGCGGATTCGTCCGATTATGAAACGATTCGGGAATGGGTGCGCTCGGGCGCACCCTATGAAGAAGTCAGTGGGGCACGGATCGAGAGGGTCGAGGTTTTTCCCGAATCGATGACGCTGGAGCCGAAGGGAGGGCGCCAGTTGTTGGTGACCGCCCATCTTGCAGGAGGTGGACGGGAAGATATCACCGACCAGGTTCGGTATTCGCCCAGCAACCCGGAAGTGGTTCGCGTCACCCCAGAAGGCAGGGTTGAGGCGGTCTCGGCGGGGCAGACAGCCATCCTGATTAGAGCGCCTGGGCATGTCGCTAGTACCCGCGTGGGGGTTGTCGCCGACCTGGTTCCCGATTATCCGCAGGTTCCCGAGAAAAACCTGATCGACCAATACGTTTTTTCCCGGCTCAAAGAACAGCATCTCGTGCCCTCTCCAGGATCTTCGGACGAGGAGTTTTTGCGCAGAATCTGCCTGGATTTGACCGGGACTCTTCCGCCGCCTTCTCGGGTGCGGGAGTTCCTGGCGAGCCGAGATCTGAACAAGCGAGAGAAGCTGATCGACACCCTGCTGGAAACACCCGAATACGTGGACTACTGGACCTACCGTTTCTCGGATCTCTTTCGGGTCGCCTACGGGTCCACCGGGACGCCCGCGCACGCCTATGCCTACTGGGCCTGGATCCGCGACAGCATCACAGAGAACAAGCCCTACGATCAGATGGCCAGGGAGAGACTCTCGGCGCAGGGCCACGACGGCCCCTCACGCCATTTCCTGCCTAACGGCGAAGCGCCGCGCCCCGAAGAAATAATGCCGGAGGAGCTTCGGGTCTTCCTGGGGCAGCGTCTCGATTGTGCCCAGTGCCACAATCATCCCTTCGAGCGCTGGTCGCAGAAGCAGTTCTGGGGACTGGCGGCCTTCTTCGGTCGCATCAGCCGCACCGAGTGGGTCTCGGAGGGTCCCATCGTCGTCTTCGACGATCCCTCTGGACGTGTGCCCGACTACGGGGAGACAGAGGATACCGTCAAGGTGCTTCATCCCCGCACCGGTGAGGAAGTCGCTCCGACGTTTCCTGACGGAACACCCCTGTCCCCCGAGAGATCTTTCGACCCTCGCCGCGCATTTGCCGAATGGACGGTTGCGCAACCCGACTTCTCGAAGACCATCGTAAACCGCATGTGGGGTTATGTGATGGGGCGGGGAATCGTAGATCCAGTAGACGACTTCCGTGCCACCAATCCACCCACCCACCCTGGCCTGTTGGATGCATTGGTCGAGGATTTCGTCAACCACGGCTACGATCTCAAGCACCTCTTGCGCCGAATTACGCGCTCTCGCACCTATCAGCTTGCGGCCCGACCCAACCCGTCCAACCGAAACGACCTCGTCAATTACTCTCATCACTATCCCCGAGCACTGGATGGGGAGGTTCTGCTGGACGCCCTCTCCCACGCCACTGGCGTACCCGAGGAATTCAAGAACAGCTGGATGGGAACGGCTCCTCGCGGAACTCGGGCGATCGAACTGCAGGTACCCGACCTGCACGCATCTCGATTCTTGACCATTTACGGTCGACCAACCCGTGCGATTATTCCCGAGAGGAAAACCGAGGCCAGCCTCAAGCAGGCCCTGCATATCCTGGTGGGCTCGACCTATCAGGAAAAGATTTCTAGCCCTGGAAGCAGTCTTGACGTCCTTCTCAAAGGAAAAGGTTCCCATGCTGAAATTGTCGAGGAACTCTACCTGAGAAGCCTCTGTCGTTACCCTACGTCCTCTGAAGAGGGGGACCTGGAGCATCTGATTGCTTCTCGGCCCTCGCGGCGTGAGGCTTTCGAGGATGTTCTCTGGGCGTTGGTCACATCCCGTGAGTTTGCTTGGAATTAACGGAGCAAGAAGGTCATGAGCGCACCGATAGTGGGAAGAAAGGCAGGTTGTCTAACCTGTACCGGGACCCTCCTGGGCCGTCGACACTTTATCCGAACCGGTGCCCTGAGCCTGCTCGGAATGAGCCTCAGCCAGTATCTCAGGGCCGAGAGTCTTCTCTCCGAGGCGGGGGTGGACGTCAAGGGCAAGGCCTCGGCCAAGTCCTGCATCCTGGTGTGGCTGGAGGGAGGGCCTAGCCACATCGACATGTGGGACCCCAAGCCTCACAGCAGCTTCAGAGCCATCTCGACCAATGTTCCCGGCATCCAGGTATCGAATCTGTTGCCCCGTATCTCGAAACAGATGGACAAGCTGTCGATCATCCGGTCCATGCGCACCGAAGAGAACAATCACGGCCAGGGAACCTACTATGCCTTCACCGGGCATCGTCCCACCGCGGCGATGAAATTTCCCTCTTTGGGTTCAATCATCACCAAGGAACGGGGTCCCCGAAATCACGTTCCCCCATATGTCGTCGTACCGGGCTTCGAGGGGGGGCCTCGGGAGGAGTATCTGAAGAGTGCCTTCCTGGGCGCCCAGTACGATCCCATGTCCCTCATGTCCAACCCCAACGAAGAGGACTTCAGGGTCGAGGATCTCAGTCTCCCCAAGACCCTGACGCCGGAGCGCCTGGAGGATCGGAGGTCACTGATGGCCCTCCTGGACCGATCCTATCGCCAGCGTATGGAGATCGCAGAGCGCTTCAAAATGGATCATTTCGCCGAGCAGGCGCTGAGCATGGTCACGTCCCCCGAGGTGAGAAACGCCTTCGACCTGACCCAGGAATCGGAAAAGACGCGAGAGGCCTATGGCCGGACCGGTTTCGGACAGAGCCTGCTGCTGGCCCGCCGCCTGGTCGAGTCGGGGAGCCGCTTCGTCACGGCGGCCGGGCATGACCTCAACGGTTGGGACGCCCACGCCGAAAACGACTACAAGCACAAAGAGAAGCTGGTTCCAGGCCTGGATCACGCTTTGCCTGTTCTGCTGGATGATCTCAAGGAGAGGGGACTGCTCGAATCCACCATCGTGATCGCCATGGGCGAGTTTGGTCGCACCCCTCGTTTCAACTCCAAGGGAGGGAGAGACCACTGGCCCCACTGCTGGTCTCTGGTGCTGGGGGGGGGCGGAATTCGCGGCGGATCGGTGGTAGGAGCCAGCGACGAAAGAGGTGCCCATGTAGCCGAGAGAAGGGTGACCATGGGCGACTTGTTCGCCACCATCTACAAAGCTTTTGGAATCGACTGGACCAAGGAATACATGAGTCCCATCGGTCGACCGATAAAGATTGCCAACTCGATTGATGATACCACCGGCCAGCCTGTCACGGAGCTGGTCTGAAACTTCAAGAATACGTCGCACGTCAAGAATACGTCGCACGTCTCCTGTCCTTCGAAGGTGCCGCCAACGGGTGAACTACCAGCGTTGCGAAGCCAAGTTCGACAGAGCCGCCAACGACTTGAGCCGCTAGCAAAATGAGCCCAGGTTCCGAGGAGAGAGCCGGACAACTCTTCCCCACGCAGTGACGCATAAATCCCCAGTAGCCGGAAGTTTCTTTCGCGAATGGGGCCAGGGCTTCTTGGGGGTAGGACTGATCTGAAACTTCAGCAGACCTGGATTGGAACTACGAGTTTGTTTCGACAGGATCTACGCTAAGGGCGTTACTGCGTGTAGCCCAGGGCTGCAATGCGAAGCGAGCTACCCTGGGTCTAGGTTGCCCTCTATGTTTTCTACGCTGAAGGCGTTATTGCCAAAACGTCCTCGGTCGGCAATAAGCCCTTTTGGGTAAGTCACACTACGGACCCTGACTCAGGGTAGCTCGCTTCGCATTGCAACCCTGGGCTACACGCAGTAACGCCTTTGGCGTAGGCGATGGAGAAGTTTCCTCCGAATGATCTAGGTCGGTTCGTGCTGGCACTGATTCCCATCTTCTACCGACTCTGTTTGAAACGAAAACGATAGCTGATACCTTTATCTGAAGAAGGTTTCAGAGAGGAAGAGCCGTGAAGGGTGTGGTCAAGTACGCGCGGGGCGAAGGCTTCGTCGAGTTCCGGGACGTCGAAGAGCGTCCCCTCGAGTCCAACCAAGTAAGGATCGAGGTCAGAGCGACCGGTATCTGTGGCTCGGATCTGCATTTGTACCATGACACCATCAACTACAACATCCGGACGCCAGTTGTCCTGGGACACGAGTTCAGCGGGGTCGTAGTAGAGAAGGGATCCCAGGCTGGGGATGGGGTCCAGATCGGAGACCGGGTGACCGCCGAACCCACCATCTTCAATTGCGGGAGGTGTAGGTACTGCCTCAGCGAATACTACAACCTCTGTGGCGAGCGCCAGGTCATGGGATACTGGCACCATGGGAGCTTCGCTCCCTACTGCAATGCCAGGCTCGTACACAAACTCCCTGAGAACGTCAGCTTCGAGGCGGGAGCCTTGACCGAGCTGCTGGCTTGCTGCGTCCATTCGGTGACGGAGCAGGCTGGTGTCACAGCGGGCGATTTCGTAGCCATAACCGGACCGGGAGCAGTTGGCCTCTTTGCGGCGCTGGTAGCCCTGGCGGAAGGCGGAACCGTGATCTTGTGTGGAACCAGCCGAGACCGGGCGCGTCTAAGGCTGGCCGAGGAACTGGGCGTCCACTATAGCATCGATGTCCAGCAGCATGACGCAGTTAAGCGTGTGCGGGAGCTGACAGGAGGCTACGGAGCGGACCTGGTGGTGGAATGTGCTGGGACAGCTCCAGCAATGCGTCTCGCACTGGAGCTCGTGCGTAAGCGCGGCAAGTACTCCCAGATGGGACTGCCAGGCGTGCCGGTCGAGATTGACTTTGAGAAGATTGCCTACCGAGAGCTTCAGGTCAGCGGAGGGATCGCGCAGCGGCGTCCTGCTTGGAAGCGCGCACTCAGGTTGATGGAGTTGGGGCTGATCCCCAGCGAGAAGCTGATTTCGCACGAATTCGGCCTGGAGGAGTGGGACAAAGCCTTCGAGTTGGCAGAGAAGCAGCAGGGAGTCAAACTGCTGCTGCATCCCTAAGGGTCTGCGCAAAAATAACTTGGCATTTTGGCATCTCATCTTCACACCATCTTCGGCCGCTCCTCAATCGCGAAATTCTCAACGTAGACCCGGCTACGCCTGCGGTTTTGCTCAATCGTTCGCGGCTAAATCTGGTGCAAATCTGAGCGCTAATTCTACCAAGTTATTCTTGCGCAGACCCTGAGAGAGCGATGCTGCGATCGACTACTCGTCAGCCAGGGTCGCGATTTCAGCCCGCTGCTCCGGACTCAAGTGAAGCTCGATGGCAGCCAGGGCATTATCTATGTGCACCTTTTCCTTGGCACCAATGATTACCGAAGTCACCTCTGGATTGGACGCAGCCCAGGCAACCCCAAGGCGGACCATTGGCACTCCCATTTCTTCTGCCTTACGTCTCAGACGCTCCATCAAGCGGAAGTTCCGATCCTTGAAATAGATATTCTTGAAGTCGGGGACGATATCGAATCTAGTTCGGCTGGGGGGCACGCTCTGGGCAGAAGTATACTTCCCGGCGAAGAAGCCTGCACCCAGGGGACTATAGGTAGCCACTGCTATCCGTTCTTCCCGACACAAGGGAAAGAGGTCTGCTTCATCCTCGCGGAGAGCCAGGTTGTAGGGAGGTTGAGTAATCTCAAAGCGAGCGTAACCACGGGAGCGGCTGACCTCCAAGGCCTCACGCATCTGGTCTCCCGAGAAGTTACTGCCGCCCAGCGCCCTGATTCTCCCGGCATCTACCTCTTCATTTAGAGCCGCCAACGTCTCCTGAATGGGTACCTTGGGATCGGGGGAGTGGAGCTTGTAGACGTCCACCCAGTCAGTGCGAAGTCTCTCCAGACTAGCCGCCAGGGCGCGTCTGATGTTCTTCGGGCTGGCTCCGCTGCTGACCTTGGTGCAGAGTGTGATCTCAGTGCGGCAGCCTCGAGCCTTCATCCAGCGTCCCAGGGTGCACTCGGAGGAGCTCATTTCATGGCTCGCCTCGCGAGTGTCGTCAATGCCGTGGTTCTGAATGCGGGCGAGGCGAGCGTTGCCTCCCCCGTAAGCCTCAGCGGAGTCAAGAAAGGTAATCCCTCTGTCCAATGCGTGGTCCAGGACCTGCCTCGAGGTATCCTCATCGATCTCCCTTCCCAAGGTCGCACATCCTAGAGTGATAGCGCTGATAGTGAGGTCCGACTTACCCAGAGGTCTTTGCTCCACAACATTTACCCTCGTAGTGAGGCGCGATCCGCCTGTCTGGACAAACCACCCCGATTCCTTCTGGTACTGACCCAACCTACTTTAGTCGCCGGAATAGAACTCAGTCAAGCGGCGCTATCCGCCCCTTCCTGCGAGGGATACATGCCTAGTCGGAAAGAATTATTGATTCTTGCCGATACTAAGGTATAGACGAGCTTAATGTTATTAGTTTAGTATTTAACAGAGGTTCTATCTGGTTAGGCCGAGAAGACAAGAATGAACTCCCTAGCCACGGAACGTTTGAGGAATTGTCAGACCTTGCTCAGTCCACCTGGGATAGCCCTCAAGATCCTGGACCTGTGCCGTGAGGAGATTCCAGAGCTCCAAGGAATAGCTGCGGTGATCGGCCACGATCCAGCTCTCGCTGCACACGTGCTCAGGCTGGTGAACTCTCCCTTCTATGGACTGCGGAATGAGGTGGAGACCATCAGCCATGCCATGACACTGCTGGGTGCCAATTCGGTGCGTACCCTGGCGCTCAGCTTCTCCCTGGTTCAGGGACTCCGGCGCAATGATGCCGCTGCCGCGGATCTTCCCAACTACTGGCAGCGCTCCCTTGTCTCGGCCGTCGCCTGCCAGGCTTTGGGTGATTGGTTACATATGCCCAACGGGGAAGGGTTGTTCCTGGTCGGCCTTCTGCCGGACGTGGGAATGTTGGCTTTGAGAGAACCTTTCGGAGAGACCTACACCGAATTGGTGAGGCAGGCGGAGGGATCACACGAGCGGCTTATCGAGCTGGAGCGGTCAGAGTTCGGGTGCGAGCATGGAGAAGTGAGTGGCTGGTTGGCCCAGGAGTGGAATTTTCCCGAGATCTACCAGTGCTGCCTGAGGTTTAGCCACCAACCTGATCACCCTGAGGCACCGGTGCAATTGTTAGACTTCATCAAGCTGGTGACACTCTCAGGAGCCGTGGCCGACATCTGGGTAGTGGAGGACAGCCCCGCGGCAGCCCAGAGAGCGAAGACAGGAGCCCAGGCGCTGAGTGGCATCAATGAGCAGGATTTTATGACGGTCCTATCGAAGATTGCGGAGACCCAGGAGGATGTCTCTCAAGTTCTCAAGGTGAAGCTGGGGAACCCCGTAGGTCTGGAACTGAACTAAGCTGAAACTTCAACTACGAGGAAGAGCAGCAACCTTCGCCAGTTGACAGAGCCGTGACTGTCAGGGAGCGGGGCCCGACAGGGACCATACCCCTAGGCGCTTCGTTGAAGCACAGGATCCCACTCCCTCACGGTCATGGCTCTGTCAGCTCTGCTAGCGATGATCATGGCAGAGGCAATCCAAGTTTCTTTCTCGAATGGGGCCAGGGCTTCCTGGGGGCCCACTGACCTGAACGTCTCGGCCAACTATTCTGTCTGGGTGCGCAAGGGATACTTTCTCGGAACGGTCCAGATTCCCAATAGCGCCAGTCCAAGAACCAGAGATACCCCCCTGGGCGAAGCTGAAGGTCCCGATCCACGACCCTCGATGGTCGGCTCTCAGGAACTCTGTCAGGAAGCGAAACAGTGCATAGCTTCCCATCAGGGTCAGGAACACTGGACCCTCGTAGCGGCGCCGGCGAGAATCTAGAGTCCCAGGAAAAACATGGCTCCGACGAAGGCCGCTTCGTACAACTGAGTCGGGTGGACCGGGAGCGAGAGCGTCGTGATTGATTCCAGCAGACCCGCCTTCAGCTGCTGGGAGTACGCAGGACTGCCCATGGGAAAGCAGACTCCCCAGGGCTGCTGGGTCACTTGGCCATAGTTACAGCCTGCCAGGAAGCAGCCGATCCGCCCTGTCACCAGACCCAGGCTGAGCGCCAATGCGAAACCGTCAAGATAGCGACGGATGGGGACACAGTAGTAAAGAGACGTCAGTGCTCCAGCCACCAATATCCTCAGGAGGCCTCCGTAGAGGGCCGCTCCCCCTCCTAGCCAGAAGCCTCTGCCGCGCTTCGCGATCTCCGGAAACTGAAGCCAGAAAACAATCTTGGCGCCTATGAAGAGGGAAGGGATGGCCCAACACAGAAATGAATAGATGGCCCGTTCGTGGAGCCTGTATTTGTGCTGATACAGGATCAGGACCAGGCTGGCCAGCGTGATCGAAACGACCAGCATGAAAAAGTAGGTGGGGAGTGGAATATCCAGGCCGTACCCTTGAAGCCAATGTTCGAGGCGGGATTCCAAGACGGCTCCGGCGGGAAATTCCTTTCGACTCTGATGGTCGTGGAACCCCTCTGCCTGCGGCGCTCTCCCTCCAGGTCCAGGAAAGAAGCCTCTACTATCACGGCCTGGTCCGTGCCCTGGTGGAAGACGAAATCGATCGGGTCCAGAGGAATTTAGCAGCCCGTGGCTACCAGACCAAGCCATGCTTCCGGACGCTCTTTTGATACCGAATCCACTATTCGCACGAAGGTGATAGTTATCTCTGCCGCTGGTTTGACAGACACATCCAGGCAGGGCGGGTTTTTGCCCTGTTCGCAGAGCAGATTGTTGATGACGGCTGATTTCAGCAGCGTCTTATCAAACGAGGCAACGCTCCACTCGGCCTGTCGCTCCTCTCGTCACACACCACCCTGAGCTCGATACTTCGGACCTGGTCGATACCCATCGTCAGCGAGTTGGGGTTGAATGTGATCTGGCACTCTCCCTCGGCACCTACGGCTACCAGGAAGAGCGCAGCCAGACTGCAGACCAACAGTCCCTTCTGCAGTGGCGTTGCCTTGGAACTGTCCCTGCCGTGTGGGATCGGGTCCCGATCTCGCAAAGCACTTGAATCTGACATCGCTGTATTCGAGAAACCTTCGCTCATTGGCGGGCGCATTGGAAAAAGCAATTGAACGCATCATTTCTGTAGGTGACGAACTTGGTGGAGGGGCCGCCCCCCTCATCACCGAGGTTTTCGTCACACTCATCGACCAGGGAAGGCCCAGTTGAGGGAGACTCACCTGTGCTCCGCACCCTGGAGTGTTCAACATTCCTACGTTTGTTCTCCAATCCAGTCGAAACGACCGGGTCACGATCTGTGGAGTCGCGGGTTCATCTTCGACAATGTTCTCGATAAGAACTCCCCCACCGTTCTCGGAAAGCCTGAAGCGAAGATCGTCGGAATTGGTCAAGATGACTTCACCCCCCCCCGAGGGATTCCACCGTAAGCTCGAAATCTTGGGTAAATCCCCGATCCCAGCTACCCGACCCGACCACCTGCCCTTCCGAGAGCCCTCCCAGCGAAAGGCATAGGCTGTTTAATTGGATGCTCCAGTTCAAGAACATGAACTCGCCTGCCTCGTGTCCCAGGCTGGCGCTGCTAGTGAGGCCGGGTAGCTGCCCGCCGTTTTGCGTTGCCGGGACAAAGGTGTCCCGTGGAGCGAAGGCGACGTGGTAGAGGTAGCCGTTGCTCTGCTGACCGTTCTGCTCCAGGATTTCCGGACCCGTCTTGATTCCATCCGGTACTGCTGCTATGAAGAGATCGTCCTCTTCTTCTCCGCCGTTCAGCTTGCTGATTGCGCCGTCGGGGGGGAAGTAGCTGACGACGGCGCAATCGCCCACCGGTTGAAGTGGGATGTAGCTCCCGATTCATAGGCAACAATTTCTCCCGGGCACATAGGTTACACTTTTGGAGTCTTGGAGTTTCATTCTTCGGTGGGTGTATCTCGTCGTAGAAGCGGTGGGAACGGTGGAAAAACT
>Ga0310120_10002094_pt1 | contig 14762 bp, 10 predicted proteins | sample CB27_AW_983_MG_FD_203506 | JGI IMG/M metagenome (GOLD analysis project Ga0310120, IMG submission 203506) | Marine microbial communities from Western Arctic Ocean, Canada - CB27_AW_983 | ecosystem: Environmental > Aquatic > Marine > Oceanic | place: Canada: Western Arctic Ocean | collected...
CGCATCGATCCATCGCCATCACCAGGAAGAGAGGAATCGGGTGGAACCCTCGAATCAGCTCGATCCCGAACCGGGCGACCCAGCGCTCCTGGAAGTCGATCCTCTGCTGGTGGCTCGCTGGCTCGCGGAGGAGTCGCCACTGCGCATCATCGATGTTCGCGAGGCAGTGGAGTTGGTTTCCGGGATACTCCCGGGGGCGATACATATCCCGCTTGGCGATCTGGCGATGAAGGACTCGATGGGGCTCGAATCTGCTGCTGGAGACTGCGTCGAGCGTCAGGAGCCAGTGCTGGTCTATTGCCATCTGGGGATTCGATCTCGTCAGGCGATGACCTGGCTACGCAACCATGGATTTGAACATTGCCATTCACTCGGAGGGGGGATCGAGCAGTGGGTCAGTGCCGGCCTATCACTGAGCGCTGGTCCCGGTAGTGAAGGTCTGGAAGCGGAGCAACTGGAGCGATACGCCAGGCACCTGACGATTCCCGAGGTGGGGGTGGAGGGGCAGAAGAAGTTACTGGCCAGTAGCGTGCTGGTGGTCGGCGCCGGCGGGTTGGGCTCACCGGCGGCGCTCTACCTCGCCGCAGCGGGTGTCGGGAGAATCACCATCGTCGATGACGATGTGGTGGAAACCTCGAATCTTCAACGGCAGGTACTCTTCAGAAGCGATGAGATCGGCCATTCGAAGGCGAAGGTCGCGGCCAGGACTCTCTCTTCTCTCAACCCGACGATCAGGATCGACGCTCTCGATGAGCGCGTCACTGCGGCAAATGGCAGTCAATTGATACGGGATCACGATGTCGTGATCGACGGAGCAGACAACTTCGAGACCCGGTTCCTGATCAATGATCTGGCGGTGGAGGAACGAACTCCGGTGATTCACGGAAGTGTGTTTCGATTCGAGGGGCAGGCGACCGTGTTTGACCCCGCGCGGGGGGGGCCCTGTTTACGTTGCCTGCACCCGGAGCCACCGCCAGAGGGGTTCTGTGCCAGCTGTGCAGAAGCGGGGGTTCTCGGGGTGATGCCGGGAATCATCGGCACCATCCAGGCAGCAGAAGCGATCAAGTGGATGCTGGGACAGGGAGTCTCGATGAGAGGCAAACTGCTCATCATCGATATCCTGAATGGCTCATTTCGACAGATCAGCATCCCGGTCGACCCGATTTGTACCACCTGTAGCCAATACTAGGCCTTACATACGCTATTGAATACAGGTTTTCTCAGTAATCTTTGATAAATAGTATATTGCAATTAGGGATTATAGACAGTTTACTTGACGAGTATTCGGAATCGGAGCGTGGAAGAGATCCCTGGGCAATGTGATCCGGAATCACTGTCCAGGGAAATTTGAGGAGTATTCTATTGAAGACTGAAAGGGCTACATATGGCCTGGTCTTACTGCTTCTGTGTGTAGGTACTGTAAGTGCCCTGGATGACACGGTATTTCTCGGAGGGCGATCCGATGCGCTCCTCTTTGACCCGACCGTGAGCATTCAACCGGGAGGCGTGCAGCACTTCTCCTTCTTCTACAGTGATCCATCCAGCAATCTGCAGGGCTTCACGATCACGGCCTGTTTCGAGGGGCCACTGGTTGCGTTGCCAGGCACCTTCACCATCGAGGGGAGCATTCTCGACGATGTCGATGCGGAGTATGTCGCCATGCAGGCCGACAATTCCGACGATGATGGAGATGGGCGACAGATCATCATCGGAGTCCTGATCGATGCCTTACCACCCTTCGATGGACAGACAGCTCCTCCGACGTTCTTTCCTCAGGAGATCGGCAGGTTTGATTTCTACGCTCCGGAGGACATCGATTGCTCACGGTGCTACCCCATCACCTTTTGTAATCAGATCAACGGAAACGGCAGTGTGGTTCTATCCAACAAGGTGGTGATCGATAACGAATCCATCGATCCGGCGGGGTATTACGATGGCCAGGTCTGTGCTCCAGCCAATGCGCTCTTTGTCCGTGGTGATGCCAACAATGATGGACTGTTCGATGTCGCCGATCCGATCTTCATGCTCAGTTATCTGTTTCTGAACTCTGTTGAACCACCCTGTCCAGATGCAGCAGACGCGGATAACGATGGATTACTCAACATCACAGATCCGGTGTTCATGGTCCTGTACATCTTCGGTATTGGGGTGGCACCCCCGTATCCTTTTCCAGATTGTGGGCTGGAGAGCTATCCAGACTTCGATGGGCTTGACTGCCAGGTTCTCAGCCCTGCGTGCCCGATCTGTCCCTGAGCCGTTGAAGGGAACGAGGCGAACCAAGTGAAGTTGATGCGAACTCTGTTGGCACTGTGTGTATTCACTGCCTGTTGTTCTCCGCTCGAGGCGATCGATCGCCTGGTCCCTTCCGTGTATCCCACCATCATGGAAGCGATGACCGTGGCCCTCGATGGAGATCGCATCCTGGTCAGCGCCGGAACCTATCCGGGACACATCAGTTTCCTGGGCAAGCAGGTCGAGTTGATCGGAGTGGGGGGGGCGATGGAGACCTTTCTCGATGGCTCCGGGACCTTCAACTGCGTCATTAGAATCGATGCGCCGGGCTCTGGAGCACGGGTATCAGGCTTCACCGTGCAAGATGGTTTTGGCACCAGTTGTGGACTTCCGCTGGCGCTCTGTGGCGGTGGAGTCCTGATCACGGCAGGCTCACCGACCGTCGATTCCTGTGTTTTTCTGGATAACAGTTCGTCCAGAGGCGGTGCCCTGCATTCAGAGCAGGCATTTCCGATCATCGATGGGTGTGTCTTCATGGGTAACTTCGCCTCTCAAGGTGGAGCCATCTCGGTACGCGGAGGGGACGCAACCATCACAAACTGCGTCATCGTGGACAATCAGGCCTACGGATGGGGAGGTGGAATCGCTGCAGATTTTGCCACAGTGGCCGTGGCCAACTGCATCCTGGAAGGAAACGAATCAGAGTCGGGTGGAGGGATGTTCATCACTGAATCGACCGCAACGATCATCGCTTGCACCTTCCGCGATAATGTCGCGGTGGATGAAGGTGGGGGTGCCCTGCTGGATGAGTTCAGTATCGTTGAAATGAGAGATTGCGAGATCTCTTCGAATAGCGCACTCCGCGGCGGGGGTCTGGCAGTTACCCACTTCTGCGACGCCCTCGTCGAGGGGTGCAATATTTTCGGCAACAATGCCTACGATAATGGCGGAGGCGTGTACTCCTTCGAGAGCTTCGCGAAGTATCGCCGCAACCGAGTCACCAACAACAGTTGTGGTCTCCAGGGTGGCGGTTTCTTTCTAAAATATTTTTCCGATCCGCTGCTTGAGAATTGCCTGATTCAATACAATTTTGCTCCCGTTTCCGGAGCAGGTGTTACCTGTGTTGAGGGAGTCTCTGCTCGAATAGTGCATTGCACCATCGACAGCAACACGACCTGGGGAACAGGTGGTGGGCTCCATGCGGATTTTCTGTCGTATCCGATCGTCATCAACTCGATCATCTGGCGTAACAATGCTACCTCCGGTACTGCCTTCTCTTCGGGAGAACTGGCCAGTTTCACGCTCGATCATGTCATCATGCAGGGTGCAGATCCTGACGACCCGGTCGTGACGCAACTCGATCCAGAACTGGACGATGACGGGTATCCAGGGGAGTGCTCCGCTGCCATCGATGAAGGAACGGATCTCGTCGAAGATCTCCCGATGGTGGATATCGATGGGGTGATCAGGCCACAAGGTCTTCGCAGAGACATCGGCGCTTTCGAGGCTGCAGGAACGGGGCACTGCTTCATCCGTGGCGACTGTAACAGTGACGGAGAACTGGAACTCTCCGATGCCATCGCAGCACTGGGATATCTCTTCTGGGGAGAATCTCTCCAGGGTTGTGCCGATGCTTGCGACTACGATGACGATGGCTGGGTCAGCATCGGAGATGTCATCAGTGGACTGCTCTACTTCTATCAAGGTGGATCACCGCCGGCACCACCCTTCCCCAACCCAGGGCACGATGTCACAGAATCTCAATCCGATAGTTGCTGGATTCTTGGCCCCTAGGCGAGGATGCCCGGCACAACTTTCCCGTGTACATCGGTGAGCCTGAAATCTCTACCTTGATAGGGATAGGTCAACTGCAAGTGATCGACTCCCATCAGGTGAAGGATGCTCGCCTGCAGGTCATGGACAGAAACAGGGTCCTTGCTGATGCGGTACCCCAGTTGATCGGTTTCCCCGTGAACATGCCCGCTCCGGACCCCGCCCCCGGCCATCCACATCGAATAGCAGTGAGGATGATGATCTCTACCCAGGAATTTGGAGCCGTTTCGCTCCTCATTCATGGCGGTACGTCCGAACTCTCCCGTCCAGATGACCAGGGTGTCATCGAGCAGTCCTCGTTGCTTGAGATCCCTGATCAGTGCAGCGACCGGTCGGTCTGTTTCGGCACACTTCTTCGGGAGTTGCGTGATGATGTCATCGTGCGGGGCGGTTCCGTGCGTATCCCAGCCCCAGTCAAATAGTTGCACGAACCTCACATCCTGTTCGATGAGACGCCGTGCCAGCAGGCAGTTGTTGGCGAATGAACTGGTGCCAGGCTCGGCACCGTAGGCAGCGAGAGTGCTGGGTTTCTCGCGGGAGATGTCCATCACATGGGGTACGGATGTTTGCATGCGGAACGCCAGTTCGTACTGCTCGATACGGGTCAGCGTTTCAGCATCCTCGTCGCGCTCGGCTGCAATTCGATCGAGCCCCTGGATGGCGTCGATGGTGCGCCGTCGGGTTTTTCGGTCGATCCCAGGAGGATCCCCCAGATAAAGCACGGGATCGCCACTGGTTCGACACTGAACCCCTTGATGCACAGAGGGAAGGAATCCGGAGCCCCAGACGCTTTTTCCAGCACTGGGTGTTTTATCACCGGAGACGAACACGATGAAGGAAGGTAGATCCCTGTTCATGCTACCGAGTCCCCAGGTCAGCCAGGAGCCCATCGAGGGACGGCCGAATCGAGAAGATCCGCTGTAGATAAAAAGTTGCGCCGGTGCATGGTTGAACTGATCGGTGTGCATCGAGCGAATCAGGCAGATCTCGTCGGCGACCTCGCCGAGATGGGGCAGCAGCTCCGAGATTTCCATCCCGCATGAACCATGTCGGTGGAACTTGTACGGGCTGGCGAGGATCTTCGGGTGACCCTTGATGAAGGCAAAGGTCTCGCCGTCGATGAGATTTTCTGGACAGGGCTGGCCATCGAGTTCATCGAGCAGTGGTTTCGGATCGAACAGATCGTGCTGGGGAGGAGAGCCTGCCATGTGAAGGCTGATGATCCGGCGTGCTTTCGGTGCAAAGTGCGGCGCAGAAAACCCCTGGAGCGGCTCGCCTGCCATCGAGGGGTGATCGGAGATCAGTGACGAGAGAGCGAGTCCGCCGATTCCCAGTCCAACCTGACCGAGGAACCAGCGCCGCGTCACCTCCTGATGCTGCTGGAGATACAGTTGTGAGAGCGGGTCCATCATCAACCTCTCACCAGCACTTCATCGAGGTTCAGCAGTACATTGCCGATGATCATCAGTGTTGCTGCCTCGGAGTGTAATTGCACATCTTCTATCTTCCAGTTACCGCTTTCAAGAAACAGCCTGGCCGCTTCCGGATCGCTCTGGAAGACCTCGAATTGCTGCTGGGAGAGTTGCACCAGCTGCTGCAGTTCGGCTTCTGTCGGCGGGCGGCAAGTAGCGCGCCCGAAAGCGTGGGAGATCGCCAGCGTCATGTCATCCGAGTGCTGTAGAGAGATTCTGGCCAGTCCAGCCGCAGCTTCTATCGAGACCGGGTCATTCAGCATCGCAAGTGCCTGGAGCGGTGTATTGGTACGAATCCTGCGGGGCGTACAGACATCTCGACTCGGCGCATCGAAGGTGAGCATCGTCGGGTAGGGTGCGGTTCTGCGGAAATAGGTGTAGAGACTTCGTCGAAGCCGATCTTCACCCGAGCTTTCGCGCCAGCCAGCGCCGTTGTAGACCACCTGCCAGACTCCATCGGGTTGCGGTGGATAAACGGGAGGGCCGAACTTCTTTGCCGACAGGATGCCACCGATCGAGAGCGCCTGATCGCGCACCACTTCGGCGGGGAGTCGGATGCGAGGGGCGTGGGAGAGCAGGCGGTTTCTGGTATCTCGCTGGCGTTGCTCCGGGGTGCTGCGCGAGTCTCTGCGATAGGTCTCGCTGGTGACAAGGCGTCGCAAAAGTGCTTTGTGACTCCACCGATCTTGCTGTTGCCAGGTCACGGCGAGCCAGTCGAGTAACTTCGGATGACTGGGTAGGGATCCCTGGGTACCAAAATCCTCCAGCGTCTCGACCAGCCCGATGCCGAACAGTTGTTCCCAGACGCGGTTGACATGGACTCGTGCAGTCAGTGGGTTGTCGCGAGCCAGTAACCAGGTGGCCAGAGAGAGCCTGTTGCGGGGGATCCCTGTTTCCATCGGAGGCAGGAACTCCGGTACTTCTGCAGACACCTCTTCACCTTCAGCGAGGTAGGAACCGCGCTCCAGGATATGGGTCGTGCGCCACTTCTCTGGAGCCAGAACGACCATCACCGGAACGCCGACCGCTCTCGCCTCGATGGAGTTCATCTGCCGCAGTGCCTCGTCGTATACCGCCTGCTGTGGCTTCAGTATTGCTATTCCCACGGGGGAGAGTTGCTTTTTCCACCAGGTTTCCAGGTCCACGGCATCATCCGCTGCATCGTAGGGTTGTTTCCCACTGTCGCCGCGGGTGGCGAGCAGCGCGTCACGGACCGAGGCCTCGAAGAGCACGGATGGGTTTTCACTCCAGCGGGCAAGAAAAGCTGGATAGGACCACAGGTCGCCTCGTTCGGTGGCACGGGTACTTTGCCTGCGAACTCCTCCCCACTCGATCTTTCCACCGATCTGGGTCATGGCGATTCCGAGTACCGTAGCTCCGACCTCGATGCCGATCTTTCCAGCGTCGACCTCGAGATGGACCCAATCACCTTGAACTGGAAGATCACCATGGCGAAGCAGAGAAGGCTCGCCATCTGTGCCGTGGGCGAATGTCGTCTGGCCCCAGTAGGCACGGTGCTCCCAGACGGTCTCGTCGTCGAGGCGCACCTGGAAAATCATCGATTCGGGCACCTCGAGGATCCGTGCATCGATGTGATAAGTGTCCCCTTTGGCCACCACATGGGGGTGCAGTGATTGTTCGAAGTAGACCTGGCGGGTCTGGCCCTCGGGAGCCTCCTGCCGGATCACCATCTCGATCTCTTCTGGCGCATCCTCGGGTGCTTCGACCCATCTCCAGTGCTGCTGTTTCCCATCGACCAGCTCGACACAGAAAGGCGGAGTCTGGCCGCTGAAGGCGATGGCATCGAGCAGGGAGGAATCCACAGATGTGGCTTCTGGTGGCCCGATCACCACTTCTCGCGCGGCTGCATCGAGGAGCGCCAGCTTCTCCTCGACCTTTACCTTTGCCGGCACGAGCAGTTGCTTGTCGTTGATGCCCAGTATCGAGAGGACGGGGTGCTCATTGTTCAGATCAGCATCTGCACTTTGATTGAAGAAGTCAAAGAACTGATAGTACTCCTCGTGTGAAATCGGATCGTACTTGTGATCATGGCACTGGGCGCAGCCAGCGGTCAGTCCTTGCCACACCTGCATCGTCGTATTCACACGATCTACCACTGCAGCAACCCTGAACTCCTCGTTCTGGGTGCCACCTTCATCATTGGTCATCGTGTTACGATGAAATGCTGTCGCCAATCGCGTCGATTCGTCGGGGGAGTCGAGAAGATCACCGGCGAGTTGCTGAATCGTGAACTGGTCGAAGGGGAGATCATCGTCAAATGCCTGGATGACCCAGTCTCGCCAGGGCCAGATATTGCGGTTTCCATCCTGCTCGTATCCTTTTGTGTCAGCGTACCGTGCCTGGTCGAGCCACACGCTCGCCCAGCGCTCACCGAAGGATTCAGAAGCGAGCAATTCATCGACCAGTGCCAGCCACGCTCCCTCGCGATCTTCTCGATGTTCGCGCACGAACAGTTCGACACGCTCAGGGTCCGGAGGCAGTCCGATCAGATCGAGGTGCAATCGCCTCACCAGTGTTTCTGGAGAGGCGGGCCCATTGGGGGCAATGCCTGCTGCAGCGAGTTTTTCATCGATGAAGGCATCGATCGGGTGCTTTTCGGCGCCTGCGATGGGAGGCGGGGTCAACTTCGGTGGGGAAAATGCCCAGTGTGATTCCCAGATGGCTCCCGATTCGATCCAGCGAGCCAGCGTCGAGATGGCGTCAGAATCGAGTGCCACCGCGTGATCAGGGGGGGGCATGCGATACTCCGGGTCCTCCGAGGTGATGCGCTGATAAAGTTCGCTATCGATCGCTGATCCAGGTTTGACAACACCCAGCAGACCCTCTCGAACATCGAGTCGCAGATCCGCTCGCCGGGTCGCAGAGTCTGGCCCATGGCATGGGAGGCATCGCCTGGAGAGGATCGGCTTCACCTCGCTGGCAAAACTCGGAGCGATGGCATCGCGGTTGTCGGCAGCGAGAGAGGACAACAATATCAGCCACGCAGTAATTGCGGCGAACATGCTCCGTCCTCTCTGAAAAAAGTGTGCCCCAGTCAATAGCGGTCTTCATCCAGCGACAGGGTGACTTCTGTTGCCTCAGGCAAAGAGGCGATCATTGTCGGGATGCCAGCAGAAGCAGCGGTATGCCGGCAAGAGGCGTTTCCACTCCGCGATGGCTCGCTGTTCGAATCCTCCTGATGTGACGAACAGGTCATCTCGCTCGAATCTTCTCTCAACATGAAGCCAGTGGTCGCCAGGAGTGAAACTCTTGCGCATTTCCGCCAGTTCCAGATCGTCGATAGCATCGCACTGGCGAGTTCGTTTGTGATCGTGGACTCGCAGCAAATAACCCTTGAGCGGCTGGAGCGCGCTGGCGATGGTCGGGCGTTCATCTTCGTCTCCGAGCAGCCGCTTCAGATTTTCTCCATCCCACCACGCCTTGGCATGGATTCTGAGTGCAAAGATCAAACCCTGCTCATCGATCTGAAGAACCAGTTGCGTGTGGGTGTAATCGGTATCCAGATCCTCGCCGATCTCACCACCGAGGTGCTTCTTGAGAAAAGTACGCTCCTTCTTACCTCGTGACAGATAGGTGCACTGCTGGGCGACGCGAAATCCATTGAACTGGTGAGGATGGTGGAGGCTTGCCCGTGCCACCAGCATGTAAGGCGAGGCGGAGAGGGCTATGGCTGCACCTTTGCCAATAGATTCCAATTTTCTCCGAACCTCCAGCCTCGCCTCATTGAATTCCGGGTCGGTCTGGACGCTCTCGCGGAACCGTTCGAAATCGGTCGGAAGGAAAGCCACCTCATCGCTGTTCATCGGACAAATTCCTCTCAATGATCCGTTGTAGCCGCTGTGGGGCCGTTGCCGCCGCAGCCTACACGCATTAGGGTATTCCCCATGGAGTGGCACGTACAGGGCGCATTCTCTGTTCCCTGTGCATGGCTGGGAAGGAATCAGCAATATGTCGAGCCTCAACGCATTTTCTCTCAAGCAGTGGATCGATGAACACCGTCATCTGCTCAAGCCACCGGTCGGAAATCAGGTCGTATGGGAAGATACCGATACGATCGTGATGATCGTCGGTGGACCCAACAAGCGCAAAGATTTCCACATCAATGAAACCGAGGAATTCTTTCACCAGCTCGAAGGCGACATTGTGCTGCGGATCAAGGAGGGTGACGAGTACCGGGATATCGACATTCGCGAGGGCGATGTGATGCTGCTGCCCCCTGGGATCCCTCATTCTCCTCAGCGCGGAGCCGGCACGGTGGGAATGGTCGTGGAGAGAAAGCGATCCGCAGCGATGGAAGACCAGTTTGTCGTCTTCTGTGAAGAGTGCGATCACCAGGTATTTCACTCCCAATTCCACCTCGTGGACATCGTTCGCCAGTTGAAACCCCTGATGGAAAATTTCTGGGCAGATGAGGCGAAGCGTACCTGCTCGAATTGTGGAGCTGTCGTTCAGCCGGCAGTCAAGAGCGACTAGAAATGCCCCGGGGGATAGTTTCTTGTCACTGAAGATAGATCTGCATACACACATCTTGCCCCGGCAGTGGCCCGACTTTGCCAAGCGTTACGGTTACGATGGATTCGTCACCATCGAGCACCATGCTCCTTGCTGCGCCAGGCTGTGGAAGGACGGCGCATTCTTCCGAGAGATCGATGACCGGTGCTGGGACCCTCTCAGGAGAATTGAGGATTGTGACCTCCACGGGGTCGATGTGCAGGCGTTGTCGACGGTGCCGATCATGTTCAGTTACTGGGCGCAACCCGCGGATGCCGATGACCTGTCACGTCTTCTCAATGATCACATCGCAGAAGTGGTCAAGGACCACCCTGATCGTTTCGTCGGCCTTGGCACGGTGCCCCTTCAGGATCCAGACCTGGCCATCCAGGAGATGGAGAGATGCGTCGACGAACTCGGATTTCCAGGACTTCAGATCGGCACTCATTGCGGCCCGTGGAATCTCGATGCTCCCGAACTGTTCCCGTTCCTGGAACGAGCGTCCAGTCTCGGAACATCCATCTTCGTTCATCCCTGGGACATGCTCGGTACCGATCGTATGGGGTCTTATTTCTTACCCTGGCTCGTCGGGATGCCGGCCGAGACGAGTCTGGCCATCTGTTCAGTCATCTTTGGCGGAGTCCTCGATAGATTGCCCCAGCTGAAGATCTGCTTTGCCCACGGGGGTGGTTCATTTCCTGCAACCCTGGCACGGATCGACAAGGGCCATCTGGCCCGTCCCGACCTCTGTGGCGTCAACGGTTGCAAGGCACCTCGAGAGTATGTTGATCGACTGTATCTCGACACGCTGGTCCACGATCCGAAGACGCTGGATTTTGTGATCGACATCTTCGGTACAGATCAACTGGCACTGGGAACCGATTATCCATTTCCGCTCGGCGAGGACCACCCCGGCAAGATGATCGAGGAGATGGATTCGATTTCTGCAGATCAGAAGAGGCGCCTGCTCGGGGGCACGGCTCTGGAGTTCCTCGGTATCGAATCCGCTATCTTCCACAGCGATGCGACAGGCACGACTTGATGCAATCGGAGAACGAGAAATCCCTCCAGGATGCCGCTTCTCAGGATGCAAATGACCCTCTCGGTCAATTCAGGGATCGGTTTCATATTCCGAAGGGGCATGATGGAGAGCCTCTCATCTACTTCAGTGGCAACTCGCTCGGATTGATGCCCAGGAAGTGCTTCGATGATGTCACCGCAGAACTGGAAGCGTGGCGAGATCTTGCACTGGCGGGTCACCACGAGGGTCGCCACCCCTGGTTTCCCTATCACGAGTCCTTCAGGGCCAGTGGAGCCCGGCTGGTCGGTGCGAAGCCGATCGAGGTCGTGTTCATGAACACCCTGACGGTGAATCTCCACTTCCTGCTGGCTTCCTTCTACCGGCCCACCTCCGGCCGGAACAAGATTCTTTGCGACTCGCCCACCTTCCCCTCCGACCTGTACGCACTTCAGGCACAGGCGCGCTGGCATCGGCTCGATCCTGACGATGTGGTGCAGGTGATGAACCACAGAGAAGGGGAGAGTTCGCTGCGAGATGACGATGTGCTGCAGGCCATCGATGACCAACGAGACGAACTGGCTCTCGTGATGTTTTCCGGTGTCAATTACTACACCGGACAGGCATTCGACATCGAAGCCATCGCAGCGAGATGCCAGCAATACGGAATCACCTTTGGACTCGACCTTGCTCATGCAGCCGGAAACCTCGATCTCAAGTTGCATGATCACGGTGTCGACTTTGCTACCTGGTGTACATACAAGTATGGCAACGCAGGTCCCGGAGCGGTGGCGGGAGCATTTGTTCATGAGCGCCATGCGGATGATCAGGAGCTGGTCCGATTGGCAGGTTGGTGGGGAAACGATCCGGCCACTCGCTTTCGGATGGATGAGAATTCGAAGTTCATCGCGCAACCGGGTGCCGAGGGGTGGCAGGTCTCCAACCCTCCCATCTTTTCGATGGCACCGCTGCACACTTCATTGGAGATCTTTGACGAGGCAGGAATCACTGCACTGCGTGAACGGTCGATTCGCCTCACGGGTTATCTCGAGCAACGCATCGACTCCATCGGAGCCGACCACTATCAGATCATCACGCCGCGCGACCCCGATCGCCGTGGAGCACAGATCTCCATCCGGGTGATTGGAGATGCCAGTGCACTCCAGCAATCGCTGGAGGAGGCGGGAATCATCACCGATTTCCGGCCCCCGGATGTGGTTCGCGTCGCACCGACACCGCTCTACAACACCTTCGTGGAGATCCATCGGTTCACCGAAGTGCTGGAAAGTGTCGCTCAGATCGGTTCGAAGCGGGGGAGGGACTGAGATGGCTACCGGGTCGATCGTCATCGTTGGCGGAGGCCTGACCGGAGCGCTGGCCGCCCTGGCCCTGGCCAGCGACGGATACAGGGTCGATCTGTACGAGAGAAGAGCAGATATACGTGAAGCGGAGGTGATCCGCGGGCGTAGCATCAATCTCGCCATCTCGGAACGTGGATTGACCGCGCTCGAGCGAGTGGGCCTCAAACAGAAGGCGCTGGAAATGTCGGTACCGATGCGTGGCCGACAGATGCATGACATGCACGGATCACTGACGTTTCAACCCTACTCAGCAAATTCCGACGAGAACATCCACAGCATCTCCCGAGGTGAATTGAATCGGCTTCTCATCACCGAGGCAGACCGATCAGATCGAGTTGCTCTTCACTTCCATCACCGTTGTATCGACCTCGACACCGAGGCGAGTGTCGTCACCTTCATGGATGATCGTAGCGGCGAGCGGATCGATACCAGCGGTGACCTGATCATCGGTGGGGATGGTGTGAATTCCGCAGTTCGTGGTGCTCTGACTGTCGGCGATGACTTTGATCTTCAGCAGTCCTACCTCAGCCACGGATACCTGGAGCTGTACATCCCCCCGGCACAGGGGGGCGGTTATCGGATCGAGAAGAACGCTCTCCACATCTGGCCCCGAAAATCCTTCATGATGATCGCACTTCCCAACGACGACGGTTCTTTCACTGGAACCTGTTTCTGGCCGTTGGAAGGAGATGGCTGCTTCGGCAATCTCGGTGACGCCGCGCAGGTCAGTGACTATTTCGAGCACTGGTTTCCCGATGTTCCCGACCTGGTCCCCGATCTTGAAGAACAGTTTCTTGCCGCCACTCCATCGACTCTGGTGACCGTCCGGTGCCAGCCGTGGGTGGTCGGGGATACGGTTCTGATCGGAGATGCTGCCCACGCAGTGGTGCCCTTCTACGGCCAGGGGATGAACGCAGGATTCGAGGATGTACGTATCCTGTGCGAGCAACTGGAGGCTCACCCTGGCGATCAATGTCAGGCTCTCGAGAATTACGAGAAGCTTCGCATCGACAATGGCAACGCCATCGCAGATCTGGCCATCGCGAATTTCCACGAGATGCGAGACCATGTCGCTAGCCCATGGTTTCAGATGCGCAAGAAATTCGCAAATCTGCTGCAGAAAATGCTGCCGGGCTGGTACCGTCCCCTGTACTCGCTGGTTTCCTTCACGAACACACCCTACGCAGAAGCGATCGAGATTCACCGGAGGCAGAATCGAATTCTCTGCATCGGGTCGATCTTCATCCTCGGTGCCTTTGTCTGGGCTGTGATCTGGATTGTGAGGAATGGATGACTCTCACCTATCACGACTATCTGAAGATCGAGGATCTACTCGATATCCAGGTGCCTCGTAGCGATCCACCCGAGCATGATGAAACCCTCTTCATCATCATTCATCAGACTTACGAACTCTGGTTCAAGCAGTTCCTGCACGAGATGGATCGAACAGAACAGTTGATGGCTGACGATGATTTGTGGGGTTGCATCGCAACGCTCAAGCGGATGCGGATGGTGATGAAGACCCTGGTGCAGCAGGTCGACATCCTGGAGACGATGACACCACTCTCCTTCGTTTCTTTTCGAGACAGACTGGATACCGCCAGCGGATTCCAATCGATGCAGTTCAGGATTCTCGAGTTCAGACTGGGTCACAAGAGAGCAGGCTTGCTCGATGCGATCGAGGAAGGGGTGCCGCTTCGGGACAGGGTTCAGGCAGCGTTCGACGCACCGACGCTTCAGGATGCATTACACGCTTTTCTAGCACGCCAGGGGAGTCAGATCCCCGATGAGGTGCTCGATAGAGATGTGACCCAGCCGATTGCTCCCAACGATGCGGTGCAGGAAGCACTGCTGCGTGTTTATCAGCAGCAACCGGATATCACCGTCATGCTGGAACTCCTCACCGACATCGATGAAGGGCTACAGGAGTGGCGATACCGCCACGTGAAGCTGGCGGAACGCACCATCGGAACCAAGATCGGCACAGGCGGTAGCGATGGCGTTGAGTTCCTCAAAAAATCTCTCTTTCGTCCGATGTTCCCCGACCTGTGGGCGATCCGTTCCAGGATGTGAGGCGAGTGGTGAGCCTGATCGACATCTCTCCTGCATTATCGCCTTCGATCGCGGTATTCCCGGGCGATTCTCCGCTGACCCGTGAGGTGCTGCTCGATCTCAGAAATGATGACCACCTGACGCTGTCGACGCTTCGTTCGACGGTTCACATCGGCAGCCATCTCGATGCCCCCAGTCACTACGATCGCGATGGAGCGACCATCGACCAGGTCGACCTGCAGCGTTGCATCGGACCGTGCGAACTGATGAGGATCGATGTCG
>Ga0310120_10002097_pt1 | contig 14752 bp, 11 predicted proteins | sample CB27_AW_983_MG_FD_203506 | JGI IMG/M metagenome (GOLD analysis project Ga0310120, IMG submission 203506) | Marine microbial communities from Western Arctic Ocean, Canada - CB27_AW_983 | ecosystem: Environmental > Aquatic > Marine > Oceanic | place: Canada: Western Arctic Ocean | collected...
GCCCAGTGCGGGAAAGCCGCACGCTGGAAAATATGAGGAATCAACCTCATTGCGATAACGGGGAGGGCGTGGCTTCGCCTCGCCCTTACCCGCTCATTTTCCGAGGAAATCTAGCCTAGCGCAATTTCAAGACTTGCACATCGGGCTTGTGTTGGCGAAAAACCCGGGCTACAACACGCCGGCTTCAAGATCGGCGCTGTCCATGGGCCACTCGGTCTCAAACCACATCCGCCAATTGTGACAAAAAAAACGCGACGCGGTTTCACTAAGAAACCGCATCGCGTTGAGACGACTGTTCGCTGCGAATCTATCCGCTGTCGGTCAAACGCGACGCGAACGACGAATCCTCAGCGCCCCCAACCCAGCAGCCGTCCAACACAAAAGCAACGCCGATCCAGGTTCCGGAGTCGGCGTTTGATCCAACGTAAAGTTAAAACTACCCATCGTCGGAACGTTAATATCGAAAGTAAAATTCACCAGCTCCCCATCCGGAACGGCCGCTGGCGTCGTAAATTCCAATAACAACGCCGACTCACTTCCCAGAGCCATCTTGTCGCTAGTGGCCGTGCCAAGCACAAATTCGTTCGAGCCACCTGAAAGCACGATGCTATAGGCGGTCCAAGTAAAACCTGAATTGTTTTCGACATCCTTGCTGACTGTAATGATCGGATCCCCGTCGGTCTCGCCTTCAACGACCAACGTCAAATCATCGAGCCCAGCTAAAAACGATTCGGAAATCGTCGCGGACGCATTTCCGTTAGGAAGAATGTCAAGAACCCAAGACGGGGCACCACCTGGTCCGACGGGGAAAGAGGTTAGCTCACCATCAGGACTGAAATCCGGGCTGAGCACGTCGACAGAAACGAATCCCCCTTGCACGGGGCGATCTAAAGAAACAGCGAGACACAATGTGCCTAAGAGAATAATCCAAGTTGTAGCGCGATACATTAGCTTTCCTCCCTTAAATCAATAGTTTATTTCAACACCCAATCGCTAATCGAGGCCACGCTTTCGATGACCCGACCACGTAGAAACGGTATATATACTGGAATTCAGCAATGCAAGTGGTTAATCCAAAAATTTTCGAAATTATTTTCCAGCAGGCCGAAAGCCTTGTCTTTTGGGGCGCTCCATTCAAGGCTTGAACCCTATTAATTCCCGGGGATTTTCGTCTCAACCGCAGTGAAATACCGGTAGAAATGGCCATATATCCCTATCTTATTCGAGCAGCGAGCCGCCCGACGTGGATACTTTGGGGTTACACTGGCGACCATTGACGACGCCGCTGGACTCAGGAGCCATTGATTTCCCCGTCAATTCCCAACACCGAAACCACGTCGGGCGGAACCTCCACACCAGCCAACTTGGCTACCCTCAAATAATCTTCTGGCCGATTCAGATTCATCAATGTATTTAGCTCGGCGTCCACTTCGCGCAGCTTCTCGACTTCTACTTCACGTGTATCACACCCGTCGAACAAGAAACGTGGCCTGAGCCGGCCATGATCCAAAAGACACTCGATTTTTACCAAGACTGACGTTCGATAAACGGCCGCCAATGGATGGTAGAACTTCTCTTCTTTCGGCACGACAATCTCGTGTTCGCCCAGCAGCTGGGTCATGCGACGCACGAAGTCTGGTTCCAGCAACGGCACGTCGCAACTGGTCGCATAAACCGCGTCCACTTCGTTCTCGAGGGCGGCCATTCCAGCGGCCAGCCCCTCCAAGGGCCCTTGGGATTCACGCGCGTCGTGGGCCACCACGTATGGGACGCCGATCTCCGGTAGCGACTGGTTGCGGGCGGCGACCACCACGATCGGTGACACCACCTGGAACAAACGGCGTGCCACCCGTGCCAACATCGTCTCATCGCCGAACGGCAAAGAGGCCTTGTCCAGTCCCATTCGCTGGCTTTGCCCGCCGCATAATATGATGCCACCGAACGTCATGATTTTCCGCCATCCTCCTCACACATGCGAACCAAAACAATTATCATACACGCCGGACGATCTCTTCATCACCATCCCGAGCTTTGACGTTTCCCCGTGACCCTTTCGCTTCAACTTAAACAAGCCGTTTCCGTTCCTGTCGAAGTGGAGGAGATCCTTCCTGAGTCCGTGCGGGATAAGTCGCTGGCCGAGATCGAACGACTCAACCTGTTTCACGGTAATCGCAGACTACCGCTGGCCGAGCTGTTTAAAGTGACCGGTTCCGCGGACGACCAGAGTCTCCGATGGCAGGGTGACTTGAGCGGTGTTCATTGGATCGGCACCAAAATGACCGTGGGTGAAATCGTCGTGGAAGGGGACGCCGGTCGCCATCTAGGCAGCGAAATGTCCGGGGGAGAGATTCAAGTACACGGAAAAGCCGGCGACTGGGTCGGCGGTGAAATGCGTGGCGGTTTGATTCACGTTCATGGTAGCGCCGGACATCTGGTCGGCGCGGCCTATCGCGGCAGCCAACGCGGTATGTCCGGCGGCACGATTCTGGTCGATGGTTCGGTCGGCAACGAAATTGGCCACACTATGCGTCGCGGCTTGATCGCCGTGGGCGGGGAGGCTGGTGATCTCGTGGGTTTCAGCATGTTGGCCGGAACGATTCTCGTCTTCGGTGAAGCTGGAATTCGTCATGGGGCCGGCATGCGCCGCGGGACGATTGGCCTTTGGAGCGAAACTGAGCCGTCGATGTTGCCCAGTTTCCGCCGCGCCTGTCGTATTCGACCTTTGGCCATCGGCATGGTCCTGGCCGACCTCCGCCGACGTGGATTCTCGGTTCCCGAGCGATTAGATCGCTGCCAGTTTGATCTCTACAACGGGGATTTCATTGAGGGTGGACGTGGAGAGTTGTTGGTGGCGGCGTTGCGGAAATGACAGGAGGATCCCGTGGTTTGGCCGTTGAGTGCGTCAGTCGGATTCCCACATGAGTCACGTGCAGTGTTGCGTCTGCAAACGCGCGTGGGATGGATTGGCCCAGCCGCCAAACGAGCCGCCAAACGACTTCCTGATAGCCAAAACGCGTTGCCGGCTGGGTAATCCGTCCAGTGTGCACATAACCCCAGCAAGACTTTCGTCGTCTGTCGGCGTACGTATCGCAAACCGACATGACCCCATTGTGTGAAAGCATAAGACGGACGGATTACCAACCCATCCCATGGACTGTTCGTTGTGGCCTTATTCGACACGGGTGAAAGAAAAAGCGTCTACGAGAAAAATCCCATTTCGGCGAGTGCCGCGCGAGTCGACGGATCTTCCAACAAACCGCGAAGCGCCTGAACGCCCGCGCCATTCATCCGAGCGCGTGGTACGACAAAGTCGTAGGTCTCCCGCGCCAGCGGCAAAAAGCTCAAACCCGCCTGTCGCGCCACCGACTCGATCGCTACCCCCCAGTCCGCCCTGCCCTGCTTCACGGCGGCCGCCACCGCGTTGTGACTGCGAGTCTGGACGCCGTAGCCATGCGGACGTAGCTCGCCAAGCTGTTGGTCGATGAGAATACGCGTGCCGCTGCCAGCGTTGCGATTGACCATCCGCAGCTCGGAAATGTCGGTGGCTCGGTCGATGAATGACTCCGCGGTCGACTCGTTCACGCGTGCGTCGTCCGCGCGATACACCACCCCTTGCAATCGCCCATAGCCTGGAATGAGATCCAGTTGATCGGTCAGAAATGGCCGGTTGTACTCGCCCGTTTGAGCATCCAAGAGATGAATGCCGGCCACGTCACACTCACCTCGCTTCGCCGCTTGAAGACCACCCGTCGATCCCACCGCCAAGAACTTCGTGCGCAGCCCCTGTCGCTGGAGTTGGCTCAAAAGAAAGTCTAGACCGACACAATGGCTGCCGATCACTATCAAGTCGGCTGGCTCAAGATCCCGCCCCAATAGCTCCACGTCGACCATCTCGCCTTCGTCCACGATCTCTTCATGTCTTCCGATGGAAAAGAATCCGTCCGCGCGACTGAATGTTGTGACCGATCCGGAACCCTTGCCCATCGGATACGCGACCAGCCGCATTTGAGAGTCGGTGGTCTCCTTGGGTACCAACCCGACGAGCAAATACTCCGTCCGCCCGATCACCGAAGATACTTTGACCGCTAACTCGGCCCTCACGACGGTCCGTCGCCTGGCGGCTGTACCAGCGAAATGTCGGATGACGGGCGCCACGAATTCATGGAATGTAAACACGGCCGAAGTGGGAAAACCAGGCAAAATAACCACCGGCTTGCCACCGGTGACGGCCAGGCAGATCGGTTTTCCGGGCTTGAGCGCGACCCCGTGAGCGACGATTCCTGGGTCTTGGAATTCCTGGACCACGTGGTACGACAAATCCCCAGCCCCTTTGCTGGTCCCGCCCGACATCAGAATGACGTCATGTCCCACCAGTGCCTGCGTCACCTTGGCCCGTAGCGCTTCGACGTCGTCGCGAACGATGCCCAGATAACTCGGCACGCCTCCCAGCTCCCTGACTGCGTCGGCCAGAATCCGTGCGTTGGAGTCATAGACACGGGCTGGCTGCATCGGCTCGCCCGGTTGAATCACCTCGTCGCCGGTCGACAAGATGGCCACCCGCGGCTGGCGGTAGACGCGGACTTGGTCCAGCCCAATGGCCGCCAACACACCCGTCTCGCGACTGGTTAGCAACTGACCCTGGTAAAGCACCGTCTCATCCGCACCTATGTCGGTACCAGTGAACGACACGCCGAAGCCACTGGTGACAGACTTCCGCACGATCACTTCACACCCCACGCACTCCGTGTGCTCGACCAACACCACACTGTCGGCACCTCGTGGTAACATGGCACCCGTGGCGATAGTCGCCGCCGTGCCGGGCGTCACCTCAGTCCGAGGCTCCACCGCCGTGGCGATCACCTCGTCGAGCCGTGTCAGCAGACGTGGCGACTCTTCGGTGGCGCCAAACGTATCGGCCGCCCGCACGGCAAACCCGTCGAAATTGGACCGGTCGAAGCACGGCACGTCGACCGGCGACCGAACATCCGCCGCCAATACACGCGACAGGGCCTGGTCTAAAGAAACGGTTTCACTGCCCAACGGTCGCAAATCCAAGGCCGCCTGGAATCGTCGCTCCGCCTCATCGCGGTCGATCACATCCAGGAACTGAGACTGTGTGCTTGCCTGACGCCTATCTGTCATAGAACAATACTTCCACCTCCGCATCCGGCGGATATCCTTCACTATCGGCGGGAACGACGACAAATCCAGCCGCGCGAGTCGTGCTGCTCAGCAAAGACGCTCCCGACACGGCAATCGGTTCGACCCGATCTTGCACTACGCCCACTCTCGCATAGTCCACACGCCCCACGACGGATACGAGTTTTCGCGCCAGCCGCAAACGCTGCCGGCGATAGGGCCAATCCGTGGATAGTCCAGCCAGCGCGCGGATCGCGCGGCCAGCAAAAAAGTCATAGGCGCACAAGCAGGAGACCGGGTTGCCGGGAAGTAAAAACACCAGTCGATCATCCATCCGCCCCATTCCACTGGGACTGCTCGGACGCATGGCGATACCATGGATCGCCAGTTCGCCATACTCGTCGAGTAACCGTGGGGCATGGTCCTCCTGGCCGACGCTGGAGCCACCAGATACCAGCACCACATCCACGTCATCCCGCATCGCACTCAAAATCGCGTCCGGTTGGTCCACCACGATTTCACTCGACGTGATCAGGCCGCCGTCACGCGCGACAAGCCCCCGTAGCATGGGGCTGTTGGAGTCGACGATCTGAAAACCGTCCGGCAGCGAACCTGGTGGCAATAATTCGTCCCCGGTGACCACAATCCTCACCCGCACAGCTCGCTGGACGGAGACTTGGGGCACTCCAATAGCAGCCAGGATGCCTACATCCTGAGGACGAAGTCGCCGACCTTGGTTCAGGACCACACTGTCAGCGGCGATGTCTTCCCCAACCTCCCCCACATGCTTGCCTACAGCAACGGCATCCAGCGCCTCGACCTGCTGGCCGCTAATTTCGACGGTCTCTACGGGGAGAACGGCGTCCGCGTCCGCGGGCATGGGAGCGCCGGTCATGATGCGGACAGCCTGTCCTCGCTGGAGCCGCACATTGGCAGGACTGGCGGGCATCGACTGGCCGACAATCGTCAACGGTAAGCGATTGTAGGTCGATGCGCCGAGCGTATCCTCGGCCTGAACCGCGAACCCATCCATCATCGCGCGGCGAAAAGCAGGCACGTTTACGGGGCTGATCACGTCCGCGGCCAGCACCCGCCCCACGGCATCCACGGATTTTAAACTCTCTGCCGAAAGTGGCGCGACCTGCTCGTCGATCCAGTCGCAGGCTTGTTCGACGGTACTCCGCCTGGCGAAGCCTCGCATGCGGACGTCTCGGTTCGGTTGGTTCGGTTTCTCGGCGGCACTCATATCCCTAGGCGTTTCCTGGCGTGCTGGCCTTCTCCGCCGGCGGTGGCAACTGGGCAATGTGACGCCGCCATTCGTTGAGCTCCTGCTGGCTCAGAGAATTCTCGCGTTTCAGCTCGTATCGCAGCCGCCGATCGTTGCCCTCGAGTTTGACGGATACCGACAAGCGACCATTTTCATGGTAGCGAAACTTCACCGTGACCGGCGCCTGAGCACCAATATCATCGGGAAGATCTCGCAGGATCACATCACCGATGTGGGTACAGTCCTCCGGCGATGATCCCTCCCCTTCCACCACTGGGACCAAGATCGACTCCTGTCGCGCCTTCTGCGTCTGGAACACTCGGCTGGCGGAAGCTGGTAAGGGCGTGTTGCGGGGAATGATGATCGCGTTTCGCTTCAGCCGCGAAGCCGTGTCGGTACCGATCACTCCCAGGCTATGCGAGTTGACGTTACGAATGCTGAACTTTGGGTAGTCGTCATCGCCGGTGGAAAGCAGTAGACCCGCTCTCAGTGCGGCTCCGTGCGCGACCGCTTCGTCTGGCGAAACAGACACATCCGGTTCGTGACCGCTGAGCTCCCGCATCATCTGCTTCACGGCCACCATACGGGTGGCCCCTCCCACCAACAGAACTCGGTCCAGGTCGGCCCAATCCAGGCCACTGGCCCGCAGGACTTCCCGACAGGTAAACGCCGTGCGATCCAGCAGATCGGCGGTGAGATCCTCGAGCTGTTCGCGGTTGATCTCGGCGCGAATCGACTCTCCCTGAAAATCACACGCGACGGTCGTCCGACGGCGTGCCGAGAGGGTACGTTTGGCGTCCTCACAATCGCGCCATAATCGACCCAGGGCATTGGCGTCGTGATGAGGATCACTGGAGTTCTCACGTATGAATTCTTTAGCGACATGATCGACCAACCGCTGGTCCCAATCGTATCCGCCCAATTGGCTATCCCCGTCAGTGGCCAACGCGACGAAGTTAGCACCCCGAATTTCCATTACCGTCACATCAAAGGTTCCGCCACCGAGATCATAAACCAGGATCTTCTGGGGTTCGCTGGCCACGCCGTCGGGTCGCAGGAAGTTGTTATGGTATCCGAACGCGATGGCCGCGGCCGTGGGCTCGTTGATGATGTCCAACACCTCCAAGCCGGCCATATATCCGGCGTCCTGAGTCGCCTTGCGCCGCACCTCATCAAAATAGGCTGGCACGGTGATCACCGCCTGGGTAAATGTGCCGATCTGCCTGGCGGCGTCCTGGCGCAGCTTGTTCAATATCCACGCTTCGAGGGTTTCCGGTGGATATTGACGGCCTCCCAGTGGCTGCTGGAAAAGCCGCTGGCCCAATTGCCGCTTGGCACATCGTGCGACCTGATCGGCATCGGTACCGAGGGCCTTAATCGCCTCCTTGCCGACAATCACTTCGTCATTCTCGAATAAGATTGCGCTAGGAGTTAGCTTGTCTCCTTCACCGTTAATCAACGTTTGCGGTCTGCCCAGATCGTCGATCCAGGCAATCGCGGAATGGGTCGTACCCAAGTCGATCCCGACAGCGGGAGGTGCGGCGTGGTTCATGTTTCCATTTCTGACGTAAGTTTCCCTCGCGAACTAATCTCTTGCTGATTGATCTTCCTTGGACGGGTCCCCGTCGGACTGGTCTCCGGGCGCCGAGCCGCGAATAAACTGGTCCAACATTTGCTCGAATGTTTGGCCTTGACCCTCCCACAACGCCCGGCGCCACGCTTGGATGTCGTCCCGGTCCAACGCCTGGTCGCGGTGAAATTCTACCTCCAACCGATGCTCGGTGCCCGGCAAGGCCGCCTGGACGCCGAGCCTTCCTCCCGAGTCGTATTCGTAGGTCACATCCACTGGCTGCCCGAATCCGAGGTTCTCCGGTAGATCGCGCAACACCGCTTTACCGAGTACAATGCAATCCTCGGGACGAGTCAACTCGCCCTCCAACACTCGAATTGCGATCGAGTTTTGATCCTTTTCCTTGATGACAAATCGCCTGGTAACCACCGCGGGCAGCGGCGAATTTCGGGGTATGATAATCGAGTTCACACGCGCGTCGGTAGACCGGTCGATCCCTTGAATCCCCAAACTATGACTGGAAACGTCCACGATGCGGCAGCGAAGCTGTGAAATACCGCCGTCTCGGACGGCCAGCCGCGTTGCAGCGCAGACGGCGGCGCCGCGGGCGACCGCTTCGTCCGGATTCACGACCGCCCGCGGGGCCATCTTCGTTTCTCGCTCCAGGGCCGCCGCGATTTGCGGCATGCGAGTGGCACCACCCACCAGGAGAACATGGTCCAGGTCAGTCCAATCACGCCCCGCGGCCGACATGACGTCGCGTACCGTCATCATCGTGCGATCCACCAATGATTCGTTGAGATCCGAAAAAGTCTCTCGGCTCACTTCAACGTCGAGCTGTTCGCGGGCATAGTTGACCGAGATGGTAGTCGCGCGACGGCTCACCAGTGAATGCTTGGCCTCGTTGGCCAAATGCATCAGACGAGCCAAAGTCTCTGGGTCCTCTCGTGGGTCCATGAAGTGTTTTGACTCAAATTTTTGCGCCGCATAATCGACTAGGCGGCGATCCCAATCGAGTCCGCCCAGCAGCACATCGCCGTCGGAGGCCAACACGCGGACGTCGTCCCGCTTCAGGCAAATCACAGTCACATCAAAGGTACCGCCGCCCAGGTCGTAAACCATTATGTTAATCGGAATGTCGGGGTTAATCGGGGCGTCGGGGCGGAGCTCAGCCAATCCGGCCGAGCCAAGAAAGCCAAGATGCTCACCGAAAGCCAGTGCGGCGGCGGTTGGTTCGTTGATCACATCTAATACTTTCAGGCCCGCCATCTCACCGGCAGCCACCGTACGTTGGCGGCGAACCTCGTCGAAGAACGCCGGTACCGTGATCACCACTTCGTAGGGTTCATGGATCACGGCATCGATATCGTGCCGTAGCTGGCGGAGAATGAACGCCTGGGCTAACTCAGGTGGCACTGCGTGACCGTGAATGACTCGCCCACAGTCTACCTGGCCCATGAATCTCTTGGGAGACTCGATGACAGCCTCCGGTGCATATTCGGCGGCCCGAATCGCTTCGCGGCCCACGGTCACTCCCCGAGGCGTGAAGAATACCGCACTGGGCGTGAGCCAATCACCGAATTCGTTGGCCAGCATTTCCGTATGGCCCGCTCCGTGGACCCATGCGACCGCGGAATTGGTGGTGCCGAGGTCGATACCGATGGGGACTGAACGGCTCATGGCGCAAAGGGTGGTGATAGGACGTTGTCCAATTCTGATTTTGAGAATATGGGTGACGGCGATTGGCTTCGGTCAACGGCTTTTTTATCGATCCTACTGTTTGTTTCTATCTTACTCCAAATCCATGTTTCTATCGGAGGTCCGCGTTGAGCCCACCGATCTGATAGCAACCTGCAATGGCAACTGGTCACTTGGGATCGATTGGCGAAAATCGTCGGGATATCCCAATCGATCGGCGGACACACGATCGCTTCAAGAACAGGATCCTTCTCGACCGATCCCTGACAAGGTCACTAACACGGACGGCTACCATTGCACGGAGGTGAGTCCCTCACCAATTCTTCCGTCGCGAGCGTCCTCATGGGTGTCGGCTTCATTCACGCTGTTATGGCATTCAGCTTTCTGGTCATTTTTCTGCTGGTCGTGCATATCGTAACGCGACCCGTCAAACGGGACGAATGGCGAACCGGGCTGACCCGCAATGATACGTCTGATTCGATTTCGGGTAAGTAGTCGATAGCCATTAGACAGTGGCCGGCTCTGGATTAAGACCACATGTCCTCGTCGACTTCGCACGTGGCGATCTTGGTCGCAGGACCAGTCATGCGAATGGAGTAATCCTCATCCATTTCGATTCGCAACACCCCGCCGGGCATTTCAACAAAAACCTCCGCATCGATCCAACCGAGCCGGCGCGCGACGGCGGAACTACTGCTGCCCGAAGCCAGCGTATAGCCAGCTCCGCGCTCCCAGATTTCGATCCGCAGGTGCCCGCGATCAATGACCTGAGCGAACTGCACGTTGGTCCGGCGAGGAAAACGTGAATCCGTTTCCAGCGCGGGCCCCACCGTTCTCGCTTCCGATTCCGACACCTGCTCGCGGAAGACCACGCAATGCGGATTGCCAATGGTCGCCGCGGAATACTCGTAATCTTCTCCGCCGATGGTGATCGGTTCTTGGAGGACCTCGCGGTCTGGACCGGTCACGGGTATATCGCGGCTATGAAATGACACCTGGCCCATATCGACCACAATCTCGTCGGGCCGTTTCACGTGGCATACAACTCGGCCACCTTCGGTTCGGACCGTGAACGGGTCACTGGCAACCAAACCTTCATCGAATAAGTAGCGGGAGAAGATTCGCAGTCCGTTGCCGCTCTTCTCGGCCCGGCTGCCATCGGGATTGAAAATGATCAATTCGAAGTCTTCGTCGGCATTCGGCACGACGCGTGCCAGTATTCCATCCGATCCGATACCGAAGTTGCGGTGACAGACGCGGCGAATCTGATATTCAGTGAGGCTGGCCACACGCGGTGGGTCGTCCAGCACAATATAGTCATTTCCCAGCGCGTGATACTTGGTTAGTTTCATGGGGAGAACCGGTCCATTCGTGGAATGTAGAAATCGTTTGGACTGGAGAAATGATTGCGCGAGGGAGAATCAGCTGCAAGAGGACGACGCGGTTAACTTCCCCACCGCCCTGGGTGGTCGTCGAGCTATTCGTCGCACTACCTGTTCGCCGCCGCCCTGCGCGTTCGTCGCGCTTTGCGCATCCGTCTCAGGTGAGAACCGGCGGGCGCGAGCGTCACCCAGGGTAACGGCTCCAACGACCCTCTATACTACTGCCGAATAAGAATGCCACCATGTGCCATCATGCAAGCCAAAGCCAAGAACAACACAGACCCAATCGCTTGCGCAAAATCGATAAGCAAGACTATCTTGTAGATATCTCCGGTTATTCGATAATTCCGCACCAATTGCTCTCGAAATTGCGCACCAAGCAGCTATAGTGGATAGGGGTGGTGGCGAATTAGGCCAGTTCAGGATACGACGAAAGTTAGCCCAGCGGGCCGGTCACCAACCTAATTAGTTGCGCTAACTCGGCTGACCAAATCGCGGGAAGCACGTTTTTCCTACATCATTGGACTATCACCTCTTTTTGAAGCCATGCTGAGAAAACCTCGCCAAATTGCCGTGTTGGTTGAAACAGATTATAGCTGGGGATGTAGTGTCGTCCGTGGCATTGCCGACTACGCGGATAAGCACGGTCATTGGAATTTGCTAATCGACCCCAGGGACCATGAACATCGTTTGGCATTGCCGGAACGTTGGTCCGGTGACGGTATCGTCGCGCGAATCTCGACACGGGTGCAAGTGGATCAGATTCGCCGCAAGAAAGTACCGATGGTGGATGTCGATGATCTGTTCGAGGATCTGACGGGTGTGGGTCGAGTCATTACCGACGACGCCGAGCGAGCGACGCTTGCCCTGTCACACCTTCGCAATCGTGGCTTCACTCGTTTCGCCTATTTCTCGCCTCCCGACCGACGGTACACCAACAAGCGAGAACAAGAGTTCTCGGCGGCTGTCAAAGAGATCGGAGCGGAACTGTATCTCTACAAGCCCGGCTACCGGGCAGGTCGTAAGATTAGTTGGGACGAACGCCAGCGTCGTGTGAGCCGTTGGTTGTCATCCCTCCCTAAGCCGATTGGAGTGTTCGCGGTGGACGCCCAGTACGGTCGTCAGTTGACCGAGGTCTGTTACTGGAACGATGTTCGCGTACCCGACGAAGTGGCCATCTTGGCGGGTGACACCGACGACCTGATGTGCGACGTCTCCAGCCCACCGCTTTCGAGCGTGTCATTGGCCAGTCACCGGATCGGACATGACGCGGCGGCGTTATTGGATCGCATGATGGACGGCGAATCGGCGCCCACGGCGCCGATTCGCATATCCCCTATCGGGGTCACCGGTCGCCAATCAACCGACATTCTGTCGATCGACGACGAGTATGTCGTCAACGCGCTACGGTTCATCCAAAAGCGTGCCACCCAGGGAATCATTGTCGACGACATCTTGGCCGAAGTGCCGGTCTCGCGCCGAAGTCTGGAAATACAGTTCCGCCGGATACTGGGTCGATCCCCAGCGGAGGAAATACGACGAGTCCGATTGGAAAAAGGCAAATCACTATTGGGTCGATCGGAGCTTTCGATCGCGGAAGTGGCCGTGGCCAGCGGATTCGCTAATTCAACACGTTTTGGCGTGGCGTTTCGCAAAAAATTTGGCATGACCCCCTTGGCGTTTCGGAAGCAGTTACTACACAGCCAATAACCGTATGGGTTAAGGCGAGGACGACGTTGATCGTCACGATCGTGCCCCAAGCCCAATCGACGTAACGGAATTCACAATGGCCAAAAACGAAACCGACAAGCTTTACCGGGCGATTGGATTAATGAGCGGCACCTCCGGGGACGGAGTGGACGCCACGCTCTTGGAGACAGACGGACTCGGCATTTTCCATTGCCGAGATGGCCTGACGAAATCCTACGACGAGGACCTGCGGGCGCGCATTCTGGAGGCCGCCCAGGACGACGCCCCCTTAGGGTATTTGCTGCGCATCGAGAAGGAGCTCACGATCCATCATGCCAACACCATTCGGGAATTACTAGAGCAGTCCGGAGAGAAGCCGCGGAAAATCGACGTCGTCGGGTTTCACGGCCACACGGTGCGCCACATGCCCCACGACGGAGTCACACTCCAAATTGGGGACGAGGCACTGCTCGCGGAGCTGGCCAAGATACCTATTGTGACCAATTTTCGTCGTCGCGACATGGCCGCGGGCGGTCAGGGAGCCCCGTTAGCGGCCATGTTCCATCAAGTCTTGTTCAAAGACGAAACTCGTCCCACCGTGGTGCTCAACATCGGCGGGGTCGCCAATGTCACTTGGCTCGGGGACGGCGACGCGATCATCGCCGGCGACACAGGGCCAGGCTGCGGTTTACTGGACGAATGGGCGCAGGAGGTTGCCGGCTTGCCCCACGATCGCGACGGACACCTTGCCAAGGCTGGGAAAGTGAACCAGGAGGTCGTCCAGGCGGCCCTGGCAGCGGACTTTTTCCAGCGCCCTTTGCCCAAAGCGGCCGATCGTTACGATTTCGACCATGTCGATGTCTCTGGCATGACTCCCGAAGACGGCGCGGCGACCTTGTGCGCGGTCACCGTCCAGGCCGTTTGCCTGGCCATTCGTGGACTCTCCGCCATGCCGAAAAGCGTCTGGGTCACAGGTGGGGGCGTGCATCACCCGGTGATGATGGAGATGCTCAGTGAAGAATTGCCTAAAGTCGCCAGTGTCGCCGAGTGTGGCTTAAGTCCGGACACGCTCGAGGCCGAATGTTTCGCGTGGCTCGCGGTGCGGCACCTGCGAGGTCTGCCGCTGACCATGCCACAGACCACGGGCTGCCATCAACCCACCACCGGCGGCGTGCTCATCTCCTAACGGCTCCACTTGGAACGCTCGCCGCATAACCAACGCGCCAGCGCGACCTGCGATTCCGGCACGTCGCTATACGTACAAACACGGTGCTCCGCCCGCGGAAACTCAGCGAATGCGAATGGGGATCCCAGCGCCGCCAGAATCACGTCTCCGGCGTCGATCCATTTTTGAATCAACGCTAGCTGGTACGGCAATAGGCCGAATCGATGCCAGGCCGCCGGTTTGACCATCGCCACCACGACCGCTAAATCGGCGGCCTGCACCGCCTCATCGACCTCCTGCTGATGGCCTGCATCGCTGTTTGGCCCCAATTCTACCACGACCGCGCGCGGGCAACGTTCGGCCAGTGCATTTTGCAGATGGACATGTTCGGTATCACGTCGAGTCGGGTTGGAACGGACCACAACCACGCAGACACGATCGTACTCGGAAATGACGGGGCCATCTTGACTCGACTGCCGCGCGTCGATCGCTCCAAGGGCCACGATCTGAGCGAGATCTCGAGACTGAAACGCCGAAACAGACTCTTCGTCTTGGTCGGCTTCATCCCGAAACAACGACGCACCGCCAAATCGATGCCACATTTTCTCCTTCAATCGCCACACCCGTTTTAACGATTGGTCGATGCGGTGCTCACTCAAGCGGCCAGCTTCCACGAGCCTCATCAATCCGTCCAAAGTGCTCAGGGGATCCTCCAGGTCGAGCAGCCAATCCGTGCCGGCGTCGAGCGCCGCGTGGGCCAACTCAACCTCGCTGGAGAAACTCCGCTTCACTCCCGCCATCAGCAAACTGTCACACACGATGACGCCCTCAAAACCCAACTC
>Ga0310120_10002098_pt1 | contig 14751 bp, 7 predicted proteins | sample CB27_AW_983_MG_FD_203506 | JGI IMG/M metagenome (GOLD analysis project Ga0310120, IMG submission 203506) | Marine microbial communities from Western Arctic Ocean, Canada - CB27_AW_983 | ecosystem: Environmental > Aquatic > Marine > Oceanic | place: Canada: Western Arctic Ocean | collected...
TGCCCCCCCTCGATCTGATGTTCAAATTCCCACAATCGCGTGCCGACATCAGGATTGAGGGCGAAGATATACGTGTCAGCAATCGAAACGTAGTGCATTTCGCCATTGACTTGGATGAGACCTGGCGACGCGTGCGACGTGCGATAGTCTTGGCTCTTCCAGCGAACCTCGCCCGTCTGTTGGCTGAACGCGATCACGGATTGCGACTCACCTCCAACGTTGACCAGTATCATGTCTTTGTAGACCGTCGGACTGGATGAGTAACCTCGAAAGTTGAGCGTTCCATCCAAGTCGTCGATCAGGCGATGCTGCCAGACCACCTCGCCGGTATTTCGATCGAGCGCATGAAAGATGCCGGTCACTCCCGCCGTGAAAACTAGATTGGCTTCAAGGGACGGGGTTGCATGCGGGCCCGGACCAGGACCGAGGTCGGTTTTATCGTGAAACGGCGCCGGATAGCGTCGAGTCCAGATCGTATCGCCGGTCGCTGCATCCAGTGCCACGGCGTGCTCGTGGTCGTCCTGGCGATACATCACGTACAGCTTCTCGCCATCGGCTGCAATGCCGGAGTAGCCTTCGCCAAGCTCGCGCCGCCATAGCTCGCGAGGCGCCTCGGTTGCCCAGTCGGCGTTGAGGCCCTCTTCGGCGACGTGAAAGTTGCGAGTGGGTCCACCCCATTGCGGCCAAGAGTCGGCAGCCATCGCACTGGCCCCGATGAGTAATAGTAGACAGGTCCCGCGAATCAAGTAGGCTTCGTCCCGGTGTGGAAATCGGCAGAGGCTTGCAACCGTCCCGTGACTATCTCGCATGAATTGGCCAATCACTGCTTTGTTGATTTGTCGTCCGACCTGGGTCGCCCTGCAGGCGGGTCCAAGACTGAAACGTGCTACTAGCACTTTACGCCACGAATGAATTCTTTCCAAAAATCGAATGAGATACGGCCAAGGCGGCTAGACCAGCCGAACTACTAAGAAAATCGCGTCGTGACTTTGACATTGTGTTTTGGTTCCTTCTTGTCCGGACTCCCAACGGCGATTCGCCGCCGCCTCGCGCGTCCCGCGGCACGATTAGATGAAAATGGGAGATTCCGTATCGCCAATCGAATTCCCGCGAACCGGTCTGCCACTTCGCCGACCACGCTTCCCATTGTCGCCGGAAATTTCGGCGGGGACGCAGCGACTTAGGAACTGGTAAGAAATAACTTGTACGTTTTCTTGAAATCCGAAGCACGAATATCGAAATCCGAAACAGATACGAATCACCTAAATTCAAATGTTCCAAACGTCGAGAGCACGAAAAATATTGTGATATTACGGCGTTTTGAACAGCGAGTTTTGAATTTGTTTCGGATTTCGATATTCGGATTTCGATATTCGGATTTCGAGACTTCCCCCCGTTGAAACGGACAAGTTATTTCTTAACACCGACTTACACCGCGACCTCCACTGCACAAATCGTAATCGACGTTCGCCATGGCGGCTACACCGGCTTTCGGTTTCGACGGTGGAAAATCGATGAGCCGACCTCCGAAAATGCCGCGTCGACGGCCTCGGCCGCGTCGGCTTCGGTGGTAGCCGTTGGCGATTCATTACGTATCGTCGAGTGCCATGCAACGAGCCGAGTCGGTTGCCAAGGCAGATACCGCTGGCTCGCTCCAGTGACGAATCCATCGACGAGGTTCGGACTCGGAGAAATATGCGCGTGCTGGGACGGTTCGGTTTGCGAAGGGAGGTCCGAAGGGTTACCGGTGCTCAAAAGCAACTCTCCTCCTACGTGAGCGCTGGGTCTCAAGGCATTCGGCACGGCGGCGCGCGGCGTCCGAAAGGGTTGCGCTTCGCCAGTGCTACCAACCAACCATTTGTGTTGATTCCACAGATTGAAGTCCAATAAATCCGTACTTCCACTCCCATTGAAATCGCCCGTGGCCCAACCAGTAGTCTGTTCGAAGAGATGAATGCTCATCGAGCCAAAATCGATGCCGTCCACGACGAGGTCAAGATTGGCATCGCCGTAACTGGTCCCGATGACGGTCTCAATCAGATATTCGGCATCGCCATGGTCCAATCCCGGGATACCGTCCATGTCAAACCGTGGTTCGGTGCTGGAGACATTGATCGCGTCGAATATCAGGTCGATATCATCGGCATCCAGCGTCCCGTCAAAGTCGAAGTCCCCCATCACGGCGCCAAACTGTCCGTCGATCCAAGTCAGTCGATGCTCGATAAAATCCTTCATGATGAAGATGTAGTCGTCGTACGAATTGGGCGCATTGTTTTCGGTCGGTTTTCCAGTTCCCGGTGGTAAAGGATTCCGACGGCACGTTCCCCCTTCGGAGAAGAAGCAGTTGGGCCACAAATAATCGTCGATGACGTGCCAACGGTCATAGTTGCGGGAAATTGGATTGGACTGTCCTGACGGCGGCGTGTCGTAGTCGAGGCTGCCGTTGGTAAGTCGATTGACACCAATGTCAATGGTCTGGAAAATCGATTCTCGCGAAAAGATGTCCTGACGGAGTTCGAACCATCGCTCCTGGACACGACTCTCGAACGCGGGATCTTGAAACAGACGGGGATACCAATGAAAACCATGAGACACCGAACCGAACGGGCCGGAATAGAAACCCTGCCAGATTCCACCGTTCAGATAGTTCGCATTGGAGAACGATAGATTGAAATCCCAGGCGGGGCCCTTTTCGATCTTGCCTTCACGGTTCAAGAAGAAGTACTCGCTGATGCGAAAGCCGTCGATTTCCTTGGCCAGTTCCGTGATCAGCCAGTGATCGATCCAAGAGTCGACGTCGATGTACTTCGCATAGCCTTCGATCGGATCCGTCCAATTGGGGCTGGCCAGCGCCGCATCAAATTCGTTGATGAACCACGAGAGGTATCTCTGTTGGGCTCGATTGGGAGCATCCGGGTCGTGGAATCGGAGCGTGAATGCCGGCACGCTCCGACCAGCGGTGGAGAAGACAACGTCTCCGGCACCCGCCTTATCGACTTTAAAGATATATCCGCCGACGGTCGACGGATCCTGCCCAATCACCGGATTCCCAATGGGGTCGTCGTTATCGACTCGGTTTGCGTCAATCTTGATCTTTTCCAAAATGATATGGGTTCCGCGATAGTCGGTTTGCATGTCAACCGGTCCGCCGTTGGAATTCAGGAAGACCTCGGCGAACTGAACCCTGGATGCCGAACGGTCGAGTTCGCGATAGAGATTGAAGGCCAGATAGTTATTAAGTTGGGTCTTATCCGCAAACGGACCTTGGATCACCCAATCGGATTCAGCTGGCATTCCGAGGAGGCTGACTGCCATGTCGGGGCCGTCTTTGCCATCGATCGCACCGCTGTAGTCGATGGTTTCGTTCCATGTCTCCAAGGCAAACTGTCCCTTGGCAAAGCCTTGTGAACTTTGGCCGCGGCGCCGCAAGCCACCGCGGACCGCGAGATCCGGTTGATTCGCCAGGCTGGCAACTCCGGCGGTGCCAGGTTCAAACACCATCATGGATACCGAATGAAATCGGCGCGAGTCGATTTCGGCACCGCTGTCCGCAAACGATTCCAATACGATGATCGGAAGGTTGGACTCGAAGATCGAGCCTTCAAAACTCGACACCGTCGGATCCATGAGAACGAAGGATTCCGTGGTAACGGGCCCGGGCCCCTTCCCTTCTTCGAACGCCCGGGCGCGCAGCTGCGTGGTATCCGATACGGACACTGGCCCGGTGTACTCGGGTGACGAAATGGTGGGCATCATTCCGTCCGTGGAGTAACGAATCGTGGCTCCGGCGGTGTCAGGCGTGATCGTCACACTAAATGGATCCGTGAATGTGCGACTCGATACGGAGATCTGAACTCCGCCCGACGGCGGATCACCTGGCTCGCCGTTGAGTTCACCGGGGGTGGGCAGCAAAAAATAAGCCGAATTTTCGACGACCGTGAAATGTTCCTTGGTCCCCTTTAAAGTGGCATTCACGAGAAAATCATCGTCGGTGGCGTGCAGATTCAGTCCATGAATGGCCAGTACGTTGGTACCTGTTTGCAGGACGTCCACATGTTGAGAAATGTCGATGGACTCAGCAATGACTCCAGGGTCGGTCGAGAAGGTGGACATGCTAAAGTCCAACACATCATGGCTGTTCCATTGGAAGCTGGTGGCGGCGGTAAAGCCAGGCCATAGCTCCGGGGTCGACGCGAAAAGACCAGCCAAATCAACGTTGGCCGTCAACGTTGGGGAGGCGGGCTGAATATCCACTGCCGAAAAGTAGACATCCAAATCTTGCGTGACGCCGTTGTATTCGATCCAAACAAAACGGAGATTCTCACCAACCGCGCCGCCGTTGAATCGCTCGACCGCTACCCGCGCCAAGCTCCCTTCGGCGCTGGTGTTGATCCCGATATGCGTGGGCAGCATGTCCCCCTCGTCAAAGTCGCCGGTGGCAATGGTGTCAAACTCGACCGCCACGAAGGCCGCACCCATGTTAGTCAGCCCCAAACCACCCAAGGGACCGCCGAGCCGATTCTCGCCACCCGACTGGAGAACAAAGGCCATGCCTTGACCACCAACGCCATCACTATCGGCTGGCTCCAATTCGTCGACGCCGAAAGGTGCGGCAACGTCCAACGTAAACTCGGCACGGAACGAGTAGTCGCTGAATGAAAGCGGAGCCCGGAGCCAGGCGGAGCCTACCTGATTCGCTGTCGAACGGGTGACCTGGAGCCGGTCGCCAGCGAACTCGGTATATCCGTTGAGTCGAAAAAGGTCACGCACGGCCTCGTCACTAAACGAAGTGAAGCTTACCGAAGATAACTCAAGGTCGTTTTGTTGCGTGGCCGTGGAGCTCCAATTCGGCGTATCAGGGGCGTTTCGGCGGGCGACGTCCACGCCGTTCAAATAGGCGATGAATCCGTCGTCGAAGTTCACATCTAACAGGAGTTGGTCCAAATCCGCGTTCGCCAAGTCGAATTCGGTTCTGACGTACGCCGAAGCGGTGGTCTCCCGCAGTGTTGCGCTGAGGTCGCCATTGGCGGAGATCTCAGTGAGTAGTTCGCCGCCGCCATCAAAACCGACCCCCAGATTATGGGACGACCACGCACTGTCGTTGAAGCTAATCGAGGTCCACGTAGCCGTCGGCACATCCTGCGCTGAGGACGTCGGGATCCACACGCTCGCACTCGCGCCCTCGGGTACCAATGTGGTATTTAACATGATTTGCTCGAGACCATACGAGACATCGGAGAACTGCTCAGGAAACGACGGTCTGAATTCGTGTGAAATCGAGATGCCGTCGGGTTCCACGAGAGCCAGATAATCTTCTTCGGCAGCCAGGCGGAAATTGGCGTGAAGCTCAGAGTTGGGGTCCGTGCGATCTTTATCGGATGCAAAGACCAGCAGATAACTGTCCGGTTCAATCGAAACGGCGGGGAATCTCCATTTCGTGAGTTCGTCCGAGTCATCGGTGAGATGCCAACCGTCCAAATTGACGGTTATGGAGCTATTGTTGAAGACCTCAATCCAGTCTGAAGAGTTGCCATCTTCATCGTCGATCGTGTTGTCATTCTTCGCCATGAATTCCGTTATGAGAAGGTCGCCCGCTAGAACGACGCGATCCTCCAATGGTTCGACGCGCAACGGCCGCCGAACACCCAAATATCGTCGGGCGGGTTGCCATCGCCGCCGGCGACTCCGGCCTTGACATCGAGGTTGATGATGGACGTGTTTCAAGTTGCTAACGCGTTTATCACATGGATCATTGGAAGCTCTTTATAGGATATCAACGTTTTCAGATCTTGGCCGCCATCAGTGGTTTGTAGTCATTTAGGTGCCTCGGAGGCCTTCAAGGTTGCCGCGTAAGCTGGTTTCAATATCGTGACGGGATCAGCGTGTCGGCCCATGGCTGCTAGTCCACGACTAGCTGGCCGTTACGAATCCGTTGTGGACCGCTGATTGATGTGAGTCGGTCGAGGCGCCATTCGCTCGAGGATCTTGATCGTCTCCGAGGCAGCCTCGGCCGGCTGCAACGCGGAATCGGCGATCCCGGAGACCACCTTGGTAATATTGTGATCCGCCACGTCCTTGGTGGCCCAGCTGCTGGCTTTCGGAGCCGTGATATAGGCGGAATAAGCGTGATGCCCGGAGCCAGGCCGCTCGCCGATGATGTGCAAGATGGCCCGCCGCGATTCGGTATTTGAAAGCGCGCCAAAAAGTTGTTCACCGATTCGGTAGCCGGCCCTCACGCGGCCGCCGCGTACGACGATGTGTTCTGGAGCGACTTTGTACCCTGCCCGAGCGAGCTCCGCGCGGACCGCTGTTAGGTATGGAGCCAGGTGGTTCTCGTCCGTAAGTGCCAACGCATTGAGTCCGTCCGAAATGACGATCTGAACGTCATACTCACCCTCATGAGACCGACGCAAGCGGTCAATTTCGGTGACGGCTGCCGCGCCGAGTTCTTCCCCGGACGGTGGGTGCAGAATGTAGTCGGTGCGGTCCTTGGACTGGCTGGTGACCGGCACGACATTTGGAATCCCAGCGACAAAGGCGACTGGCAATTCGGTCCAAATGCAACTCTTGGAATCCGCGTAGAGGTGGCGAATTCGTCGATCCAGTTGGGGTGCGACGGTCCAAGGTTCGTGGCCGTGTCCTTCGGCGATGAAGACACCGCGGGCTTGAATCTCCGCTATCTTTTCCTTGCCTTCAGCGATGATGGCGCTGTCCGCTCGGCGATCTCCTTTCCTCCGTCGGTACTGAAGGTAGACCCACGTCGGTTGTCCGAAATGTTCGGTCGGCTTTCCAGTTTGATCAATCACGCCCAGTGACTTGAAAAAGTTCCACATAGCGTCATTGACCTTGAAACCAAATTTCTCACGGACGCGGACATGATCCTGAAAACCGGTGGTCAGATAACTCAACATAGGGTCGTTCTTCGTAGGCAGCGCCATGAGATAGGCAGGTGCCGCGGGCATGATCTGCTCGATGCACCAATCCAAATCGTCGAGACTGACTTCCATGTGAAGCGTCGAACAGATGTCGAGCCCAATCGTCAGGCCGTGGAGCTTTCCCATGACGATGTCCTCGAGGCAGCAACGGACCAACTGTTCTCGCGTGCGGAAGATCTCTGGGCCAATGAATCCGGCGACGTCATTGACATGTACCCAAGGAGCCGGATCGCGCCCGGCACTCTGTTGGGCCAACGCAACTTCGCGAGTCAAGGCTCGGGCAAAGCCGTACTTGCGGGACTCGTGGATCAGCATGTCGAATCCCTTGCCGTGACCGTTCGTGGCGTCGGCACCCTGCCCCGTTTCGAAGTACATTCCGTACTTGCCTGTTCTCGTGGACGCATGTTGGATCATCTTGGCTACGCTGATGTCAAACGTTTCGTTGGCATCCTCGACACCAGCGAGACTTTGAAACCAAAGAGCGGTTGCACCGCTTTGCCATTGCTCCACGTCCGCCTGCACGTCGACATGGGCCAATACGCAGTGGGGCATCACATCTTGAAGCTCGAAGGTCTCCAGAATCTCCGCGAGTGCCAATTCGATGGCCATCACCGACTGGACTTCACTCGACACTGGGTTGGTACCCAATAACGCGTCCCCCACGGCAAACGAAAACCCGTTGAATACCTGCCACTGGATGTCTTCCACATTGTCCGTGGGCGAATTGGGCTGGATCCTCGCACCGAGATACCCGCGGGCGCCGATCTTCGTATCCGGCAGTGCGTTATAAACTTTACTTCCGACGGCGATGACATCTTCATCGCTCATCACTTTGACCACGCAGGCGATCACATCGCTAAAAAGTCCAGGCAAGATCCGCTTGATCCGAGACTCATCCGATGCGAGCAAGAAGCGATGCAGATCGCCCAGCGTCCACTCGGCCAATTCGTGGCTGAGGTCGGTATCCACATTTGCGTTGATGTATTTCGACAGCTCGTCTTCATAAACCGGATGGGCGCACAATTCTCCAATGCTCGTCTGTTTCAAGAGACGGCGAGCGTTCTCGCGGGACGTGTCATCCTCGGCAGCGACGCCTTGATATTGATCTCCTTCCTTGAACTCGTTGCTCGCACCAAGCAGCTGTTTGTAGAGCGTGGCATCGAATGTGCCGTTCATTCGCTGGATATATGCGAACAGATCCTCGTGCGGTTCAACCGCTGTGAGATGGACACCCGGTGCCGCTGGCTTCGCCAGCGCCGGGGCGTTTCCATTGCCCATGACGTAGGCTGAGGCACCGTAAGCCAGGCCTGATAGGAACGAGCGCCGTTGGAGTTCCGCGTCCAACGGCGCTTGGGCGGGTTGTCGATTCGATTCGTTCATGTGGATACTCAATGGTCGCGGGGGTAGCGATGCCGCCAGCCCTGATTCTAACATTGGCACACCCGCGACCGACACCCAATTCGCTCGGTCAGACCAGCAGTTCGTGAATGATTTTTCCACCATTTTCGTTCAACCGTCCGAATCCGCCACCGTAGTAGTCGGTCCACGTGGACTCGTCCATCCATTCCTTGAGTCAAAGCTTCGTGGAAACCTGGCCCGCCACGCTAGTGACGTGATACGTCACTGTCCGCCAACGCTGAGTCGCGGATCATTTCGGACCGCTCGATGCGTTGCGATCGTTACACAGGCTGCTTGTCGGGCTCCGACAGCACGTTGACTTGTGCGCTGGACATCGTAGCATAGTCATCCTTGGCGGTATGATTCACTGATGAGTATCGCCGCATGCGTTTAAATCAACGCCCAAGTATCTCAGGAGAAAAACATCATGTTCCAACACCGACTCTGCTGCTTTTGCGGGACCCTCATTTTCACTGTTTGGTCCGGTGTGTCACAGGCTCAATCCCAACCGACGGGTGACCCCAGCATCGTGCCGACTGGAGCTAAGTTGGAATTGGTATTCGGTGGCGGTTCCGTCTTGACCGAGGGGGTCGCCTCCGCGCCGGACGGCACGATGTATTTTAGCGACATCACGTTCACCTATTCGTCCAAGGACGAATTGGGCGTAAGCGAGGCAGGACACATTTGGAAGCATGATCCGCGAAGCGGTGTGACGTCGATCTTTCGTTCGCCCAGTGGCATGTCGAACGGAATCAAGTTCGATGCCGCTGGGAACATGATCGTGGCCGAAGGAGCTGATTTTGGCGGGCGGCGAATCTCCCGTACGGACATGAAGACCGGGAAGAGCTACGTCATCGCCGGGCTCCATGACGGACGTCCGCTCAACTCACCCAACGACATATCCATCGACGAAAAGGGAAGGATCTATTTCAGCGATCCGCGATACCTAGGACATGAACCCGTCGATCAACCCGTGGAAGCGGTCTATCGCATCGATCGTGACGGTTCACTGCACCGCATTATTGTGGACGCGGGCAAGCCGAATGGGGTGTGTGTCTCTCCCGACCAAAAGACGCTCTACGTCGTCAGCAATGACAATGGCAACACGGCGATCGGTCGGACCACGAATGAAACATCGTTTTACAAAGGACGCATGGCACTCTTGGCGTACGATCTTCACACTGACGGTTCGGCCAGTTTTCGCAAGGTGTTCGTTGACTATGCTCCACGGGACGGACCTGATGGACTCACGGCAGATACGGATGGCAATTTGTACGTAGCGGTCCGCGACGAGACACGACCAGGTATCGCGGTCTATTCGCCGTCGGGAAAAGAACTGGCCTACATCCCAACGGAGATCCCCACGAATGTAGGGTTCGGGCGCGGTGCCGATCGCAACCTGCTGTACATTACCGCGGGAAAGAGCCTCTATCGAATTCGCCTAAAAAAGCAGGGATACGAATTGCCTCCGATGAACTGACGTCGAGTTAAGATTCGAGCGTTGGTCGCTTCATCCAAACTGCTCTTTCCCGTTTCCGACGAATTAGCCTAACTTTAGCGGATGCTTATCCGGAGGTAGGCACCTCGAAGGGTCGGTGGGGATTGACGAGCACGTTTTACGATGGATGAGGTCGGCGATGCACGTTCAGCTTTGCAAATCAATATCTCTGACGACGGCGATTCTATTTGCCGTGGCGACTGGTGATACGTGCGCCGAAACGATGAGTTTCCTCGTTGATCCTGATTCCATCGATGGCGATATGGACGGATTTATTAGCGGAGCGGAGTTCTCGCCGATCGGATCGGATGGGACGACATTCGCTATGACGCCGACAGGCAATCTGGTAGGGTTCGACCGGTTTCATCTGCGTGCCACGACCGGATTGCGTTTTGGTGGCGGTGGCGGCAGCGCGCTCACCTTCGATTTTTCAGTGGATCGAGACATCGAGCTCAATGCCTATACCTTGGGAACGAGTTTTTCGTTCCTGGGCAACCCGGTGTTCGATATACGCGAAGGTGCCAACGCAATGTCGTCGAGCAACACGGCGATCGCCAGCGGTGAAACTCACGACTTCGAGGTCGGTCCGCTCAGCTTACAAAGCGGTACCACCTATTCCTTTGTGGCGGTATCATTTGGTGCCACAGTGCAGTCGTTTTTGGAGTCCTGGGACTATACTCCGGTTCCGGAGCCAATGTCCTGCCTGCCACTATGGACGGCTGGCCTGCTGCTCTGTAGCAGGCGGAGGCTCCGGTCATAACGTCGGTTTTTTGGCCGCCATCTCCGAACTTTTTGCGGCAGAGCCTTGCACGCCACTCGGTGGCCTGGGTTTTAGCGCCCTCAATCAGAAAGGGACGGACGGCAGAAAGGGACGGACGGTCGTGTCAAGGGAGCGCGGGGATGATCTCTTCGGCCAACACCTGCATGCAACGATGCCAGCGATCGGCATCGTCAAAATCGTGCTTCAGGAACAGGAGCGTGCCGAAACCACCAGTGACTTCCGATAGTTCTTCCAGTTGTTCGAGACAGGATTGCTTGTCCCCGATGATGCACAATTCCTTGAGCATGTATTCAACCGTTGCCTCTTCGTCGGGCATGCTCGGATCAGGTTTGACCAGATCCAGCATGTTGGCGTTGCGCAAGAGTGTCAGCATATAGTTGAACGAGTGGCCAAAAGGACTGTTGAGGCAAAAGTCCCAGGCCTCATCATTCGACTCGCCGATATAGAGGCTGCGGGAGATCCGCCAAATGTCTCGGCTTGGCTCGGGAAGTCCCGCCTGTCGCGCACCCAGGCAATACGTCTTCCAATGCTCGGCAACCGTGTTTTGGTGCACGAGATTGGTCGACATGGGGATGTATCCACGCTCACCGCCGATGGTACCCCCCTTGGAGTTGCCACTCATGAGGGTCATGCCAATAGGTGGATGCGGTTGTTGGTAAGGCCGGAGCGGGTAGCCCATGCGCAGCTCTTCGCTGTGATTCTTCATGTCGATCTTCCAGAATTCGCCATCAAAATGAAACGGCGGATCCTGCGTCCACAACATCAGAATGATCTCGTGGGCTTCGGCCGTCATCCTCGCCTGGACCGGCGGTTCAGGAAGGTTGAACAGTTCCCAATCGGTCGGAACGCCTCCCTGGCCAAAACCCCAGTAAACTCGTCCGTGTGAAAGGTGATCCAGCAACGCGATGCGCGCCGCCACGTTAGCTGGATGGTGCTGCGGTAAAATCGAGACGCCGATCCCCAGTTTGATGTTCTGGGTCCGGGCGATCAAATTGGCCATGAACACGTCGTTGGCCGAGATCGGTTCCCACTCCAGTGTCACATGGTGGCCACACCACGCCTCCGTGAAACCAAGTTCGTCGGCTCGGACGATGAAAGCAACGTCCTCGTCAAAGCATTCGGTGCGAGGTTTTTCCGGCGGATGGACCGGCATGAGAAATGTGCCGAGTTGCATGAGTTGGTATCCTGGCAACGTGTTGATTTGGATATGGAATCTGCCCGCAGTCTAGTCCAAAAGTTGTCCGCCATCCATAGGCCAGCGTGCCGTCGAAGAGACGCGGAGGACGCGAAAAAATTCAGGACGCCCAGGGTTTCGAGCTCTGGTCACCAACTCTCCCAAATGAGACAATAGGCCGCGACCTTGTTAGCACCATCGACTGGAGCGATGGGCGAACCATCCTGGCCACGCAGTACACGAGAATCCCATGACCAACGATGAAGATCTCGCATTCTTTGACCGTGAGTTAGCGTCCTTTCTGCCAGATCATGTTTTCGATGCCCACGCGCATCTTTGGCGCAAGGAACATTCAGGTTGGTCGCTGGACGGTATGCCAGACAATCTAGGGCTGGCCGAATATAGTGAAAGGATGGAAGAGATCCATCCGGGGCGCCAGCGAGGGGGGCTCATGATACCGTTCGCGGACGTCTTGATTGATGACGCCACCGCGCGGGCGAACCGGTTCGTAGCAGAAGAAATTGATGGGAATGCAAGCTATTTCGCCGACTTCTTCATTTCGCCCCGAGACGATCCCGAGTGGGTTCAGCAAGAGGTGCGTCGCTTGGGGATGCGAGGCATTAAGTGCTATCATACGTTCGCGGATTGCGATTCGACCTGGGAGGCGGATATTCCGGAATACTTGCCCGAGTCCATTGTGAAGGTCGCCCACGAAGAGAACCTTGTCATCACGCTCCACATCGTCAAGTCGCGTGGGGTGGCTGACCCAGCCAACATCCATTGGATCCGGCATTACTGCGAAACCTATCCCAACATGAAACTCATCTTGGCGCACTCAGCGCGAGGATTCCAGCCGTCTCATAATCTCGAAGGACTTCCTCAGCTGCGTGGATTGGACAACCTATATTTTGACACCAGCGTGAATTGCGAGCCGATCGCACACCAGGCGATCATTCGCAACATGGGCCACGAAAAGCTCATGTACGGTAGCGACTTTCCGGTCTCGCACATGCGCGGACTCTCACTTGGCGCCGCGGACTCGTTTCTCTGGATCTACGAAGGAAACATTGCCTGGGAAGCATCCTATGCCAAAATCCCCGCGGTGTTGGTCGGGTTGGAGCATCTCCGATCCATAAAGTGGGCCTGTTGGTCGGAACATCTCAAGGACACGGCGGTGGAGGACCTGTTTTACAACAACGCTGCTAGGTTGTTTGGGTTGGGTTAGGAACTGGTAAGAGAGAACCTGTCGGTTTTCTTGGATTCCGATGCACATCGATCAAGGCCTCAAGACCACGAACTTTCCATCTTCGGGCAATGGACAGGGCAGAAATCCTCACGGACGCGAGAGTAGTTCCCAAGTGCTGCCGGATCGGCTCGGCCATGTTGCCACTGGGCGCCATAGGTCGAGTGCTGGACGCAATTCGCAGCTCATGGATCAGCTCGGGCGATTCAACCGATTCCTGCAAGGCCAGCGTCAGGTCGTCCGCATCGCCGACGTGAACCAACTGTTTCGGCAGTCCGATACGGTTCGGCTGGTCGTCCACGGTGGACTCGACCATCGACCGCAGCGCGCGGGCGGTTGGTTCCGAGGCAACCTGTCCGTAAACGAATGCGGCATGATCCGTGCGACCGGCAAAAAGTTCGTCGCCACGGGCCAAGGCCGGCAACCACTGAGGCGCCAACGCGTGAACCGTTTGTGTTAACGCGAATTCTAACGGTCGATCGAGTGGTCTGTTCATGGCCAGCACCGCAACCTCGATGGCCCGCGGTGACCGAAGATGGCTCGCCGCCACGATCGCTTCCATCCGCACGCGCGGATGCGAATCGACGATTTGCTGGCGCAACAACTTCAACGCGTTCGGCAGTCGACTGTGCCATCGGCCGACCATTCTGGTGGCGAAAGCACGCCCGTAGGGTTCGCGGGCCCGAAGCAATTGGCCGAGCAGTTCTTCGTCCACGACGCCGTGGCTGGCCGCGATCCCGAGTGCCTCATAAAGGTGGTGCTCATACGCCGGATCATCCGGCTGCAGCTCTTCCAACCACTGGTTCAACGCAGCCATCGCGCGGTCCGTCGGCAGGTCGGCCAGCAATCGCTTCGCCTGGTATCGCACCCAACGTTCCTCGTGCCGCATTTGGTCCACCAGTTCAGCATCTGGGATATCGACGAGGCGCGGCGGTTTGACCAGTGGTCGTCCGTTCGCGGTGATTCGCCAGATGCGCCCATGGAGTTGATCACGTGCCGGATTGCGGAAGGATGCCTGATAGTGGCCAATGATTGCGTTGTACCAATCCGCCACATAGATCGCGCCGTCAGGTCCAATGCGAATATCCACCGGTCGAAATGATCGATGTTGGCTGGTGACCAGTTTAGGCAGACGATGACCCTTGATCCCGGAGCCCTCGTTAACGAGCGACAGCCGCTCGATGGATTGGTCCTTGTAACCGGCAATTAGCAAGCAATCTTGCATGTCTGGAGGGAGATGACTTGTCTCCACGAATTCCACTGCCATGCTCTTGGAGGCGGTTTGGCCCAGGAGTCCGTATCCATCCTGCATGCGAAACAGATGGGTGGTGGGGATCATGGCTGGGGACGCGTCATAGACCTGATAGTCATAGCCCTTAAGGAACATCTCACCCCATCGGCCGAAATTAATTCCCCATGGATTGTCGCAGGAGATTTTGGGGCTGAGGTAAGGTTGCAAAGTGAGATTTCGTGGATTGAATCGCCACACAGCGGAATCGTCAGCGCGGCGAATGCCCCAAGCTGTTTCGACGCGAGAATACGCATGCATCCCCTGGCAAAACAGCAATTCGCCGTCCGGACTCCAGGTAAACGAGTTAATGTTCTGATGCGTGTCGTCCGTGCCGAATCCCGAAAACAGGATCCGTCTCCGGTCGGCACGCTCGTCTCCGTCGGTGTCGGCGAGGTGTACCAGATCCGTTCCCTCGCCAAGATAGACACCGC
>Ga0310120_10002101_pt1 | contig 14734 bp, 12 predicted proteins | sample CB27_AW_983_MG_FD_203506 | JGI IMG/M metagenome (GOLD analysis project Ga0310120, IMG submission 203506) | Marine microbial communities from Western Arctic Ocean, Canada - CB27_AW_983 | ecosystem: Environmental > Aquatic > Marine > Oceanic | place: Canada: Western Arctic Ocean | collected...
GGTGCTGGGCGAGGAGGCCACCGCCGGGGCGACCAGGGCCAGCAGGGCGACTGTTGTCAGGGCGGCGCAGCGGACCGTCGCGCGAGCGGGCATGGGGCGGTGACTCCGGGATGGGCTGCGGCCGGTTTCAGGGAAACTCAGGCAAACAGCTCTTCGATGACTTCGCCGTCGCTGGGCACGATCGGGATCGGGCGACCCTCGGGAGTTTCGAACTCCTTCTTCGGGTTGATTCCCAGGCTGTGGAAGATCGTTGCCGAGAGATCGGCGGGGCGGTACGGCTTGGTCGCCGGCCGTTCGGCCCGTTCGTTCGAGGCTCCCACGATCGTTCCCCCCTTGACGCCACCGCCGGCCATGGCGATCGCCGAGCTGGGACCCCAGTGGTCACGGCCGACGAGGTTGTTGATGCGGGGCGTCCGGCCGAATTCGCCGGTCACCAGCACCATGGTCTTTTCGAGCATCCCGCGATCGTAGAGGTCCTCGAGCAGGGTGGCCATACCACCGTCGAGCAGGTGCAGCAGGTCGTTCTTCAGGACGTGGAAGTTGTTGTAGTGAGTGTCCCAGTTGGCGTGGTTGATCAGCACGCAACGGACACCCGCTTCGACGAGCCGGCGTGCCATCAGGCAACTCTGGCCCAGCGTGTTGCGGCCGTACTTGTCCCGCAGCTTGTCCGACTCGCTGTGGATGTCGAAGGCCGTCTTGGTCTCCTTGGACGTCATCAATTCGAAGGCCTGCTGCTTGAACGAATTGACCGTGCGGGCCTGGGTGTTGAACCGCACCTCGCCCCGTTTCTGAAAACGGTCGACGGTGGCCAACAGGTTCCGTCGCGACCCGAATCGCTTGGCATCGATGGCCAACGGCGGAGCCAGGTCGGGGACGGCGAAGTTGGGCAGCGCCGGATCTGACTCGACAACAAACGGAGCGGCTGTCGACCCGAGATAACTTGAGCCACCACTGTTGTGCATCGTGGGGACGCAGACGTAGGGCGGCACCGGGCCGCGGGCACCCAGTTCGTGAGCGATCACCGAGCCGTGGGCCGGCTTCTGGTTGTTGGGCTTCAGGCCCGAGTTGAACCCCGCGGAGGGATGGTAGCCGGTCAGCATGAAGTGATCGGCGACACCGTGTCCGGAGCTGCGGTGGCCGAAGGAACGGACGACAGCGAACTTGTCCATCTGGCCGGCCAGCTTCGGCAGGTGCTCGCACATCTGCACGCCCGAGACGCTGGTGGCGATCGGGTTGAACGGACCGCGGAACTCCTTGGGGGCGTCGGGCTTCAGGTCCCACGTGTCAATCGTGCTCAGGCCACCGGCCAGGAACAGGATGATCAGCGAGTTGTCGTTGCCCGGGGTGGCCTCCTTGGCCTGGCCCTCGAGGATCGAGGAGAGCGAGTAGGTGGTGCCGAAGAGGCTCGCCCCACCGATCGAGAGCATGTCGCGTCGGGTAAATCCATCACAGAACGTCTTTTTCTTTCCGCTCATGATCACTCCTTCGGCTGTTTGCAGCCCAGTCATTCTATCCGGTCGGGGCGACACAGTCGAATCTGGTTGTCGTGGTACTGCCTAGTGGTTGAACAGGAACTCGAGCGAATTGAGCATGCTCCAGGCCAAATCCTCGGCGGCCTCCGTCCTGGTCCGCTTCTGGGCCTGGACCTGCCGAAAATGAGCCAAAGCCGTCTTTCGCTCGGTTGTCTCGGGAAACCGGCTGAAAAAGGTCAGGTAAAGTTCTTCGATCACATAATCATCATCGGTCGATTCACGCACCAGTTTTGCGACTCGTCCGCCTGCATGAGCAATCTTTCTCTGAATCTGTGGCGAGTTCATCACGTGCAGAATCTGGCCGACGGTCGGTTCACCGGCCCGTTCGCATGCACATGCGCTGACCCGGTAGGGTCGACCGAAGAGTTTGAGGAAGTAGTTCGGGACCTGGCTGTCCCACAGTTGGACGGCCCGGTACCCGGCCGGCGTGCCCTGGAACTTCTCGGGGACACCGGTTGTGTCGCTGATCGCGTCGAGCAGGACCTCGGCATCGATCCGCTTCAGCAGGAACCGCGAGTAGTTTTGTTCGTCCCCGCGGTTCGTCTCGTTCGACTCGGTCGACCGTTGATAGGCGTTCGACGCGGTGACGGTACGGATCAGGGCGTGGAGATCGAACTTGCTGGCCACCAGGTGGTCGGCGAGGGCATCGAGCAGTTCCTTGTTGGACGGCGGGTTGGTCAGCCGAACGTCATCGACCGGCTCGACCAGGCCGCGACCGAGCAGGTGGGCCCAGATGCGGTTTGCGATGTTGCGTGCGAAGAAGCGGTTCTTCGGCCCGGTCATCCACTTGGCCAACACCGTGCGTCGGTCGCCCTTGGGGTGGGCGTCGGGCATGCCGGTTTCCAGCGGGTGGGCGTAGATCAGCTCTCCGGTGCGGGGATGCTTGGTCTCGGGACTGCCCGCGGCCCGGATCGACTCGCCGGTGGGGCCCTGCTTGAATCCGACCTGGGTGAAGAAGGCCTGCATGCCCCAGTAATCCGACTGTCCCCAGCGATCGTAGGGGTGGTGGTGGCACTCGGCACACTCGATCCTCATGCCGAGAAAGACCTGCGAGATGACCGAGGCGCGGTCGCCGGGCTTGCCGATCGACTTGTAGAAGATTGCCTGGGGGTTCTCGCGGACAGGGCCGCTGGCTGTCAGCAGTCGCCGGGTGAACTCGTCGATCGGCGTGTTTTCGGCAAATCGCTCGTGGATCCAGCGGTAGTAGTTGTAGGCCGGCTCGTGGCCGAGCTTGAGGCGATCGACCCGCAGCAGGTCCGACCACTTCAATGCCCAGTAGTCGGCGTACTCGGGCCGCTTCAACAACCGGTCGACGAGCTTTGCCCGCCGGTCGTCGTTCTTGTCCTCGAGGAACTTCCGCGATTCCTCGGAAGTCGGCAGTCGTCCGATGATGTCGAGGCTGGCTCGGCGGAGGAAGGTGGCGTCATCGGTTCCGGACGAGGGCAGGATGTGGAGTTTCTTGAGTTTCTGGTGGACCAGCGAATCGATGAAGTTGGCTTCGGGCAGCTTGGGGAAACTGGCCAGCCGACGATCACTCGGGATCATCGCCTGGAAGACCCCGACGGCTCCCATGTAATTGGCCATCACGGCCACCTCACCGGGCGCCTCTCCCACCGTCACCAGCCCGAACTCGTCGACATTGCCCAACCCCTCGTTGTTCGACTGGAACTTGGCGAGTCCGGTCACATCGGCGGTGCGGCTATCGGAAAACGTCGCCACCACTCGCAGCTGGTGCTGGCTCTTCATGTCGACCTGGCGTTCGCGCGGGGTCAGCTCGATCGATACCACCTTCGGGTCGTCGTTTTTGCCGAACGGCATGCCGCCGGCGATCCAGTTGTACAGCGTGCGGTAGTCTCCCGATCCTCGCCGGATGCGGACGCCGCCCCCGTGGGGGACACCGCCGGAGGACTTGGTCAGCAGCAGGCTGGTTGCCGGCAGCGTCGGCACCACTCGTCGTCCACGACCCTCGCGGGTCAACGCCACGTAGTCGGCCATCGGGTCGAACCCGAAGACCGACAGCTTGAAACCGTTCTGCCCCTCGGCCTTGCCGTGGCAGCCCGACGCGTTGCACGCGAAGCGGCTCAGCAGCGGCACGATGTCGCGTTCGAAGTTGTAGCTCCGCGGAGCCTTCGCCCCGCGGACCTCCACGGCAACCAGTTTCACCTGGTCGCCGATCTTCACCTCGACCGAGCCCTGCCCGTCGGACACCCCGTGGATCACGCCGGTCGGCGAAACTACCACGATCTCGGGAGTCTTCGAACGGTAAACGGCCTGTCGGGTCAGGTCGGATTGCGTGCCGATGTTCGATCGCGAGGTCACCAGCAACCGATGCACCGCGTCGGGTCCATCGAGCAACACCCTTGGCGGACTGACATCGATGGACACGGTTTCCGCGCTCAGAACCGGACACGACAGCCCGGCAACCAGCAACAGGAAAACGGTGATCGTGGAAAACCGTGGCATTGCGGTGGTCGTGGATTCGGATCGAGCCATGGCGAATGCTGTGCGGCGCACGACATCGTCGGATCCTGAACGATCCGGGCGAACGCATCAGCGATCACCGATTCTATCCTCTGCCGTAGAGCTGCAACAAGGCACGTTGATTACCGTCCCCGGCAGGCTTCGGGGGTGAGTGACCTGCGATGGCCGACCAACGCGGTTCTTCCGCCAGGTCATCGGGCACGACGGACCGGAACCTCCCCATCGGTGTGATGGCGTTGCAGACGGTCCTGCGGGACAGCGAGGTGTTTGCCGAGTCGTGCACGTTGTGGTCGGGTTCCAAGGGCGAGTCGTCGCCGGCCGACGTTCTGGTGGAGCGTGGGAGCCTGTCGGCCTCGGACCGGGAGCACGTGGACCGGAAGCTGGCCCAGCACGGCGGCGACGCTGGTACCGGGTGTGGGCCAGCCGCAGATCACCGCTCAGCTGGAACACCCCGGGGATCGTGCCGGTCTAGGAGCTGTCGACCAACGAGCGGCCGGGTTGCGAGAGAAGGTCGCAGCGCAGCTGGCCGAGCGGAGCATGATGCTGTCGAGACAGAATCAGCCGGCTTTGCCGGATGCCGCAAGTCCGCCGGTTGCTGGAGAGTTGGCGGTTCGCCCCGTTGCGCAAGCGTGAGGTATTCCTCGCGCTTTGCCGCAGCGTGGCGATGTCGACGGACATCTAGTCTTTTCCCGGACAGCTACTCCTGCGCCACCGTCTCTTCGGGTGTTGACGGGGCCGCTTTTGCACTTTCCTGATCATTTTCGCGTTGGATCGCGTCGAAAACTTCCTGGCGATGGACCGGGATCTCCTTTGGAGCATCGATTCCCAGTCGCACCTTGTCGCCACGAATGTCAACGATCGTGATCTTGATGTTGTCCGCGATAATGATGCTCTCGTCGCGCTGTCTCGACAGAACAAGCATCGGTGAACTCCTTCTCCCTTGCGGCCATCATGGTTCCGAGGTCCGCGTGGCGAACCCGGAGAGACGCATGGAGAGTTTTTCGTGTTTGATTGTTTAGATTGCCGTCTGGCAGTTGCCAGGTTCGTAACCAGGCGCCGACAGTCGACGCCGTATAACGCTCATCGTCCCATTTCCGGTCGTGTGCCGAGTCCCGATCGATCAAAACCCGTTGACGCGTCGAAGGCTCCGCCCGGCTGTGTCGCCTGTGACGGCGGTGCGGGTTGTTCACCGGGGTGGACCCGGCTTGTTGCCAGAGCAACCCGGGCTGGCTAACTTGAGTGGATCGTCGACGGGCGAGTTGAATCGGTGGGATTCGTCGGCTTGGGAGGACTGCAAGGGACCTGCCGCCGCCTGTTCCCGATCACCACGTCCGTTTCGAACCACTCCGGACCCGTCACGATGCTGACGCTGTTGATTGCCTTCGGGGCCTTCGTCGGCTACCTGGTGGCCTATCACACCTACGGCCGCTGGTTGTCCAGGAAGATCTTCAACCTCGACCCCGAGGCGGTGGTTCCCAGCCGTGAACTGGAGGACGGTGTTGATTTCGTGCCGACAAAGAAGGGAGTGATCTTCGGGCACCATTTCACCAGCATTGCCGGAACGGGCCCGATTGTCGGCCCGGCGATCGCGGTCTTCTGGGGTTGGCTGCCGGCGCTGTTGTGGGTTCTGTTCGGCTCGATTTTTATTGGTGCGGTTCACGATTTTGGGGCCCTGGTCGTCAGTCTTCGTAACCGTGGCCAGACCGTTGGCGAGGTGGCCGGGCGCTTGATCAGCAAGCGTGTCCGGCTGCTGTTCCTGCTGATTCTCCTGTTCGCGCTGACGATCGTGCTGGCGATCTTCGGGCTCGTGATCGCCTCGATCTTCAAGTACTACCCCGAATCGGTCCTCTCGGTCTGGATCGAAATTCCGATGGCAATCGCCATCGGGTTCTGGGTCTATCGCCGAGGAGGCGGGTTGTTGTGGCCCTCGCTGGCCGCGTTGGCGCTGTTGTACGCGGGGATCTACGTGGGTGTTTATTATTTCCCGTTCACGTTCGCGGCGATCGGGCTGGACGTCTCCAATCCGATCATGACTTGGACCTTCGTGTTGATGGCCTACTGTTTTGTGGCCTCGGTGCTGCCGGTCTGGACGTTGTTACAGCCGCGGGACTACATCAACAGCCATCAGCTGATGGTGGCGTTGGGACTGCTGGTGACCGGCCTGTTCGTGGCCGGGGTCACCGGCCAGGTCGACCTGGCACAGAGTGCCCCGGCGATTGCCACGGAATCTCCCCGGGGTGCACCACCGATCTGGCCGTTCCTGTTCATCACGATTGCCTGTGGGGCAATCAGCGGTTTTCATTGCCTGGTCAGCAGCGGGACCAGCAGCAAGCAGCTCGCTTGCGAGACTGATGCCCAGTTCGTCGGTTACGGCTCGATGTTGCTCGAGGGGGCCCTGGCGGTCATCGTGATCCTGGCCTGTACCGCGGGCCTGGGAATGGGCGTGACCATTGAAGGGGGAGAGACCCTGACGGGGCTCGCAGCCTGGAAAACCAAGTATGACAGCAGTGGTGGGTGGGCGAGTTTCAGGCTGGAACAGAAGGTCCGTGCTTTTGTCGATGGCGGAGCGAACTTTGTCGGTTCGCTGGGAATCGCCAAGGAACTGGCCGTGGGAATCATCGCCGTGCTGGTCGCCAGTTTTGCAGCCACGACGCTGGACACCGCGACCCGTCTGCAGCGTTACGTGATCCAGGAACTGGGGACGACACTGAGAATCCGGCCCTTGACGAACAAGTTCACCGCGACCGGTCTGGCCGTGATCCTGGGTGCCGCCATGGCGACGCTTCCGGCCGCGCCGGGCAAACCCCTGGGGACCGGTGGCCTGATTCTCTGGCCACTGTTTGGTGCGACAAACCAGCTGCTGGCCGGGTTGGCCCTGATGGTGCTGGTGTTTTACCTGTGGCGGCGGAACATCAGCACGTGGTTCGTGGTGATCCCGATGCTGATCATGCTGGTGATGCCCGCCTGGGCGCTTTGCTGGCAGCTGTTCAACACCTCCGCGGGGTGGGCTCATCCCCTCTGGGGGATGTTGACCGGCGGCGATGATGCACATGGTCAGCCATACGAATGGGCCTGGTCCAATACGCACCTCTTGTGTGGAATTGGTCTGGCGACGCTGGGCCTGCAGGTCTGGATCGTTGTCGAGGGTCTGTTGCTCTGGCCCCGGGCCCGAGGCGTGCTCGAGGAGGCCCTGCCACCGTTGGAGTCGATCCGCCCGGCCACTGCCGGTGACGGAGGGATATAGAATCGAGAACTACAACAACTGACAGGAGAGAGACATCATGTTGAGATTTCCCCTGGCCCTGTTGGCCACCCTGGCCTTGTTTGTTTCGAGCGGTCCGGCCGCCGAGAAGCTGAAGTTGCTGATTGTCGACGGCCAGAACAACCACAACTGGAAGGCGACCACTCCGGTGTTGAAGGCGTTCCTGGAGAAGTCGGGCCGGTTCACCGTCACGGTGGCCACCTCGCCGGCACGCAACGGCAAGGAGGCCGACTGGGCCAGGTTCCGACCCGACTTTGCGGCCAACGACGTGGTGCTGTCCAACTACAACGGTCAACTGTGGCCCAAGCCGGTTCAGGCGTCGCTGGAGAAGTACGTCACCGGCGGCGGCGGGCTGGTGATCGTCCACGCGGCCAACAACGCGTTTCCGGGTTGGGGTGAGTGGAACAAGATGATCGGACTGGGCTGGCGTGGGGCCGGCTACGGCGAGCGGGTGACCCTGGACAAGGCCGGCAAGACGGTCCGTACGGCCAAGGGCAAGGGTCCGGGCGCCGGTCACGGTCCACAGCACCCCTTCCCGGTCGTCGTCCGCGACCGCCGTCACCCGGTGATGCTGGGGATCCCGGCCGAGTGGATGCACTTCCGCGACGAGCTGTACCACGGACAGCGTGGTCCGGCCCTGAACATGCACATCCTGGCGACGGCCTTCTCGGCCAAGGCCAAGCGGGGGACGGGTGTCCACGAGCCGATGGTCTGGTGGATTCCCTACGGCAAGGGCAAGGTCTTCACCACCGTGATGGGACACGCCGACTATTCGATGAAATGTGTCGGCTTCCAGACGATCGTTTCACGCGGTGCCGAATGGTCGGCCACCGGCAAGGTCACCCTGGCGGTGCCGAAGTCGTTCCCGTCGGCCGAGAAGACGAGCGTTGCGGGCGAGTGAGGGTCGGCGCGCACAGCGACCCGGGGACGGCACGAGGCCGATCCCGGGTCGGGTGTTCGCTTCGGGGTTGGCCGCGCGACCTAGCGGAAGGTCGGCAGCGATTCGATGACGACCGGCGTGGCGGTGGTCATCGGTGTCGGCATCATCATGACCGGCGTGGCAGCCGGAGCGGCGATCGGCACGGAGTCGATCATGTTGTAACCGGTGGACGGTACCGGGGTCGGCATCATCTGGGTCGGCATCATCTGGGTCGGTTGGTTCGGGGGGCATCCCAGCGGGAAGCCCATTCCGCCGCCGTAGGGCATGCAGTAGCAACCGGTGGTCGTGCCCCAAAGGGCCGCCGCCAACAAGAGACTCACTGTCCGTTTCATCGTGGGCATCCTTTCCGATCAGGCCGAAGCGATGGTTCGAATGGGAGAATTGTGCGCCGGAAGACGGCGCCCGGATCGGGCACCGCCAGGGACCGACGACAGGTCCGGGAAGACTGCGGGAGTCGTGGAGCCTAGGTGAGAGCGGCGGGACGATAGGACCTGCGGGGGTGGGCGTCAATAGGGGTTTTGGCCGGAACTCCTGCACTCGCTCACCCCGCACAGCCCCCATATAATCGGCCACATCATGCAGATCGTGCATTACCCTCACCCGTCGCTCCGCTGGAAGTCCCGCTCGGTTTCCAGTGTCGACGGTGCGCTGCGGCGGAAGGTGCGAGAGATGTTCGAGTTGATGTACGAGGCGAAGGGGATCGGGTTGGCGGCCAACCAGGTCGCTTTGCCCTTCCGTTTTTTCATCACCAACATCAGCGGAGATCCCGACCTGGCCGACGAGGAATTCGTGTTCCTCAATCCGGAACTCTCGGCGCAATCGGGTTTGACCGAGGGCGAGGAGGGTTGCCTGAGCGTGCCGGAGCTCTACGGCCAGGTGAAGCGGTTCGAGACGATCACCGTTGAAGCCTACGACCTGGACGGGCAGGGATTCGCCATGGACCTCGACGAACTGCTCGCGCGGGTGGTGCAGCACGAGACCGATCACCTGGACGGGATGATGTTCTTCGACCGCATGAGCGACACCGATCGCCAGGAGATCGAGCCGCAGATCGACGAGTTCGTGACGGTTTTCCGTCACCAGCAGTCGACCGGCGAGAGTCCTTCGGACGAGGAACTGGCCGAGCAGCTGGCGGTCCTGGAACGCGACGGACTCGGGGGGTGAGGTGACTCTGAAGCTGTTGCTAATGGGTACCGGCGAATTCGCCGTGCCTGCGTTCGCGGCCCTGGCCGATGGTCCCCACCGGGTTGTCGGCCTGGTGACACAACCCGACCGCGGCGGGCCGGGCCACCACGACCATCGCCATCCGCTCGAGTCGATCAAGTCGACGTGCGACCGGCAGGGCATCCCGGTCCTGCAGCCCTCGGACGTGAACGCGGCCGTGTCGATCGAGTCGATCGCGGCATTGGCTCCCGACCTGGCGGTGGTGGCCGCCTACGGTCAGATCCTGCGTCCCGAATTGATCGGTGTGCCGCGGCTGGGGGCGATCAACCTGCACGCTTCGTTGCTGCCCCGCCACCGCGGGGCGACGCCGATCCACCACGCGATCCTGGCCGGTGACGCCCAGACCGGGATCAGCGTGTTCCAGATCGAGCCGGCCGTCGACAGTGGCCCGTTGCTGGGCATGGTTCGCACCGAAATCGGCCCGGGTGAGACGACCGGGGGATTGCACGACCGGCTGTCGGAACTGGCCGTCAGCCTGGCCACCGAGGTTGTCGACGGGCTGGATGCCGGCACCACCAGTCCACTGGTCCAGGACGACGACGGGGCCACGCTCGCACCGAGACTGAAGAAGGCGGATGCGGCGATCGACTGGTCGGTCGATGCGGCGGCCATAGACCGTCACGTCCGCGCCATGCAGCCCTGGCCCAACCCGTTCACTTTTCTTCACGGTGATGAGTCCGGACCCCGCCGGCTGATCATCCAGTCGGTCGAACCCGGTCCGGACCTCGACGGGGTGGAGCCTGGCGAGGTGGTGGTCGGTGAGGGCATCGAGGGGCTGGTGGTCGGATGTGGCGGCGGGACGGTGCGGGTGCTCGGGCTGCAACCCGAAGGGCGACGGGTGATGGATGCCGACGAGTTCCTGCGCGGGACCGGACGGATCGAGGGAATGAGACTGGGACCGGTTTGAACCCGTCTTGCCCGGTTGTGGGCTTTCTGGGACCATCCTCGCCTCGCCGCCGACTCGGGAGAGTCGACACTTCGCAAACCAACGACGCCGTCGCTCCCCGCCGCTCATGCGCCGACTCACAACGCTCCTGTTCGGCATGGCCATGGGCGCGGGACTCGTTTTCTCGGCTCACCATTATCACCTGGTCCGCACCGGCAAACAGTTCCTGCTGATTCCCAAGATCGAGGTCTCGTTGGTCGACCCCTACGTCGATGTTCGCGACTGGGGTCTCGACGACTGGGACAAGCACCCGGAACTGCTCGCGGCGATGAAGGACCACGGTCATGCCGATCTGTTGCCGGAGACACGTTCGGGTGGTCTCCGAGGCGATTCGCCCGATTCCTCCTCAGCCGACGATTCCGGAGACCATCTCGGCACGATCCCGTCGCGGCTGGTCCCGCGTGGAATGATCCCTCGAAGCGGAACCAACGACCTTGAAACGACCAGGCGCGAGTGACCGCTCGACCACCCGCGATTTCTTCTGCACCCCAGACCTCTTGACCCCCGCGATGCCTTCGACCATCGGACCGCTTTCTGCCAGTGGCCTGCAGCGATCAGGTGGTGCCGCCTTTGCGTGGGATGTCGACCCGTCTCTGGCCGAGGTGCTGTTCGATTGTGGTTCGGCGGATCCCGATGCTCTGCCGCTGGACCGCTGGCAGGAGGAGGGTGTGCTGGAGTTGGTCAAGACGGGTCGTCACCGCACGGTCTACCGCCTGGAGCTATCGGGTGAGCTGTCGGGGACCTTTCTGTTCATCAAGCGGTACCGCGCGGCCGACTGGAAGGCCCGTTGGCGGCGCCGCGGACGGGGAGCCACGTCACGCCGTGAGTATCGTGGGATGGTGGCGGCGGCCGAGTTGGGTGTTCCAACCGCCGAGGTGGTCGCAGTGGGTGGTCCCCTGTGGCCGGGGCACAACCGTGACAGCTGGCTGGTGACCGTCGGAATGTCCGATGCGCGGCCGCTGGACGAACTGCTGGCCGACGACGAATCGGACCTGGCCCTCAGGCGGCTGGTGGTGTGCCAGGCCGCCGAGATTCTCGCGCGACTCCACGACGGGGGACTCTGGCACGGCGATCTCCATGCCGGCAACTTCCTGGTGCAGTCTTCCGACGGAGATCGACCGCGGGTGGTGTTGATCGACCTGCACCCCGTCGCGCGACATCGCCCGACCACCGCCCGCCGGCTGGTCGGGCTGGCTCGGCTGGCGGCGGCGTTCGGATCGAGCGTGACGCCGTCGGAACGGTGGCTGTTCCTCCAGAAGTACATGGAGGCGTCTGCTGACGTCGCCTTCGACGAGGTGACACGGCGTGAGTGGGCCGCGGCCTGGCGTCCGCTGTACCGCCGTCGACGTGAGCGGACATGGCGGCGGTTGGACCGGCACTGGGCGCGGGGCAACCGGCGTCTGCTGATCGCCGATTCCGCACAGGCCGCTTGCCGCGGACTGGTATTCCTCGGCAGGCGGCAACTCGAACATCTCCGGGATCGGCTTGCGGCCGTGCCTCCCCCGGACGGCACGGCCGTGCCACTGGCGACAGGTCGCGGTGCGGTGATGACCCGCATGCTTCGGTTCGATTCGGCGCCCGGCGGCGAGTCGGCCCGGGATGCGTGGGAATTGGGCCACGCGCTGTGGCGGCGCGGGCTGCCGGTGGCTCGTCCGTGGTTGTTCGTCGAGACGTCACGCCACGGCGTGCTGGTGGTGCCGGTGCCCGATCAGGCGGTGCCGCTGGCTGAGTGGCCTGATCGCGATTCGGTCGAACACGAGGTCGAGGTGCTGCGGGATCGCATTGTCCGGGCCGGCGTTGCGATTGATGATCTCGGATCCGATCAGTTGCTCGTCGATCCGGAGAACCACGACCGTCCGCTGCTGCTGTTGCCGACCTGGACGGGGAAGGCGGGCCGACCGCGGTCCCCACAGCCCCCGAACGTGGGGTCCCGTGCTGCGATGTGGCTGGTGGCCCTGTCGCTGGCCGTTGCCGGATGTCTCTACAATACGCGGAATGTCGCCGAGCCGCCCGTCAGGCACTCGATCCAGGCCGAACGCTTTACCCTGCTCAGCGATGTGCCGTTGAGGAAGGACCACTGGCTGATCGACGATCTCGAACGGCTGGAACGCCATATCGTCACCGGGCTGTCATTGCCCGAGCCGTCACGGGAGGTGGTCGTGCACGTATTCGCCAGCCGTCGCGAATACGAATCGTTCCTGACGTCGTCTTATCCGCAGTTGCCCAACCGACGAGCTTACTTTGTGGGGACGCCCCGGAGTCTGTCCGTCTACACCTTCTGGGGCGACCGGATCCAGGAGGATCTCCGTCACGAGTTCACTCACGGGATCCTCCACTCGTCGTTGAAGAGAGTTCCGCTGTGGTTGGACGAGGGGTTGGCCGAGTATTTCGAGGTGGTGGGTCCGAAGCCCGGCGGGGTCAATACCGAGTACGCCGACCGGTTGGCCGCGGCGGTCGCCAACGGCTGGCGACCGGATCTGGAACGGCTGGAACAGCTCAAGCACGTTGCCGACATGCAGCGGGTCGACTACGAGCAGGCCTGGGCCTGGGTGCACTTCCTGATGCACGGCCACCCCCGGGGGCCGGAGGTGTTGCGGCAGTACCTGGGGGACCTGGCCAAGCGGCCCTACGCGGGGTTGCTGGGTCCCCGGATCGACAGATCGATCCCCGACGCCGACAAGCTGCTGCTGGCCTACGTCAGCGGGTTGCCGACGCTGGGCCACGCGGTTGTCACTCGGGCTGCCGTTTCCGTTCCCTGAACCGCTGGCGGATCCGGTCCGACGATGCGGGCATCTCGGCCACGGTCACCTTGACGGTCTGCAGCTTGCCGTCTCGACGGATCTTCACCGCGTAGGTCTCGCCCACCTCGAGACGTTCGACGATCGACTGCAGCTTTCTCGGACCGTTGACTGTCTCGCCGTTGAACGTCTGGATGATGTCCTTGGGCGACAGCCCCGCCTTGTCGGCGGGCGAGTCCTGTATGACCTGCCCGATGATCGCCCCGGCACCGATCTTGATTTTGAACTGCCGGGCGGCTTGCGCGTTGATTGGCTGCACGGCCACGCCCAGCCAGGCTCGCTTGACACGACCGTTCTCGATCAGCTGTTGAATGACCCAGCGGACCATGTTGACCGGTACGGCAAAACCGACGCCGGCCGAACTGCGGGTGCTGGTGGCGATGGCGGTGTTCATGCCGATCACGCGACCGCTCATGTCAATCAGCGGTCCGCCGCTGTTGCCCGGGTTGATCGCGGCGTCGGTTTGGAGGAAGTCCTCGCGTTCGGTGATGCCCGGCCCGCGGCCCTTGGCACTGATGATGCCGGCGGTGACCGAGAGATCCAGGCCGAAGGGGCTGCCGAAGGCCAGGACCCAGTCACCGACCTGCAGTGAGTCGCTGTCGCCCAGTTGCAGGGGCTGCAGCTTTCCGGCCCCCTCGATCCGCACGATCGCGACGTCGGTCCGCGGGTCGCCCTTGAAGTCGGTGGCAATGAACTCCCGGCCGTCGTGCAGACGCACCACCACCTCTTCGGCGTCCTTCACCACGTGGTTGTTGGTCAGGATGATTCCACTTCGGTCGATGATCGATCCGGACCCCATGCCCTGGGGGCCGCGGGGCGTCCGCCCGTTGGGTCCGCCGAAGAACTCGCGGAACCGCTCGGGGATCTCGGGATGATCTTCGAAGAACTTCTCGACGTCCTCGGGGCTGCGGCTGGCCGGTGACTTCTGCTTGACTTGCAATGACACGACGCTGGGAAGGACTTTTTTCGAGACGTCGCGGAAGACGCTCGACAGCTGGATGACGTTAGCGGCCACCGGTGGGGTCTTCGCGCGGTCCGCTCGCTGACCAAAACCGACGGCGGCCACCAGGCCGATGCCACAGATCAACGAGAACAACCAGGGCGTGCTGCTGCGAAGCAATTTCATGGTGAGGTTCCTCTTGGCACCGCATCGGACCACCCGTGGTGGCCGTGAATCGTCTGCTACCCAGTGTACGTGCTTACGTCTCGACCCTCCAGACGTGTTGGAGACTCGTTGACTTTCTCAGGGGGTCGACCTAGTTTGCGGATCGGCGTGGAACTTCCGGTGGGGTGTCACCGACATGGTATTCGACAACGAGAGCCTGGGATGGGACGAGCGGCTGGCCGCGTGCCAGCAGGCGATAGGCATCGATTTCGACGATCTCGAAATCCTCCGCCGCTGCCTGACGCACTCCTCCACAGCTCCCACGAGACTGGAGAGCAACGAGCGGCTCGAGTTTCTCGGAGACGCCGTACTGGGGCTCGTGATCTCGGATTACCTGTACCGGATCTTTCCCGATTGTCCCGAGGGCGAGATGACCCGGATCAGGT
>Ga0310120_10002102_pt1 | contig 14733 bp, 6 predicted proteins | sample CB27_AW_983_MG_FD_203506 | JGI IMG/M metagenome (GOLD analysis project Ga0310120, IMG submission 203506) | Marine microbial communities from Western Arctic Ocean, Canada - CB27_AW_983 | ecosystem: Environmental > Aquatic > Marine > Oceanic | place: Canada: Western Arctic Ocean | collected...
TGGCCGTTCTGGTAGGCATCGTCGACGGTCGAACCAAAAGTCGTCGTGACACGATCCACGTTGACCACCACGTCCAGCTCACGGTCTGACCACGCCGCAATCAGGTCCTCTCGCTCGCTGCCAAATCGATCAGCCGCCGAGATCTGCTGGACCAGTTCGAGCACTTCCGGAGACGGCGCGGAGGTGGTGACAGGTTGCTCGACTTCGGGGACCGCCGGTACGTCGGCCACGTCGTGGGTTGCCGGGGCCACCGGGGTTGCTGCTGCGGCGGTGGCTGGGACGGCGGCGGTGGCTGGGGATTCGACCACCGGTGCCGGCTGCTGGGCGGAGTCCCGGTGATCGCCCTGGACTGCGATCTCGTCGAGAAACTCGGCGGGCAAGACCTGGACCGTCTGCTTGGACTTCCAGTCGGGAAACGCCGGGATGTCGATACGTACCTCGACCGTCCACTCGATCTTGTTACTGCCCTCGTTGAGACTGTACGCACCGGTCTCGGGGAACGGCACACTGTACCGCTGATCGAACAACTCACCTGCGGTCAACTCGCCGGCGGACTCGAGAACATGCATCTTCTCGAGAACCGTGTGATGCCGGGTGGTACTGTTGGTTCCGCTGCCGGATGTCGCCGATTCGCGGCAGCGGATCTTCACTTCGATCCCGTTGATCTGGCAGTTCTTCTTCGGAGTGAACTGCAATTCCAGTGGCCAGTCCTCGCCGACTCCAACCACTAGATGAGGCGTCTGCAGCTCCACCTTTCCCAGTCGACTGGCGAGCATCTTTTTCCTTGCCCAGAACGCTCCCAGGACCAACAGCACGATGGGAATCAGCCAGAAAAAGGCCACCGCCATCATCGCCAGGGCGATGGCCACGAAGACGTAGACGGCCTTCAAGCACCCCGGGGGGAGTTTCATCGACGACTTGGAAGTAAAAACGACGATCTCGTCACGCTGGCCGGTCACCTCCGGCGGCCGCTTGCCAGGAAGCAGGATGAACTCCTCCTCGTCCTTCGGGTCAATGGCCCAGGGAACATCAACGGCCACCTTCACATAGTGATCGATATTGATGTGGTGGCCGCGGTAGGTCAGAGGTTGGCATTCGGCAACAAACGAAAACGGAAATGCCATGTCTTCCCCGGCTCTCAACTCGCTGTCCCCGGCCAGCATCTCGATCTTTTCGGCACCCGAGTCGGTGTTGCCGTAGCCGTGAGTCTTCCAGTAGTGGGTCAACTGGATGCCGTTGCTGGTCGTGTCCTTGTTGACCTGAATGTGGACCTCGCCCGAGACGGTATCGCCGCCGCGGTAGGTTCGATCCGGCTGGTCGTAGCGGATGGAAATGTCGCATCTAGACATCGCGAATCCCGCCGTTCATGTCCTGGAATGTCATGTAGAGTTCGAGCTGGATCCGTCGGATGTCGGGGCCAAACCGCTCGAGCATCCCGGCAGCCGTCTCGAACAGCACGCTGGGCACCGGTCCCCCGTCGCGACGGACCCACTCGATCCGGCTGTTGAGAATCCGAGTCAACCGTGCGGCGTTCATCCGGCCTTCAACCGCCACGGTCCGCACCCGTCGTCCGGCTCGAGACAATTCGCGAGTGAAATCCCGGTGTGTCCCCAGCACCAGCGGCACGCTCGAACGAAACACCTGCCGCCGCTGCCGCCAGGTCAGCCTCTGGGCCTCGTCGATCAGCACCGGATTCCCACCTGGCACCTCGGCCCGTTTCCCCTCGGGGATGTGGACGTAGCCCGACCCGGGAAACCTCGCTCCGATGGCCAACAGGTGAGTCGTCTTGCCGTAGCCCTTTTCTCCGACAAACTGCACCACTGATCCCGCCTCAGCCAGCAGCCCGTCAAACTCCTCCAGGTCCACATCGGCCAACCGAGTCCAGTCTTCGGCTGAAAACTCGCCGAACGGATTGCGGCGGAGATTCAGGTGAGCAAACGGCAGCTGGCGTGTGGTGGCCGTCGTCGTCACGGTCGATCCTCTGAAATTCCTCCGAATCGTGCTCACGACCCGCCTGAAACTGGCCCGATCGTAACGCGATGATCGCGCGACACAAGCAACGCCCAAGGCGGCTGACTCTGAGTTGTGATCGTTGAGCGTTACCCAGGGTCGCGCAGCGCACGCTGGGTCATTTCACGCAATGCCATCCCGCTCCACCTACACCCTCACAACCCCCTTCGCCCACGCCACCCCCTCACGCCCACTTCTTCAACGGACTGCTAGTGCTCCGTCAAGTCATAGTCTTCGAGTTGACGGAGCGCTAGTGCTGGTAGATGAACTCCTGCGAGTTCAGCAGCGTCCAGAGCACGTCCTCCCACGCCTGGCGGCGGTCGGAGCTGGAGGCGACGTGTGCCAGCAGCGCGGTGCGGGCTTTCGGCGACGGGCGTCGCGAGAGCGACTGGAGGTACAGGTCGTCGAGAATCTGTGTGTCGCTCATCTTCGAGTCCATCAACTGGCTCAGGCGGTTTCCGGGCTGTGCCAACCGCCTGGACATCATCTTGCCAATGATCAACTCCAGCGCCTGCTTCCGCCCGAACGTCTGCTCGCGATCACACTCGCACGTCTGCGTTCGCGACGGCTGTCCAAACGCCCGCAGGAAGGGGTGAGACTCGTAGCGGACATACTTCGATCCCTTGTTGATCAGAGTCACGATGTCGTTGACAGGCAACTGCACCGCGCGAGTGCCGATCGGCAGGGTGATCGTCCCGGGCGGTAACCCGATCGTGTAGTCCTTGGCGATCTCGTACACCTCCGGCACACCCGTCACCTGGCACACCGCATCCAACAGCACCTCGGCCGGCATGGGTCGCGAGTGCATGTGTGAGAAGTACTTTCCGTCGGCCTGGTTGCTCGCATTGGTGATCGCACTGAGCTGGTAGGTGCGCGAGTTGACGATGGTCCGGATCAGTGGCTTCATCAGGTAGCCGCCTTCAACACACTGTCGTGCCAGGGCCGCCAGCAGCGGATCGTTGGACGAGGGATTCGAATCCCGGAAGTCGTCCACCGGCTCGACAATGCCTCGCCCGTTGAGGTGAAACCAGACCCGGTTGACAAAGGCTCTTGCGAAAAACGGGTTGTCGGCGCGGGTCAACCAGGCGGCCAATTGCTGCCGCCGATCCTGTCCTGAAGGAATCGCCTTGGGCGGCTGCCCGATCAGACTCGGCACAACCGGAGAGCCGTCCGAGTCACGAGTGAACTCGGCCGCCTTCCTGTCGATCGTGATCTCGAACTGACGACGCTCGGCACGGCCACCCGGCCCGGCCTTCCCCAGCCGGGTCCGCTTGACCTGGTTGAAGTGGGCGGCAAGGCCCAGGAAGTCGTTCTGAGTCCAACGCTCATACGGATGATTGTGGCACTGGGCACACTGCAGCCGCACACCCAGGAATAACTGGGCGGTCGCTTCGGCGAGGTCCTTCTGCAGGAACTGCTTGTCGGTGATCTTCTTGGGGGTCGGCGTGACGCAGTAGAAATTCACCGGGGCATCGCGGTAGGACTGGCCGACCGACGTCAGCATCTGCCGGGCCGTCTCGTCGAATGGCGCGTCACTCTCGATCCGGTCCCGCAACCAGGCCTGGAACTTCTGCGACCCCTCGAGATTGATCGCGTCCCGCGTGACTCTCAGCACATCGAACCACTTCTTCGTCCAGTAGTCGGCGAACTCGGGTCGCTGCAACAACCCCTCGACCAGTCGCGCCCGTCGATCCGGTCCCGTGCCGGCCAGGAAGGCCTCGGTCGCGGCCGGCGTCGGCAGCACGCCGCAGAGGTCGAGATAGATGCGGCGGACGAATTGCTCGTCGGTGCACAACTCCGAGGGCGCAATGTGGAGTTGCTTCAGCTTGGCAAAGACGAGCGTGTCGACGTAATTCGCTTCCGGCGGATTCGGCCACGCGTAGTCCTCGGCCGGCGCCGCAATATGCATCAGTCGCACCGACTCCATCCGGCCCATGAACCGGCACAGGATCGCCACCTCACCCTGACGCTGGAATTGCACCTCCCCGGAACGATCGACATGTGCGATCGCGATGTCGCTGCTGGAATACGTCGTCAAGCGGGTGACGTCTGCCACCTGGCCATCCGAGAATTCCGCCTGCACGGCCAAGCGCTGCCAACTGGCCGGCGCCTTCAGGACACGGCCCCCTGGTGTCACGACCAGTGACTTCAGCGACACCGCCTTGTCGTCGTCGCGAAGTCCTTCAGCCTGCCAGCCTCGCATCAGGCTGGCCAACTCGCTGCCCGGTGCAAACCTCCGACCGCCAACGTGTGAGACCTGCGCGAGGGCCTTGTTGAGAATCAGGCTGTTGTCGGGATCCAGAGGGTTGGTCCGGCGACCGAGCCCGTCGTGGGTCAGCTGCTGGAAGTCGAAAGCGGGATTGAAACCCCACAGGCTCAGACGAAAGCCGTCCTTGCCGCTGGGAGCCCCGTGGCAGCGAATGTCACTGCAGCCGGCAACCGCCAGCACCGGCATGAACTCGCGACGGAAACTGATCGGAGCGTGTTTCCCGGTATCAGCCACCGTCACGGTGACCGTACTCGAGAGGCCGGCCACCTCGACCACCAGTTTCGTGGTCCCATCGCTGCGACCGCGGGCCAGGCCATCGGCATCCACGCTGACCATCGCCGGATCGGCCGGTTTCCACTGGCAGAAGCCGGTGAGATCTCTGAGCGAGCCGTCGGCATACCGACCGGTCACCAGGACCTGGCGACTGGCTCGCGGCCCCGACAGTGTGAAAGCGCGAGGAGCAACATCCAGGGCCACCGGCTTGCCCAACACGGCCTGCCGCGCCGACGCGTCGCTCGGCACAGCCGCCAGCACGTGCTGGCCACCGGCCAGCATCGCGACGACCAGCCAGGTCACTCTCCAACGCATCGCATCCGCCCCCGTGTGGTCCCCGTCGGCGTCACACCGCCGGAAAACCGCCAAAAAACTGGTTGATTACGCGAGGATGTCCTTGATCACTCGGCCCGCCAGGCGAATCTTCACCGGCTGCCCGGCCGCGTCGGGCACGTGCATTTCGGGGTCGATCCCCAGGCACTCGTAGATCGTCGCGCAGATGTCCGCCGGGCTGATCGGGCGATCCTTCACGTAGGCCGCCTCGCCATCGGAGGTTCCGTAGACGGTGCCGCCGCGGATGCCTGCACCGGCGAACATCACCGAGTAGCAGAACGTCCAGTGATCCCGACCGGCGTTCTTGTTGATCTTCGGCGTGCGACCCATGTCGCTCATCACGACCACCAGCGTTTCGTCGAGCGTGCCACGGTCCTCGAGGTCTTCCATCAACCCCGAGAAGGTCAGGTCGTACTGTGGCAACAACGTCTCGCGGCAGATCCCGAAGTTCCTCTGGTGAGTGTCCCAGATCGTTCCATCGATCTTGGACGGGCGAGTCCAGAACGCGTCCCAGGTCACGTTGACGAACCGCACTCCCTCCTCGACCAGCTTTCTCGCGATCAACGCGCTGTTGCCAAACAGAGTGCGGCCGTACTTGTCGCGGACCTCGCTCTTTTCGCTCTCCACGTCAAACGCGTTGAGGATGCGGTTTGAGGTCAACAGCGACAGGGCACCTTCCTGCACCCGGTCAAACTCGCTGGTGACACCCGGCCGGCGAAGTGCGTCGTCAAACTGCTCGGTGAGTTTCCTGCGGGCATTGAGCCGATCGAGTGTGATCCCCTTGGGCAACTTGGCATTGGGCAACGTCGGGGTGCCCAGCACCACCTGCGGGTGATAATCGGTGCCCGGTTTCTTGGACGTCGCGTTGCACTCGGTGAAAAGAGGATCGTACTGCCGACCGAGAAAGCCCGCGTACGGACCCGCACGGCGGATGTGCTGGCCCCAGCCCAGCATGGTTGGCATGTGCACGTAGTCGGGCATCCCGCCGGGATCATCGTTGAGATACTCACAGACCGATCCCATGCTCGGAGGTAACCCGTCCTGGTTGACACCGATCGAGGGCAGGGGTTCGGGGTAGCCGGTCAGGCTGGGCATCGGGTTGTGGCAACCGCCCGTGTGGTTGACCGTTCGCACGATCGCCGACTTGTTCATCCAGCGAGCATGTTTGGGCAACAGTTCACTGATGTCGATGCCGGGGACGTTGGACACGATCGGGCTGAACTCGCCGCGGATCCCACTGGGTGCGTTCGGCTTCAGGTCGAACATGTCCTGAGTGGGGGCTCCACCGAGCAGGTACAGCACGATCACGCTCTTGGCCTTGCCGGGCCGATCGAGTCTTGTGCTGTTGGCCGCTGCGGCTGCGAGGTTTTGGGGCAGGCCGAACATCCCGCCGAGCATCGCCAGCCCACCGGCCTGCAAAGTCTCGCGTCGAGTCACTCCGTCGCAGTTCTGTCGCCGACTACCCAGGACCGTAATCATGGCATCCTCTCTTCAATTCTCTTGCATGTCGGTTGCAGCCTGTCATCTCCATCGGCGAACCGGCAAAGACAACACCAGCACACCGACCGAACATGCTGTAATCGCTTCACCACAATGTACGAAAACCACTCGCCCGGTGTTACTCGATTCAGCGGTCTGATCCGCAAACGGAGCGTCTGACCCTTACCGCTGCGAACCTCATTGCTTGTCTCCACGGGGTGCAGTGGGCCAGACTGTTGCTGAGGATCTTTGAATCTCGACGAGCGGATCAGCGGATCAGCGGATCAACGGATCAAGGGAGCAAGTGGATGAGAGTCGTGAGAGCGCTCGCGTTGGGGCTGGGGCTGGGGCTGTGTTGCTGTGGATCAACGCACTCGGCGCCCTTCGCCGAGGATCCCTCGACACCCCGTTGGAACTACGAGCCGCGATTCCTGCGCCCGTTCTGGAAGGGCGACACCGTTGAAGGAGAATCGGTGCTGTTCATCGGGAACCCCGAGTCGGGCGAAGCGTCGGCCCGGGTGTTCTTTCCCATCCAGGAGATCCTCGCAGTCAGGAACTCCGGTGGCGATGTGACGTACAAGCAAGGACGTGACTACACGTACAAGCCGGGGTCTCGCGAGATCGTGATCCCGAAGGGATCGAAGATCGTCTCCCGTACACGCGGCGAGTTGCGTCGCCCGGCCGGATCGCAGAAGTACAAGTTGACCCATCGCGACGGCAAGGGCGAGATCCTCTTCGGCGGCAAGCTCGAGTACGCCGCGATGCAGACCTCGATCACCTATCGCCACGGACCCGCTTCGTGGAAATCACCGCTTCCGGAGTTCGACGACACGACGCTTCCAAGAACGGTCAGCAAGCTGCTCAGCAAAGAACCCCTCTCGATCGTCGTACTCGGCGACAGCATCTCCGCCGGAGCAAACTCCTCGAAACTCGCAAAGGCGCCCCCGTTCCAACCCGCCTACCCCGAACTTGTGCAGATGCACCTGGTGGCGAGGTTTCGGTCGAAGGTGGATCTGAAGAACCTCTCGGTCGACGGCAAGGACTCGAAATGGGGACTCACGCAAATCGACACCGTCGCCGATGCCAGCCCCGACCTGGTGATCCTGGCGTTCGGCATGAACGATTCGGCCGGCCGTTCCGTGAAGGACTTCCACGACAACATTCGGAAGATGATCACGATGATCCGCGAGAAGGGACCCGAGACCGAGTTCATCCTGGTCGCGTCGATGCTCGGAAACCGCGACTGGACCGGGCTGAAGCACGACTTGTTTGCCGGGTATCGCGACGCACTTGGGGAACTCCGTCAGCCCGGCATCGCAGTGGCCGACCTGACCTCGATCTGGAGCGGATTCCTGGATCGCAAGAAGGACTGGGACCAGACCGGAAACGGCGTCAACCATCCCAATGACTTTGGCCATCGCATCTATGCCCAGGCGATTTCGACCCTGATCGACCCTCGAGGAGAACCGTCGGCCGAGCCGACTCCGGCCCGGACATTTCGGTCAGGACCGTTGAAGCTGACCGAACAGCGGCTGCTGGGCAACTACACCTATTCCTATGCCTGTGCCGTAGCGGATCTCGACGGCGACGGTGATCTCGACCTGACGAGCTCTGATGCCGAGCCCAACAGCAACCTCTACCTGCTGCTCAACGACGGCAAGGGCCGCTTCAAGCACTCATTCATCCAGAAGTCCCGCAACCTGCCCGATCAGCCGATCCGGCTCGAACGGCATGCGATCGGTGACATCGACCGGGACGGCCATCCCGACATCGTGATCGTGGACAACCTGAAATGGGACATCCGCTGGTTCAGGAACCCGGGCCCGGAGAAGATCTCGCAAGCCTGGCAGCTGAACCGCGTCGCCCAGCCCAAGGAAGTTCCCGGTTCCTACGACGTCGCGCTCGGGGATCTCGACGGCGACGGAGATCTCGACGTCGCCGCATCGAGCTGGAGATACGGAAACCGGTTTGACTGGTTCGAAAACGTCGGCCGGCCGGGCAACGGAAGTCGATGGGTTCGGCATGAGGTGGACAGGGACATCGCGGAGACTCGAACGATCGCCATCGCCGACTTCAATCGAGACGGCAAGCCCGACCTGCTCGGCTCGGCACGCGTCGGCAACCAGATCGCCTGGTACCAGAACTCGGGCAACCCCGCCCGGGGACCCTGGAAGAAGACCGTGATCGATGACCAGACCAAGGCTCCCGCTCACGGACACCCAGTCGACCTGGATGGCGACGGGGACCTGGATGTCGTGATGGCGTTCGGGATCGCCGCACCAGTCCCGAACAACTCGCCCGAATCGCACCAGGTGGCCTGGTACGAAAACGTGGGCAAGCCCGGCCGAGGCACGTCATGGAAAAAACACACGATCGCCGCGAGTTTCCCGCAGGGCTTCGAGGCGGTGGCCGGAGATCTTGATGGGGACGGCGACCTGGACGTGGTCGCCACGGGCTGGAGCCCCGATGGTCGGATCGCCTGGTTCGAAAACCCCGGTGACCCGACTCACAAGTGGGCCATGCACATGATCAAGGACCACTGGTCCAACGCAGTGACGGTGGTCCTGGCCGACCTGGACCGGGACGGCCGACTGGATATCGTCGCGTGTGCCGAGCGTGGAGCGAACGAGATTCGCTGGTGGCGAAATCTCGGCAAGTAGCCGCCGGCCCGAAGCGTCACTTGAAGTGCAGCCCACGTGCAGAAAGGAGTCAGCAAGACGAAGTGTGGGTGGAGTCGTTCTTCAGCCGAGACGGGTATGGCGGGAGCCCGTTCTTGAGTGTCACCGGTCGGAGCGTGGTCGTTGTCGCTGCTTCCGGCAGTCACCGATTCTTGCTGAAAACAAAGCAGAAGACATTCTGCCGGCGATGAAACGGAGTCTCATCGGGAGGCTCCGCGTCGCCGACAATGAAGCCGCCCCAATCGGCAGCCGCATCACCCCAGTGCGCAGCCTTGACCAGCCGCAGCGCGTTGTCGCGGGTGTCCCGCAAAGTCGTTTTCTCGAACTTGAGCACCGGGCCGCTGATCGTCAGGCCATCTCCGGGCATCGAGAACCGGAACGACACGATGCTGGCACGGCGAATCCGGTCGGCGGGGACCGGGAACGAGTACTTTTTGCGGGCCCCCGGTTCGAGAGTCCCCAGCACCGTTCCGTTGAAGAGCACCTCGGCCCGGCGGGCCGGGGCACGTGGAGTTGTCCAACTGCTGGGAGCTCCGACAGTGAATTCCAGCGATCCCTCGGCCCGGATCGGAGCAGCATCGCGGCCATTGGCGACCACGACGACCCGGGTCCGAGTTTCACCGTCGCCGGTGTTGCGTACGCTGAGATTCAGGAGCCCGTCCGGGACGGTTGACGTGTCCACGGTGGCCGCAAACACCGCACGATAGAACGGGCGAGCCGTCTTCTGCATCTTCTGCCAATCCCGCCCGTTGATCGAAAACTCGAGTTGTTCGCCGTCGCGGGGTTGGACGAGATGAGCCTGGATCCTGACCCGTCCCTTCCAGGCAGCACCGACCCGGTGCGAGAAAATCGCCACGCGTTGGCCCAGTCCTTTATAGAAGTGCTCGAACGTCTCACCACGCACCCGGTACACCACGTAACCCTGCGGCCTGAGGTCCGGGCACAGCTGGTTGGTCTTGGGATTCCACCAGCAGCCGGCCAACGCGCCTCCGGAACGGTAGGGCACGGGTCGTTTCTTGTAAGAGACGACGTGGATGTCGCCGACGAGTTGCAGCCGGATATCGTGCTCTCGGGCCATTTCAAGAAAACCCGGGCAGTGATTGGCCAGGTCCGCTTCGGCCGTTGTGACGACAAATGTGCCCCGGGATCGATGTCCCAGGTCCTGCCGCAGCCACTTCACGTGCATCGGCTGGACCTGGTTGGTCGGATAGTCCAGCTTCTTGCCTTTGACCACGATTTTCCGCTTCCCGAGGTGGTAGCCGAAGTCCACCGAGACGAAGTGGACCTTGCCGTACTCGAACGAAAAGAAGTGCGGCCCCAGGTACTCCCAGTACAACGCCTTGCCGCAGCGATGATCACCTCGAGGAAACTGATCCAGCCGATACGACGAATCGGTGTGGTCGCCGGCGACGTTGTAGTGAGGCATCTTGAGGTGATTCATGATGCCCGTGTAGCTGCGAAAATCGGCTTGCCCCGACTCGGGCTTGCTCAACAGAGCCTTGTTGAGATCCAGCAGGTCGCCGCTGTTGACGACGAACCGTGGCCGCGGCGACAGGCCGTTGACTTCTCTGACGAATCGGCTCAGCCCGACCAGCGAACGGCGGTTTTGGGAGACATGCGTGTCGGTGACATGGATGAACGTGAATTCGTTCTCGTCACGCTCGGCCGGCCTGATCGCGAAATCGATTTCCGCCGCCAGGGGCTTGTACCAGCCGCCGATGACGTCGTGTCCGGTTGGTCGGGTGATGTAGAGAAAAACGGCACTCGGGTCGGGCACAATCGAAAACCGGCCTCGCTGGTCCGTCTTGACCACCGAGTAGCCGTCGGTGATCGAGACGTTGGCGGCACCGGTGACCGAACCGTTCGACATGCGTTGGACACGTCCGGAAATCCGCTCCGGAACCGCAACACCATACCGCGGCTTGGGCGTCTCTTTGACGAGCGGTTTGAGCACCTCGGATGCGGGAACCGGTTCGGCCTCTGCCGCTTCGACACACACCGCCGACATGATCGCCAGTGCCAGGCCACACGACACGACGCCTCGACACACCAAGTAGCAGAGCGGGTTCATGTAGGACGGGATTTCCGGTCAGCACAACTCGAGAGAACTCGCCATGGTTGTACCACTTCGCGAGACCGCATGTGTAACATCGGGACCTGCCCGGCAGCAGGCCACACCAGGGACCCGACGGCATGCCGACCACTTCATCACCGTGCCGCGCCGTGATCCTGGCGACCGGCATCGTGCTGGCCACCCTCGGTCAATCGACACCCGTGTCGGCCGGCCAGTACTGGGTGGCGCCCGATGGAGACGATCGTCTCGACGGCACATCGAGACGCACCGCCTGGGCCTCGCCCTCACGCGGTCAGCCGACCCGGACCCACGAACCGGTCACACGAGGCGGAATGCGGCTGCCGGTCTATTCCACCGAGGGCTTCCTGGACAGCGGTCGACTGCGGGTCGGCAAGCTGATCGTGAACTACGTGGCCAGGACCGAATGTGAATTCGTGCTGGCGGGTCCGTGGCCAGAAGACACCGCGGCCTTTGCCCGTGTCTATGACGCGGACCTGCTGGGAGGCCGGTCATTCGCTCCGGGTGACGTGATCCTGCTGGCGGGTGGAGAATGGGTGGACCGACCGCTGCACTTCTGCCAGCCGGGAACGCCCGACCACCCGATCACCTACCGTCCTGCTCCCGGTCATCGACCGCGGCTGGTCTCCACGCGGTACAACCGGTCACCGGTTCGACACCTGGGATCTCGTCGGTCGCCACAGACGACTCATGTCGTGTTGTCCGGGCTGGACATCCGCAATGCCGCCGACGGCAACCACGGGGCGGCAGGACTGGACCTCATCGGATTGGGACATGCACTGGTTTCGGACTGCCGGATTCACATCTCCGGCCGTGACCTCAATGGAGACAACAACGCGATCCGATTGCTTCAGTGCGACCACGTCACGATCGCGAACTGCCGCTTGCACAGCCGGTTCGCAAATGCCGTCGCGGCCTGGAACACCACCGCCACGAAGATCGACCACTGCGTGATCTACGAGTGCTTCCAGGGCATCTCGGCCAGCGGTGCTCCCTACGTGTCTGATCTGGACGTGGATCACTGCACCATCTATGCCTCGCATCGATACGGAGCCCTCGGCTCCGAATCGTCCGGCCGAGTCCGCCTGACCAATTCGATCGTGGCCCAGATGGGATCGCTCCGCGTCCCGGCACTGACCGGGCACGCCGGCGGTGACCACAACTGCCTGTGGCACGTCGCCGTGGCCTACGGCAGGGGGTACAACGGCGACGCCGCAGGTCGACCCGGTCCGCACGACATCCAGGCTGATCCGCAGTTCATCTCACGAGACCCCCGGCACCCACTGTTCCTGAGAATCCCGACGTCGTCTCCCGCAGCGACCGCCGCCGCAGATGGCGGGTATCTCGGAGCCTTCAAACCGGTGCCCAAACCAGCCGCGCCAGATCAACCGGTCATCGATGTCCGCGAGTTCGGAGCCCGGGGTGATGGGAAACAGGATGACGCTCCGGCCATCCAGGCGGCGGTGCGGCTGGCCGAACAACTTGGCGGCGGCCGGGTGGTGGTGCCCGCCACCAGGGAGTTCTACCTGCTGGGCAGCACCATCCGGATCCGCGGCCACCACGTCACGCTAACCGGACCGGGAGCCCGGCTGAAACTCAAGGACGCCGTCGGCCGGATTCACCTGCTGCACATCGGAGGCGACGGGCCGACTCGTTCGGTGGCCGAGCACATCGAGGTCTCGGGCTTGCTGCTCGACGGAAACTACCGCAGCCAGCCTCAGCAACGTGCCGGCGGCCTGCCTCGCTGCATCTGGGTCGAGCATGCCGGCCATGTCGTGATTCGTGATCTCGAGATCCGCGACGCCTGGTGCGGCGTGAGCCTGGCCATCAACACGCGGGATTGCCTGGTCGAAAACGTCACGGTCACCGACTGGGACCACGACGCGTTCGGAGCCTCGGGTTGGGGCATCAACGGCGGTTGCACCGACGTGAAGTTCCTCCGCTGCCGGGCCGTCGATACCCCGAGGTGCGTCAAGGCCTGGGAGATCGAGGAGGGGGCCCAGCGGATCCTGCTGGAGGACTGCGTGGTCGAGAACCTCGGCGGCACCGGAACCGGTTTCTACGTCCGACATCATGGCTATCGATGGCCGGTGCTGGTGGATGATGTCACCTTCCGTCGCTGCCGTGCTTCCAGGGTCAACGGAGATGGATTCCGGATCGCCACGTCTCCCGGGCCACAGATTCGACCGTGGATCCGCACGCGAAACATCCGGTTGCTGGACTGCCAGTGCGTGGGCCGGACCACGATTGCCTGGGGAGTCGAGGACGTACTGGTCCAGGGTGGCCGTTTCGACGGTCCGGTCTGCCTGGGCTTCGCTGCCGGCACCGACCCCCCGGAGGGCAACGGCACCAAGGGACCGGTCCGATCGGTCACGCTTCGAGGGACCCGTATCGGACAACTGCTGATCAACAGCCGGATCGGCAACCCGACCGGAAAACTCGGTGACACCGTCTACCCCGACTACGTCCCGAGAATCCGCCTGTTGCAGGTCCGGCAAGACCGACCGGCAAGGATCATCGGAGAGGGAGCGAAGATCGAGATTCGAGCCGGATCCCCCAGGTAAGACCCACCCGGTTCAGATCAACTCGTCGATCGGAGCACCTTCGGGCAGGATCGGCGTCGGTCGGCCAGCGTGGTTGTTGAACTGTGTGTCCAACGGAACCCCGAGGAATCGGTACAGCGTCGCCAACAGGTCACCGGGCACCAGCGGCCGGTGCAGCGGCAGTGAGCCCCGGGCGTTGGTGGCGCCGACGGGCTGCCCCATGGTCATACCGCCTCCGGAGAGAACCACCGACATGGCGCGGGCCCAGTGCTCTCGACCGGGGTTCCCCTTGACGTAGTGGACCCGGGGCGTATGCGACATCTCGCCCATGATGACGAACAACACGTCGTCCTGCATGCCACGTTCGTGCAGATCCTCGATCAGTGCCGAGCTAACCTGGTCGAGAACCGGCAGGCGGATCTTCATCTGTTCGAATATGTTCCAGACACTGGCATGATCGTCCCAACTGAACGCCTTCTGGCCCGGCACGCAGGGAAAGTCGATCGTGACCAGCCGCACGCCCGCCTCGACCAGCCGGCGAGCCAACAGGCAGCGTTGGCCCACGGCGTGACGGCCGAACCGGTTCCGGACCTCGGGCTTTTCCTGGCTGAGATCAAACGCCTTGCGAACAGAACCGTTGGTCAGCAATTCCGCCGCCTTGCGGTTGTAGGTGTCCAACGAGTCCATCACGCCGGATTGGTCGATGTCGCTCCGTAGCCCGTCGAAACGTGCCAGCAGGTTCCGCCGCTCGCTGAGCCGGCCGATCATCTGGCTGTTCAACTGCAGGTTGGGCACCTCGAAGTTCTTCGCATTGGGATCGGAGCGAATCCGGAACGGTTCCAGCCCGGCGCCCAGGTAGGCCGATCCGTTGAACCGAACACGCGGCAACGCCATGTGCGCCGGGACTCCCGAAACCCGCTCGCCACAGACCTTGCTGGCAACCGCCCAGAAGTCGGGATAATCGGGCCGGTAGGGTGGCGGAGCATCTTTGCCGGGGTAACCGGTCATTACCGTGTGGGTGCTGTCCACGTGCCCGGGGCTGTTGTGGTGCAGCGA
>Ga0310120_10002104_pt1 | contig 14724 bp, 10 predicted proteins | sample CB27_AW_983_MG_FD_203506 | JGI IMG/M metagenome (GOLD analysis project Ga0310120, IMG submission 203506) | Marine microbial communities from Western Arctic Ocean, Canada - CB27_AW_983 | ecosystem: Environmental > Aquatic > Marine > Oceanic | place: Canada: Western Arctic Ocean | collected...
ATTTTGATATTATGATTTTCTGATACAGCGTTAATAGAATCTGGTATGATTCTATCTTTCGCCCAATCTCCACCGCCTAAAATATTACCTGCTCTAATTGTTGAAACCGACAGTTTGTGATTATTAGTATCAAAAAACGAATTTTTGTATGATGACGTAATTAATTCAGCAGCGCCTTTGCTTGCACTGTATGGATCAATGCCACCCATAGGATCATCCTCTACGTGTGGTCGGTCATTTATTTTATTATCATAGCATTTATCGCTAGTCATTATTAGTGCAACTTTAACTGAAGAGCTAGATCTCAGAACTTCTAACACATTGGCTGTTCCTAGAACATTAATCTCAAATGTATCTAGAGGATTTTCATACGAATCCCTAACGAGCGATTGGGCTGCAAGATGAAATACAAATTCTGGCTCATATTTTTTTACTGTTTCAAATAATTTCTTCTTGTCACGTATGTCAGCAGTCACATTTATTATTTCATTACTAAGGTTTAGGATATCAAAAAGAGCAGGTTTAGTTGGTGGGCTTAAGGAGTATCCAACAACATTTGCACCAAGATGTTTTAGCCAGAGTGTTAACCAAGAACCAATGAACCCAGTATGTCCAGTAACTAAGACAGTTTTCCCTTTAAATACATCATTAAATATTTTTTGAGACATTTACCAAATTTTCCATGGAGCTTTTTCTGAAGTCCATAAATCCTCCAAGTGTTTTTTATCTCTCAGTGTATCCATTGGGTGCCAAAACCCATTATGTTTAAACGCAGCCAATTTTTGTTCTTTTGCTAAAGTTTCTAAAGGAGATCTTTCTAGTACTGTAGAATCATTCTGTAAGTAATCAAAAATCTCTGGTTCAAACACAAAAAATCCTCCATTTATCCATGAAGATTCACCTGTATGTTTTTCATGAAATTCTTTGACATAATCCCCTGATAGATTCAGCACACCAAATCTTTCTGGAGGATGAATAGCTGTTAGTGTAGCCAAAGATTTCTTTTCGTTATGAAATTTTATTAAATTGTTGAGATTGACATTACTTACACCATCTCCATATGTCAGACAAAAAGTATCATCTATTTTATCTTGAATTCTTTTTAGTCTACCCCCAGTCATTGTATCCAGACCTGTATCAATTAATTGAATATTCCATAACTTCGAATCAAATTGTTCAAAATACTCTTTGATTTTTTCTCCCTTGTAACCCAAACAAATAACGAAGTCATCAATTTTATAAGCAGAATAAATTTTCATAATATGCCACAAAATTGGCTTTTCTCCTATTTCGATAAGTGGTTTAGGTATTCGATCAGATTCTTCTGAAATTCTAGTACCATAACCACCAGCTAAAATTACTGCTTTCATTAGTAAATTCGATAAAGCTTAGTAATTATTTATTACTACATCATGAACTTCTTGATAAATGAAAAAATTCTTTTTTTTACTTGTTATAACATTCGGAATACTTTTTGTGGCTAATATAACATGGATTGTGCTTAATCTTTACTCATGGGCTACTGTGGGAATTGATATTGTATTAAGCGGTTCTGAGGGTGGATTGTTTGAAAATATCTATTATTCACTTTATTTCAAATGGCTCATCTTTGCTGACATACTATGGATAATATCTTTAATAGTTTTCATGCTACAAAGAAAACATTTCAAAACCGATCCGGCACAACATTTTTTGAAATATAATCCAATAAATTCTCCAAGGCTTTGCGTTACAATCGCTGCCTATAACGAGCATGATTCTATTGAGAAGACTGTAAAAGATTTCATAAAACATAGAAATGTTGAATCAGTAATTGTTGTTGATAACAAAAGTATGGATGATACAGCACTATTAGCGGAAAAATGTGGTGCCAAAGTAATTAGGCAAGAGAAAAACAGAGGATTTGCTCACTCATATGCTATTGGATTAAAAGAAGCACTGAAAACTGACGCTAATATTATTGCCACTGCCGAAGCAGACGGTACAAATAATGCATACGATCTTGACAAAATGATTCCCTATTTATCAAACTGCGATATGGTTGTAGGTACCAGACAGGTTCAAATTTTTACACAGAAAGGGAACCAAAATAGTATAATGCATGTTTGGGGAAATTATTGGTTAGCTAAATTAATCCAATTCAAATATTTTAGTCTACATCATTTTGGTATTATCAATTTGACAGATGTTGGCTGTTTATTTAGAGTAATTAAAAAAGAGTCATTGGAAAAACTGACTGACAAATTTATAGATAACAAAACAGGTGACGCAATTGGCGGACCTGCTTTTCCCCTTTATTTAACAATGAGATCTATTGAAAAAGATTTGAGGATTGTAGAAGTTCCACTTACTTTCAATAAGCGATTAGGTCAGTCGAAAACTAGATCAGATGAAAAAATTTCAGGAATAAAGTATGGATTAATTTTTTTAAAATTTATCCTTCGTTATTAGAATTCAAATGATTTCTAGTAATTTAAAAAAAATCCTGGTTGTAAGCGTAGCTATCATTGGATTTTATTCAATCATCTTATCTTTTTCCGATCTCAATTTAGTTTCTGATCAATTAATTAATTTTAAAATTGAGTATTTGCCCATTATTTTATCTCTCGTTACATTAGGTTGGTTTATTTTATTTGCTCGTTGGCAGATACTATTAAAAAATTCTAACATTACAATACCACCAAAAAGTAGTTTTGGTATATACATTTCAGGTTTTTCATTAACATTCATACCGGGTGAAGTGGGAGAATTTCTAAAGTCACAATTATTAAAAAATAGATTTAACATTCCTCGCTCTAAGACTAGTCCAATAGTTATTACTGAATTATTGTACAATGCACTGGGTTTAGTGGCATTATCTGTTACAAGTATATGGTTTTTTGAATTTACTGTGTATATATTTATAATTTTTAGTATAGTTTTGATTCTAGCATTTTATTTAATTAACAACAAAAAATATTTTTACAAAGCCATTAACAAATTTTCAAAAATTAGATTTTTAAAAAAATATACGGAATCAATGTCTGAATCAATTGAACTCATACAGAGTTTAACTAGAGGCAGAGTTTTGTTTTACAGTGTAATACTTTCTATACTTTTTTGGTTTGTAGAATGTATTGCAATACACTTGTTACTATTATCATTTGGAATAGATAGCGTAGAGTTATTGACTTTAGTTTCTATGTATACAGCATCGATCATTTTAGGCGTAATAACATTTTTACCATTAGGAATAGGCGTTTTTGAAGGCAGTATGGCTGGATTTTTAAGCTTGCATGGAATTGATATCACCGTTTCATTAACTGTAGTCATTCTTGCTAGAATAATTACAAGGTGGTATAGTATTTTTGTTGGTTTAGCAGTTCTTAAAATCACAGGTGGATTATCCTCACCATCAAGTGAAAAATCAATAGATTAATTTAAATAAAAATTAATTAGTTTTTTGGCATCATGGTTGATAAATTATTCAGTTCTGATGATTGTTATGTTTTAACTAACAAAGAGATTAGAGAATTATACAAAAAATATGTTAATCCATCACTAGAGCAACTTTTTGGAGCTTTTGCAGCTGGCAGGGAGGATGTAGATCACTCCGAAGGAGTTTGGATATATACCAAGAATAATGAAAAAATTCTAGATGTGACTGGTGGAATAGGTGTTCTAAGTCATGGTCATAATCATCCTAGAATATTGGAGACTCGAATAAATTTTCAGAAAAAAAAGAAAATGGAAGTTCATAAAACAATTTTTTCTCCATATCTTGCAGCTCTAAGTCATAACATTGCTCAACTTTTACCTAAGGATCTGGATTATTCCTTTTTTTGTAATTCTGGGGCAGAAGCTGTTGAGGGAGCAATGAAACTTGCTTACAAATATCATGACGGAAATAGAAAAACTATTTTACATTCTGATATTTCATTTCACGGAAAATTATTGGGTTCTGCAAGTATAACTGCGTCAAAAGAAGTATACTTTAGGTATCCTGAAATTCCAAATACCGACTCCTTTGAATATGATAATATTGATTCTGTGAAGCAGAAAATTAAGGAACATAGAAACAAATCCGGTGAATCTGATGTTTATGCATTAATCATCGAGCCATTTCAAACTCTTACATTGCGTCAATGTAATACAAATTTTCTAAAGGAATTACAAAAAATTTGTAATGAAAATGATATTATTTTGATTTTTGACGAGATTTACGTAGGCTGGTACAAAACAGGCACCATGTTTAATTTCATGGGTCATAATGTTTTACCTGACATTCTTACAACTTCTAAATCGTTAGGCGGTGGAAAGGCATCAATATCTGCTTATGTTGCTAGAGCACCAATATTAAAAAAGGCATATGGAAATACACGTGATGCCTTACTTCATACATCTACATATAATGGACTTGGTGAAGAATGTATCACTGCTATAGAAGCCATCAACATTATGCAAGAGGAAAACTATGAGAAAAAAAGTTTCCACATAGAAAAAATTGTGAAAGAACGCTGTCACCAACTTTTAGAGAAATATAGTAATGAAGTAAAAGAATGCAGGGGTTCAGGTGCTTTGCATGGGATATTTTTTAACACAGATAATCTAGTCATAAGTAAAATTCTAAAACTTGTTCCATTAAGCATTACTAAGGATCCAAAATTTGTTCCAAAATTGGCCGCTGCTGCTATATCTGACTGGATGTATAAAAATCATAAAATTTTAGTTATTTTTTCAAATACAGATGAGGTTGCACTTTTCTTTAAACCATCATTAATTATAGAAGAGAATGAAATTAATTATTTCTTTGATAGTCTGGAAAAAACACTACAGAAAGGTTTGTGGCAAATTGTATTAAAATTTGCTTCAAAACAATTTTCAAATTTTGTCAATTTTGGAAGTTTGTAAAACAAGATATGGAACAACCTAAACAAAAAATTGTTACTGGATTCGGTCTTTTTAAATCTGTAAATACACTTGTTGCAACACCAAAAAATCTGGATGACTTAGCAAAATGTATTGATTTTGCAAAACAGAAAAAATTTAAAATTGCGATACAAGGTGGCGGAAACAGTTACAGTGATGTATTTTTCAACAACCAATTAGTAATTGATACAAAACAACTCAATTCGATAAAATCATTTGATTCTGAAAATGGGCAAATTACGGTTGAACCTGGAGTTCGTATAGGTGATTTATTGGATATAATTATGCCACATAATTGGATTTTAGTTGGTTTATCCGGCTCTGTTAATGATGTTATAGGCGGAATGTTGTCAACTAATGTCCATGGAAAGGATTCATGGAAGAATGGAAATTTCAGTCAAAATATTATTTCATTTAAAATAATGTTGGCAAACGGCACAACAGAAATAATAAAAAATGACAATAGATCGGAATTATTTAATTCAATTGTGGGGGGATTAGGATTTTTAGGCCTGATCACAGAAATTACATTGGAATTAAAACCAATTCCTTCTTACATGGTTCAACATCAAACACAAAGAATTCCTAATCTTGAGAAGCTAGTCGATTTTTTTTATTCCCTTGAGGAAAATGGTCTTGAATACGCTCACGCTTTACTTAATCCGTTTGCGTCTGGAGGGGATATAGGACAAGGCATATCTGATTCATGTAGATTCGTTAATGAACAAAATTGCTCTGAAGAAAAATTCAAAGAATTTCTTGTAAAAAAGCCAAGAGTGTATATGCTAAAACCAAAAAATTTCTGGTCTCTGTGTAAATTATTCTGGAATAATAACACAAATCGAATTATCTGTGATATGAGATATCGTAAAACACCTACATCATATACCGAAAACACAATCCCATTTCCAAAATATCAGTATCCTCATTCTGCCAAACCTAATTTTAATTTGTTATTTACTCCATCAGGATTTTTTGAAATTCAGACTATATTTACTAGGGATATTGCAATACAGGCTTTTACTGAACTTTTATCACTCAGTAGACGTTTTAGACTCCAGCCATTTATCTGTGGAATTAAAAGACATAAATCTGATTCATCATATCTCTCGTTTGCCAACGATGGGTTATCCATCACTATGAATTTTTCTCTTAATGTAATTACAACAGAACAAAGAGATGAATATTGTAAAGAATTAACTAATATTATATTAAAACACGAGGGGAAGACATACCTGGCCAAGCATCCATATTTCTCACAAGACGATTTCCAACGCATGTATCCTAATTATAAGAAAATTCTTGAATTGAAAGCAAAATATGATCCTGATTGTTTATTTTTATCTGAAGCAACTAAGAGATTATTAATTGATTAATTATTGTCTTAAAATATGTAAGACTATTCAGATCTTACACATCTCAATTTTTTCTTGAAGCTTTACTAATGTCTCATTACTTAAACCAATTATACTAATCTCATGACAGCCTTTTTCAATATATCCAGATAAGAAAATTATATTCCAGCCAGAATCTTTTTCTGAAACATAGTCATATTCTTTATGTTCTCTAGACACAAAATCCTCATATTTCAGTAGCGGCTTGTTATCTATCATAAGAAAGATGCTGTCAACAGATGATTTGTTTTCATCAAGTATCCATCCCTCTATGTTAACAAAACTTTCTTCAATAACAATTGATTGTTTTGAAACCAATTGGCCATTGATTTTTTCAATTTTCCCAAAACCAAACTCAATATCAGGGTTATTTTCCAAAATAATTCTAAACTTGTTTAAATCATGCCCATTTTGTTGATTAAAATTTGCATCACCAAAAACACTCATTTTATTTTCAAGCCAGAAATTAGCTGCTTGTACCTTAGTCCGCTCAAATGGATGAGGGAACCGTGAATATTCAGTCCAGTCTAAACACTCTGTTCCATGCGTTAACGAATAACAGTCAACATACACATTTTTTACATCATAATAGTGTTCAGCCTTAACCCAGCTAGCATAGTATGATGGAATCAAGAAAACCATTTGTGATATTATTATTAGAATACACAAACACAATTTAATATTAGTAAATTTCTTTGTTCGATTTTTCTTGATTTCTAACATCAACATGGAAACTAAAACAAGAATGCCTATCTGTGAAAATTGTGAAACAGCCTTGTAAAACGATTCATTACCGTCATGCCCTTCTAACCCCATTCTGCCTATTGCAATTACAATACCTGAAACTATGCCTAATAAAATAAACAGCAGCCAAGGATATGATTTCTGCACATTTTTTTTGATTCTTATGAAATAATAAAAAAAATACCCAGATAATATTAAAGTTATAATACCAATAATCTTACTGAAAAAGATATTTTCTGTTCCAAATCTATAAGATGTTGCAAGATAAGTAGTTACAAAACTTATTCCCTCAATTGAAAAAAACTTTACTAGATATGTTTCTTCATCAAACTGAATTACCTCAAGCGAAGTTACTAGAAAGACAAAAATAAATCCGGTTATTACAGTGACAGCAATCCATGCAGCCAAATATTTTTTTCTAATTTTTCCTTCATTATTTCTTTTTGCCAAACAAATTAATCCTGCAAGCCATGCAATTATTCCAATTAAGCTAAAAAATGTTGAAAAAATGGCTATTGATACAGATGATAAAAAAATTGAATTAGTGATCTTTTCTTTATTTAATAGGTATACTGTCAAAACAATACAAAAAGTAACCATCAACCACATTATTGAACTGAAAACCCAATATCCCGTATTGTAAATCGGACAATAAATAAACGCAGAGATTGGAATTAAAACCCAATAAAGTCTTTTATCAGTTTTTCTAAGAATTAAAAATAAGACTAGTAATGTTAAAGACATTATTATCCACTGTAAATAATAAAAATTTACTACATCAAACGAATTATAGATTAAATTTGGTAGCGCAAGTAATTTTAAAGAATAGATTAAGTGTGATGCATAGTCACTGATTTCAGTTATTCCAAAAAGACCATTCCAGGAACCCGTTGACAAATATTCATATGCAAATGAATATGTATGATTATCATCACCAAATGGAAAGTTCAGCCTAAATTGTAGAATGTATACGAGTGTATGAATTGAAAAGAAAGAGGCAGCTAGGAAAATTATTATTTTTTTCATATTTTTTGAAATGTAAGATTTTGGATCATCATAATTTTCTAAATTATGATTTATTTTCGTCTCGTTCACTTTTCCACCTCCAAATTAAATAGGTCATAATCAATCTTGAAAACTTTTACATGATATGCAAAACCCTCATCTTTTGAGTCCCATTCTTTAATCAGATATGGATATTTATCCTCATTTTCAAAAACATCTTTAAGAAATTCTGGTCTATTATCCATTGAATCAGCAATTAAATGAGAAAACTGCTTATCGTTTTCCGAAATTAAAGATTCAACAGATTCAAATCCATCTGGATTTATCCTCACAATTTTATGTGGTAAAGGCACGTATGTTGGATGTTTAGTTCGTTCAGCATTTTCAAAGGAATATGTGAGATCTGACCACTTCTGGGGTAAATCCAAACTTTTGATGAAAAGACTTTCTGGATGATATGTGTTTACAGTAGTTGTATTATCAACTATATGCTTTGCAATTAACATAGACTCTTTGTCATGGCTTGTATCAAATTGGTAGTAGTAGAATAGAGTGCCAGAAAGAATTATGATAGATAAAACAATTGATATTATTATATTCTTTTTCTGAAATTTTTCTATAAATAATTTAATTGGCAGAATAGAAAAGATAGTAAATAGAGGTAATAAGAAATACAGATACTTGGTTTCTGCAAGTGGAAACGAATAAGCATAGAAAGCAGGAATTGAGACAGTTATTCCTATTACAATAATAGATATTCTAGTGTATGAACGATTTTTTAAGAATAAAACAAAACCTATAGGTGCTGTGATTATAAACATGGGGACCATCACCCATAACAGATATTTTCCAAAATATTCAAAGCCTGTAGTAGCAGATATTTTTGCAGCTATAAACGAACGACCGTCAGATGTTGTATAAACTTCTTCATCTGATGTTTGAAAATATTGTTCCGCAGAATAAATTATTCTAGAAAATGATGATGTTCCAGGATTGACATGTTCAGTATATACCGCAAATGGTAATAACACAATAACGAATATTATTATCGCCAATAGGTATTTTGGAAATTTAAATTTCTCGTTTTTAAATTTGAAAATTAACAAAAATGCTATTGCTAAGAATAGAAAAAGACCCTCAGGACGAATAATTGCAGAGATTCCTGCAATTAAGAATGATATATAGATGCTTTTTTTTGAGTTTTTTAAGAAGAAGAGTATTGTCATTGTTAAAAATAATATGAATAATGGTTCAGTAGTTCCGTTCACAGAATTTTCAATTAATCTGGGTGCAAAAGCAAATAGTGTAACACCTATAATACTATATTTTTTCTCGACAAATACATTACATAGAAAATACAATGGAAATATTATAACGCTTGAAATAATAATTGACGTAATTCGTTGTAACTGCATGTATGAATCGGTTTCAGAAAAATCAAAAATTGAAAACAACCCCGCAAGCAAAATAGACCAACCCGGTTTTGTAACTGTATAATTTTCTGGCAAGCCTCCTAATACATGAATGTCTATTGCATAGGAGAAAAAATTTAGAGAGTCCAGCACAATAGGCATTGTAGGATCATAAGTACTCATTCTAAATGATAATGAGATTGCCCATACAACAAATACCAGAAGAAATAGTTTATTTTTTAAAAAAAACGTTCGATTTTTTTGTATTAAATTCATTTTTATTCAATTATTCTCTCTGGCTGCACTGAAACAAGAATTTTATCGTAATTTCCATTTTGTACTGTTCCTTAGTTTTAGTTATAAAATCCATGTATAAAACATACTAACAAAAGATACTAAAAGATAGAATTTTTACTAAAAATTTTCTAAAACTAAATCTTATGAAAACAAAATTTTTTGATTAATTAATAGTTTCAAGTATAAATTCTCTTGTAGTGTCAGAAATTTTATGTTCATCATGTGTATTATCAATAAAAATTTGGAAATTACCTTTTCCTAACTGCAACATTTTATCTTTTATAACAAATTCGTAAGTCTCATATCCGTTACCTGAGAAACAACACGGATCATTTTTATTAAAAATTTGAATGTGTTTCCTCCCATCACCATACGCACCCAAAACATACAATTCCAAATAATTTACGTTTTGATACAGTTCGATGTTTGTTTGTTCATAATCACCTACATCTCTCTCATCCACTCTTAAATAAAATGGCATTGAACCAGCAACAGAAAAACTATTTGAAATTCTTTCATCAATGGCAGAATATACTACAGTAGTCCAGCCACCGCCTGACAATCCAATCATTGAATATTGTTTAAAATTATATTCCTTATCTAAAAAATTTAAATTAATTTGGATTGGATCTATAAATAGTTTCATCGGATTAAAATTATTTGCTTCTAATAATCTAAGTTGATTATGAGAAGTTAACTTGATTTTACCTAATCCATCTATTTCTACAATAGGCTGGTTATTCATTCCAACTAATGGCATAGTTGAAGCAAGTACTGTAAAATTTCTATTAAGAAAGAATTGAATAGTATTCTTACCTAGGATAAAATCTCCAGCATGTCCCTGATGATATAAAATCAATTTGCCATTAGATTCTTCTGGTATGAAAAGATAAGAAATTGAATTTATCCCGTAGACCATTTCAACAGTTAATCTATCAATACGACTTAAGTTTTGAAAATCCTTATAATTTGAATCAGATATATCAGATTCAACATCAGGTAATTGTGATTTATCTTTTACACGCTCCAAACTTCCAACATCCCAGAAAAATTCTGTTAAGAAATCTCTTTTTTGGTCAATGTCTGATTTGCTGTTAATTTTGATTAAAGAATCAAGATTAATTTGATTGATAAATTGATTATTTTCAATAGTTTTTTGCCCAAATAAAACATCCTTTGATGAATCTACAAATTCATACGGAAAAATTTTAGTCGTACCTACATAAATTCCAAAAACGAAAATTAAAACCACAGACGCTAATATGGGAATAAGCAAATATTTTTTCATATAACCCCTTTAACTGCTAGCAATTAATATTTACTAAACAAATTTACTAACAATTAATCGTGGGTATTTTGCCAATAATTGTGTAATGATATATTTTTGCCCAAAATTTTAAATCAAAAAACGATCGATTTTTTACGTAGTTATGAATAAACTATTGAAAAAATATGATCATTAAATTGCAATTGAATTTAGTTATGACAAAAGTATATTAGAAAAAATTATTTTTTAGAGCGTCGTAAATAATATTTTTGTAATAAATTAAACACAAATGAATATAGTTTGTAAGAGAAGTTTTTTCTAATTTTTCTAAAAACATAGTATGGTGTTTCTTTTCCGCCCCATTTTTCTTTATATGCTAACATTGATTTACGACTAGTATATTTATTTGCCCCGGAAAAATCGTACATTCTAAAATTATTATTTTTTGCCCATTCTAATGCATGCCAAGTTAACAAAGTTCCTCCCAAATTGGTACTATCATCATACGAATTAATTACAAAATTAGTGTATGCGATATTGTTAAAGCATCCAACTCTTAAACCTGAAATTAGTTTTTTTTCTTTGTATGCAAGAAAAAATTTTTCAATTCCACTTTTATGATTTTTCCAAAATATTTCTTTTTGTTTTTCGGGATTAGTTATTGTTAGACCTTTTGTTTTAGCCCATTCCATATTCAGATTAACGAAATCATCAATTTCTGCATTTGTTTCTAAAATTTTAGCTTGAATTTCTCTTCTTTTTGCCCTATTCACGTCACCCCTAGCTTTTTTGGATACATTAGACCAAAGTTCTTCCATTGTGCCGCTAAGATTGGCAAGAAATGTTCTAAAATCAAATTTAACATATCCATTATTCCTGAAAATTTTCTGGTAATTTTCATCGATAAGAAAATCACTAGGAGAAGTATGACCTTCAATGTATACTACATCATATTTTTTAGCCACCTCATCAACTTCCTTTAAAATTTTTGTTAGGATATTTTTTCTTTCTTCGATATTTTTAGAATGAATGATTGGGCCATGGACCCAGGTTATTCTTTTTGTGATATTTGAAATGATTTTACTATAACGTTTGAATAGTGGACTAGAATACATTACAGTTGTATCAATTATACGTAATCCTAGCTGTCCTACAATTTCATCATTTTCATTAACAATGTAAATAAAAACAGGAGTTATATCTTCCAAGTCTGAAGTCAGGAATTCAGCAGCTTGGAAACATGTAGAATATGTACTTTTTAGTAAATCATTATTCCAATTTATAGAATTAATGTTTGTAGACTGTGTAGAATTATATTTCAATGCTAGTCAGCTGTCAATAAAAAACGCTTAATAAGAATTTTTAATACTTTCTTACCAAGTGTTTTAAAACCAAATCCTGTTGTTTTCGCGTAATTTGTGGATAAAGTGGTAGTGATATTATCTCTCTATAGATCTGTTTACTATTAATTAATTTACCAAATATCTTTGCATTTCTCTTATATGCAGTAAATGTGTGTAATGGTTTGTAATGAACTGAACTTCTAATACCATTTTTTAATAATTTTACAAATAAATCATTTCTTGAAAATTTTCCTTGTTTTTTGAATCTTAACACATAGAGGTGACATGCATGATCTTCATCTTTTAAAATTTTAGGAGTTATAATGGATTTAGTATTTTTTAATCTTGAATTATAATAAAGCACAGCTTTCTTTCTTTTCAAATTGTTTTGTGTTATTCTTTTTAATTGACTAATCCCTAATGCTGCCCTGACTTCATCTAGTCTATAATTATAACCTGGAATACTTACATCATATTCCCATGGTTTACCTCTTGTAAATCTATCCTGATAGGATTTTGTTATTCCGTGATTTCTTAATGTTTTAATGCTTTCTGAAATTTTTTTAGAGTTTGTTATCACCATTCCGCCTTCAAACGTAGTCAGATTCTTTGTTGGATAGAAACTGAAACAACCAGCATCACCAAATATACCTACATGTTTCTTGTTTAGTTTACTTCCAATTGCATGTGCACAATCTTCAATTATCTTCAGATTATTTTTCCGAGCAATAGTTTGTATTTCGTGCATTTTACAAGATTTTCCAGCAAAATGTACTGGCATGATCGCTTTTGTTTTTTTCGTTAATGATTTCCTGATAGAATCTATAGATACATTGTAATCTTCTTTATCTATATCTACAATTACTGGTGTAGCACCAGTGAATAAAATTGCATTTATTGAGGCTACAAATGTGAGATCAGGAACAATCACTTGATCTCCTTTTCCAATTCCTATTGCCTTCAATGAAAGTTGTAAAGCCGCTGTTGCATTTGATACTCCTATTGCATATCTGGCACCAGTAAATTTTGCAAATTTATTTTCAAACTCCTTCAGTTTAGGCCCATCGGTGAGCAAATTCTGATTAAGTGTGGCCAAAATTGCCCTTTTATCTTCATTTGTTATCTCAGGAAGCACAAAGGGGACCTTAATGTGTAAATCGTTAAACGCGTCGGAATTTTTTCTTTTTTTCATAATGATTTTAACACCTGTTTATAATTCATCTATTAATAATTTGGTTATACATTCTCAAAGTTTTTTCTGTCATTGTTTTTGAATTACACTCTGTCTTAACTAAATTATAACCAGACAATCCATATTCTAAACATTTTTGTTTATCATTAATTAATTCCATAATTGCTTCAGCCAATTCATGAAAATCCTCATTCTTTACTAATATACCATTTTTTCTATCGGTTATAGTAGATGGAATGCCATGTACGTTAGTGCTTATTACTGGTTTTTTGAATGCAAATCCTTCTAATGGTGTCAATGGAGATAATTCCCATCTTGATGGTAGTACTAAGAATTCACTTTCACTGTATGCTGCTATAACATCCTCTCTACTGGGGTTCGTAATTAGATGAATTTTTTCTTTAATGCCAAAATCATCAATCATTTGAATCATTTGATTCTGAAAACCAAAGTCAACACCCATTATTACAAAACGAATATTTTCTAGTTCGGATCTATCTTTCAGGATTTTTATTGCATGTAGTAATATGTCAATTCCTTTTATCATACTAAATCTACCAAGAAATAATACAAAAGGAAGAACTATTCCATGTTTTTTCTTAAAATTTTGAGTTTTTGTTTTCATTGTTTTTAAATTAATTCCATTTCGTATAACCTCAATTTTTGATGTCTGATTAAACTTTTCAAAAATTTTTTTCTCATATTCATTTGCCACACTGATCTTTGTTGAATTATTAATAATGAAATGAATCATAGGTATTTGGAGTTTATACAGAATTTTTTTAAAAATTCCTCCACTCTTCAGATCTGGATGAGTCGTTAATCCTCCTTGGTCTGAAATTACTAGTGGAATTTTTTTCTTTTTTGCAACTATGGCAGCAATTAATGACTGAAAACTCCTGACTCCAATAGTGTGGATAATATCAGGAGAATCTTTCATCATTTGAAAATATATTCCAGGGTTTAGAAAAAATAAACTTATTTTCAGCCAGACATGAGATCGTTTTATAGTAAAGTTATCTAAAGTTTCTTTTCTAGGCAAATTTTTATTGAATGTGCTTGCGTTATTAGCAAAATCTAAATCTGTTGTGTAAATCACTACATCATTTCCTAAGTTTGCAGCTTCTTTTGCAATATCAGCAACTAGAAACATAATCCCTCC
>Ga0310120_10002105_pt1 | contig 14721 bp, 12 predicted proteins | sample CB27_AW_983_MG_FD_203506 | JGI IMG/M metagenome (GOLD analysis project Ga0310120, IMG submission 203506) | Marine microbial communities from Western Arctic Ocean, Canada - CB27_AW_983 | ecosystem: Environmental > Aquatic > Marine > Oceanic | place: Canada: Western Arctic Ocean | collected...
CGCCGATCCGTTCCAGATTGTTCCCACCCTCCCCGAGAGCATTAGGGTGACCGGCGACTTCTCCCTGGCCTGGGACGCCGCCCAGGAAATCGTCCACTACAAGGGCGACGTCCAGGTTCGCGCCGATAACGGCATCCAGCTCTTTGCGGACGAGGCGGTGGCCGACCTCAAGAACAAGTTCATCCGCTTCATCGGGAACGTCAGCGTCTATCAGGGGGCCGTCCTGCACCGCGGAGAGACCGCCATCTATCACTTCGAGGAGGAACGGCTGGAGGCCGATGGTCTGCGCTCCGGAATGGATCCGATCCTCCTCGAAGCCGGCCGCTTCCGGATGGTGGAGCACGAGGGCCAGCAGTATTTCATCGGGGAAGACGCCGGGGTCACCACCAATGACCGGCAGCATCCTTCCTTCTGGGCCCGCGCCGAGAAGACCGTCGTGCTACCCGATGATCGCGTCATTTTCCGCAACGTGAAGTTCTATGTCGGCGAGACGCCCGTTTTCTGGCTCCCCTTCCTCTCGCAGCCCCTCAACAGGGAACTCGGATACCGTTTCGTCCCCGGAGCCCGCTCGAACTTGGGCCCCTACTTGTTGAATCGCTACGGGATCATGCTCGGCGGCGAGCACCATTCCGAGACCGGTGAACGGCGCGGCGCGTGGCTCCTCTCACAATGGCACCTCGACTTCTTCTCCAGGCGCGGGATCGGCACCGGAGTCGACTTATTTGACACGCGCCTCGGCAAGAATCCGAACCTCGGCTGGCTCAAGCTCTACTTCCTGGGGGATCGCGACCCGACGCTCGACCGGATCGGGGAGGACCGCCGGGACGTCGATGCGCATCGCTTCCGCGCCCAGCTGCGCTATCGCCTCGAATTTGACGACCTGATTCCGGGGGGCGAGACGTGGCTCGACGCCGACTTCACCCTCCTCAGCGACCCCTCCTACCTCGAGGACTTCGACCCCGCCACCTTCCGCCTCGAGCCAAATCCGGACAACGTGCTGAGCCTCACCCACCAGCGGGATCGCAACCTGTTCACGTTCTGGACGCGAATCCGGCCCAACTCCTTCTACCAATCCGACACGCGGGTCCCCGAGTTTGCCCTCGACCAAGTCCGCCATCCCCTCTTCGGCGGGCCCGTCCTCCACGAGGGGCAGACCACCTTCGGAATCTATGACGAGTACCTTCCGGATTTCCAGCGGCGCAATCTGAGAGCCGAAGCCGCCATGCTCCCGCCCAACCACCCCCGCCTCGCCGAGATCAATGGTCTCCTCGTCCCGCGCGGCTTCACCCGCTTCCACACCTGGCAGGAGATCTCCATCCCCCTCGTGATCGATAACTGGCTCAATCTCGTCCCGCGGGCAGGCCTCGGTTACACCGCATACCTGTCAGTGGACGGAAACGGGCGCAACTCCGACCGCACCCACCTCTTCGCCGGGGTCGACGCTTCTGTGAAATTCTCAAAGGAATTTCCGGAGGTCGAAAGCGAAGCCCTGGGCCTCGATGGATTGCTCCATGTCGTCCAACCCTACGCCAGCGCCTCGTGGCTCGCCACCGGCGAACTCGATGCCAGCCTCCCCCGCATCGACCGCCTCACCGCCACCACCCGCCCGCGACCCCTCGGAGTGGGCCGCTTCTCCGCTATAGACAGCTTCAACGACTGGGCCATCGTGCGGCTGGGAGCCCGCAATCGACTCCTCACCCGCCGAGACGGCGGCACCCACGAGTGGCTGACCCTCGACAGCTACTTCGACTGGTTCCTCGACGATCCGGAATTCAACCGCACCTTCTCGAACTTCTACAACGACCTGCATTTCCACCCCCTTCCCTGGCTCGAGATCGGGCTCGAAACGCAGTTCCCGCTCCTGGACAAGCTGGGCGATTTCACAGAGGTGGCGGCCTCCCTTCGTTACATGCCCACCGAAGACACCCAGGTCACCGTTCGCAATCGCATCCTCAACAACCATCCTCTCCTCCAGAACTCGTCGCGCTTCGAGTATGACGTCTACCATCGCTTCAACGAGGACTGGGGGGCCGGGCTGATTCATCGCTGGGAATTCAGCGATGGCACGCTCGAACTGCAGCAGTACTCCATCAATCGCACCATGGAAAGCTGGGCCATCTCCCTCGGCGTCTTCCACCGCGACAGCCGCGATGAGAGCGAGTTCGGATTCGTGCTCGGTTTCACCCTCAGGGATTTTCCCAGCGTCAACTTGCCATTGCAGCTGGATTCCGAATAGTCGGCCCATGCCGACCCTCTCCGCTTCCACCCTCGTGGACCGATTGAACTGGCGCTATGCCGTCAAGGTCTTTGATCCTGCCCGCCGCATCCCCGCCGATACCTGGGACGCTCTCGAGCAATGTCTCGTCCTCGCGCCTTCCTCCTTCGGGATTCAGCCGTGGAAATTCCTGGTGATCACCGACTCCAGCCTGCGCCAATCCCTGCTCGAGCATTCCTGGGGCCAGCGCCAGGTCGTGGATTGCTCGCACTTCGTGGTCTTCACCGCTCCAACCAACCTCGGCCCCACGGATGTCGACCGCTTTGCAGACCGAACCGCCGAAGTGCGCGACGCCCCGCCGGAAAGCCTGGACGGATTCCGCAAGATGGTGAAAGCTTTCCTCGACAATTTCGACGACAAGGAGCGCCTGAACTGGGCCTGCCGGCAAATCTACCTCGCCCTCGGACAACTCGTGACCAGCGCTGCGGTGCTTGGAATCGACACCTGTCCGATGGAAGGATTTTCCCCCCCGGACTACGACCGCATCCTCGGGCTGACCAATCAGAATCTCACCTCCGCCGTTTGCTGCGGACTCGGCTACCGGGGAGAAGGTGACAAGTACGCCGCCCTTCCGAAAGTCCGGTTTCCCAGGGAGGAGATGATCGAGATCCGCTGATGCGCCCGCAACCTGAGCCCCCTACGGCGTCGGCGGTGGATTCGTACGCACCCGGGGCAGCTTCCCTCGCGCCGAGGCGTCATAGCGGGCCCTCGCAAAGCGGCGGTTGATCGCCCCGAGAATCTCCAGCGCCCGCTCCTGGCTGCGGTCACGGTAAATGACCATCACCCGCTCGTTCGCAGAACTCCCCTTGACGGTCAGCTTCGATCGCAGGCGTGCCAGGGCTTCCTCTTCCGAGCCTAGTTTCCAGCGCGTCAGCAAATCCAGCTCCCCGATCACCGGTCTGAGCACCCCCTCGCTTTTCAGCAAAGCGGCCTCACCCTCCGCGAGTTCCGACATGTTGGCACCCTCGGGCATCACCAGCCGGTAGGACGCCACCGCCGCCCGGTCGCGGCTGATGTACATCCAACCCAGGATCCCGGCCCCCACCAAGCCCAGCAGCAGAATAACCGCTATGGCAGCCAGGACTCCCTTCTTCGACATGCCGGTTTCTAGCAAATGACCATTGCGGGCCAAGGGAATTTGGTCCTCGGTTATTGCCAGAGCGCCCTCGCCGCTCCTCTCCGACGGTCCAGGCGTGGCAGCCCCGTCCAGCCCGGGGGTTCGACCGTGCCGGAAATTCCCTCCCGGACCATTAGCGTTGACCTCCCCGCTTCGCCCCCCAATAACCAATTACCAATCACGAACTATCAATGGAGTTCCCCGCCACGCTCGCTTCGCTCCACTCGTTCCCCAACGGCCTCACCGCCATCCTCGACGAAGATCACGCCGCGCCCGTCGTTTCCGCCCAGTTCTGGATCGAGACCGGGAGTCAGCACGAGGCTGCCCTGGCCGGAAGCGGCCTCTCGCATCTCCTCGAGCACATGGTGTTCAAAGGGACGAAATCCTATCCGGGCCCGGAACTTGCCACCACCGTGAACGCGGCAGGCGGGCAGTGGAACGCCTACACCAGCTTCGATCGCACCGTCTACTTCATCGACGGACCCAGCGAGGGGCTTCGCACTTTCCTGGAGATTCTCGTCGAACTCGTCTTTTCCCCCAATTTCCCGCCCGGCGATTTCGAGACGGAGCGCGACGTCATCCGGCGCGAAATCGACATGGGAAAGGACGATCCCGATTCCACCGCCAGCCACCTACTTTTCCGAACCTTTTTCCAGCGCGACCCGCGCCGGCATCCTGTCATCGGTCATCTCGACCTCTTCGACGCCCTCGGCTACGAGGACATGACCGCATACCACCGGCGGCGTTACCTGCCTTCCAACAGCTTCTTTGTTCTTTCGGGCGACTTCGAGCCGGCCGCCGTGCTTGATACCCTCGCGAAGCTCACCGCCGACCTGCCGGCCCACCCGCTCGGCGCTGCGAACGGCCTTTGCGAACCGCGCCAGCTCGGCCGCCGGGAGTCCCGCCTCTCCTTTCCGGTCCCTGTCAGTAAAACCACTCTCGCCTGGCAGACGCCCGGTCTCGACCACCCCGACTCCTCCGTGCTCGAACTCCTTTCCGGGGTGCTCGGCGGCGGCCGTTCGTCCCATCTCTACCGGATACTGCACGAAGAGAAGGGGCTCGCCCACCACATCGGCACCTGGGCCTGGAGCCCCCCGGAAGGCCCCGGGATGTTCAGCGTTTCCGCCGAGGTGGATCGCGACAAGCGTGACCGGCTCGAAGCCGCGGTGCTCTCCGAGATCGAGGCGGCCCTCGAGGGGGACCTGCAGGGCGAACTGGACAAAGCTCGCCGCCAGGTCTTCGCCCAGCAGTTCAAGACCCTCTCCACCGCCTCCGGCCGGGCCTCCGACCTTGCCTCCAACTGGCATGAGGCTCGCAATCTCAACTTTACCCGCGATTACCTCCAGCTGCTTGACGCCGTCACGGTGGCCGACCTCGTCCGCGTTGCGAATCACTACCTACGCGAAGAGGGCCTCACCGTCATCTCGCTCGATCCGGAGGAAAGCCGCGCCAGCGCCACCGTCCAAAAGAACGGATCGACGCCGGGTGAGATCACCACCCACGAGCTGTCCAACGGTCTCACGCTCGTTCTGCGTCCCGACCCGCGCGTGCCAACCGTCCAGTTTCAGGCCGTCTTCCAGGCCGGCCGTCTGGCCGAGAATGCAGCCAACTGCGGCATAAACGCCTTGCACGCCTCGCTCCTTACCAAGGGCACGAGGGCCCGATCTTCGGCAGAATTTGCCGGTGCGGTGGAAGCGCTGGGAGCCAGCATCCGTGCCAGTGCGGGCAACAATACCAGCATTCTTGCTTCCTTCAGCCTGAAGCCGGACCTCCCCACCGTCCTCTCTCTCGCCGCCGAAGCGCTGCGCAGCCCGGCTTTTCGTGAGGCGAATCTCGAACTGGAGCGCGAAGCGCAACTTGCCGACCTGCGCGAAGCACTCGAAGATCCCCTCAAGACCGCCTTCCGCATCCTGCGGGCCGGGATCTTCGGCGCAGAACACTACGGCCTGCCCCGCCTCGGCACCGAGGACTCCCTCGCAGCCCTCACCCCGGATTCCCTTCACGCCCACCACCAGGAATTCGTCACCAGCCGCAACGGTGTCCTGGCCGTCTTCGGCGATATCGACCCGCACCAGACCGCAAATCTCTGCGAAGAGATATTCGCAGACCTGCCCGATGGTCCGCGCCCCACCGCCACCGCCGCTCCCTCCGACCAGTCCGGGGAGGTCCGCGCCACCCTCGACAAGGAGCAGGCCGTGGTGGCAATCGGTTTCCCGGGCGCCCATGTTGTCTCCGAGGACGTCCCCGCCCTCGAACTCATCCACGAGTATTGCGGCAGCATGGCGGGGCCGCTCTTCTCTCGGCTGCGCGAAGAACTCGGTCTCGCCTACTACGTCAGCGCCACCCAGTTCCACGGGATCGGGACGGGACTCTTCGCCTTTTACATCGGCACCTCCCCCGATCAGGTCGCCCTCGCCCGCCGCGAATTGCTTTTGCAAATTCAGCGTCTCGCCGACGATGGCGTCCCCGCCAAACCCCTCCAGCACGCCAAGACCAGCGTCCTGGCGGCCGATGCCATGGAGAACCAGTCCAATCACGCCATGGCCCAGATGTGCGCCCTCAACACCCTCTTTGGCCTCGGGCCCCATCATCACGAACAACACGCCGAGCGCGTCCGGTCCTTGACCGCGGAGGAAGTGAAGGAAACCGCCGGGAGGTACTTTGGCGCGGCCAAACCGGTGATCGCTACCGTGTGGCCCGAGGCCTAGCTAACGCGGGAAGTGCGCACACCCGCTTCCGGCTAAACCCGGGATCGACAGACGCTGTCCCGTCAGAGACCTTGGGCCCGGCCCCATGGACAATGATCCCCGCTTCGCCGACTTCGTGATTCTGCAGGCTCAGAACGCCGGCATGTTCCTCGGTCAGATCCCCAATCCCGCCAGCGGCAAGCCAGAAGTCAACATCAAGGCTGCCCGCTCCGTCCTCGATTCGCTCGAGATGATCGAGAACAAGACGCAAGGCAACCGCACCGCGGAGGAGGAGAAACTGTTGCAGACCGCCCTCCTGAACCTCCGGAGTCTTTACCTCAATGTGGAGGCCCTACAGCAAGGCGAGGAGGAGGAAGGTTGGCCGCTGGTCAAAGAGGAGTCTTGATGTCCCTCCCGTCAACTGGCCCAGCTGATCCAGCCGTCTCAAAGGAAACTGGTGAACCCAGTTTTCGAACCCCTGAGGGACGGTCTGAACGAAGGAAGTTTTCTGGAATTACGTAAGAAAAACGCCCTCTCATGGTTGGAGCCGACGGCCTTTTCGCAGGCTCCACCAGCCCGGAGAACCAAAATGCGACGCGCCCTCCTCCTGCAAATCCTGACAGCGGGGTTTGTTTGGACCCTGCCGGCGAGTGCCACAAACGGTGAACGGAAGAGGACCGAGTCCACCGTGCCGATTCTCATCAAAACCGTCCACCAGGCACAAACTCTCCCACACCATGTCAGATCGGTCCGGGTGGATTACAATCGGCTCGTCGACAAGGACGCGAAGGCCATCACTGCGATCTTGAAAGCCCTCGTAACGCACGGCGGGATCCGAAAACTGGATTTGCGGACTCCCAATTCAAAAGGAATCACGATGGCCCACCTCGACCTGTTAAAGGACTTCCGAGGACTCGAGTCGCTGGAACTCACCGACCAGCGAGACTGGAAGTCGCCCGAGATTTTCTCGCAGGTGGCGGCGATCAAGGGATTGCGCCACCTCAAGATGAGATTCGGATGACGGGTCCCGGACGGCGCGGCCTGTCAGGCTGCTCTCCCACAGATGCAGAATCTCGAATCCGCCACCTTTTCGCGCGGAGCGGCTCGCGCCATCGAGCCCCTCAACAATGCGGCGCGAGAGATCGTTGAGAAGCGATTGGGGGGAAAAGCCGAGTGAATGGAACCGCCGGAAGAGAGGATTCCCGATCGAAAAGACCGCGGGTGGAAACCCCGCTATTGTATCCCCGGTCAACGTGCGGCATGGTGGCATTAGCGCGGGGACATGCCTGATTCTTTTTCGATCCAGAATGTGGAGGTTGGCGGGGGCCGGCCTTTTTTCATTCTGGGGCCCTGTGCCCTGGAGAGCGAGGAGTTCGCGTGGTCGATGGCCCGCGCCATCAAAAAGATCTGCGACAAGCTCACGGTGCCCTTCTTCTTCAAGGCCTCCTACGACAAGGCCAATCGCACCTCCGTGAAATCCTTCCGTGGACCGGGCGGGCAGGAAGGCTGTCGCGTCCTGGGCGAAATCGGCGCGGCCCTCGGCGTGCCGGTCACCACCGACGTGCACACCGAAGCGCAGGCTGCCTTCGCCGCGGAGCACATCGATCTTCTGCAGGTCCCCGCCTTCCTGTGCCGCCAGTCCGATCTCCTCGAAGCCTGCGCCATGACGGGACGCCCCGTGAACGTCAAGAAGGGGCAATTCCTCGCCCCGTGGGACACCATCCACATCATCGAAAAGTTACGCGCCTTCGGTTGTGAGAAGGCTCTCATTACGGAGCGGGGCACAACCTTCGGCTACAACAACCTCGTGGCTGACATGCGCTCTCTCTACTTGATGCGTAAGGAAGGCATTCCCGTCGTCTTCGACGCCACCCATTCCGTGCAACGGCCGGGCGGCCTGGGCGGCACGACCGGAGGCGATGGCGAATTGGCCCCCGTCTTGGCGCGCGCCGCAGTGGCGACCGGAGTGGACGGCGTCTTCATGGAAACCCATTCGAACCCCGCGGATGCCCTTTCCGACGGGCCCAACCAGATTCCCCTTGAACACCTGGAAAGCGTCCTCGTGTCATTGCTTAGAATCCACGAGGCCTTACAGTAGGCCGTGCCCAGTCACCTCAAGATGCGCCGCTCCTTGCTCTGTCTCCCTCTCGCCCTCCTCGTGGCGGGCGAATCGATCGCGCGCAAACCGGTGGAGAACAAGGCCCCCAAGCGGAGCCGGCTCTCCCCGGCGCTCGATCTGCTCCCGGCCGGGTGCACCCTCACGGAGGTCCGCATTCCGCGCTACGACAAGGAAAAACGCCGTGCCGCCCTGGTGCGCGCCGGGATCCTCAAGGTGATTTCGGAGCAACAGGTCCGCGGAGACAACATCGAACTGCGCATCTTCTCAAAAGAGGAGAAGGAATCCCTGCGGGTGCATATGGGCGCCGCCGAATACTTCCGCCCGACCGGCGTGCTGAAAGCCGAGGAGGTCATCACCGTCTCCGGGGAGCGGTTGAAGGCGCGCGGGGCAGGTGGTTTCTTTCACCTCGAATCCCGCCAGGCCTTTGTGACGGGGCCGGTCTCAACCGCTTTCCTGAGACCAAAGAAAAAAGACCCTGGGAAGAAGGACGGCCCCCTGAAGCCTCTCGACCCTCCCGACCCTCCCGACCCGCCGCTGTCTTCTCTCGCGGCTCATGCTCCGCAATTCCTCGAACCACAAGCCTTCACACGCGGTGAACGCGACGAGATCGAGGCCCTGCTGAGATCAAAGAGCAAATCGGTGCTCGCCGACCGCGCCCCGACCCGCGAACTGATGACCCGTAGCCAGCAACTCAGCCAGGTCGCGGAGGTGGGCCTGCGGAGCTTTACCAAACTGGTCAACCAGCGCAATCTCCTCACCTCCGTCCGGAGTAGTGAAGGTCTTCCTCGTCCCGCCCTCCCGGACCTCCTCGGGAAAAATGCCATCCTGGTGACCTGCGAGGGCGGAATGTACATCGACGCCGAGAAGGGCCACATCTCCTACCTGCGCAACATCGAAATCGTCGAGGCGCGCTTTACCTTGAACTGCTCGAGCCACCTCAATGTCTTCTTCGAGAAGAAGGACGTTAATGGCGAAAAACAATCCGCAAGCGTGGAGGATTTCGGGGACCTGAAGACCATCGTGGCTTCCGGAGGGGTGCGGGTGGTGCGCAACGATCCAAGGAAAAATCGTCCCCCCGTCGTCGCCACCGCCGAATCCGCCATCGTGGACGTCAAAACCGGCGACATCGTCTTGCAGGGAGGAACCCCGGCCATTCAACAGGGTCCGAACGCCCTTCGCGCCGGCGAACCGGATCTCTACCTCCGCTACTACGCCAACGGCAACGTTTTCGCCGAAAAGGGCCGCTGGACGACGGTGGGTGACCTCGCCAGTCTGCAACGGGCGAAGGACGACAGGAAGAAGGACAAACCAGTGCCGGCCTCCACGCCTCAGAACCACAAGCCCGAAAAGGCCGGCGGCGAGACAGGCGGCACAGCCGTGGCAAAGGACCGCACCATCGAGGGCGGCGAGAAAAGTGCGAAGAAAGACCTCGCCCCGCGCATCATCACGGTCACTTGCACCGGCGGAATCTATTTCGACGCGAAGGAGGGTCACATCGTCTATCTCGAAGATGTCCAGATCACAGATCCTCGCTTCAGGATGACCGCCGCGGAGGAATTGAAAATCTTCCTGCTCAAGAAATCCACCGCTGGTGAAGAAGGATTGGAGGGGATCGAAGCGTGGTCCGACGTAGGAACGATTGTCGCGAGCGGTAAGGTGAGACTGTTTCGAAACGACGAGTCGGGAAAACGTGCGCCCATCACGGCTTCCGCCGACCACGTCGTGATCAATACCAAGTCGGGCGATATGGTTCTTCGCGGCGGCACGCCCAGCGTCCGGCAGGGTCCTAACTCCCTGCAAGCGGACCAGCCCGATCTCTACCTGCGCGTCTACGAAAACGGGAGCCTCTTCGCGCAACGTGGCAAGTGGACCACCACCGGTGACCTCGCCAACCTGCGAACCAAGCGGGGAGCAAAGAAAAATCCCAGCCGAATCATCAAGGCCAGCTGCAAGGGCGGCCTCTACTTCGACTCCTTCAAGGGCCATATCGTCTACCTCGACGACATCGACGTGCTCGAGCCCCGCTTCCGCATGTCCTGCGCAGGCAATATGCGTATCCACCTTGCAAGACGCGAGAACCCCGAAACGGACCGCCTCGAGGGTCCGGAGGCCTTCTCGGACGTGAAGGCCATCGTGGCCACCGGCGGCGTCAGGGTCTTGCGGAAGGATCCGCGCGGGAAGGCCGCACCCGTGTCGGCTTTCGCCGACACCGCCACCTACGACGCCAAGTCCGGAGACATCGTTCTGCGGGGCGGCTATCCCTCCATCCGGCAAGGACAGAGCTTCTTGAAGGCCGCCGAAAAAGGCCTCTACCTCCGGTTCTACGCCAACGGAAATTTCTACGCCAAACAAGGTAATTGGATCAACGATCTCGTCGGCCGCGATTTCAAGGAACTCCAAAAATTCAAGGAAGGCCAAAACTGAAACTGAATCGCGTGGAAGCCAACGCCGGATCACAACCCGCTTCCTCCCCGGCTCCTGCGGACCCCGGGGCGCCCGCTGTCGAACCCGTCCTCCTGGTCGAAGGCCTCCGAAAGGTCTATGGCGGCCGCCCGGTGGTGGAGAACGTCAGCCTTCTGGTCCGCCCCCGCGAAGTGGTCGGCCTGCTCGGCCCGAACGGGGCCGGGAAGACCACCACCTTCTACATGATCGCGGGTCTCATCCCGCCCGACGCCGGACAGGTCACCATGGGGGGAACCAACGTGACACGGCTTCCCATGCACAGGCGCGCCCGCCGCGGTCTGGGCTACCTGCCGCAGGAGGAGTCCATCTTTCGCAAACTCAGCGTAGAACACAATCTCATGGCCGTGCTCGAAACCCGCCGTGATCTCTCTCGCAAACAGCGCCGAGACCGATGCCAGCAATTGCTGGAGCGCTTCGGCATCGAAGGAGTCCGCAATTCCTCCGCTCTCACCCTCTCCGGGGGCGAAAAACGCCGCCTCTCGATCGCACGCTCGCTTTGCACCGAGCCCAGCCTCCTCATGCTGGACGAACCCTTCAGCGGCGTCGATCCGCTCGCAGTTCTCGATATCCAGGAAATCATCAGCCAGCTCCGCGAGGAAGACCAGATCTCCTTGCTCATCACGGATCACAATGTGCGCGAAACCCTTCAGATCGTCGATCGCGCCTACCTGCTCCTCGAGGGCCGCGTGGTTCTGGAAGGCGCCAGCGACCAACTCGCCAGCGACCCGGTGGCGCGTCGGCACTACCTCGGCGAGAACTTCCAGATGTAGGGGCAGCTCCCTCTCCAGGGCTCCGAAGCGGGCCCCGAAACGAGCCGATTTCCCCAATTCGATCGCAGAATCCGGTGCCGTGAGCCAATAAGCCCCGGATTTGTCAACAAATGCGCACTTCCTGAAAAGACAGGCTTGGTCGAGCTGCTTTCTTTCGTCTAGTCTGAGAGGTGACGGATGGAGAGTTTTCCCTCCGCGCCAACTTCTAAAACGATGCAAAACGCAAACGTCGATCCCACCATTACTGTCACCGTCCGACACGAACAAGCCACAGATTCCCTCAAGGATTACGCCGTAAGCAAAATCGAGGGGCTTCATCTCGAATATCCCCGCATCATCGAGGCCAAAGCGATCCTCGACGTCCAGAAGAACCGCCACGTGGCGGAAATCATTCTCTTCTGCGCCAACCACATCACCATCGATGCCTCCTCCGAAACCGACGACATGTACAAAAGCATCGACGAGACCATCGATAAGATTGCACGCCGCATGCGAAAGTACAAGACGCGGCTCCTGAAAAAACACCGTCCCAGGCCCGAGAATACCATCAAGCACCTCGACGAGCGGATCTACGCTCCCGACTTCCTCGACACCCACGTCATCGTGGAAGAAGAGGAGGGCCCCGAGCCGGAACCCGCGCTGATCCAGCGCGAATCCTTCCGCTTGCGGACTCTTTACAAGGAAGAGGCGATCATGGAACTCGAACTTACCGACCGGCCCTTCGTTCTCTTCAGGAACGCCCGCCGTGGCGTGCTCCAAATCGTCTACAAGCGCCATAAAGACGGGGAGTACACACTACTGGAACTGAACGGGGCCAACATCTGAGACGTCGCGGAGCGCCCGGGCCGGAATTGAGCTCATCCGGGTCCCTGGCTGCGCTTCCGGCGTGACCGGAACTGGAACCGACCCGCGGGGAATTACCCGCTCACACTTTCGGCGCATCGCGCCTTGCGCACCGCAGCACGGGGCGGCATCGTGGAATCCTCCCACCGCCTCATGCATCGTAAGGAAGCCGTCTCGCAGTCTCTCACCGCGCTCATCAACGAAAACGTCGAAGAGGCCGTGGCGATCAGCAGCAATTACTACGGAAGCGCGGGGACGCTCTACGAAAAGGAGACCATCTCCATCATTCAGTTAATCCTCGAGCACGACTTCACACCGGATCCCGCCATCAAGTCGGAGGTCCTGAAGCCGCTACGCGTGGTGGCCGCGGCAATGGAACTCTGGGGCGCGGGAGATGTGCGGGAGTTCGCGGAGTTGAGCGGCGATTGGACCTACAAGCTCCAGCCGGAGAGCGTCATCCAGCTCCTCTATGCGGCCGGGCTAGAGAGACATCGCCTCGACCAGATGCGCCGTTGCGGCGTGGCAAAAGTGGTCGTGCGCACTCTCGGCAAGAACCCCGGCCCCGCTTGCCGCGAGGTCGCCGGCAAGCTGTTTCCGGTCGAGAAGGCACCGGTTCTCCCCCACCGCGATCCCGCCTGCCAGTGCAGCTACGGCGCCCCCCGAACTGCAGCCGAGTGACGAGTTCATCTTCCGGCACCCTGGCGAAAGGATGCGGCAAGCTCATCGCGAACCGGGAGGGAACGGATTGGGAGCGCGCCATGGCAGGCCTCGATCCGGCCTTCGCCCCTGCCCTCGCCGGAATCAAGCCGCGGGCCGCGAAGCTGCGCTGGGAGACCGCGAGCCGGGGCGTGCCTCTCGCCGTGACAATGAATGGCAAGGTCTCCCCGCAGGACCGCCAGCGCCTCGCCGGCCGGATCGCAAGTCCGGATGAACCGCCGGCCCACGAATTCGTCGAACACGACTGGCGGGGGGCGCCTCCATCCGCTAAGCTTTCGCCATGGCTTCCCGGGTTGTCAAAGTAGGCTCGATCAGTGTGGGTGATTTCTACGAGCGCCACAAGGACGCTCTCGGCCTCCACCTGGTCGGAACTCGCGACGGATTCGATCGCCTCATCCGGGAACCGGCCCCGAACCGGCCCGGCCTGGCGCTGTCCGGATTTTTCACCTACTTCGCGAACAAGCGCATTCAAATCGTCGGCAATTCCGAACTCTCCTATCTGAAGAAGCTCTCGCCCGAGCTGGGGGCGGAACGTTTCCGCCAATTGTGCGACAAGCGCATCCCCTGTATCGTGGCGGCCCGCGACCACCGCCTGCCCGATGAACTCCTCGCCGTCGCGCAGGAATCCAAGGTGGCGGTCTTCCGCAGCCCGATGGTGACGATGAAGTTTCTCAACCTCACTTCCATCCGCCTCGAGCAGGAATTTGCGGAATCCACCTCGCTGCACGGCTGCATGGTCGACTTTCGCGGGGTGGGAGTCCTCATCATGGGCGACAGCGGGTCGGGAAAAAGCGAAACTGCCATCGGTCTTCTGGAACGGGGCGGCGCCCTCGTCGCCGACGACCTGGTCCGGGTCCGCAGCAATGGAGATGAACTCATCACGTCTTCTCCCGAACTCGCCCGTGGCTTCATCGAGATGCGCGGCATCGGGATCATCAACGTCGCGAACCTCTACGGCCTCTCCGCGATCCGGCCCGAGAAGCGCCTCGACCTGGTGGTCACTCTCAAGAGTGACGAGGACCTCAACAAGGTGGACCGGCTCGGAATCCGCCGGAAGGGGTACGCCCTCCTGGGCCAATCCATCCCACACGTCGAAATTCCGGTCGCGCCCGGCCGTGATACGGCCCGCCTGGTGGCGGTGGCCGCCCTCGACCTGCAGCTCCGGCACCTCGGCTACGATATGGCGGACGAGTTCAACCAGAAGCTGCTGTCCAAGATGGCCGCCAACGTCCCTCTCATCTAGAACCTCGACCCTTCGCCAACCCAGCCAGCGCTCCAATCCGCAATCCATCGTCCGCCAATTCACATCGGTCGGACTGCCGGGACCTCGCCCGCCACCAGCGTCGCCGGCCGGGATCAGGGATTTTCCCCGAGAGACTCCCCAGGAAGTGCAATCCGGGACCAAGAGAGCCTCTCCTCCCCGTGCATGGCTCATCGAACCCGGGATTTTCCTTTTCTCCGGCCCGGCTCAACCCCTAGAGTTTTACCCCGACGATGCAACCTATGCCTAGCAGGGAACTCACCATCTCCAATAAACTCGGGATCCATGCCCGGCCCGCCGCCCAGTTCGTGAAGACGGCGAGCCAGTTCAAGGCCGACATCCGGGTCGAAAAGGACGGTGAAGAGGTCGATGGCAAAAGTATTATGGGCCTCATGATGCTGGCCGCCGGCCATGGTTCCGTCCTCAACATCGTGGCCGAGGGCAATGACGCGGAAGACGCCCTGTCCGC
>Ga0310120_10002106_pt1 | contig 14717 bp, 10 predicted proteins | sample CB27_AW_983_MG_FD_203506 | JGI IMG/M metagenome (GOLD analysis project Ga0310120, IMG submission 203506) | Marine microbial communities from Western Arctic Ocean, Canada - CB27_AW_983 | ecosystem: Environmental > Aquatic > Marine > Oceanic | place: Canada: Western Arctic Ocean | collected...
TGCCGAAACTGGCCATAACTTCACCGGTGTCACGATTTAATTTCAGAATAGGCTCGACGTCGGACGTGTCGCATCCCCCTGTCAGTCCGACCGCACCGCACCGGTCATAAGTCCAAATATGCCCGTCTGGATCGATGTCGACTCCTGCTGTGGAACCCCAGTCGCGCCCATCGGGTAAGACTCCCCAGTTGGTGAGTATTGTCGGATTGGGGTTAGGAAGGTCATTTGCTGCCGGGTCACTAACTTCCTGCATATGTGCACTGGCAGTAAATATCGGTACGCTGACGAGGCAAAGAAGAACAAGCAATTGCGTGATATTGAGACTTGTTAGAGCGAGCCGCGTATTTTTTTGAGTAACTTGTGTCATAGCCATGTCGGACAATGTTTAACGTGTTTCATATTTTGCTGTTGCTGAACTAACGGGACAATGCACCCTGGTCTAGAAGTGACAGCAAGGCATCCGATCGGGCTAGAGGCCCTTCTTGTTGGAGCAAGTCAAGACGGTCTGCAGGGTTCATTCCAAGAAACTGAGCCAGTCCATTAACAAGCATGTCGTCTGGAATTTCATCGACTGTTGGTTTCTGACCCGGCGCAACGAATGATAGTAATTCGAGAAGTAAGGGTCGCTGGGTAAGTAGTGTTGCTCGGTCTGCTTCAGAGAACACCTCGTCGAGCACGTTAATCGATGCGATTCGATAGGTTTTACGTTGGTCTTCACCGGTAATACGGAATCGCTTAAGACCCTGCACAATCACGTTGTAGCGCCCGTCTGAAAGTCGTTCGATATTCGAGAGTATTCCCGCGCAGCCAATATCGTAGATGGGTGGATTCCCGTCGTAATTATTTTCGTTGTTTGGTTTGAGCATGACCATTCCGATAATACGGTCGCCTTCCATTGCGTCAGCAATCATGTCTCGATAGCGCGGTTCAAAAATATGAAGCGGGCGTGACGCCCCTGGAAATAGCATGATGTCTTGCAGCGGAAAAATTGGAATTGATTCTGGAATCGTGATCTCGGCCTGGGAAGACTGTCCAATGGCCGATGAGATTAAACAGAGCCACGCGGCCCCTATAAGAAGTACGTGTTTTCTGATGGCTTTCATAATGTTCTTACGCTGGCGCAGCAAAAGCCTGGCAATACTTAATGTTTCAGACCAGTTAGATCAGTAAAGCGAATAGCGTCTGGAATTGAACGTCAACATGATCATTTCCTTCGATCGTGATTAGCTGAAAATACGATACCGAAGAACACGATTCCGGCCAGGTCGAACACCGGCCAGTCGAACCCAGCGAGGGTAACTGATGGACCAGGTGCAAGAAGCAAAGCGGCTGCACTGAAGATCAAGACACGAAGACCCACTCCGAGCGGGTTCCGAAGCTGTCCGGCAATTCCGGCGGCGAAGCACGTTACACCGAGGACGGCGATACTGACAGGGATCAGCATTTGCCCCCAGCCGGCCGGATCGCCAGTCTCGGTCATCATGAGAAGTTCTGGTCGGTAGATAAACATGTACGGCAGGGTGAATCCGACTAATGCATATTTGAACGCAGCAAAACCTGTTGGCATAATTTTTGTGCCGGCAATCGACGCTGCCGCGTACGCGGCTAGGGCGACTGGGGGTGTCACCATGGACATCATCCCAAAATAAAAAATAAAAAGATGTGCCGCGAGTGGGATGACGCCGAGATTATTGAGTACTGGTCCAATCAGTGTTGCCATAAGAAGATAACAAACGGCTGACGGTAAGCCCATCCCGAGAATGATCGACGACACCATGATGAGAACAAGCGCCAGAAAAAGGCTTTGTTCAGCGAGTGGAATGATGGTTGCCGGCAGTCGTGTGCCAATACCGGTGAGTGTGACGATACCGATGATAATTCCGACACATGCCGCCGCTGCGATAAGTGGGATCACGCCCCGTGCGGATGCGATAAGGCCATTTAGTGTGCGCCGTGGCTCAAGGCGAGTAGCCTGACTCAAGCTACTGACGATGACGATTGTGACGAGTGATAGAGTGACAGCCCGAAAAGGGGTGTAGCCTAAGATCAGAAACAGGATAAGGCTTCCAAGGGCTGCCCCAAAAACGATTCCTTGCATCCTTGAGCCGCCGGGATTGTCTGCCTGAGTAGAAGTATCGTCGTTAGTAGTTGCGACACCGTCAGTGGCGATCGACATTCGACGGGCGTGTAGGTGGACGATAAGTAGTAGAGAGAGGTAATACAGTAAGGCAGGGATCAACGCGGCACGAACAATTTCCAGGTAACCACCTGGAGGTTGAACCATTTCCAGCATCATGTACGCCCCAGCGCCCATGACGGGGGGCATGAGCGCACCACCAGAACTGGCAGCAGCTTGAATTCCCGCCGCGGTTACTGGCTGGAAGCCGGCACTCCGCATCATTGGGATCGTAAAGGTTCCGGTTGTAGCAGTGTTGGCAACGGCACTACCAGAGAGAGAGCCCATTAATCCGCTGCTGAGAACCGCGACCTTTGCTGGTCCCCCGGCACTGCGGCCGAACATGCGCTGCGCAAAATCCACAATGAATCGCGTGGCGCCAGTTGCTTCAAGAAAAGCACCGAAGATAACAAACAGAAAAACATAAGTAAACATGACGCCAAGGGCCATCCCAAAGATGCCTTGGCTGTGCAGGAATGTTTGCGCAACAATCCGTTCAATGGGATAACCACGATGCGGAAACAACCAGTCTGGAAATGAGGCTCCGAGATAGCCATAGAGAAGAAAAGATCCGGCAAGAATTGGCAGTGCCGCTCCGAGGGCTCGGCGAGCGGCTTCGACGACGAGTAATAGTCCAACAAGTCCGACGGTCGTATCCAATCCCGTTTCAAATCCGGCTCGGTTGCCGAGAGATTGCCCCCCAATCCACCATCTATCAAAGATCGGGTCACTTTGGACGACAATGTAACCGCAACAGAGTGCAGCGAGCAGTGCGAATACTGAATCACTACGGCGGACCAATACATTCGACTTCAGTGAAGAATGAAGTGGGATGTTCAAGAAGCAAAGAACAAGCCCAAGACCGGCGAAGAGAGCCAGCCGACTCTGTGGCCCCAGCATCGGATAGTTCACCTCCGCAAGCGTAAACAGGCAGAGGAGCACACTGATCGCTCGGCTGAGCACTTGCCGGATATCTGTCGAAGAATTGTCCGAGGCCAAGGTTTGAGAACTCACTAATGCTTATTGGGGCCAGATCCCGATTTCGCGATAAAAACGAATCGCACCAGGATGAAACTCTGTGCCAGTGTCTCGAACTACGTTGCTTGGATTGATCGCCCGACCCGCGGCATGTCTCTCAATGACCAGCTCACGATTGTCATAAAGCAGCTTGGTGATGGAGTAGACGAGTTCGTCCGAGGTATCTGTCGAAGTGATGAGATGCATCGACCCAACGTCAAGGCCTTCGAACGGTTCCGTTTGACCACGGTAGGTATCAGCAGGAATGGTTGCTGGTCTAAAAAATAGATATTCATTAACCAACTCCTCCTTCTCTGCGTCACCGTAGGGAAGGAAGGTGATGTCCATCGATGCTGCGGCTTGAGTAATGGATGCTGTTGGAACCGCTCCACCTAGGAAGGTGGCGTCCGCTGAGCCATCCGTAAGCATGTCTACGGCACCCTGCTGGGTGGCATTTAACGGTGAAAAATCATCGTATGTAATGCCATGCGCTTCAAGAAGTGGTCTAATAAAGAATTCAAATCCAGCTCCGGCGGGGCCAACCGTGACGCGGTGTCCGCGCATGTCTGCCAGGGTTGTGATGCCAGAATCAGGCTGTGTCACGAATAGTGCGATGTTTGGTGCGAGAGTCATCACCGACCGTACCGGATAGGCCCTGTCCCATCCTTCACCGCCTCGAGCGGCAAAGTACGTAATGGCGGCGTTCGACAGGGAAAATTCAAGTTCACCGCTCGCCAGACGTCTTATGTTTTCTTGGGAACCACTTGTGGCTTCGGCTGTCACGTTATAGCCGAGGTCACTACCTGTTTGGTTAATGACTTCGGCAAGGGCACTTCCGACCACGAAAAATGCGCCGCCAGGTGGTGCGGTCCCCATACTAAGAAATTGTCGAGACACAGCTGTGTCCCCGTCGTCACTACTACTACCGCCGCAATTCCACGATGCTGCGGCCAGAATAATTATTGACAGACTCCACAGGTATTGACGCAAGACTTCCAGCCTCCTAGACAAATTAACCACCAATGGTACTACGGCTGGGTCGTTCAGCTCTATCTACTCAACAAGAAACCGACGTGCCTTCATCTCAAATCGGGGGAGCGACCCGGTTTCTACGGATTGAACCAGAACAGTTAATCCCAGCGCCTGACGAATTTGATTAGTGACGTGGCTCACGACGATGGCCGCGTCGCCCGCTGCCGTTGGTTCAATTTCGACAGAGACCGAGCGGTTTGAAGGCTCGCCTCTCACCGTGCAACGGTATTCAATGACTTCTGGTATTTTCAGGATGATGGCTTCGATTGCAGATGGGTAGACATTGACGCCCCGAACGTTAACCATGTCATCAGCTCGAGCAGTGACGCCGCCGACCAGTCGTGCGAATGTGCGCCCGCAGGTGCACGGGGCCAGTGCTCTAACGACAAGGTCACGTGTTCGATAACGGATTACCGGACTACCAATTCGTCCGAGGTTAGTGATTACCAGTTCCCCCTGTTGACCGTCTGGAATGGGTTTACACGTTTTTGGGTCAATTATTTCAGCAATGTATCCCTGCTCATTGATGTGAATCGATCCTGGCGATTGCCAGCATTCAAATCCGATCGGTCCAACCTCTGTAAGACCATAGTGGTCAATAACACGCGCTCCCCACCCGTCTTCGATCCGTTTTCGTGTTGCGGGAATACTCCCGCCCGGTTCACCCGCGACGATGACTACGCCAACGCTATTACTGCTGAGCGAAAGACCTATTTCCTGAGCCACATCAAGCAGGCGAAGGGCGTAGGTCGGTGTACAGCAGACAACGGTTGGCTGCACGGTATCGATTAGTGTGAGTCGAGAGTGACTTGTCATCCCACCGGACGGGATTGCATGTGCACCGATTTGGGTTGCGGCATCGAAGCCAGTCCAGAAGCCCAGGAACGGTCCGAATGAGAAGGGAAAGAAAATGCGATCTTCGTCAGACACGCGAGCAGCTCGGTATACCGCTTTCCAGCAGTCGAGCATCCACTGCCAACTTTCAGCAGTATCGATCCATCGTAGTGGGGTGCCGGTTGTGGAGGATGTTTGGTTGTATCGGGTGTAATGGGTAATCGGTTCCGATAGCGCTGTCCCCCATGGCGGTGCCGCAGTTTGGTCAGCGATTAATTCTGATTTGGTCGTGAACGGGAGCAATGAAAGGTCGTTGGGAAAGTTGAGCTGCTTAACGTCAACGTTCGCACGGGCTAGTTTCTTGGTATAGAACGGATTACGACCGAGAAGTCCACCGATGAGCGTGGCTAGGTGCTTGCTTTGGTGTGCTATGAGTGTTTCTCGCGATGCGTACTCAATTTCAGGGAACTTAGGCATAGCGGTTTTCATTCGTTGGTGTTGGTTCGAAAAACGGAAAAATGATCGGCGATGGCAGTTGGGATTGGCGTTGATCTCAGAGGTTCTCCAGGACGCTTCGTTACACAGGCGATCGTCATACTTCCCGTCGCGATTCTGTCCCCATCTTTCGTGACGGTTGCGGCATAACGAATCCTCTTCTCACTGATATCTGCGATGCAGATATGCACTTCGAATTTGTCTTCGAAACGTAAAGGTTTGAGAAATTTGAAATCTGCGGCCACACGCGGAAAACCGACCGACGCATTCGGCGGTGCGATGCTGAGCCCTGCCGTTCGCCATAGTGCATGCTCAGCTTCTTCCATGTAGCGATAAAAGCATGAGAAATGAACGATTCCTGCTTTGTCAGTCTCGTAGAAATGAACCCGGCGTGTGAGGCGGTATTCGCTTGTTGTCACGACCGTATTGTAACGACCGGAGGCATAGAATGTGGTTGCTGTTTGTTTAGGCGCCTGCCATCGTCTCAGTGTGAGATGTACGCGCAGAAAATTCTTGAAGCGCTTCAAATAATGGCTTGAGGTCAGCGAAAACGTTACCAACAAGTGCGTCGACAAGTTGAGGGTGCAGATGGGGATGAGCCTTGATGAAGTCTCTAAAGCTGAAGTCTTGGTTGTAAAATGACAGAACGAGCTGTCGGAACTGGTCGAGAGCCCACTGCATATCACGCTGGTACTCTACAAAGGTCGCTTCCGTGATCGCGCCACCTGTGAGACCACAGTGCACGGCATCTGCCGCCATTTCACCACTTTTAAGGGCCATAAACACCCCAGTTGAGAAGACTGGGTCGAGAAACGAAAAGGCGTCACCGGCCAAACAAAAACCGTCGCCACCAATCTTGTCGGCGCGATAAGAAAATTCTCCCGTAACTCGGACTGGTTCGATTCGACAACCGGTGCTGAGATGGTCGTTGATCCATACGCAATCTTTCACTTCGCGTTCGAAGATTAATTTGGGGTCACGTGTGTCTCGGTATAGATAGTCTGATTCCGCGACGATTCCTACGCTGACGGTGTCGTCTGGGAGCGGAATGTACCAAAACCAACCTTTTTCAGGGACATACGCAACCGTTGTGGCACCTTCGTCGAGTCCCGAGTCTCGTGTCGCCCCTTTGTAATAGCTAAAGATGGCAATTTTATTGAGGTCCGCGTCACGTTTCTTCCAACCGAGTTTCGACGCGAGAAATGTGTCCCGCCCTGAAGCGTCAATAACGGCGTCGGCATGAAATATCGCAGGTGCACCATCAGCCATGGTGCCACGAACGCCGGCGACTTTCGTGCCATGCATAATTGGTTCACGAATAGTGACACCCTGATGTATTGATGCACCCTTGGCTTGTGCGTTATCGAGCAGCATGCGATCGAAGTCATTTCTTCTTACCTGCCATGTTGTCGAACACTCATGCTTAATTGTTTCGAAGAAGTAGAACGGTTGTGAGACCTCGCCCGTTGTGGAGACGAATTGCACGCTGTATTTCTTGGGGCATGCTGCCTCTTCAAACCAATCTAAGACGCCCAATCTCTTGAAAGTGAACCATGTATATGGCATCAATGATTCGCCGACGTGATAGCGCGGGAATTGTTCCCGTTCAACGACAGCTGTCCGACGTCCGTACTGGGCGAGAATGGTTGCTGCAGTTGCGCCGGCTGGACCGCCACCGACGACGACACAATCGTATTGATGCTCTAGGGTCATTGGGATTAGTTATTACCGTATGACGAGCGGCAATACTTCCACAATATCACCAATTTTCGATCCGTTTCGGACGATTTCCGTGCGACGACCGTACAGTACTCGAGGCTCACGCATCCAAAAGACCCCCATCATCTCTGAATTTGGTGTGACTTCCAGGTAGGCCATTACCCGACTTGAATAGTCGAAACGGCCATCCCGGAGGATACGTCCAAGCGGAATCTCATTTCGTAAAATTTTCCGGCGCAGCGTGTCACTAAAGGCGCCAAGTTTTATTCTGATGGCACCCATTTCTACGGGTTGTCCAGCGTATTCCTGCACGAGGAGCACTCGCCGGAAGTACGACGACCCGCTTGTAAATGTCGACAGGGACCGGAGTGCTACCTGCCCACCAAAGTGGCGTTCAAGTGTCAACGTCATATCGGTGTCGTGAACTAAGAGTGATTGGTACGGCAGAGGAATATCCGACGGTTGCACGATCTTGATTTTTGGTGGTTCGATCCCCGCACGGCGGTAAACAAGGTCGAGCGGGTACAGTGGATTGACTCCGCGTGGTTTTGATTTTGGACGAGTTTTGGCCATTCGCGTCGCGGATAGGGTCACTTATGTGTAACGAATTTCAGTATGGGCGGGAAGGAAAAACCGTGGAAGTAAACTGTCCACACGAAGTAGTCCATCTCGAGACAACTGAACAATATCAGGAGACGATTCAGCCAGATAACCATCGTCCTTTAGTGTGGCGAATGGTTTTTTGAAATGCGATTGCACATCAATGTGATACTTGTTCTTGAAATAATCTGGGCGGATCGAACCTCGTTTAAGTTGCAGGACAAGCTCTCGAATTAGTCGCTCTTCGTCGGTCGGGCGATACGCACGATTGAGCGGTATATTGCCGGCCTCGACTGCAGCCGCGTACGTTCCCCATGAATCGAGGTTTTGCATGTGCACGCCGTTAATATGCCCAAACGACGCCACACCGAGACCAGCGAGGTCGGCGCCCTGCCAGAGACGGTCACGGTAGACAAAGGTTGTTTTGGCAGGATCTTTTACAGCCGTGTACGCACTACCGATGGTGTAACCCGCTCGTTCCAGTGCTGCGAATGCTTCGTCAACCCAGCGACGCTTGGTCTCCCATGACGCAACGGCGTGAGTGAATTGACCCGTTTCATTGATCAAATCACTACTGATCGTTGTATTGAACGGTAGTTCCATCTGGTAGATGGTTACGCTATCCGGCTCAAGTGCAAGCGTTTGTTCAATCGCGTTGTTCCACTTGTCATTCGTATCGCCGAGCATGCCGGCGATTAGGTCAATATTGATCTGAGGAAACCCGATGGTACGCGCAAACTCGTACGCACGGAATATTTCTGCTGAGCGGTGAGCACGGCCGTTGAGTTGAAGAACCTCATCGTCGAAATGTTCGATGCCGAGACTAAGACGTGTGACGCCCATGTTTCGAATGGCGCGAAGCTTTGCTTCTGTAAGTGTGCCTGGTTCGCACTCAAAGGTGATTTCACTGGCGGTCGACCACGACCGAACAGCCGAAAGCCGATCAACGAGACCCTGCAGTTGTCGAACCGACAAGAATGACGGAGTGCCGCCTCCAAAATAGATGAAATCTAAGGGACGTTCAGCAATGGCCGGCTGACTTCCGTACAGTTCCCATTCTTTGGCCAGGGTGTCGAGATACGCTTGAACCTCGCTCGCGTTTTTATCAGTGTAGACGCGAAAGTAACAGAAGTGACAGCGTTTGCGACAAAAAGGAATATGGAGATACAACCCGAGAGGGATGTCAGCCGGTTTGGCTGAGAGTGCCGGTCGAGCAATGTCTTCAGCGGCCTCCGGGGTCCAGACTGAAAACGGTGGGTAGTTTGCAACGAAGTAGCTTCCAACGTCGGTATCCGTTGCGCCGGCAACGGCCGCGTTTTCGGTATTGCTCATTAGCATTCACTATAGTCGAACTTGTGGGTGGGGTATCAGCCAAAGCAGTACAGCACACCATCCTGCGAACCAATTACGATCTTTCCGTCGGCAAGTGCTGGAGATGCCGAGAGAGGTGCACCAGTATCAAACTCCCATATTTTCTCGCCGGTTTCGAGGTCGAGAATATAGAAACGACCGTCTCCTGACCCGATATAGACACGACCGTTTGCAGCGGCGGGTGACGAGTCGACGCGTGCACGCGTCATGAAGGTCCAGAGGCCGGCGCCAGTGCTTTCGTCGATTGCGTGCACCATCCGGTCTCGTCCTCCGATTACGACAGTGCCGTCAATGGTGAGTGCGGAGGAGTAAAAGGGAAAGTGCCGGTCCGGATGTTCGTAGCGCCAGAGGACGTCATGCGTGGAAAGATCCAGTCCAATTACTTCGTTGTCGAACGTCCCAAAGTAGGCGCGACCGTCTTTAATGACAGGCGAGGCAGCAGTATAGGCTCCGGCTGAGAGGCTAACGACCTCCGTGCCATCTTCGACGCGGACGCCGTGAAAGGCTTCATCACAGCCACCGAAGTAGGCGATGCCGTCAAAGACGGCTGGCGTGGCGTGGACGTAATTCTGGGTTTCTAATTTCCACTGGAGCTCGCCTGTTTCAGCAGTCAGTCCATAGAGGAACCCATCGTAGGAACCAATGAGTACGTGGTCTCCAGACAGAACTGGCGACGATTTGATTTCGCCTTGGGTCGCGTATGTCCATGCAGCCTCACCCGTATTGGTATCGACGGCATGCAAGACGCCTGCTAAATCGCCAATAAAAACTAAATTATTACCGACCGCGGGAGATGATTCACCAATTCCCATCCGATCACTGGCTTGATAGGTCCATTTAACGGCGCCATCCTCAAGGTTCAATGCTACTAGTTCGCCCGAGTACGTTCCAACGAAAACCGTACCATTGGCGATCGCGGCTGAAGAATCGATCGATTCGCTCGCCTCGTAGGACCAGAGGAGTTGCGGGTTGTCCGAGATTGATGAGGAAGAGATACCACTGAGATTTTCGGTGCCTCGAAATTGTGTCCAGGCGTCCGCCGGGGCGCTGTTTTGACCCTGCGCGTGCTGAACGTGGACTACGGTCAACAGGAGCACACACAGCATGGCAAAGGCTGTTTTGGTTGAGTATTTCTTCAGTAGGCACATTGATACACCTCCAATGCTTCGCTCTCGCTGAATGGTCGTGGATTAAACGTTCCTGTCCATTGTGCCCCAGCGGATTCCGCCAGGCTAGCAAGATCATCCATTTGGATACCTGCAGTTTGAAGATCGGTAGGAAATCCGCCAGCCCTACTAAGGTCAGCTAGTCGTTCAGCCAATCGAGTACCCGCTTGATCTGACGGTATATCTGAGTCAACCAGGCCAGCGTAGAGCGAGTCATTCTTCTGAGTATTCCAGCGTACAACGTGTGGTAATAGAATCGCGAGCGCAACGCCGTGGGTCAATTGGTATTGCGCTGTCAATGGATTCGCACAGGCATGAGCTGCACCCAACATGGATTGCTCAATCGCGATGCCGGCATAGAACGAACCGAGATGCATCGCACCTCTCGCATCTAGGTCGCTCGGCTGAACGAGTACACGTTCATAATTTGTGTTCAAGAGTCGAAATGCTTCTCTCGAAAAAAGCATAGATAGTTCTGTACGACGTGTCGTCACAGCGGTTTCTACTGCGTGTGCAATGGCATCAAATCCAGCCGACGCGGTGACTTCTGTTGGTTGCGAAAGGGTAAGTTCGGGGTCAAGAATTGCTGCCGCGAAAGCTAGCTTAGGGTCGCCACACGCCATTTTTAGATGGGTGGTCGAGTCTGAAATAACTGCATAGCTCTGTGCTTCTGATCCGGTTCCTGCGGTTGTCGGAATCGCGACCATTGGGAGAAGAGGTTTCTGGGCGTGACCGTAACCTCGATAATCGGCAATCTGACCGCCATTCGTCAAAATGAGGTTGATGCCTTTGGCACAATCAAGAGAGCTACCACCGCCCAGGCCTATTATTGAGTCGCGGTTTAGAGATGTGGCAAACGATACTCCTCGGTCGACCATGGTCGAATCCGGGTTAACCCCGAACTGGTCGAACACCTCAACGTTTAGACCAGCGTCCGTAAGAAGATTGACGACGGCATCGACATGTCCGGCGTCCCTGATTCCTGGGTCTGCGACTAAGAGTGGTCTCGAACAGTCAAGTCCACGAGTAACCTCACCGATACGGTTGATTGTGCCAGATCCGAAGACCAGTCTTGTGGGAAATTCAAATTCAAACGACGTCATGATGCAGCTAGAAAATTAATTTCATTCCCACTTGCACTCGTCGTGCTTGGCTCGCAGCAAGGATTTGACCGAACGTGGGAGAACCCACGAACGCATCAGGAAGCCCAAAGTTTACGGTGTTTAGCACGTTAAAGGCTTCGATCCTAAACTGAAAATCGAGATCGCCGCTAATGGAAATATTTTTGAGTAGTGCGAGGTTGACATTGCGGAACCCCGGACCGTCGAGAATATTCCGACCAGCATTACCAAAGTTTCCGAATGGTGGGGTCGTGAAGGCGTCGGTGTTAAACCACATGGTTTCGGTTGGATTACTGAGCGCAGGATTTCCTGTCAGGTTTGGGCGGTCGTTAAAGCCGTAGCCAAGGGCCGCCCGTCCCGTATTGCTGTTATCCGTTGTCGGAAGTAAGGCGACGGTAAATGGCCGACCGCTTTGCAGTTCAACGGTTCCTGAAAGCTGCCAGTCTTGTACTAGTGCGCTTGCCCAACCTCCTGATGAATTTCCCGTTGGAAGGAGGTAGGAAAATCCCATAGAGAATCGATGTCTAACATCAAATGACGAGCGACCAAGTTCGAGATGCGGATTATTGTGGTCTTGCGGAAAGTTGGCGTCACCGGTGCTCGTGAAGAAGCCGGACGCATCATCTTCAGATGTCCCGAGTGTATAGCCGGATTGTACGGTTAAGCCAGAACGGAGTCGTTGGCGAAACTGTAATTGAAGTGAGTGATAGCGTGAACGAGCAGCTGATTCGATTGCAATAATGTCAGCAAACATTGGGTTCGGCCGGAGGTTGAGAGGTGCCGCACTTGGCAACGGCTGGTTAATGTCTCTCCCTCGGAGAAGGTTGTGACCGCGAGAACCGACATAGGCTATTTCTATAACCTGGCCTTGACCGAGTTGATGCTGAATGCTGGTGTGCCACTTTTGGAGGTAGGACGTCTGAAGGTCCTGTTGAAATGTTGTTGCAGTCGGAGCAATGGGAATTGGGAAACTACTTGGAAATGGGTCGGTCAGTGTCAGTGGTGGAAGGCCTGGATACTGGAACGCCATGCCGAAATTAAACATTGGCGGGTTGAAGTACAGTCCTTCGCCCGGAGATAGCGCCGATTGGTCGTAAAAAATTCCGTAACTTCCGCGTACGACGGTATCCGGAGTCAGCGACCAGGTCAGTCCAAGTCGTGGTGCCAGATTGTTCTTATCTGTGTTGTAGCCGCCACGAGGAACGCCGTTTGCACCCACAGCGACCAGTTGTCCGGTAAGTGGGTCATAGACACTTGCTTTGTCATTGGCATCAAACGGTGGGAGATTGAGTTCGTATCGGAGTCCAGCAGATAACGTAACATTCGGACGGATCTGAATAGCGTCCTGGATAAAAAAGTTGTGGCTTCGAGCACGCAATTGTTGAGGGTTGTCGAGGGTTGCTCCTCCTGACACGGTCGGTAAGCCTAGTAACAGGTCCGACATTGGGTTACCGGTCATCATTCCTGTGAAATTTAGAAACCCCCTCGACTGCACGTCCCGAAAAGCATCCTGCCTTGTGAAGCGGAGGTCGGCGCCCATGGTAAACAGGTGGGAACCGCGTGACCATGTGACTGTATCGAGGACTTGAATAGTGGAAAGCGTGCTGTTCTGTGGATTATTTGATTCGTCTCCTAGGGAAGAGAACCCTGGAAGGTTGATTTGGCTCAGACCCCATGTTCGAGAATTCTGGGACAAATTAGGGAGACCGACCTGTTGATTAAGATTGACGCCTTGGTTTTCTTGGAGAACCTGACTGGAGATGCGGTTGTAAACGATACGAACGTCATTTACTAGGGCATTCGACAGCACATGGGTTTCACTGATTACGAGATTGTCCGCTTTCCGTGGAACACGTGCACCATACCCAGGAATGAGTGGAGTGCCTGGAGTTCCCGAGAAGGGATCAAATAGTTGGCGGTCACCACGGCTATACCGTGCCGTGAGACTTGAGGCGTTACTGAAGTGATGGTCAATCTTTACATCAAAGTGATCAACCTTGTCTTCAAGAATCGGTGACGATACGTAGTTCGCAAACGGGGCACTTCGATTCGGGGTCGGGTAGAGCGCGGCGATGGCTTGTCCTACAGGATGTTGAAAGTACGATGGGACTTGATTGCCCGGGAACGGTTGGCCGGTAAGCGGATTGATCGGCGCTGGAAATAAGCTGCTAGAAAAATCACCCTGTCGTTCCGAGAGCGTTGGTACGTTTGTCACCCTTGTGATGCCTTCTCGTAGGCGCGTTCCTTCGTAATCAGCAAAGAAAAATGTGCGGTTCTCAACGATCGGCCCACCGATCGAGAAGCCTGCCTGTGTGCGATCGTAAGTCGGGTCGGGTTCATTCTTTGGCGCAAAAAAATTGGTTCCATTTAGTGCCTGCGAACGAAAAAATCCGTAAGCGGTGCCGTGAAGATTGTTACTACCAGACTTGGTGATGATGTTCACCTGCGCACCGGCATGGCGCCCAAACGAAGCATCGTAACCATTTGTCTGTACCTTGAATTCGGCAATGGCGTCGACAGGCGGTCGCGCGCCTGGCGTATTTAGTTTTTGGTCGACATTGTAAGCCCCATCAAGCATAAAGCTGTTCGCATCGTCTCGAGCACCGTTCGACGTAAAACTGAAGTCTCCTCGAATGGAGGCCGCAGATCCTTCAGCAGCCCGTCCTGTGCCTGGCGCTAGAAGAGCGAGCTCAAGAAAATTTCGACCATCAAGTGGAAGGTTTTGGATTAACTGATCGTCGATCACGGTGCCGAGCGCCACAGCGGAACGTTCAAGGAGGTAGCTGGAGTTCTCCGCCGTGACGGTGACCTGCTCACTCACAGGGCCGAGTTCAAGAGGAATTGTGATGGACCGGCGTTCATCTACGGCTAACGAGAATGCATGCATCGCTGTGCGATAATCGTCGACTTCTAATTCGAGACGGTACTGTCCTGGTTGTAGTTGCGCCACACTGATGGTTCCGTTGGCATTACCGATACCGGAACGTGTGACCGTAGTAGTTTCTTGCGTGAGTCGATAGCTTACTTCTGGGATTGATGCCCCGCTGGGGTCGGTTACCGTGACACGAAGCATGCCAAGATGCGTTTGGCTAACAGCTGTAGCCGCGAAGAAGCTGGTGAGGCCAATGGAAATCATGATGTTTAGGATGATTGGAAGCATTTTCGAATGGTGCATAATTTCCGTTG
>Ga0310120_10002107_pt1 | contig 14708 bp, 8 predicted proteins | sample CB27_AW_983_MG_FD_203506 | JGI IMG/M metagenome (GOLD analysis project Ga0310120, IMG submission 203506) | Marine microbial communities from Western Arctic Ocean, Canada - CB27_AW_983 | ecosystem: Environmental > Aquatic > Marine > Oceanic | place: Canada: Western Arctic Ocean | collected...
TGTAATGAGCATGGTGCTGCTGCGCTGGTCCGATGAGGGGATAGACGCGCGGTGGATCGACATAATCAGCGATCTTTTCTTTCGTAATCTTTACGTTGTTGCGTTGTCGTTGCCATAGAAAAGGAACACCACCCTCCACCGGCCTCACTTTGTCAAGCGCCCTTATCACCTGATCGTCACTCGGAGGATCCAGCGCTTTTGCCGGCCCTCCCTCGGTCAATGCCCCCAGAATGGGAACCCGTTCATACCGTTCCTGCTCCCAGAACTGATCTTCTTCCTGATCCTGTCTGAAAGGACTGACGGGTAAAGGTATGGGCAGCGACGGCCCCGCAGACGGAGAAATGCACCCGCTGCTCGTCAGGGCCAAGCATAATCCAACTAAAACCATGATTTGGGGGAATGTCCGTGTGGACATGGGCGGCTCCTTAAAAATGTCACCCCTACCTCTTCCGATTGAAGACGAGGGACACACCGTAGGTGCTCGTATTCAATTCGCGCTGGTCCGTGACCCGTGCTCAACACTGGAGTCCACACGGTTCGGATAACGGTCACTCTCGCAAGTGGCAATACGTAAATTCCTTTCGAAAGAACTCCGTACAACTAGCGGTATGTATCGCGTTAATTTGGGATAATCTTGCGGATTTTTCTGATAAAAGAGGATTTTTGCAGGAACAAAAAAACCCCGGTTTGACAAATGACGAACCGGGGTAATCTGTAGATGCAGCAAGCGTTGCTGTCCGCTTATTTACTTCGGAAATCGAGGAACCACCAGCCATCATCCCATTCCAGGGTCACTTTGCGCCATCCCAAAGGTACCTGGGGATAAGGATAGAAAGGTCCGATGTAGGGCCAGGCGTTTGCCGAATACTGGTTGGGATATGTCACGCCAGCGTAGTTTGGATGAGCAGCGTAACTCGGCCAGGCATAACCAGGCATGTTGGGGTTGTCAAACCGCGCAGGAACTGCCCCGGGACCCGCCCCTGGCATGGTGGTCGGAATCGGATTTCCCAGGTAACCATCCTCAACGTTTTTCCGCATAGCAACCGACCTCGCCGGTGCAAAAGGTCGTGGACGCTGACTGGTGCGACTGGTGGTTTGAAAGGGAACCAGATTCGCTTCCGGATTTCCTGCCAGCAAATTCGACGGCAGCGGGTTCTTCTTCTCCGTCCGTTGTTCTGCTGAACCCCTGGAAACGGCTGGAACGACCTGATTCGCCACCTGCACTGACAGGGATTCACTTCCCGACGATTGTTCCAAAGCCAATTGGTGAAAACCTCCTTCCGAATCCTCAGTACCACCGGCAACCGTACTGGAACGCGGGTGATAATTTGCACTTTCCTGCAAAATCGGGAAGTTTTTCAGCTGGCGTTTCCTCGAGGACCTCAAACTGTTAACCACACCCGGCCGATCGGCGTTCGCCTGCTTATTGGGACGTATTTTGCCCAAGGCCCTGGCCAGTAACCGCTTTTTGGCCGGCGCTTTGCCAGAGGCACTGGTTGGATCCACGGCCGTATTCGCATTTTCCGCAGAAAGGGCGGTATTGACTGGTTTATGGTAGCTGACCCCTTGCTGGAATTTCGTACTGAGAACAGGTGTTTCAACAGAGTTCGAAGCTCCCAGCACATTGACTTCGTTAACAACCTGTTTCACACCGCGTATCCGGCTGGCGATCCCCAACATCAACTCCCGCTGTTGTCCCTCACGCACGATACCCTTCATGTACACGCTGCCCTGCTCAACCCGGACCTTGATGTTAAAGTCCTTGAGATTTCCCTTCTCTTGCTGCAGCTTTAAAGCGGTACGGATGTCTTGCGCAATCTGGTCGTCATCTGCACGGACATAAGGTGCTGTGCAAATCAGCAGCAAACTAGCTACCAATCCCGCAATAACTGGTCGCATGGATCTCCTCCTTGGTGGCGGTCAACGACCCCAGGCACGAACCTGTCATCTGTCCAACCGCTCTAAAACCAGAACTGCACTAATGGTACCCCACTGCCTTTGAACGACAGAAACGTGGGCACACAAACCAACAGCGGGGAGACAAGCGACATTTCCGTCCGCGATGTTTCAGCAAACGGTCCCACAGAATCCCCCGCGGTCAGTGAAATACATCAATGACCTGATTACTGTTGTCGGTTAACGGTCGTAGCGAATAGTAAGTTTTTTTTGATTTTGAAAACCTTCACGACGCGCAGCCAAGAAAAGAAGGTTCTTTGACTACTAGCGTCACCGCCATCGCCGTCACGGCTAGCGAAGAGTTGGAGACTGGGGTGTCTCCAACCTCGTATTCGAGGAAAACCCGGGAACTGAGGCGAACCAGAACCACGTGCGAAAGCACTGTTCTTTCCCCCACGACCGCCGTGCCGCAGCGCGACAGCCCAAACTTTTCTCAACCTGACAAAAGTCTTCGTTTCCAGGCTGTAACAGTGGAGAATCGTCGTAAATTCGCTTGGCCAAACCATGTGCAGTCCACTGGGAACCAAAATCATTCCATTTTTTGCACTCGCACGGCACGGATTTAGCATGAACAACATCATTGGATCTGTCCAAAAGCAGCCGGGACGCACGCATGTCGCCGTGTCCCTCTGCACTGAGTCACTCGGTCCACGGGAAACGTCAATCGAATCATTTCACCTTACAAAGACAGAAAAAAGGGCTTCTAAAGTATTTCATAACATCACTTAGGTTGCCTTCACTGCACTGTCTCCAGATCGAGCCAGACGCGGTGCCAGGAAAACGATACGGTGCAGACAGTTCACCTCCCAATCCCATTGGAGACTCCGTCTGCGCAACAGGGAGACTACTGGTCGGAAAAGACATGGGCAGGAAAGGAACGCAAGGCAATGTAGCTGCAAAAATGTCGTGAAAATTGACTTCGGGTGAAATCGCAGAATGCGTTACATCCAGTGTGCGCTCGTTATTGGAGCTACTGCGCCAATCCAGATCGCTGACGGTGCGGGTTTTAGAACGCAACTTCCGCTCTGGATTGGCCTTCCGGCTGAGCGGAAACAGCCTTTGGTTCGGGTTCCGAGAGTCGTTAACGCATGCAAGGTGCAAGCCCTAAGATGAATTTATATCACAACTTCTGACAAGACGTCCCGTTTTCGACTGCGGCCGAAGCCTGGCGTGTTGAAGGCAGTTGACGTGTGCCACGCGGGCAACAACCCCGCAATGTGAACAGGCACACAGACGAACTGGACACACCAGCAGCGCACGCTTCCAGGAAAGCCGGATGCAACGTCGGTATGTAGGCGTGGTGTCAACCATGTTTCAGGAATCGCAATTTTCACCAGCTTGGTGAAACGCATCCCCGTTTTGGTGAATCGTGTTTAACTACTTGTTCTAGCAGGCGTTACGAACAGCGGTTCCTGGATAATCATACCGTCAGCCACTTAATTCAATCAAAACCAAGACTCCAAGTCTCGACTTCAAACTGCCTTAGGTGGCCCCCGTCTCCCCCTCACTCTTTCAGTGAAAATGATCGGCTGCTCAGGCCGGACTCTGACCAACGGCTGCGTTGTTTCTGAAAAGATAACCACCAACAAACTAGCGACTTCGGGGCATGTTCGTACAGAACGGAAAAATATCAACCTTTTGGCCCGCTCCTTGCAATTGGTTGGTAGTCAATCGAAGTGTTCAATCACTGAACCCCAAATAGAAGGAAGCAACAAGCCAATGTTTACTAACAGCCAAAGTTTGGACGACAAACAAAATGAAAACGAGCAACACGATACCTATCGAGTTCGAACAGTGAAGCCAAATCGTCGCCGTCACACGAAATCAGCACCGAAAACTAAATCAAGCACCCCAGGTGGAATACGCCAGAGACGTAACAAGCACTGGAGCTGGTAATCCCGAGTCGTTGGAACAACCAAGGGTCGGACAAACCCGGCCCAACGGTTGAACCAGAATTTCACCCGGGTAAAATTGAGAGGAACTTTGGCAGACTATTCTGACCAACAGTTCAATGAATGCCCTGTAGTTTTACACGCCGGGCAATTCGCGGCAGGAAGCTGCCTCCAAACGGGAACCGCTCGACCCCAGCCTAAGTCGAACGGTTTTTTTGTTGACAGGACCTACCCGTAAAACTGGCCGCAGAAGCTCCGAAACTGCTGCCGGCAGTTCCAAGAGACGGTTTGGCTGACACTGTTTTTGAGCCGACTAACGCAGAAGCTTCTCCAACTCATCTTCGAGTTCGCTCACATGCAGACTGCGATTCAGCACTTTACCAGTTTGGTCCACCAGCAACATGGTTGGCAAGGTGAGTACCCCAAACTCGTTGGCCAATCGGCTATCTAACCCACCTGGTTCGTAAACATGCGGCCAGGGATGCCGATTCTGCTTGAGAAAATTCGTCGCCGCCTTCTTATCTCCGTCCAAGTTGACACCCAACGGTGTAAACCCCTCGCCACCGAATTTCGCCTGCAGACGTTTCAACTCCTTCATATCTTTCAGACAAGGTTCGCACCAGGTTGCCCAGTAGTGGAGTGCAATCACTTTGCCTCGGTAATTGGAGAGTCTCAAAGAATCTCCTTCCAGTGTTTTACCGTTGAGATAAATCGATTTACCCACCGAATCCAACCGTCTTTTTGCACCCCTTGCTTTGGCAGCAATCGTGGAGTCCGGTGAGTTGTTAACAATCTTTTGATACCAGTCTTTCGCTTTTTCTTCCTCGCCCGCAAACTCTTCAGCGATAGCTAATTGCAGCATGGCTTCAGTCGCATCTTCGCTGTTCGGATATTCCCCGATGAATGCATCCAGGTCCTGGAGCCACCTCTCTTGCACCTTCGGAAAATCCGCATCCGGTTTTTGCAGATTGAGCGTGTATTCGGTCGTCAGTTGTCGGAATTTAACATAGGACACTAGGTGCAGGTTTCCGGCACCCTCTTCAAGGTTCTCGACCAAAGCCTGCAGTCGATCCACTCCCTCGGCAAAATCTCCGGCTTGGGCAGCAGCACTGATTGTGTCCGCCTGCTGGCGGATCCAGTTCTCCTTCTGCAACTGGTCTTCCGTGTGCTCGATAATGTTTTCCAAAATTTCTGCCCGACGAACGTTGAGCTCAACCGTTTGAGCAATCGTGCTGACCGCCAACTTTTCATCGATTTCTTCAAGTTCATCCATTAGTTTGCGATCTACCTGAGGATTCCCTTCCGCGAGATTCTGAAGTTCACTCTGTTGGACCAGCGGGTTACTGAAAAAGAACCCCGGAGCTGTTGTTTCGTTGTCTTTGAGCGCCACTGGCAAGTCCACAATACGCCAGGTATCACCCAGTTGAATGAGTGTCCCCAGCAGAAGCTGCTGGTGTTTTCCAGCCGTCTGGAACATGGTCACAGCGTTTTCGTAGACCACCAGATCTTTGGTTGAACCTTGATTTCCCGCCGGAACCACACCAGGACGCGTGGCACTGAAACTGACCCATTGGGAGTTCGATTTCACCCACAAATCGCCGGACTTCAACTTCCTGAATTCCCTAACCGCTTTTTGGGTGAGCTCCGTCAAGCGTTTCTCATTCTCGACTCCAAGGCCAAGGGCTTGTATCTCGCTGGTGCGAATCAACAGCGCTTCGAACCTCTTCAGGTCCTGATGACGAAAGGCTTCGACAACTTCGGCGCTCACTTCTTCCGGCGAAATGCGTTTCCAGGCTTCAATGACGCCGTCCTCATCACGATCAAGTCCCCACTTCGTGCCGGCAGTACCTAGCCAACGATATTGGTCCGCACGACCATTTTTGTCGGAGTCGATGTCTCGATAGACCTCGATACCATCCCGGTAGTAACACCAACGATCCAATTTTTTATTGCCATCCGAATCCAGGAACCTGCGTAAAGGCCGACCGTTGGGATCATAGAGGACCCATCCGCTCGTGTTTTCAGCCGTTTCCAACTTGCACGACTTGGCCTCTGCGGGCAGGGGTTCATCAAAATCAACTCCGGGCTGAACTGGCTGCAATTCAAGGGCCTGCTGGACCGTCGGACCCGCTTGAACCTGCCCCGCACCAATCAGCGCTGGCAGTACCATGAAAATGAGAAACCATGGAGACTTTTTCTCTGCAAAATTTGTCATATTTGTCATTCCGTTCGAGACAGTTTCAAGAAATAACAGAATTCTTCGACCGTGAAATGGACCGGCTTCACGGTATCGGGACCTGGGCCGCCGACCCCTTTGTTCTCCCTTGAGAAGACAGAGAATCGCACGATAATAGAAAAACGTCACGAGAAATGACAGCTCGATTTATCGAACAAATAGGGTCTTATTACCGAACCTTAGTAGTATCGGCTGCGAGGGACCTGGTTTGACAGTCAGGCCCGGAAACCTAAAATACGCTAGCTGTGGGCGTATAGCTCAGTTGGTTAGAGCGCGTCGCTGATAACGACGAGGTCCATGGTTCGAATCCATGTACGCCCATTGGAAGGAAATGATAGAATAACAACGTGCCGGGCATACGCCTGTGCACCTGAGTACCCACAGATGGGGACGTAGCTCAATTGGGAGAGCACCGGCTTTGCAAGCCGGGGGTTGAGGGTTCGAGCCCCTTCGTCTCCACTCGCCTGAGCCCCGGAAACAGCCATTTTCCAGGGATTTTTTCGTCATCCGAATGGCCAGAGACAGCAGCCAAGTCAGCTCCAATTCGTGCAAATCCGCTGCAGGAGTTTCCTGTTTTGGTACCCGGCTTTCATCACCGCGTCACGGGACGGCTGGGGCGTCGTAACGCAATACGACACGTCACGAGAGGGCAACCGATTCAATGGTTTTTTTCTTCCTCGCCGCAGGCGGCCTGCCTGGCATCCCTTGAATCAGCGCCAACCGCCTGCAAACAACACTTCCGTCGTGGATTCACCCTGGTGGAACTGCTCGTTGTCATCTCCATCATTGCCATCCTGATAGCGTTGTTATTGCCCGCAGTACAGTCAGCGCGGGAAACGGCGCGGCGTATCCAGTGTTCAAACAACCTGAAACAATTAGGAATCGGTCTACATCATTACCATGACGCCAACAGGTTCTTCCCCCCTGGACTGCAGTACCCGGCGGAGGAAAAGGAAAACATCCGTAAGAATCCAAACTTCGGACCCAATTGGGTAATTCTGCTGCTGCCCTTCCTGGAAAACGAAGCCTTGTACGAACAATTCAATCTAAGCTTGCCCATTTCCCACCCGGACAATCGGGCTGCCCGGGGGATATCGCTACCGGTGATGTTGTGTCCAACTGAAATCTATGGAACCGAAAAATTTGACGGGCGGATGTTCGGCGAGGGCGACCACTGGGCGCGAGGCAATTACGCCGCCAGCGCTGGATCCGGTTACCTGCTCGAAAACGATCGCTGGGATGCGACGTGGGGCGCTGAGTCGCCGGGCTGGAAAAACAATCGACTGCGCGGTGTGATGGGACCCAACGTTTCACTGGCAATCAAATCCATCCGAGACGGCACAAGCTCTACCATTTTAGCTGGAGAGGTTCGGGTGGGAGTGAGCATTCACGATCGACGTGGCGTTTGGGCGATGGGTACAGCTGGCGCAAGTTGCTTATTCGCCTACGGGTTCCACGCGGATTCAAATGGTCCCAACGCCTGCAATGACCATGCCGACGACATCTACGGGTGTTGCCACCTGCAACAGGTCAGCCCCGGAATGGACACGCTGCGCAGAGAGTGCATGACCTGCCACTGCGGATCACTCAATGCGCAGGCGACGGTCCGGAGCCTGCATCAGGATGGAGCTTTCGTGGTCTTCGCTGATGGCAGCGTACACTTCATTAGTGATTTCATCGATTGCAGCGGGGGCCCGAATGCGGTGTGGAGCCGCCTGATCTCATCGTCTGACGGCTTTCATACCGACACAACGCGACTTGGTTACTAGCAGTGAGTTTCAAATTGACTCGCCGAAGTCGTCGAAAAAAGGTCTCGAAACCACTCCTAACTGCACAGCGGGGGATTGGATGACGAAAATCACTTACCTGAAAGCAACTCCTGTCGAGACCGGACTCCATCTTAGTTGGCGGGCTACGACGCTCGCTCGGAAAGGCGTTTGGCTGCCCCCGGCGAACGGAACATCACGATCTCCCGACTATTCGTTGACACGAACCGTTTGCATTCTCTTTGGCATGTTGCTGATCACGGTGGGGTGCGGATCCAGTGACCCTTTTTCCTACGTAAAGGTCTCGGGCAAGGTGAGCTATGAAGATGGGTCACCAATTCGAGCCCACCGGGTCACCCTGACTTTTGTACCCCAGATGGAACCTGTGGAAGGACGCTTCTACCCTCGGTCCGGTTGGGCCGAAGCAAACGTCGATGACGGCACATTCCACACCGTAACCAGTCACAAATACGGGGACGGCATCGTTCGTGGCAAGCACAAAGTGCTGGTCCACACCTACGACGAACAGAATCACCCCACGGAACTGGTCGCACCGGCGTTTTCTGACGTCAGCACGACACCACTGCTGGTCGACACCGTGAACACCACCGAATTCCATTTCGTTGTCGAAAAACCGGAAGGTTCAACCGGGGCTCTCTGGCAAGGTCGTTAGAACCAACCCCCGTCAAGATCTTTCTCCAATCCCCACGCCCGCGGATCACGGCTGTCTTAACCACAAAAAGACAACTATTCTCTTGACTCAAAGCCCGATCACTGCGCCTTTCACAAACAACTTGTGCCTCCCTCTTTAGCAGGCTGCAATGGACCGAAAATATGCTGCTAGTTTTAACTTGATATGCACGAGACCGTTACGTGCTCGTCAGCCAACTTCTACGTAGAGATGGCATAAAGAATGCATTAACCACTGCCGGTTATTCATGTACCAATTCAACATTTTCCTTATAGAATTGGTTGCGTAGCCTGTGACTTGGCCTCACAATACGCAACCTGAGGGAACGTTACAGAGGAGTCGCCGCCTGACACCTGACATCAACCGGTGGCCACCGAAGTACACATGTACCGGGTACATTTCATTTCCAACCCAAGTCAAATTTTCGCATGACGCATCAAAGTCCCGCCATTACCATTGACTTATTAAATCAAGCCAGTCGGCTGTTGGGCCAACAACTTAGTCAACGTCTCAAACCAACCGGACTGTCGGTCGACAAGGCAAAAATATTGGCTCTGTTAATTGACGGAAATGGTATGTCAATGGGTGAATTGGCCCAAATATTGGTGGTCAACAACCCGACTCTGACCAAAATGGTAGACCGGATGGTCACCGACAAACTGGTTTTTCGGGAGCCCGATTCCAATGACCGGCGGAAGGTGCTTATCCGTATAACAAATTCCGGTACGGACCTTCATGGTACTGCGCAACGCGTAATACAGGACCAGCAACTTCAGATTGACAATAGCTACCAGCAGTCGGAAGAACTGGGCAACCTACTCTCTGTGTTCATCCAACAACTTCGGCGTTGAGCCGTTTCTTTCGTGGATCATTGCGAAATAACACCGGGCGACCACGGTCGATCACAAACGGTGTCCCGGAGCGTTGGCAGGCCCGATGTTTCTCTTTTGATCGATGGGTGTCGTTGGTCCATCCTCTTCTTCGTTCAACTGGTCGAATGAGATTACACTGGCTGTGGTTCGCACGGTACGTCTTTTCCAGCCAGCCACCTGTCTTAATTTCTGTCGACCCAACCTGCACCCATCCTGTGCAAGCACTGCCATCTTTCATGGCAAAATGAAAACTGACGGGGCTACCTCCTTTTTTTTAAAGTACTTGTCACAAACCATATAGACCCAGTTCATTCAACCGAGCATCGAGATGGCACGTTAATTGCTATGATGATAATTGACTGGGGTACGTTCGCTCGTCGAACAAGTCCTGCCAGCGTCGGCTTTTCGGCCGTTGGAAACAAGCTCCTCTAGCGAACAGGTAACAATCCATGAGTAACATCCGAAAACTAGCACTGCCCTTGCTGGCGTGCCTTCTTCTTGGAGCGGGCCTAGCCATTCCGGCATTTGCAGACGAAGGCCCAGAGTATTCCGCTGCTGACCACGAAATCGGTTACGCCGTGGACAACTTGATCCTGTTCATCACGGCCGTACTCGTGCTCTTCATGCAGGCGGGTTTCGCGATGCTGGAGGCCGGCCTGAATGCGGCCAAGAACGTCGCGAACATCCTGTTTAAAAACGTGATGGACCTGTCGGTGGGCGTGATCGTGTTCTTTGTTATCGGCTTTGGCCTGATGTACCCCGGCGATGATTTTGCGGGCGGTTACTTCGGCTTCGCCGGCTTCTGCATCAGTGAGGAAGCACCCGAGGTCGCCGAAATAGGAACTCTCAATCCCCAGGTCGATTTTCTCTTCCAAGTCGTGTTTGCCGCGACCGCTGCCACCATTGTTTCTGGTGCCGTGGCAGGTCGTATGAAGTTCGTCTCCTACCTGGTTTACAGTGCCATCCTGACGGGTTTGGTTTATCCCATCAGTGGGATGTGGAAGTGGGGTGGTGGCTGGCTTCAGGAAATGGGTTTTCAGGATTTTGCCGGGTCGCTGGTCGTGCATGCCGTCGGTGGTTTCGCCGGTCTTGCCGGCGCGATCGTGCTGGGCCCGCGAATTGGCCGCTTTATCAATGGAAAATCGGTCCCCTTGCCTGGTCACAACCTGGCACTTGCAACGCTCGGCGTGTTGATCCTGTGGGTCGGCTGGTACGGGTTCAATCCGGGCAGCCAACTTGCCTTTACAGGTCAGGCAAACACCGATGCCACGGTACTGATTGCCGTCAACACGACCCTGGCCGCTGCCGCCGGTGCCGTACTGGCGATGATCGTGTCCTGGGTCCTATTCAAGAAACCGGATCTGACCATGGCCCTCAATGGTGCCCTGGGGGGTTTGGTCGGGATTACCGCCAACTGTGATTGCGTATCGAACTGCGAGGCTTTAACCATTGGTGCCGTGGCCGGTATTCTGGTCGTAGCCGGCGTGCTGCTTCTGGATAAGTTGAAGATTGACGACCCGGTCGGTGCCTGGCCCGTTCATGGTCTGTGCGGCATTTGGGGTGGTCTCGCCACCGGTATTTTTGGCGGTCATCCACTGGGCGTACAAATCGTGGGTTCCCTGGCCATTTCTGCCTGGGCGTTCGTGACCATGCTCGTTGTGTTCCTGGTCTTGAAATCGGCAGGCATCCTGCGTGTCTCGGCCGAAGAGGAGCAGGCTGGCCTGGACGTCTCGGAACACGGAATGCACGCCTACGCCGGCGATGCATCCGGTTAAGATTCGTCAACCAACAAGGGTAGTCAAACAGGAATCGGGGGCCCGCCACGGGTCGCCCGCTTCCTGTCACAATCTCCGGGCCTTGGCCCGGCAACAAAAACCGACTGGCCTGGGGAGACAAAGCGTCACCCCAGGCCAGTTTTTCTTGTCTCAGCAGTTCGTCAGCTGTTTCCGCCGCTGGTCAGACAACTCCAGTTGAACGGAAGACGCCTGTGAGGGTTTCAACATCACTTCAAGGCCAACGCGAAGCTTTCCCATTCGCAGTCGGTGGGAGATGGGTGAAGTCCACAACTGAAAAACCCAATGCAACTTCCCGGCCGCCAATGCCTCGGCGAACTGGCGGCGTCCGGAAGTTGGGTGCGGCTTGCTCTTAAGGTCCCGATCCAGGGGGTCGCGCAGAGGACGCGTCGGGCTGCTCACCGGCAAAAACTCTAATTCCCTGTAATTCCAACACTTAAAGGGTGTCTTCTGAATTGGCCCACAAATCGAGGGAACCAACTGCCAGCCGGACGCAGGTCGACCACCTGCCAAAAGACATAAAATTTCAAAAGTTAAGGGTTGACGCCCCTCGGTGCGCTGGTCAAATATGTAGTTCCGTACTAGACAACACAGTGGCACCCTCGATAGGCAAGCTGTTTCACCTACCAACTGCTTTCCGATGTTTCCAGGAATTGTAAAGAATCCGGGAAGACCTGGGAGGCGTCATGCAATTCTGCCATTTTTCCGGATAGAAAGTGCTGTTTTCAGCGGCCTGTTGTCCGTTGAAAACCCGGCGGTTACGCCGCAAGGCCAACAGACCGCTAAAATTTTTGCCCCATAAGGAACTCCATCACCATGCAATCCCGCCTCCGGAAGACCTGTTTACGTTCCCTGTTGCTGGTCTGCATTCTCTTGTTCAGCCAGATCAGCGCCTGGGCCCAACGGGGACCCACCTTTTCCATTGACTATCAAGGCCCCACAGGGGGCGGCGTCGGTCCGCTCAATGGAACGAAAGACTCATTTGCGTCCATCCCGATTGACGAAGGGGCAATCCTGACGACAGGCATCCCATGGCCGCCGCCAGTTCCCAATCCAACTTCCCCCGGCCCTTTACCGGCACCGGGCGTGTTAATCGGATCAGTACCCGGATCAGGAGCTCCCTATGGCGACCTGAATCTTGTGCCCGGTATTAAGGATGCGGTCGAAGTCGATGCCCTGTCGTACGGTCGCGACGGTGGGCGGAAAAAGTTATTCTTTTCGGTGGATGAATTTGCCGTGGGCGACGTGTTTTTCGGAACCGGGGCTGCGTCTACTCCCCCCGACGTGTTCACCGAGGGCGGATTCGGCAACAAAGAGGCTTCTGCTGACGTGTTCAAGTTTAACGGACCCGCTGTGACCACGATCATGGGCTCGCCCGGTTTTGGCAGCCGAGCGGTACTGGACGGCGACGGCCTGGCGCCATTCGGCGCCCCTGGCGTGGGGCTGGTGGAACCGAATCCATTGAGCTGGGGCGACCCCGTTGATGATGGAGACAATCTGGACGCGGTCGATATGAATACGCGGAAGGGAAACCTGTTAGGACCGGTGTTTTTTTCACTGGATTCTTATTTTTCTGACACCCTCGAAGTTGGCCTGGCCGGCGGCCCCAATACGGGCACCGCGATGGGAAACACGGACGTGTTGACCGGCCTTAGTTTTTCCGGCGCGGACGTGTTGATGAAAATGCCAGTGGCCGGTGGAGTCGCCGTGGGCCCGACACTCTATGCGGCCGGCGCCGTCCTGGGCCTTGATAAGGCCGGTTATGACACGGACGACCTCGATGCCCTGGCCCTGATGGACGACGGAGCAACAAACGGTAATGGCAACTTGTTTTTCGATCCCGGCAACGACCGGCTGCTCTTTTCGGTTCGACGAGATTCCGCCATTATCGGCACTCCGGACGGAATTTACGGACTGGCCATCGAACCGGGCGATATCCTGCTGCCCCCGACGAGTCCAGCCGGTCTACCGTCGATTTTCATCACCGCCGAAGCACTTGGTCTGGCAACCATCCGTTCCGGGACCACCGGTGGCATGAATACGGGTGACGACCTGGACGCGTTAGACGTCGTCGGACCACCGCGTGATCTGAATTTCGACAACAAAATCGACGTCCCGGATATCGACATCTTTTTCGATTTGGGTGATTTGGTCGTGGGCGTGGCCGCGGGGTGGCAATCTGTCGAACTCGATCTGAACAGCGATTCGGTGGTAGACAATGATGACCTGGACCTCTGGCTGGCCGAGGCGGCAATTGATAACGGTTACGACTCCGCCTACAAAAAGGGTGACACAAACCTGGACCGCACCGTGGACCTCCAGGACTTCCTGAACCTGGCAAATAATTTTGACCCTGCGGGTACCGCGAACTCGCATTCCTGGGGAAATGGTAATTCTGACGGCAACGATACCATCGATCTGATGGATTACGCTGTGCTGGCCAGCAATTTTTCCCCGGTGTCTTACGGGCCGAATGTGCCCGAACCATCCGCCATGTTACTGGCCCTGCTGGCGATCTGTGGTGCTCAACTGTGCCTGAGGCGTCGAAATTAAAGCAACCCAGTAGCAATCCAAGAATGCTTTCCGCCGAGTCACACGGACGTTGCAAGACCTCGGCGGAAGCGTGTCCGGCCCTATTCTGAATCCGCTCTAGCGTAAAACGGGTCGGGGTGTGTTGTGGCTGGAATGCCGCAGCCGTTTTAAACCCAGGATCGACAACGGCAGGGAAGGGGGGGCACTGCCGATTTTCCGGGACCCACCGGGTCGATCGAGGGTCGCCGCACGGTGGAAACATCGCATCAAGGAAACAGCGCATAAAAAACCCTTCCGACTTATCGTCGGAAGGGTTTTAAAATAAACCGGCAATACCTACTTTCGCACTTGCAGTACTATCATCGGCCCTGAAAGCTTAACGGCTGTGTTCGAAATGGGAACAGGTGTGACCTTTCAGGTATGTTCACCGGAAGGGGCAGGGCGGGAATTGATTAAATCCCAACCCTGCCAAGTTGTGTTGTAGATGGCTCCACATCGAGTGTTTGAAGTCCGGAATCCAGAGTTCCAAGCCAGATGTTTTCTGGCCCTTCGCTCCCGACTCACCATTCTTCCCACGCTCAATAATTCAAAAGCGTTGAATCAATGTGGTCAAGCAATCGTCCGTTAGTACCGGTTAGCTGAATGCATTACTGCACTTACACATCCGGCCTATCAACCTGGTCGTCTTCCAGGGGACTCTCGCACAAAGTGCAACGAAACCTAATCTCGGAGCGGGCTTCACGCTTAGATGCTTTCAGCGTTTATCCTTTCCGTAGTTAGCTATCCAGCCGTGCCGCTAGCGCGACAACTGGTACACCAGAGCTACGTCCAACTAAATCCTCTCGTACTAAAGTTGAATCTCCTCAAGTTTCGTACGCCCACGGCAGATAGGGACCGACCTGTCTCACGACGGTCTGAACCCAGCTCACGTACCACTTTCATTGGCGAACAGCCAAACCCTTGGGAGCTT
>Ga0310120_10002108_pt1 | contig 14699 bp, 9 predicted proteins | sample CB27_AW_983_MG_FD_203506 | JGI IMG/M metagenome (GOLD analysis project Ga0310120, IMG submission 203506) | Marine microbial communities from Western Arctic Ocean, Canada - CB27_AW_983 | ecosystem: Environmental > Aquatic > Marine > Oceanic | place: Canada: Western Arctic Ocean | collected...
GTGGTCCCTTGGGTCCCTGTCCTTCGGTGTACGAGACGCGCTGTCCTTCGCGCAGTTCATCGAAGCTCACGCCTTCAACGTTCGAATTGTGGAAAAACAAGTCCTTGTCCGTTCCGGTGTCAATGAAACCAAAACCTCTATCCGTCAGTCGTTTGATCGTACCTTCAGCCATTCGTCACACTTCCTAAAAAAAGATTCCGCGACGCTTTCCGAAACAACACGTTCGAAAAAAAATTGCGACGCTCGCCATCAGATTATAGCGGGTGGGACCATCGCATCACAACCCAGGTATTGCCTCGCCCTCTGCGGTTTCTATCGTCGGAGTCCCACTCACCACCCTCCTGCTGGCCTTTTTGGCCCCGGCCTCTGTGTCGTTTGGCGTGCTGTATAGGTAGTTAGGTGTGGCTCACCCTGGCCCTCTCTCCGGGAAAGGTTCCATGCGAAGTAAGAAAATTCTTACCCTGCGAAGCTGGGTCGAAATAGCGAACCGAAGAAATGGGACGCGATTTAACGGTTAAGAGAACCTGGTGGTATACACACTGTGAACATGAGAATGACTGGAATTGCTAGGGCCATCGGGCTCTGACCCAGCCGAAGTCGTTGAGCCTTCAGCGTATGACGTCTGGTGAGAAGATGGCAGTACTGCGACCAGTTCCAAACTTAGATGGGTCGTGCGTGTTTCTCCACGTGCTCAATTCAATACTTTGATCTGCTCTACGCCATCTTAAGCAGCCCCTGGTGGTCTAATAATGTGATGATTTTCCAGAAGAATCGTTTTTCGGCCCTTTAGAACTTGTTTTCACGAGTGTGACAACGGCCTCTCGAACTTTGCTCTCAAGGTTAGGCCAGGCTTCTATGACCCAAAGTAGATCGTCCGGCACTGCACCAGAGTTTGCTCCACCCTGATGGAATGGGGTTCTTTTACCGAAGAAAACCGAGCCCCTTCGAGTCCCTCCTCCGCTACTGAAGTCCGTACCGATAAGTCGGTACGGACTTTTTGTCTGTGCCAAATGATGCGACCACAGGAGGGGGGAGGTGTAGTGTTGTGTGTCACATTCGGGCCATGCGTGTGACACAAATCTGACACAGCTGCCAGTGACATGCGGGTTCTGATTACCATGTCGACGTGCTCATAGGGTGCTTTCGACTGCTGAGTGTTGGTAATTGTCGACTGCTGGTGACACTTCGGGAATCTACACTCCTGGCGATGGTCAGCACGGTGTCGCACCGCATGGCGGTGGTTTGTTGCATTTTCGCTATATCCTGTACTTCGGCAGCGCCTTCTGTATTTCTCAACGGCAGCTCAGCGCAACGAGGTGGCTGCCTTCAACGAACTGATCCGCCAAGGGCCAGTTGGGGTTCTGGAGGGTCCTGGACGAAACGCTGCGGCCAGACGGGAGGAAGCCATATTCCGGTTCGTTCACTCATCAAGTTGCAAATAGAGTGGCAAGTGCCGGTAGTAGACTTCGAGCATCAAGAGATTCAGACAAGTGACGTAGAGGCGGCCACCAGCCGTGTCCCATTTGTCTCGTGTGGGGCGATCGGGACTCCAGCTTCCAGCCGGTCCACCTTCTTTGAGCTGCGTGTTGACGAGTTGGTCTCGCAGGCTGTCGTTCCAATTTTCCCAGTACTCGCCCTGCATGTGAAACATGACTTGCGTTGCATAGTACCAATAGTAGACGTCGCGGCTCTCGAGCTGAGGCAGGTGTTGTTGCAAGTAATCGGCACCGGCCTTGAGTTTTGCATCGTCGCGACGCGATCCGAGGTATTGCCTCATCAACAATCCCTCGGCGGTCATCGCTAGCGATGCCGGCTTGGTGGGATGGTAAGCGAAGTGACCGGGGGACTTCTTACTTTCAACCGAATCGAGCCAGTTTCCGACACCATCATAGACCGTTTGCGGAACACGTAGGCCCGCCATTTCACCGCTCTTTAACGCCATGACCTGCCAGCCGGAGACCGACGTGTCCGATTCAAATCGGGGACGATAACGCCATCCGCCGAAATCGGTATGCTGTGAATCGATAATAAATTGTAATGCTTTCTCAGCTGGATCGCGTAGGTTGGCGTCCTTGGTCATCCCGTAGGCCTCGCACAACACAATGGCGGCCATCCCGTGGCTGTACAACCACACGAATTCGACTTTCCCACTGAAGAGGTCGCCATCGGGCTTCTGTTGGTCGACGAGCCAGCGAAGGCCGCGGGCGACGGATTCCTGATGCCGGCCTTCCTGTTGAGTGTAGCCGGCTCCATAAAAGGCGAGCAGGGCAAGTCCCGTCGCGGCTGTGTCGGAATCGAAGCTGCCGTGTCCCGTGCATTGGTGATCTCGACACTGCAACTGGAATTGGTGGATGCTCCATCGCCCGTCAGTATGTTGATGACGCGCCAGCCACTGGAGGCCGGCTTCAACGGCCTTTTCAGATTGGTCGGAACCACCTAGCGTCTCCGTTACCTTTTGCCGGATGTTTTCCTTTCGCATCGAGAACGCCGGGCTGATGTCGGCCTCGACAATTTTTCCCGGAGCGGCTTGTTTGACGAGTCTGGCCAGCAGATTCCTTGCGGGGAGCGCTGGTCCGTTCGACGACTGTCGGCCACCGGCCAAGTCGCTGCTGTTGACTTTGACGGGGAGCGTTTGATCGCCGGGCGTCGCGGCGCGTGGTGGCGACGGGCCAACGGCCCCCGGCAGCGCGGCCGAACGCCGCCGGATCGAAGCTCGAGTGGTTCCGAAGAGGCCTGGCAGTGTGGTGACGGATTGTGGGCCGGCCACGACCAGTGCGCCCGTCTGTTCGGCCTGGACCGCGGCTGGAGCAAGGTCGGCGACCATTGACGCACGTGGCAAGCCGCGTTTCGTGCCTCGAGTAAAGTCATCGGTCGCTTCGAGATGGGCGCTCGGTTCTGTCGTGCGTCCGGCCAGTTGGCTACCGGTGGTGCCGCTGATTCTGCCTGGCTGTGATTCGCCTGATGACATTGCGCTCGTGCCTGTCCCGCGGCGTGCCACTTTAGACGGAAGTTGTGTCGCACGACGTGAGATACCAGTACCGCTGGGGCCGCTTTCGAACGACCCATCGTGGCTGGCCGGGCCCTCGACGGAGCCGGTCGTGGGGACGGTGACTAATTCCGCTTCGGTTCCGACAGCAGAGATGTCGCGACCAGCGCCGTCTGGAACCTTTGCCGGGACACCGCGATCACCGACTAATTGCGGCTGAATCTGATCGTTGGCCGCGGCGCCGTTGGTCAGTGCAACTGGTGACGACGATCCTGCGATCGGAGAACCCGGCCCTGGCGATTTCCGTTGGCCCTCCCTGTTGGCAGAGGGAATTGACGGACCATTTCGCCGCCCGGCGACGATTGCACTGTCGGACTCCAAAACCATCGGCGCACTCCCGCCGGAGGGTTTCCTGACCTGGACGGATTCGACTGTCGAACCGACCGCGACCGGCTGGGACGATTTCCGCACTATCGATATCGAACCGCCGCTCGACGGGGAGGCTTCGAGAGAATTGCTCTTTTCAGAGTCGGTACGGGATCTGGCGAGACGCGCCACCGCCGGCGACCGAGGCTGGAAGGGTTCTCCGTCGGACGCGCTGTCTCGAACTGGCAGACGGGACAAAACGTGTCGCGTCGCGTCGAATTCTCGTTCCGCAGCGGTGACCTTCGGCGCAGATTTCGTGACTGCAGAACGGTCGCGCTCGACGATCCTGGTTACACCACGGGCGGCGGCAATCCTACGGCTTTTCAGGTCGGCTTGGGTGGCAGGCGCGGCTCGCGGACTTGGTTCACTCCGGCTGGCTTGAATTTCAGCTGCCCGGAGGTTCAATTCGTTGAGTTGCGGGCTTGTCCGGTCACGCTCGACCCTGCTCGGAAGAGCCTGCGTTCGTTCCGTCTTCGCGCGTGCTTCCAACTTCAGTTTCTCAACCGCCCTCGTCTGGAGTTGGGGCGATTCGACCGACTCAGGATTCTCTGCGGGTTGTTGCACGGCTTGCCGCTGGATCTCCGGCTTGGTGTCTTGCTGATGGACTTCATCGGCTTGCTGGCGTTGCATTGGTTCCAGTTTGGCCACCTGTATTTGGCGATCCCGGTCGACTTGCCGGCGTTCGTGTTCCAGTTCAATGTCAGTCTCGTGTTTCTGACGCTGGAGAGGGTTCCGCTGAATTTCCGGGACCGGTGTGCGATCGGGCCGCTCCCATTCGGGGGTCTCGAGCGCAGATTCCATGCCGCCGTAATCGGGAAGGGTCAGCTCTTCGAGGTCAGAGCCAGGCACCGGGCTGGCTTGTGCGCTCTGTGCGGACTGAAATTCAAGTTGCAAATGTTGGATCGTCACTACCAACAACAAGTGCAGCAGCAGACTGGCGACAATGGCCCATTGCAGTCGTCCCATGATGACGTGCCGCACCAGCCACGAGGCAATGATCATCGTGGTGCCAAACGCCACCGACCACCCAATCTGCCCCCACAGGTGGTCCATTCCCAATAAGGAAGGTGCCGCATTGACCGAAGAATATTGATAGTTCAAACCTAGAAAGACCAGAACCGCGGCAGTGGTTGTCAGGCCGATAGCAGTCGCCCGTCGCAGTCCCAGCGGGACCGCCAATCTACCCGGTTCTTGCTCGGCAGTCCGACGGAGTCTCCGCATGGCTAATTGTCCTCCGGTACTTCGTCGGACGGGATCACCGCGACTCGGTAATCCTTGATGTGCGCCTGATTGCAAAGGCTCATCACACGTGCGACGTATTTCCAATCGGCCCGTTCGTCGCCTCGAATTACAATCGACTGTCGTCCTGGATTGTTGATTTCCGCACGCCGCAAGAGGGTGGACAATTCCGCTTCGACGTGTATTTGACCAGACACCACATACCTACCCCATTGGTCTACGTTGATGATCATTTCCTTGGGTTTCATGACCATCGGCATGGCTGACGCGGCGGCAGGGAGCTTGGCCGCCAGCTCGCCTTCCGTGGTCAACCGGGCCTCATCTTCGAACTGGGAGACCACCAGGAAAAACAGCAGCAACTGAAATACGCAGTCGATCATCGGCGTCATGTCGATCTTGCGGCGCCGCGCCGAAGGTCTGCTGGCCACGAATTGCATGAATTATTCCTGGAGTGATCCAGACCGAATCGGTCTGACGGTATTTTCACGAGTTCAGTCCCGCGCTTTCAATTGCCGCACCGGCTACTGGCTCCTTCGATACGTCTTCCGACGCAAGTCCTTCCCAGTCGCGCTTTCCTGAATTAGCTTGACCGTCCATCGCCACCCACAGTCCCTTTTTCGCCGTTGCCTGAATCGGTGGGCATTGACGCAGCTTGACCCTCCTGGGCATCTTCAATTGCGTCGATCCGATCTGCCGCGTCCATTGACGGTTCCCCCGGGATTCATTCGTTTGGTCGTTCGATTGCATCACGCATGAAACTCGACTGAATTGGTGGTCTCTCTTCCATAGGAGGTGGGGAATCCGCTGCGGATGCGTCTCCTGGCGGCCGATGGTTTTTCTGGCCCTTTGTTCCACCGTGCTGGACACGAATCTTCCCCTCGAATTGTTCGAACCGCGGCAGAATCTCTTGGAAGAGTTCCTCCATTTTGCGGAGCAAGCGGTCGATGCGACCCTCCAGAAAATGCGTCAATAACACTGCCGGAATCGCGACGCACAAGCCGGAAAATGTTGTCACCAGCGCGGTGTAGATTCCTTGCGCCAACTCTTGTCCTTTAGCGGTCCCAGTGGCGGTCGTGGTACTGGTCACCATGAACGCCATGATCATACCCTGAACCGTACCAAGCAGCCCCAGCAACGGTGAAACACTGGCAGCAACATTGATGGGACGAATGTTGTTGGCCATGCGGGCCGCTTCACGCACAACGGTGTCTTCGACCGTTTTTTCGACTTCCGCAAGTGGTCGTCCAATCTTGAGCAGGGACGCGCGAATGGCGCGGCCTAGCGGCGACTTGTCGTGCCGGCAAAGACGATAGACTTTGCGAGGATCGAGTCCGTTTTCTTTGGAACCAAGTTGTTGAACCACCGCCAGGATCTTCGGCGGCAGAATCCGATTGGTGCGCAAACCGAATAACCGCTCGATGGAAAAGGCGATCACAACGATCGACGCCAAGACAATGGGGATCATGAAGATGCCACCTTGAACCGCCAGGTCCCAGATCGTGGGATCGGCTGCTGGCGTCGTTGTCGTCGCGTCGTTGTCCACAGCTAATGTGTTTGCGTCGGTGTCGCGCTCGGAGTTTGTCTGCTGGCCGGACGTGCCAATTGGCAACAGCAGGTGCACTCCGATCGCCAGCAAAGCAACGGCTGCCAGATGCCGGCATCTATATCTAGTGAATGCCATGCTCACGGTTCGGTTCTCGTTGATTGTGGCACCATTCAGCATCGTGTTCTCTGGAAAACATCGAATCAAGTTGTCCTCGTCGAGCGAACTAAATAAGTACACGGAATGAACGGAGTACGCCGGACAATTTTTGACAGGATTAACAGGATCGTCAGGACTCTCCTAGTTCCGCCAGTCGGCGACGGGCGAGGGCGGCCTGGTCGTGCCCGGGGTACGTTTTGATCATCGCTTGATACGAATTTCTAGCCTGGTTCACGTCCTTCAGGACTTCGAAGCAGCGACCGGCCTCGAAAAACGCCATGGCGGACCATTCTTCATGTCCGTATCCGTACGCGGCCTTCAGAAAATGTTTTGCCGCCGTCTGGTGGTCCTGTTTCGTGAAATAGCATTCACCGATCATGAACCGTGCCTTGGCCGCGGTTTCAGAATCGGTTTCCTCCGTCACCTGTTCGTACTGCTGGATGGCCTCATCCAATTTGTCCTGGTTCTGCAAGGTCCAGCCGACGCTGTAGCGCGATTCGGCCTTCTGCTCAAATTCAGGAAATTCCTCCAGCACGCGGTTATGAAACCTCAGACTCGTGCTCCACTGCTGCAAACTGCCGGCGCACTGACCGGATCGGTAGAGTGCCAGGGGCTCGTACTGTGGTGACTCCGCTGCGATCACCTGCGCATACCACGGCAGAGCTTCTTCCCATCGCTGTTGCTTGAACTCGCACTCACCCAATAGAAACATCGCATCGGCGACCAACTCTCCGTCCGGATAGATCTTCAGCTGCGTCTGGAACGCTTCGCTTGCCCGGTCAAACTGTTGCGGTTTCAGGTAGCTCCAGGCGAGCTTGTGCAGCGCCTTTTCGCCCAGATCGGCTGTGTTGTTGGCCACTTGGTAGGCACTGGTATAAGCCGTCGCCGCTGCCGCGTACTCACCCGCTTTGTAGTGGCCTTCGCCAACGTGAAACTGGCTTTCCGCTGCCAGTGGACTGTCGGGATATCTCGCCGCCAGCCGGCCAAACGCGGCCGTCGACTCCTCTTGATTGCCAAGGTCTTCATGCGCCCATGCTAATTCGTAGACGACTTTGTCGGCACCGGCATATTGGGGATCGGCGTCGAGGATTGCTTGATACGTTCTAACGGCTGCTTCGAATCGCTGCAGTCCGGCCTGGGAGAGCCCGAGGACATATTGTGCATCCAGTCGGTCGGACTGTTTGGGCTTGGATGCGAGAAACGCTTTGAGATCGGTGACGGCCGGCTCGAATTGCCCCAGCTGATGATAGACCATCCCACGGACGTAGTGCGCCCGACGCCCGACGTCCGCATCTGGATAGTCCCTGATGATCGCTGTCATTGCTTTGTCGGCGCCGTCAAAGTCTTGCTTATCGAAGCGGGCCCAGCCGATGCCATACTGAGCGTGGGGAGTGAACGTACTCTCCGGCCAGTCTTTCGTGACGCGCCGATAAAACGCGAGGGCCTGATCAAACTTGCCGTCGGCATAGGAAATTTCTCCCAAACGATAATAGGCTTCATCCAGTCGTGTGCTGCCTGGCAGGTCAGTCACTAAGTTTTGCAGCTGCGCCAAGGCGTCCTTGTTTTGCCCGAGCTTGATATACGAATCGGCCAGGGCGAGTAACGTTTCGTCAGCATGTTGTCTCTTGGGATCGACCCGCAACGAACGGTGGAGCGCGGTGGCGGCCTTTTCATGATTCTGCAGCGCTGCATAACATCGGCCGGTCAGATATAACGCCTCGGATCTGACCGACTGGTCCTGCAACTTGCCGTCCAGCGGTTCCAGCAGCGCAATCGCCTCTTCGTACCGTTTCTGAAGCTGCAGCGCCAGTCCCAAACGAACCCGCGCCTGATCGGCATTGGCATGCTGAGGAGCCGCCTGCAAAAACCGTCGGTACTGCGTCGTCGCCGTGTTGTACTGACCAAGTAGCAAACGACTTTCGGCGCTGATAAACAACACGTCCGGAACGAGCTTGTCTTTCGGGTAGCGCGCGAGAAACGTATCGCTGTGCTGTTTGGCCGTTTCGTGTTGATCCAGACCCTGGGACGTCAGCGCTGCCATGTATTGGGCCTGGCTGGACAGCGGGTCGGCGGGATACTTCAGGGTAAATGCCGCGTACAGGGCAATGGTCTCCGGTCGGCGCTCGGGAATCTCGTACAGAGTATCGGCGCGTGCCAGCAACAGTTGCGGGAGATGGGGACTGCCGGCGTGACGTCGGATCGCCATGTCGAGCACCTTCAAAGCCTCATTTGCTTGATCTTGCTTCAGATACGAACGGGCGATCCATTGCGATGCTTCCGCAGCTTCAGGGACGTCTCTCTTGGCGACAACCTCCAGGCCCGAGCGAGCGGTTTCGTAGTTGCCATTGAGATAGAAACATTTTGCCCCCGCCAGCACCGCCGTGGCATAGTGTTTGGTACCCTTGAATCGGCGCGGTATCTCCCGATACACATCAGCCGCATTTGCATATTCCCCCTGTTCGTACAGGCAGCGCGCTTGCCGCAGCATGGCGACGTCGGCCAGCGGGTATTTTAGCACCGCGGCCACTTCAGCGAAAAGCGCCTGCGCATGCGCGTAGTCCCCTCGGGTAAACAGGACTTCGCCCTGCCGCATGCGGACTTCAGGGACGAGATTGTGTTTTGGAAATCCGCGGACGAAGGCGCTGAAGGTTGCTGCCGCTTCGGCGGTCTGGTTCATGGCCTCTTGCGTTACGCCGAGCGCATAATAGGCCCCACCGACCAGTTCCGACCGGGGATAATGTTGGATCAAGGATGAATAAGACGCGGCGGCCTCGGCAAATTGCTGTTGATGATAGTGCGACTCGCCGCGGTAAAACAGCGCCCGCGCGATGTGGCTACTCTTGGGAAAATCAGCCTGTAAGGCCGCGAACGTCCGCTGCGCGCTTTGGAATTCCGACGCCTCACCGGTTTTCTGGGCGCGGCCATAGTAGGCGACTCCCAGGTTGACCATCGATTCATCCAGCAGTGAAAAATTGGGATACCGCTTGACGAGTTCGTCCAACGCCGTGATGGCAGCGTCAAAGTTTTTGAGTTGCAGACTGCATGTACCCAGATAGTGCCGAGCTTTTCCCTGTCGTGCGTCGGTGGGAAACTTCTTAATAAACGTTTGCCATTCCTCAACGGCCTGTTCGTACAGCTTCTGATTCTGAAACCCCGCTGCCACGGCGTATTGCCGCGTGGCCGCTTCGGTCTGTCCCTGGGTGTCGGCCGGCCGTAATGCGACAGCGACCAACACGCTACAAAATAGCATCGAACCTATTCGCGCCGCCCAACGCTTCTGTAACATCGCGCCACTCCCAGAGATTGGTGTCTAGCGATCCCAAACCCTTCAGCATCCTAGATATCGTACCATTTTTCAACTGGGAGGGATCTTAGATTGCCACACGTTCGGGGGCGGCGGAAGCGAACCACGGCGAGATTCCAGAAAAATCGCAACAAAACCGATTTCAAGCAGAAGTCAGGGCCGTCAGCGTCGGCACAGTATCAGAGTGCTCACTGACCGAAGGAGTGATCATTGCTCTAGCTTGTCGGACGGTGATGGCGAAAGCGACGGCGTGGCGGCGTCTTTTTCTGCAGGCTGCCGGGCGGAACATTTCGGTTTGTGGGCACGGCATGTCGACACGCGGCGGCCGCACAACAAATGCCCGAGAGTACAACGGCCAAACCGGAACAGTCCGGCATCGGCGGCGCCGGTTGATAGTATCAATACGAGCGACAATAACGCGATCAACGGTTTTCGTTTCATGACGATCTTCTCTACATGTGGTTCTGGTGAATGTCGCTGCGGGTGACTCAAACCTTGTGTCTCCATGTCATTTCCATCGTACATCGATCTTCGACGATTTGCAATGTCCGGACGGCCTGCACAGAACTTCAGCCGGACCAGGACCGATTGCTACCGATAGCCTCGCTTACGTTTCGCGTGGGGTTCCCTTCGCTTTCGAGTCCGCCCAATGCAGAACAGTTCGTTCTTAATTGGATTAAGGAGCCCGTATGTTAAAACACGACTGGGTTTGGTCATTGTGTTGACCTGGCTCTCTGTCGGATGGAGGGGCCTATGTCGGCGAGGCAAACGGTTTGGTTGCAGGAGGCGGATAGTCGGACGGAGTGTACTTGACGGCCAGATGCGGAGTGGCGATGCGGCGTCCACCGCCTGCCAGAGACTGCATGACCACCTGCTGGATGCCTGTCGTCAGTAGCGTGCGCTCGACGGGATAACCTGGCTTTCCGCTGTGGAACATTTGCTCAACCGCCCGGAGCAAGTTGGCGTGGTGTTCCCATGGATGTTCTTCCTGCAGAACGAACCAGCACGCGACCGGATCGGCCACGCCGCGTAGCTTTGCTACAAATCCGAACTGCCCGATGTGGCCGTTTAGCATTGCTACGCTGCCTCGCGTTCCGTCGCGATAGTCGACCAGAAAGACCGCGCCATTGTTGCCCACGTTTGTTTTGACATCACCCTTCTTGTGGGGGACCACCTTCAACGCCGCCTCCAGAAGGTCCGTGGACCAACGGCCTTCACGGGCCGCTTTCCACATGGCCTCCCCTTGCAGCGCTTGCACCGAACGGACGCCGGTTTCGCCGCCCTGGCGGCGTTCGACCATGCATTGCAGGCCCTCCAGCGTGTGAATGCCGTAGCCTTCCAGTTCGCCGTAGCCCAGCCCGATCGCTTCCTCGATCTGACAGCCTCGCGGCAAGACCAAGCCGGGTTTGCGCCACGTGACGGGAATCGACGAACCGGCCATGAAGGGTATACCCAGCTCGTGTGCCGTCTCGACCATCTCCTGCGCTTCGTCCCAACTCCACGAGAGATGCTTGTCGTTAAACAGCGGGACGAAGCGGCGGTGTCGCTGCATGACTTTGACAATCTCGTCGAAGAACCGTTTGCGGGGGTACAGCAGCTGCCCCAGCTTGTTACGGGGATAGTCGCCATGCTCGCCCATGCTCAGCACGCCCTCGACGGCAAAATTGCCGGTTCCCAGCGTCAGCGCCTGCTCGATGTTCCTTGTGTGCAGAACATCGTGCTTCTTGGCGAGCGCCAGGCTCAGGTCGTTCTTGGGAACCTGATCTGCGTAGAGGCTCATCAGCTTCAGGTCGGGGCCTTTGCCGCCGTCCTGCTGCCAGCCTTCCAGGACCTTGCCGACGTATCCGTCAGCATGCGAATCCTTGGTATAGACGGTCACGATGGCGGCAATTCGTTGACTCTCTCCGGGAAAAGCAGACGAGCTGTTCCCCGACAAGAGCGCCGCCGCCCCAACGGACTGCGGCCAGAAGAGTCGACGGGACACTGGATGCGACATCTAAGCTACCCTCACTGGTTTGTTCGAGTTCCCGGTGCCACGGGGCTGTGGCGATGACACCGAGAATGCGTTCGCACGTCGATCCTTTTTGATAGCTAATCCCGTACGGGTCTTGGCGGGTTGCCCCATTGACCGCGACGATCTTCGCCACAAATCAGCACACCATAGTCGGACCAGTCTCTCAAATCCAGCACGTTGGCATCAACGTAGCGTATCGTCAATCCACAGCGGCGTCGGTTGGAAGTGTTGGCACCGGAACCGTGCAGCAACATATCCGTGTGCAACGAGATTTGGCCGGCACGCAGAACAACATCGACGATCTCTCCATGAGTCTCGACGCCGTCGACACTGACCCTCAGTACGTTCTTTTCGTCGGCACGACTGACTCGATGCGGGACCGTGCCAATCTGGTGCGATCCGGTAACGAACTGCATGCAGGCGTTTTCGCTATCGACATCGTCGATCGCCAGCCAAACACTCACGGTTCGTGCCGGCGTGAATGGCCAATAATATGCATCCTGGTGCCAGGCGACTTGCCGATCGTCATGCGGCATCTTGCAGAAGCAATGCGTGCTCCAACAGGCAATGTCCGGACCGATCAAGTCCTTCACGTACGCGACCAGCCGCGGATCGAACCGCAGGTCGTACACCCTGGCGTGGGTCAAGTAGGAGTCGACCATCGAATAGCTGTCAGAACCGGCAACCAGGGTCTCCTCGAGAAGCTGATCGAAATACCGTCGATACTCGAGAACCTCCTCGTCATCGAAAAACGGTAAGGCCAGAAGGAACCCGTCCCGATTAAACGTTTCAATTTTCTCCAGCGTCAGGGTTTCAGCGGCCTCCGCGCTAGCCGGACGAAAAGTCAGATCGCGTCGAAGCGTTTCCATTTCCTCTTCGGTAAGGAGAGTTTTTTTGCTGGACTCGATAAAGGTCTTGGCCACGGTGAAGCGCCTGTTTGGTTAAGTGGGATGAAATCTTCCAAACAATAAGCCATTTTAATCGAAGTATCATAAGTCGTGAAGCGTAGCGACAGATTTGTGACACGTGGGGCGTTGTGATTCGGAAAGTGTCACCCGAAGTGTTACTATGCATCGACAATTACCAGCAGGCAACGGTCGAAAGCACCCTGCGAATACTTTCGTTTGTCGGGTATTCACAGGGTGTTGAAAACCTGTTAGCACGCCAGCGCGGGAATCATCCTCCGCGTGTCGGGGGTTTGAGTCCCCGCTCTGCTGCTGGAGTCCGTCATGGTCATGTGATGTTGTTCGTTGCATAATGGGTTTTCGGCCAACGAACAACGTTTGAGATGAGGTTTGATGGACTTGCACGGCTTCGTTGACATTGGGGTGTTTCGGGTGCGACTTCCGGAACGACTCCCTGACAACCAGAGCTGGAACCAGGCCATCGAAGTCTGCCGGGCGTCCCAGCATGCTGAACAGATGTCGGGTTGGTTGGGCATCGACGCGCTCGCCGAGGTGTTTCCGTCGCAATTCTCGCAAAGGAACCTGCTGAACATCCCCGGGCCCATCTACGGTGCGGAAACCGACACCTGTTGCACCGGGCCGGAGGAAGCACCGAATAATGTACTTCTGGACAACAACGGCCAGGAGTTTGTGTTCAAGCAGGCCTCCAGTGCCGTCGAGTTTCGAGACCTTGTGGCTGCAGCCAGGAGCGAGTGCTTTGTAGGGTATGGAGCGGACGGCGATGTCCATTGGCGGCTTTCTCTGATTCGAGACTGGTGGCGGAATCGTGAAGAGATGCTGGCAGCGTTGGGTGAGCGCTGGCTGGCAGAGATTGCCCAGTCGCACTGCAAACCGGAAAGCGTCGAGCGCCGGAGACGGGCACTGCTGGGTGGAGCCCGGGGCTACTTGCGAGTGTATGGTTTTTTTGTCGAAAATGGACGGGCGCCGACCGACGTCGACATCCTTCCGGATGTCGATTAGCCGAGCATGTAAGCCTGGCCATCGCGTCGGGGTCGCAGTGCTGGACCGATCGGTTGGGATGCCGAAAACCTGAAGGTTACCAACTCGCCGCACGCGCGGCAGTACCTACACAAGGAGTACCGCAAGGGATGAACACCGTAGCCATGGACCCCATGTTGACTTGGATGCAGGTATTCGCACTGGCGGCGGCCGGTGTTGTCTTTGCGCTGTTGGGCAGTATCAAAATCCCGCTCGCCCGCCAGCTGAACATCGATGAAGCCAAGGTCGGAGGGCTCGTTTCGGTCTTCGGATTAACGTGGATTCCCATGGTCTTTGCCGCGGGGATCCTTGCAGAACTCGTCGGGAAACAAGCCGTGCTGGGTGCCGGCTTTGTCCTGGTCATCATCAGTCTGCTGATGCTTGCCAACATGAAGTCCTACAGGGCCGTACTTTTCGCCGTTTTGGCGCTGGGCACCGGATGGTCGGCTCAAGTGAACGTGCTGAACGTCACAACACCTCCCGCCTTTCTGCCCGAACACGAAATTCTGACCCGCATGGCATTTGCCATGAACCTGGGAGATTTCATCTTCGGTGTAGGCACCTTTATCACGCCCATGATCGTCGTCGTCCTGATCGGGAAAATCGGACTGGTGCGGACGTTTTACGGGCTGATTGTAGTCGCCATCATTCCCGTGCTGTTAGGGGCGGGTGTGGATTGGGATGCGAAAACGCTGAATCCGGAAGTGACCCAGACGGTCGTCGGGGGGCTGGGAACGCTGATGACCGACCCGGTGGTCTGGATCTGCTGCATTGCATTCTTTTTTCACGTGCCCATCGAGATCTCTTTGGCGACCTGGGCGACCACGTTGGTCACAGACAAGGGTGTGAGCGAGTCGGCCGCCTCGACACTGCTCTCGGTTTTCTGGCTCACCTTCCTGGCCTCGCGGCTGATCACGGCCCTCTGCCTTCCCGCAGGGTACGATACCACCTTGGTGATCGCTATGGCCGGCCTTTGCATCGCCTTCACGGGCGGAATCGTATGGAGTCGCAGCGCGCGACTCACGTGCACGCTGGTCGTCCTGGCGGGCGCCATCCTGGGTCCGATCTTCCCCACGCTGATAGCG
>Ga0310120_10002116_pt1 | contig 14669 bp, 7 predicted proteins | sample CB27_AW_983_MG_FD_203506 | JGI IMG/M metagenome (GOLD analysis project Ga0310120, IMG submission 203506) | Marine microbial communities from Western Arctic Ocean, Canada - CB27_AW_983 | ecosystem: Environmental > Aquatic > Marine > Oceanic | place: Canada: Western Arctic Ocean | collected...
CGGGGAGTCACCTCGACACCCATGGGGGCTGGGCTGATCGAAGGAAACTGCCCCAACTGTGGATCGGCGCTGGAACTGAACCAGTTGGGAGCCTGCAGCTCCTGCGAAGCCGTGCTGCGCAATGGCGAACACGACTGGGTGCTGGCCGAAATCACTCAATCCAGCGTCTGGCGATCACGGCCGGTGGGTCAGTCGGCCGCCTCGATCGCCGGCTACCGCAGCTCGCGGGACGCCGGGTTCACGTTGCAGCACATCGAGGACCGGGCGTCGGTCATCTTCTGGCGCAAGGTGCTTGCCGACCGAAACGGCCAGGTCGATTCGCTCAGAAAAATGGCCACCGACGAATTCTGCAGCGACTATGCCCAGTCGCTGGGCGGTGCCCAGAGCGAAGGCTTCCGCTACTTCTGGCACGACTGCTCGGTTGGATCCGTCGAGTGTCTTGGCGTCACCTGCGACGCCGATACCGACTACGCGATCCTGGTACTCCGCTGGGCGGGCAACTGGCATCGAGCCGGTGCCGACGGGTCGCTGGAAAACCTGGACCGATGGAATCGCCTGACGTCGGTGATGGTCCTCAAACGGAACACCGGAGTCCGCTCGGACCTGTCCCGCACGATCGCGTCGGCTCATTGCCCCTCCTGCGGGGCTCCCGAGTCCGACATCACGTCAGACGCCTGCGGCTTCTGCAACCAGGTGGTCAACAACGGCCGCTTCGACTGGGTACTCCACCAGTGGCTCACCCTGCACTCGAACCTGGCCAAAGCGTGGAGCAAGAGACTCGAGTCCGACGGTTCCGCCGATCGGCTCGATTCCAGCGAGTCGGTCACCCCTTCGGTCGCAGACGCGCTCGATTGGGCCGTGCAGGCGGTTGTGGCCGACGGGGTCGTGAGTACCGAGGAGAACCTGGCCTTGCTCGGCCTGGCCGCCCGGCAGGGCATCTCGCAGCCACAGGCCCAGGCACTCGTCCAGCAGGCGATCCAGAACGAACTCGACCCACCAATCCCCTCAAGTGACGACGTGGGACGCTCGTGGCTGAGTGTCGTCGCCGATGTGGCGGTCGCCGATGGAGACGTCAACGACGCCGAACGCGAGGTGCTGCAGCAACTGGGCGGGCACCTGGGCATGGGCCCCTACGACATCAAGCTGCTGATCGCCAAGCGTCAGGCCAGAAGACGGCGAGACCAGCAAACCACCAGGAGACGGGAACTGAAGTCATGAGTCTCGACCGGCGCACCTTCCTGAAAACCGGCGGCATCGCCGTCGCGGTCACTTCGTCACTCGCGGATTCCCTAATGGGAAACGAGCCGGCCAACGAGACGGCCAAGCCCAAACCATCGCTGCACGGACAGGTCGGCATCGTCACCGCGTCGTGCAACTCTCAGCTCAAGAAACAGAGCACCAACGGGTCATTCACTCTGCTCGAGTTGCCCAGGTTGCTGCGCGACGAGGTGGGGATCCGAGTGATTGATCTCAACACGTCTTCGTTCGCGTCGTTCGATCGAGCCTATCTCGATCGATTGCGACAGGCGGCCGACAAGGCGGGCTGCATCTTGACCAACCTCAAGATGAACCAGCGTGGCATCGACATGAACAGCCCCGACCCAGCGACACGCAACAAGGCCCTGGCCGTGTACAAGCGGTCGATCGACGTCGCCGCGTATCTGGGACTCAGATGGGCACGTCCTCTGCCGCGCGCCGACAGGCCCGACATGGCAAGACACGTCGCCAGCTACCGCGAGTTGTGCGACTACGGGGCCCAGCGGAAGGTGCAACTGCTGGTCGAGAACTTCGGCTGGATGCAATCGGATCCCGCTTCGGTCGTCAAGCTGGTCAAGGCCATCGGCAGAAACGTCGCCGCCTGCCCCGACACGGGCAACTGGAACAGCAGCCCGCTGCGTTACGCCGGCCTCACCAGCACGTTCCCGCTGGCCGTCACCTGCGACTTCAAGGCTCGAGAACTGGCCACCGACGGCTCGCACCCCAAGTACGACCTCAAACGCTGTTTCACCATCGGATACAAGTCCGGCTTCCGCGGCCCGTGGTGCCTGGAGCACGGCCACAAAGACACCAGGCGATTGATCCGCGAACTGGTGATGCTGCGTAAAATGATCGAGAAGTGGACGGCCGAGTTGAAAGCCGGATAGGCCATCCGGATCGCGGTCGACTCAATTCGCGGAAGACTCAATCTCAGGTCGTCGCGACTCGCAACGCGTACAGGTCGGCCGACTTCAGCACAAACCGCATTCGCACCGCCTGGCCCTTGAACCGTTCCAGGCTCTGGCCACCCTTCCAGCTCACCGCGCGGTCCACCGTGTCTCCGTACACGTCGTGACAGTCGGCCAGTGTGAAACCCTCGATCGGACTGCCATCGACTTGCTGCAACTCGACACGGATCGAGCCGACCGCTGAGGTGGCGAAGTTCAATCGCAACTGCTTGCCCGTGAATCGCAGTGGCTGCGTCAACAACTCGCCACCGGTCATCGGAGCACTGATCGATACGAAACCGTCCAGCCTCAACGTGTAACGCCTCAAGGTACAACTCGTACCCGTCCAACCACTCTCCTTGCCGTAAAACGACAATTCACGATCCGCACCCGGCAGATCCGATGCCGTCTCCACGCCCTGGGACGCCATGCTCAGGTGACTGTAGTTCCACGCGTCGGGTCGCTCGGGACCCGGAGGAATGAAGGCGTCGTTCCAACGCTTGAACTTCACTCCGTCACGGCTGGCCATCACCAACGCGTCGGTCAGACCCGTCCCGTATCGCTCGTGCGCCTCGGCACGCATCTCACGGTGCTTCCGCTCGGGCAATGCCCGCATCGACGGGTTCCAGCCCCGCTCGATGTAACGCATCGGAAAACCGACCAGGATGTGAGGGGCCCGGTGATACGGAGTCACCTGGTTCGTGTACATCTGCTCGTTCGGTGAGTCCTCGTACTCCAGGTCTGCCATGTTCTCCCAGTTCACCAGGTCGTCAGACGTCGCCGTCCGAATCGCGCGGATCCCCGCCGGCTTCCACACCTTCTGCGTGGTCACCCCCTTGGTGAAGTACCGCCAGTAGGCACGGTAACAGCCCCCCTCGGTGTCCCAGAATGCCACGTTCTGAGAATCAAACGCACCGTTGGTGATCACCGGCTTCTTTCTGAGCAATCGCCAACGCACACCATCGGCCGACGCATACGCGAACAAACCACCCTCACGCATCGTCCCGCCCATCGCCTTGTACTTCTCGCTCGATGGACACCCCGGCCTTCGGTCCAGGAAGGGTGAGAAGTTGTGAGTCCCCACGCCGGACCAGCAAATGTTGTTCTTCTTCGAACCCTTGAACTCAAACAGTCCCAGGTCGGGCTTCTCCCAGTGAACCCCGTCACGACTCTCGGCATAGCAGTAGAACTCGGGATGCGAGTTCGTGATCAGGCGTCCATCGACCACCGACAACTGCGAACCCCGGTAGTACATCCGGTACACATCACCGTCCTGAAACACCGTGTGGTACCCGCTGCTGGTCCCCTCCCACGGAGCGTCGTGCACCAGCGACAACTCGCGAGCCACCGGGTTGTGCAACTGCTGACGAGCCGCACCCACGAGCCGATCGATCACATGGCCGTCGAGAAACAACTCGCGACCCGAGCCAATCGACACCACCTCCTTGGGCTTCGGCCTGTTGGCCGCAATGGCCGAATCGGCATCGACCGCGGCTGAACCCGCCGCGGCTGCCGCCGCACCGACTGTGACCGATGCCTTCAGGAACGAACGGCGATTGACATCCAGGGGCGATTGACTGTGCAGGTCCATCAGGCGGGCTCCAACTCGAGACGATTTCCGAGCGAATTGTATGGGATCGCGAGCTAACATGCAGCGAACTGCACGAGACTCACTTCGCCCCGAGACGCAACACCATGCCCGCAGCCTCTCGAATCACCGCCGGCCTGGCACTCATCCTGATACCGCTGGCCGCAATCGCCGCTCCACCGAAACTCTCCCAAGCTCACAGTCTCCGCGGCATGGTCGTCAGCGTCAGCCCTCCGGCCACCGGGGCCGGCGTCGAGATCCTCCGCCGGGGCGGCAACGCGGTCGATGCGGCCATCGCCGTGGAATTCGCTCTGGCAGTGGCCTGGCCCGAGGCGGGCAACATCGGCGGCGGCGGGTTCATGATGGTCCATCCCGGCCCCGGCCGACCCGACCAACCGGTTGTCTGCATCGACTACCGCGAGGTCGCCCCGCGACGTGCCACCGAGCGGATGTTCGGACCCGACGACGGTCGCCACACGCACAAGATCGTCGGCGTCCCCGGCACCGTCCACGGCATGCTCACCGCACACCGTCGATACGGTTCCCTGAAATGGAAGCACCTGCTCGCCCCGGCGATCGAGTTGGCCCGCCACGGGGTCCTCGTCGACGCCGCACTGGCCCGCTCGATCAACCGAGTGCTCGCAATCCGCAGCGTCCGCCAGGGAACTCATCACCAGGAACTGGTCCGGGTCTACAGCAAGCCCGGCGGCGGACCGTGGCAGGACGGCGACCGACTGCTGCAGCCCGACCTGGCCGCAACCCTGCGACGCATCGCCGAGGACAAGGACGAGGGGTTTTATGACGGCAAGACCGCCCGGCTCTTCGCCAGGGAAATGAAACGCGGTGACGGCCTGATCACTCGAGACGACCTCGACCACTACCGCGCCCGCGTTCGCGACGCCATCCACGGCACCTTCCGCGGTCACGATGTCTACGGAGCCCCGCCCCCCAGTTCCGGAGGCACCTGTGTCGTCCAGATGCTCAACGTCCTGGAACAACTCGACCTGAACACACACCCTCGCTACTCGGCTCGCAATCTCCACCTGCTGGCCGAGACCATGAAGCGGGCGTTTTGCGACCGGGCCCGGCACCTGGGCGACGAGGACTTCGTCGACATCCCCGTGCACCTCGTCGCGAAGTCCTACGCCAGGAAGCTGGCCCAGAGCATCAATCTCAAGAAGGCCACTCGCAGTGAAGTGCTCGCCCCGGAAATCAAGATCAGCGACGAGTCGCCTCAGACGACTCACTTCTCGGTCGTCGATGCCAGCGGCATGGCCGTCTCGAATACGACCACGCTGGAAGGCAGTTGGGGGGCACGGATCGTTGTCCGCGGAGCCGGCTTCGTGCTGAATAACGAGATGGGCGACTTCAACTGGTTTCCCGATCACACCGATCGCCGGGGCCGCATCGGCACACCGGCCAACCGGATCCGGCCTCGCAAGAGAATGCTCAGTTCCCAGTCACCCACCATCGTGGCCCGCAACGGACGTCCGCTGCTGGTCACCGGCAGTCCCGGAGGCCGGTCCATTATCAACACGTCGCTGCAGATGGTGCTGGGGGTTGTCGAGTTCGGTGAGGACCTGCCCACCGCGATGCTGGCCCCGCGGATTCACCATCAGTGGTTGCCCGATCGGTTGATTGTCGAGACGTTTGATCGACGGATCAACGACGAGGTCATCAAGCAGTTGGAAGCGATGGGGCACACGGTGAGCAAGCGAAGCAAGACGACCTACCAGGGCGATGCGCACTCGATAGTCATAGACCCCACAACCGGTCGCATGCATGGCGTGGCCGATTTTCGCAGAAACGGCATGGCAGCGGGGCTGTAGGTCAGGCTATGCCTGACATTGCACACCAGCCCGTCATTTTGTCAGGCACAGCCTGACCTACTTGGGGTGTTTTGGTAACGCGAACAGCGCCACCACGATTCCCGACAGGATCAACAGCGCGCATACACCAAAGCTGACCCGGAATCCCAACGCCGCACTGGTCATGTCTCCAAACTGCCAGCCGGCATCCTTGACCGACTGGGCAATCGACCCAAACAGATACCCCGTCGGTGCCGCCGGGACCATCAACAGCGTCACGAACGCCATGTTCCGCCGGATCTCACCAGGCCGCGAGGCCGAGAGAATGTAGTTGGGAGCATAGACGCCGATCAATTCGCCGGCACCGTACAACCCGAAGGCGACCAGGTAGGCTGTGCCCGTCGCAAACATCGCCCAGACCTGGGCCAGCAGGAAGATGGCGGCAGTGGCCACCAAACCCAGCCGCGGGTGCGAGCGGGTCAGCAACCAGCCCAGCACGGCTCCGGCAATCACCTTGAACCCGAACCTCAACGCATTCTGCATCCCGGCGTACTTGGCCGGCTCGTCACCCAGCACCTCGGACGTGAACAGGTTCATGTTCGACGGGATCGTGTTGCCCGAATACACCAGCACGGTGACCACCGTCGCCACCAGCAGCACGCGTTGGGTCAGGATGGGACGGAAGTGGTACACGAAAGCCGCCGCCGAAAGAGCGGCCAGGGCGTAGGCTGCGTACTTGTACGCGGCCGTTGCGGTGAATTCACCCAACTGCATCAACCCGATCGAGGCGATCATCAACGGAAGACCGACCAGCAGTCCCAGCACGTTGGCGATCGGTTCGCGAGACGGCTCGGTCAACGACTCGGGCAATCGGAACGACCACGACAGGATCGCCGCCAGCCCCATCACCGGCACGCCGCAGGCAAACAGCACCACGAATCCGTTCAGGCCGTCGAGCCCGTCAAATTCGAGGCCGAAGAACTTGCCACCCAGCAGCAACGTCTGCACAAACGACCCCACCACAGCCAGGATCGGGCCGGCTCCGAAGGCCAGCCCCAACGCCATCCCCCGTCGCCGCTCATCCGAACCCCGCCCCACTATCTCCCACAACAGTGCAATCGCCGTCGGCATGGCAGCACCCGAGACCGCACCCTGCAGAATCACCACCCCGATCTTGATCTCAGCGGACACCGGCATGGCCAACACGAATGCCGTGACGAAAAGCATCACCGACGTCGACGCGTAGCAGATGCTGAGGTTGCGGCGCAGAGATCCGATGCCCGGCGACAACCACGCCACCAGTACCACCACCGCCGTGAATGCAAAGAACATCGTCGCCGGCAGATTCGACACCCTCGCATCGGCACCCAACGCCTTGCACAACGACGCCTGGGTGATCCCCACGTACAGCACCGGAGCCGCCAGGTACTGCATCCCGGTGCACATCGCGAAATAGACCAGGTTGCTCACCTGCAGCCGAGGCTCCAGGGAACACTCGGGGCTGGCCGGATCACCCTGCGGGCTGCTGTCCGTTTCGGTCATCGAGATGTCCTGCTTCGGCTGTCTTGGCTCACAACGGCAGGCTCACAACCTGGCCCGACTCGGCCGACATGAGACACGCCTCGCAGATCTCCACCGCCTTGCGACCCTCGGACCCACCGATGTGAGGCGCCCGGCCCTGCCGCACGCTGTCGACAAAGTCCTGGATCACAGCGGCATGAGGGTACAGCCGGATCGGCGACTTCGGCTCCTTCAGGTAATCAAACCGCTCGGGCTCATAAATCCGCTCCCACGACTCGCCCTGCCCCAAATCCAGAAACTCGAAGTTCTCGAGATCGAACATCGCGTCGCGGCCGAAGACCTGGAACCGCACCTCGCTGGAAGGCAGGCTCGGTGAGGGCAATTCGGCGGTGATCCACATGTGAGCCTGCACGCCACCCTCGAACCCCAGTTGAGCCATCACCGAGAGATTCGGGGTGTCGAGGTCGCTGTAGGTGGTCGACTGAGCATAGACCGACTCGACCTCGCGGCCGGTCAACCACCTCAGGAAATCGGTGTTGTGCGATGCCATGCCCATGAACAACCCGCCACCGGCCGGATCGAACATCCACTGCCGGTCGTCAAACAACTCGCGAGTCGTCGGCAACGGGAAGGCCGATACCGTCCGCATCATCTGGATCGGTCCGATCACTCCGTCATCGATCAACGCCTTGGCCTTCAGCGTGATCTTGCGGTACCGCTCGGTCTTGACCACCCCCAGGTTGACCCCGGCCTCTTCGCACGCCGCAATCATCCCGTCGCACTCGGCGATCGTCGGAGCCATCGGCTTCTCGGCCAGCACGTGCTTGCCCGCCGCGGCCGCCTTTCGAGTCAACTCGAGCCGATCCTGGTCGGGCGTGGCCAACACCACCGCGTCGACATCATCCCGAGCCAGCAGCGCATCAACATCCGCCTCGGCCGGTACCTCGTAATCGGCCGCCAACGCCGGAGCTCGACGTCCCCCGGCGATCGCCACCAGGTGACACCCCACCGCGTGATTCGCCACAGCCTCGCTGTAGGTGATCCCCATGAAGCCACTGCCGATCATCCCCACGCCCACGCTGTCCATGATGCCTCCGCCCTGGTCGTTACTAGTCATCGAAACGGATTTCCACGCGATCCAGCACCGGGTACCGGTCGCCGTTGTCGGAACTGAACGTGGCACGGTACTGCAGAACGCGATCGGTGGGCAACAGTGCGAACTTCCTGCCTCGAACCGACCGCCACGGCTGGCCGCTCAACTGCTCGGCCACAGCCGCCGAACGTACGGCCATCGATAATCCGCCGCCGCGAGGCACTGCAGCCCGGATCCGCATCCGGCCTCTTCGCACCGGCCCCGCCCAACCCAGTACACGCGACTCGAACCTCTCGCGGTAACTCCGGTCGAACACGTTTCCGACATCCAGTGCCCACATCAGGTGAGTCCCATTGGTCGGCAGGCGGGTCATCCGCGGGTTCTGAAACCGCCGACCGTCGTTATAGAAGACCCGCGAAGACACCCGGTGGTTGCCGTGCCGAGTGTGACAGGCCACGGCCAGGTCGATCAGACCGTCGCCGTTGAAATCGGCGGCCAGCGAATCGTTGACCGAATCGCAGAACAGCGTCGTCCTGCGACGCGTGTGAAACCCGCTCGAGGATCCCCAGTAAATGTGACAGGCCAGGTCCTCGCGGGTCAGTTCACCGCTGTGTTGAGGCGAGAAGATGTCGAGGTGTCCGTCGCCGTCGAAGTCGGCGATCGTACGGCCCAGGGGCGAAAAACCGGGCAACCACTGCGAGTTCGACTGACGAAAGCCGCCACGACCTTCACCCCAGAAGATCCGGCTGCCCATGTCGCGGATTCCCGAACCCGGGTCGGCATACGTGCCGCCAAACAGGTCGATCTTCCCGTCGCCGTCCAGGTCCGCGGTGCTCATGCCCAGCACGCCCGCCAGATTCAGTCGCGTCGAACGCTCGGGTGAAAACCCCTCCCGGCCTCCCAACAGGATCCGAATCGTGTGTTCACTGCGCGACCCATGAGCGATGTCGAGCCATCCGTCGTCATTGAGATCGGCGACCACGTGCTCTTGCGAATACCCCGGCTTGTCCATTTGCAGGCGACGCTTGGAGTTGTAGCCCTGGGACGAGCCATAGTAGACGAACAACTGGTCGGTCTTGCCCGGCCCCTCGGGAGCAAACGCCTCGAGGACCAGGTCGAGCCACCCGTCACGGTCCAGGTCAGCCACGCTGCTGGTGCCCAGAAAGTGCTCGTGGATCACCGAGCGTCGCTTGTCGAGGTCGAAGCCGTCGGGGCCGCCCCAGAAGATGTTCGCCCCTAACTCTGCCTCGCCGGGGCCCTCGGTGTGCGAGTGGCCCGAGTTGAGCAGCACGAGATCGACGAAGCCGTCGGCGTTCAGATCCGCCGCACTCGACTCGTACCCACTCTGAAACGGGATCTTCCATACCCGTTGCGGGTCAAAACCGTCCTTCCCTCCCCAGAACACATGCACCGGCACCGCCTCGTCAAACCGCCCGCCAATGCTGTTGCAGAATATCACTCGACCAGGCTCTCCCGACTTGCGGCCACCCGCGATCGCCACGTCGGTCGTGCCCGATGTCCGAAACCCGCCGGCGATCTCCCGGAACCCGCGTCGCCCGTCGCCCAGCCAGGCCCGCGAGGTCCCATTGAATGTGCCCTTGCCCTGGTGCACCGCGACGGCCAGGTCGGTGAGACCGTCTCCATCCAGGTCACCGAGTGCCGAGGCCACCGCCGCCGGGGCGGGCAACCTGGTCTGGCGGCTCGCTGAAAACAGCGGACCCTCATCCCCGGCCCCGCGGCCCCACAAAACCATCACCGCATCACGAGCCCCTCGCCCGGCTCCGGCCTGCTCGCCTCCCGAGGCCCGCGCCGAAATGAACCGGGTCAGCACCAGGTCGGGACTCCGATCCGCGTCGACCTGACCCACCGCGACATGCGACGCCGCAAAGGCCGTCATCGATTCGGGTTCGTGCCACGTCCGCTTGGCCTGTGACCGGACAACGCACAGCGTCTTGCCGGAAGTCCCGATGACCAGGTCCGAACGCCCGTCGCCATCGGCATCGCCGCCGGTCACGCACAACGCACCCTGCACCGGAACCCGTACCTCCTGCCGATCCGTTTCGGACCAGAAGACCATCACCTTCCCGTCGCCTCGCAAGACCGCCAGGTCGAGAGCGCCGTCTGCGTCAAAATCGCCGGAGCACAGTTCGATCGCCTGCTTTACGCCCAGGTCGATGTACCCCACGGCCGAGTACCCTCGGCGGCTGCCTCGAAAGACCCGAACGATCCGGCCCGGCGGCTGGCCGATCCGCCAGCGGGCCGCACCCAGCACCGCCAGGTCGGGCCAACTGTCGTGGTTCAGATCAACAATCGCCACCGCGGCCGCATCGTTCATCGGTAAGGCACTCATCAGTCGGCGTCCCGACCAACCGCCCTCTCCGCCCCAGGCAATCGACAGGAACCGGCGAGGGTGATGCACTCCGATTGCGTTCGGACTGAACACCGCATCGATGTGGCCGTCCTTGTTCAGGTCGCCCAGCACCACGCGCTGCGATCCCTCGACGGGAAGATCCCCGCTCGTTGCGGCACCCTGCGGATCAAGCGACCCGACGGTGGCAGGCAACATCTGGTAGGTGTCGTGGGTGCAGTTGAAGACCAGGTCGAGGTGTCCGTCGCCGTTGAGATCGAAGCGGTTGATGGTCCGCAGCGTGCCGTCACGAGCAACATAGAGATTGAAGCCGGCGCCGCCGAGTCGGCCGGCCGAGAAGTGCTCGAACGTGTCGTCGACCAGTCTCCCCGGCTCGGCACCAACTGCCGGTGCGATCATCCCCGCGCCCGCCGTCACAATCACCAACAACCACTCGGCTCGCATCCGACAACTCATCACCTTGCCCTCTTCGCCCGGTTGGCTCATCACACTCACCTCAGTGTACGACCCGTCGAAGCGGCATTCACCTCGACCGACCACACGGCACCACACCGCACCGCACCACACCGCACCACAACGTCCGCCGTTCAGGAAACTGGTCTTAGGTGCCGCGTCGCCGCTAGACTAACCTGATCAGGACCACTCACACCTCTGTGCCCGAGACCCGTGATGATTTCCGTCCTCGGAAACCCACGCTCAGACTGCCGCGGTCTTGGCCGCCGTGAATGGTTGCAGATCGGGGGTGCCGGGATGTTCGGGGCCCACGCGGCGTTGGCGCGGGCGGCCGAGTCGGCAGCCGGATCAGGCAACCAGACCAACGGGAAGGCCAAGGCCGTGCTGTTCGTCTTCCTTTATGGAGGACCCAGCCAGCTGGACACCTTCGACATGAAACCGGGGATCCCGCGGGCCTATCGGGGTCCGTTTGACGTGATCGACGCGGTGACCCCGGGTCTGAGGATCTGCGAGCACCTGCCGCGACTGGCCGCTCGCAGCGACCGCTTCGCGACCATCCGCACCGTCACGCATCCCCAGAACGACCACAACGGCACACACTTCATCCAGACCGGCCGCACCGTTCCGCCGGCCAATCGCGGTGCCGCCAACGTGGCGGCCACCAATGTCGACTGGCCCGCCTTCGGCTCGGTCGTCTCCTACCTCGATCACCAGGCCTCCACCACCGGACAACTCGCATTCCCTCCCTACATCTACCTGCCCCAGCGGCTGGGCCATTACGCCGGGTACGACATCGTCGGACAATACGCCGGTTGGCTCGGCAAGGCCTACGACCCGATGGCCACGGCCATCCCCAAGCAGCACGCACTCGACAACCCGTTCTTCCGCGACTGCACCGACAAGGAACTCGACTTCCGACTCACCGGACTCGACCCCCTGCCCGGCATCACGCTCGATCGACTCAACACCCGCCAGCGATTGCTGACGCAGCTCGAAAGTCGCCGGCGGGCACTCGACGCATCACCGGCCACGCGAACCTACACCGCTCAACAACAGCAGGCGCTGGGCCTGATCCACTCCAGCGATATCGCCCGCGCGTTCGACATCCGCGAGGAACCCGACCGCCTCCGAGACACCTACGGCCGCAACCTCTTTGGACAGTCGCTGGTCATGGCTCGCCGGCTGATCGAACACGGTGCCCGCTTTGTCACAGTCGGCTGGGACATGACCGTCCGCGGCGATGACACTACCAGCTGGGACAGCCATCGCGAGCTGACCCGAATCAACCGAGACCACCTGCTGCCCGGCCTCGACGTCGGACTCTCCGCACTGCTCGACGACATGGGCCAGACAGGACTGCTGGACGAGGTGCTGGTGATGACCGGCGGCGAGATGGGCCGCACGCCGAAGTTCGAAAACCGCGGATCCCAGGACGGCCGCGACCACTGGTCGTACTGTTTCCCGATGCTGCTGGCCGGAGCCGGCGTGCGGGGCGGGTTGATCCACGGTGTCTCCGACAAGCACTCGGCCTATCCCGCCGACTTGCCGGTCACCCCCGCCGACCTGGCCGCCACCATCTACCACTCACTCGGCATCTCGCCACACACCCGCATCCCCGACCCCCAGGGCAAACCCACGCCACTGGTCGAAGAGGGACGTGCGTTGACCGAGCTGTTTGGATAACGCACCAGCCCGCTGGAGTCACCGCCGGGGTGTGATCTTGCCCGCCAGTGTCACGCGGCCGCCGATGCCCACCGTCCAGGGCTTGTGACCCCCGGGGACCGCGCCGATGTCCGGCCGCCCCGCATCCGCCTCACGCAACGGGTCGTGCCACGGGCCCTCCGCACCCGCCGGCAACGCCACACCGGCATTCACCGCGGCACTGCCCTGCCCCAGGCTCACGCCGACACGAACTTTTCCTGCAACGCCTGCAACGCCTGCAACGCCTGCAACGCCTGAATCGCCCGCCCCGCCCAACGGCAGCAGCTTCGGGTCGGCAAACACGTCGTGAACCATCCACGACTCGGGATACGGCTTCCGACGGAAGGCCCCTCGCCTGCCCTGCACCTTGAAGAAATCGCCCTCGAACTTCGGGCCCTGCTCGAGACCCCAGTGCAGGTTGCCGTCGACCTGGATGTCATCCGGACCCGACGAAAATACCAGCCCGGGCAACCCCTCGGTCTGCAGGAAGATGTTGTTGAATACTCGACGTCGGCTGTCTCGAGTCGCCCGGCCGCCGACCCCGCAACCGTAGTAGCCTCGCCACGACGGCTCGGTCCGCAACACCGTGTTGTGATAGAAGTAGTAGTTGGGCCAGGTCGGACTGCCGTGGTCCCCGCACAGCGTGCCGGTCTTGCGACGGTACATTCCCGCAGGATCCGGCTCGCGGGGATACCCGCGGAAGACTCCGCCACGGAGGTCGAAGATGTTGCGGGTGATGTAGATACCGCTCGACTCGCCCGCCTTCGCCGCACTCTCGCCGGTGTCCATCTGGTGCAACGTCAGAGTCAGCAGGCAACGCGACACGAGGTTCTGGTAGACGTGGATCAGGTGGTCGTGCTTCTTGGCACCGAACTCCAGCCCGTCGTCGTTGAAGTTGTCGACCAGGTTGTGGTGGAACCGCAGGTTGTGCAGGTACCTCAACCACAGCCCGTCGTGATCGTCGGTGAACTCGCTCCAGGCGATCTCGCAGTCATGACTCTCGGGCTTGTTCCGCTGGCTGATGATCCGGTACGAAGGCGTGCCGCGGTACTTCATGCTCGAACGTGACGACCACGGAGCCGCCAGGCCGCGGAAGGCACAGTGCACGATCTTCAGGTTGCTCGTCGCCTTGATCAGCAGGCCCGGCGATCCGCCGTAGAAGGTGACCCCGTCGAAGGTGACGTGGTCGGCTCCGTAGAGATTCACCAGCGGACTGCCCGAAGCTCCGCAGAGCACCACGTCCTGGATCACCAGGTGACTGACCCCGTTGATCCTCAGCACGTCGGCACCATACGGCCCGGAAATCCGCAGCGGGACTTTCCGCGGATCGGTCTCGCCCAGGTAGGCCAGCTCGTCGAGACCGGCCAGGGTGGTGTGACCCAGCCGAATGTGGATCCTGCCCGTCTCGCGGTTGAACCACACGCCCGGTCCGCAGTAAACACCCTGGGCCTTGGCAAACTTGTTGTCGACATCCCACAGCATGCTGGTGTCTCGCAGGTCCGTCAGCGTGCGGTAGCCGTGCAGTGGGACCATCGAAGTGGCGAAGTGCCCCAGCACCACCGGACGCTCGTCCTCCTTGCCAAAGAACGGCTCCCAGCCGGCCGCCGGAAAGGCATGCACGATCGGACGCTGGGCGAACAGGGGGTAGGTCTTCGTCGAGACATACTCACCCTCGGCACCGCCCTTCAGCGGCATCCACGACTCGCCCGACGAGTCGAGGAACTCGCGGATCCCTCCGTCGATCCACGCCAGCTCTCCCCGACACGACCGCAGCGTGATCGGCCGATCCGGTTCTCCCGATCGTGGCACCACCACGTGCTCGTAGTACGTTCCGCCACGCAGGCACAGAGTCTCTCCCGCTGCCAGCCGTGACAGGCCGTGGTTGATCGTCCGCCAGGGCCGCTCGCGACTGCCATCATTGCGATCGGCCCCC
>Ga0310120_10002118_pt1 | contig 14659 bp, 8 predicted proteins | sample CB27_AW_983_MG_FD_203506 | JGI IMG/M metagenome (GOLD analysis project Ga0310120, IMG submission 203506) | Marine microbial communities from Western Arctic Ocean, Canada - CB27_AW_983 | ecosystem: Environmental > Aquatic > Marine > Oceanic | place: Canada: Western Arctic Ocean | collected...
CCTATCACCTCAGGGACTGGCTCCGAAGCCCCGCCCGTGGCGGAGCGCAGGTGCCTGTCCCCCGTTTCCTCATTCACCACCCGGGACAGGCACCGCCGCCCCGCAAAAGGCGGGGCTCTGGAGCCAGTCCCTATCCCTTCCGCTTCCCCGTCTCACGATCAAACTCGTCAGGGCGTCGCTGCTTCGGCACAACGTCCTCGGTCTCCGTCTCCCACGCCCCCAACGCCTCTCGCATCTGCCTCAGCACCGCCTCATACTTCCTCACCCCTGCCAGGTTCTGCAACTCGAACGGATCGTTCTCCAGGTCGTAAAGCTCCTCGCTGGGCCGCGGCCGAACAAAGCAACCCTTCTGGTGGTCACTCAACCCGCCAGCGTCACGTAACCGGATCATGGCCTGAAAGGTGATGCTGCGGATAGCGTCGGCCGGAGGAGTCCCGGGAATATCGGTGTAGTAATTTCGGATGTAATTGAAGCGGACCGAATGCACGCTGCGGCCATGGTCATCGAAGTCGTGCCAGTTGTGCTCGGCGTAGGCATAGCGTCGGATCGTCGTGGACGGCCTGGTCAACAGCGGCACGAAACTCCGACCCTGAAACGTCTTGGGACGCCTCACCCCACAGAGATCCAGGATCGTCGGAGCCAGGTCGACCGAGCTGACGATGGAATGGCACACCGAGCCGGGCGTGATGACTCCGGGCATGCGGACCAAAAGCGGAGTCTTGATGCCGCTGTCGTAGAGCGTGGTCTTGCAGCGAGGAAACGGTCGGCCGTTGTCCGAGAGGAACAGGACCAGCGTGTTGTCGGTCTCGCCCTGGGCATCCAATTCGGCCAGCACGCGGCCGATCACCCCGTCCATCCGAGCAATCTCGTCGTAATACAACGCCAGGTCCTTCCGCGTCTCGGGCACATCGGGCAGAAACGGAGGCACGACGGCATCCTGGGCCTTGTGAGGCACGGGGATCGCGCCGGGGCGGTAGGGCCGATGAGGGTCAACGAAGGCAAACCACATGAAGAACGGCTTGTCGCGGGGGCGGTCCTTGAGCGTCTGGACCCAGGTGTTGATCTTCGGCCGCACCACGTCGAACTTGGTCTTGGCCGCCTTGCCCAGGTGCCACTTGCCCGCCGCGGCCGTGTGGTAACCGGCCGCACCCAGACGCTCGGACATCGTCACCTGGCTGAGGGGCAACGGCAGGTGCAACTGGTGGCCGCCGGTGGAATGAGGGTATCGGCCGGTCAGGATGCTGCAGCGACTGGGACTGCACGAACTGGTCGTCAGAAACGCGTTGGTGAACTTCATGCCCGAACGCGCCAGTGCGTCAATGTTGGGAGTGCGGATCCTGGGATGGCCGTAGGCTCCGCAGTCTTCCACCGCCATGTCGTCAGCGATGAAGAGGATCACGTTGGGCACGTCGGGCTCGTCGGCCACAACGGGCAGGGTCAACCCGCAGACCACAAGCAGCGTGGACACAATGGCAAGCCGCGACACGAGTACGTTCCTCGAAGATTCTGCAGAGGGGCCGGGTGAGGATCGTGCCGATTGTATGCTGCGGCAGGAATGACAATCCACATCATCGGCAACTCCGGAATCCCTTGGACGGGCTCGGGTCGGGGTGATAACCTGAGGCTGCAGGCGGGCCGCTTGGAAAGACGATTCACTCCGATGGACACGGCCCAGAAGCGGTGTGAAGCCTCGGCTGTTCGAGATGCTTGAGATGCTCGCGAAAACACGCGGCCCACTGACCCGAGCCTGGTGGCAACACCGCTGGGACGAGTTGCGAGACAGCTGGTCCTACTCGTTCGGACTCTCCACACTCTTGCACGTCGCAATTATCGTCGCCGTCGGCAGCCTGTGGATCTTCTCGGACAACAAGTCGGGAGTCGCACAGCTGGACTCGCGCTGGACCGACGCATCCGACACGCCGGTGCTCGAAGAACCCGTCGAGATGGCTTGGGCGAAGCCGGTTCCCGACGAGACGGCCGGCGGAAGCCAGACCCAGGCCTCGGCCGTCCTCTCACCTCCACCCTCACCGCGTGAGTTCACTCCCAGCGATTCGCTCAGCGGGAAACTCCCACCCAGTTGGTTCGCCGACGGAGTCTCCAACGAGGAGCTCGGGACCGACCTGTCCGACTTGGCCGGCTGGCAGGCCAGGCTCTCGAGGATCGGCACCGGACGGGGTCTTGCCAACGGAGCGGGCAACGGGGCCGGTGGTGCGTTCTTCGGCATGAAGGCGGCTGGCCAGAGTGTCGTGTACGTGGTCGATTGCTCCTCGAGTATGAACGTGCGGCACACGAGGTCTGCGACGAGGTTTCATCGGCTGAAGATCGAATTGCTCAACTCGGTCGCCACGATGAAACCCAACCAGAAGTTCTACATCATCTTCTTCAACGACCATCCGATCCCGATGCCTGCTCGCACGATGCAGCCGGCACGGCCGGCGTTGCAGAGGCAGTACCTCAGGTGGATGGCTCGGATGAGAGCCAATGGGAGGACCGATCCGTTGAGCTCGATGAAGATGGCTCTGAGGCTCAGGCCTGACGTGATCTATTTCCTCACCGACGGCAACTTCCACTTCAAGACTGCCATGGCGCTTTCGCGGATCCACCAACCCCACAGTGTGATCCACACGATCACCTTCGGCGAACGCGAAGCCGAGCCACTGATGAAGTCGATCGCCGTGGCCAACCGCGGCACATATCGGTTTATCCCTTAGCTCGGGGCCTGACGCCCAGCTCGGGGTCTGACGCCGTCGATGGCGGGCGCCAGCCCGCATTCGACGGGGCCTGACCCCTTCTTCACAAAGACCATCGCTACCCAAAAGGGGGCAGGCCCCGCATTCGGCGGGCTCAACGCCCGCCAACTGCGGCGTCTGACCCCGGCCCTGGAGTGATATTCCCCCGCCAACCCCGCCGCAATAGAATCCACGCGCAAACCTACTCAGCAGAAACGTCATCCGGATGACAGCGGGCCAGGTGGAATCCAGCGGACGAGGCACAGCCGGCCTGCGGTCCCGATCCTTCATCGCGCTGTTGGTCACGCAGGGCTTCGGCTCGCTCAACGACAACATCTTCCGCTGGTTCTGCGTCCTGCAGGGCATGAAGATCGCGTCGATGAAGACCTCGACCATGTCGCTGGGTCTGATCTGCTTTACCATCCCCTACCTGCTGCTCGCTTCGCACTCGGCCTACGTCAGCGACCGCTTCAGCAAACGCAAGACGATCGTCGCCTGCAAGATCGCCGAGATCGTGATCATGGCGATCGCCGTCGGTGCCATGGCCCTGGGCGCCGTCGACGAGATGCTGGGCATCTACCTGGTCTTCGCCGCGGTGTTCCTGATGGGCAGCCAGAGTGCCATGTTCGGGCCGGCCAAGTTCGGGTCGATCCCCGAGATCGTCCGTTCCGAGAAGATCTCGGAAGCCAACGGCCTGATGCAGATGGTCACCACGGCCGCATCGGCACTGGGCATGTTCGCCGGATTCGTCGTCTCTGCCATGGCCGATCTCTCGACCAGCGAACCGACGCTGGGGGGGCTGATGTGGCCCGCCGCAGTCCTGATCTCGATCGCCACACTCGGCATGCTCGCCAGCCTGTTCATCGAACCGCTGACATCCGCCGACCCGGAGCTGAAACCACCCAACCCGCTCATCGAAACCGTGGCCAACCTGAGGCTGCTGTTTGACAACCGACCTCTGTTCCGAGCGGCATTGGGTGAGGCGTTCTTCTGGTTCCTGGCCAGCCTGGCCACTTCGGCCATCACGCTGATGGGTGTCGACGTACTGGGCCTCTCGCAGATCAAGACCGGCATGCTGGCCATCGCCCTGGTGCTGGGGGTCGGAACCGGCAGCGTGCTGGCCGGCATGATGTCCGGCGGCAAGGTCGAACTGGGCCTGGTCCCCCTGGGGGGCGCGGTCGTGGCCCTGGGCGCACTGGCGCTGTTCTGGTTCACCGCGGATGTCGATCCGACCGACCCCGCCACCCAGGTCGCCGCGGTCTGGCCGGCCGCCGGCAGCCTGGTCGTGCTGGGGCTGGGGGCCGGGTTCTTCATCGTCCCGCTGGTCGCATTCCTGCAAGATCGCAGCCAACGCAAGACCCGTGGCCGCATCCTGGCAGCCGCCAACTTCATCTCCTTCAGCATGATCATCGTCTCGGCCGTCGCCTTCTACGCGGTCACCGAAGGACTCCTCGACTGGGGCGCTCCCACCATCTTCCTGGCCACCGGCATCGGGACCATCCCGATCCTGATCTACGTTCTCTGGCTGCTGCCCCAGGCCAGTATCCGCATGGTCATCTGGCTGCTCAGTCGAGTCGTCTACCGGGTCAGAGTGTTCGGCCGCGAGAACATCCCCGAACAGGGCGGAGCGTTGATCGTCGCCAACCATATCTCCTACATGGACGGGTTCCTTCTGCTGACCAGCTCCTCGAGACCCATCCGCTTCGTGGCGCACGCCGACCACGTCAACCGCTTCGGCATCGCAGGTCTGTCACGGCTGATGGGAGTGATCCCGATCCGCAGCACCGATGGACCCAAGGCGATCGTCAGCAGCCTCAGAGAGGCCCGCGCGGCGGTCGAGGATGGCGAACTGGTCTGCATCTTCCCCGAAGGTCAAGTGACTCGCAGCGGGCACGTCGAGCAGTTCCATCGAGGAATGATGCGGATTGTTGACGGGCTCGACGCGCCGATCGTCCCCATCTACCTCGATGAACTCTGGGGCAGCATCTTCAGTCATGAAGGAGGCCGGTTCCTGTGGAAGATGCCTCGCCGATGGCCCTACCCGGTATCGATCCACATCGGAGAAGCCCGCGAGTGTCCCGAGAAGGTCGAAGAGGTGCGAGATTGGGTCCTGGCATTGGCTCCAACCGCGACGGAATCCAGCACCACAAACCCCAAGAAAGCCGATACCCAGTAAGGCCCGGGGTCTGACGCAACACCCGGGGTCAGGCCCCTCACCCCGCCACCCACCCCCCCAAACCAATCGCCCTCCGGAGGACAAACCGTGACAACCAAAACCAACGGCATGGTCCCCGTCAGGCAGCTGATTCGCAGCTGCAAATCAGCCGGCAGCCGACAAAAGATCGCCGATTCCTCGGGCAAAGCTCTCGACGGCACAAAACTGCTAGCCGGCACGGTGGCATTGAAACGAATCCTCAACCGAGGCGTACTGGACGCCGACGACAAGATGGTCGGAGTGCTGATCCCGCCCTCGGTCGGCGGCACGATCGCCAATACCGCATTGACGCTCGATCATCGAGTGGCCGTCAACCTCAACTACACGCTCTCAGCGGAAGTGATGAACTTCTGCATCAAGGATTGCGGCATCAGGAAGGTGCTCACCAGCCGAGCCTTCATGGAGAAGCGGCCGTTTGAGCCCGATGAGGCGGAACTGGTGTATCTCGAGGACCTCAGCGAGCAGGTCACCGGGTTCGACAAGCTGATCGGCATCCTGCAGTCCAAGCTGCTTCCCGCGGGGCTCCTCGACAAGATCCATGGTCTCGAGAGGATCGAGTGGGACGATTTGATGACGATCATCTTTACGTCCGGCTCAACCGGTGACCCCAAGGGAGTCATGCTCTCGAACCGCAACGTGGGTACGAACATCGAGGCGGTCAACGAGATGTTCCACATCACGGCCGAGGACGTGATGCTGGGCGTGCTGCCGTTTTTCCATTCGTTCGGGTTCATGGGCACGTTGTGGCTGACGATGACACTGGAAGCCAGTTGCGTCTACCACTTCAATCCGCTCGATTCGCGGACTGTCGGCACGCTGTCCGAGGAGCATGGGGTGTCGATCATCCTGGCGACACCGACGTTTTTGCGGAGTTACATGCGGAGGTGTACGCCCGAGCAGATGCATCGGCTGGACTTGGTGATTGTCGGTGCCGAGGCGTTACCGAAGGATCTGGCCGAGCAGTTCCAGGAGAAGTTCGGTATCGAGCCGACCGAGGGATATGGGACGACCGAGTTGTCTCCGGTGGCGTCGATGAACGTACCGGCCCATCGAGCGGCCGAGGGTTCGCCTCCGGGTTCGCGGCTCGGGACTGTCGGCAAGGTGGCCCCGGGCAGTGAGATCAAGGTGATTGATGCTGACAGCCGTCAGGACCTGGGCATCGACACCGAGGGTCTGTTGGTCTACCGGGGCCCGAACGTGATGATGGGGTATTTGAACAACGAGGAGGCGACGGCCGAGAAGATCCGTGACGGCTGGTACGACACGGGCGACATGGGGGTGATTGACGGTGAGGGTTTCATCACGATCACGGGTCGGATGAGTCGTTTCTCGAAGATTGGCGGCGAGATGGTGCCGCACATCAAGATCGAGCAGGAGCTGGAGCGGATGATCGAGGGCGATGACGAGGACCCGGTGATCCAGGTCGCGGTGGCAGCGGTGCCTGATGCCAGAAAGGGCGAGCGTCTGATCGTACTGCACCGCAAGTTGCCCGCGGCGATCACGATCGACGCCCTGCTTCAGGGCCTCTCGGACCTGGGCCTGCCCAACCTCTGGATCCCGAATTCGGACAGTTTTCTGGAGGTCCAGGAGATCCCATTACTGGGCACAGGCAAGATGGACCTGAAGGCGGTCAACCAGGTGGCGACGGACCACTTCGGCTCTTCTTGACACAATCACGATCTACTTGCTACCTTCGCGCCCGTCGATCGGGGTCCCGCCCGACCAGTCCCCCGATCGACCCCACAAGGGGGATTAGCTCAGTTGGGAGAGCGTCTGGCTGGCAGCCAGAAGGTCAGGGGTTCGAGTCCCCTATCCTCCACTCGACCGGATTGCACCACCTCGCACCCGGCCGCAAACCCCTGCAAAACAGGGGTTTTCTTATGCGCGGCCAATTCGGGTTGCGCCCCCCTGCGAGGCAAAACGGCCGGTTGCTGACCCTCTTTTTGACCCTCTTTTGCCGCACCCTGCCCCACCGCCTTGGCGAACAGTTGAGACGCAGACCCACACAGAACGTTTTCCGAGAAACGTCATCATGACCAGAAAGTGCTCCCAGATTTTCGGCACTCGGCTCACCCGACTGACAGCCGTAGTGTCGGTGTTACTGTCCTGCATCGTGCTGGACATCTCCGACATCCGAGCGGAACCACCTCGTTCGATCACCGGAAAGAAAGTCATCAGTTTCGGCTGGGACATGCCGTCGGCCACCGAATTTCCCGAACACGCCCGCCGGTTGGAGACCAGTGGCCTCGATGGAGTGGTGCTCAACTTCACGCGGCGATACGACGGGCCGAATCCCGGCGGGCAGGACGACGTCTATGACATGAGGTATCGCTGGGTTCACTGGGAGCCGATCAAGCTGGCCGAGATCCAACACAACATCGACGCACTAAAATCGGTCGACAGCCGGAAGTTGAAGCACAATTTCCTGGCGATGTACACGAGTTCCAACGCGACCAGCGTGTCACCGGCACAGTTCTTCATCTGGGACAAGCAGAAATACGACATCTCGAAATTCAAGCCGTTCCGTCCCAACCGACCGGGCGAGCCGCAGCGTTGGCCCAAGAATCCTCGCGGGTACTTCGACGCGTTCAGGAACAACATGGTGCTGGCCGCCAAGCTCTGTCGCCAACTGGGACTGGCCGGATTCTGCATCGACCAGGAGACCTACGGCCGGGGCCCGATGGACGACGTCTGGCCCAGGCAGGTCTTCGGCGAGGACCTGCCCACGATCCGGGCCCGTGTCCGCAAGAACGTGGCCGCGGTGTTCCGGGCCGTCTGCAAGGAGTTTCCTGAAATCACGATCCTGCTGATTCCCGGAGGACGTTACGACGACGACTGGGAACACAAGGACTCGCTGGCGATGGCCTTCACCGACGGAATTCTCATGGGCCTGGGACCGAAGGCCTCGTTGCATGACGGAGGAGAAAAGGCCTACGACATCAGCCGCCACAAGCGGTTTGTCGCTCTCAAGCGGGAGATTCGTCGCGGGGGCCTGAAACATTCGGCCGTCCGCGACCTCTACCGCAAACGGATGAAACACAGCTTCGGCATCTGGATGGATTTCCGCAGCACGAGTTACGGCGGGTGGTACCAGGACCCGTTCCTCAACCACTTCACACCCCGTGACCTGGGTGATGCCCTGCACAACGCACTGTACGAGAGCGACGGTTACGTGTGGCTCTACAACGAGACGGCAATCATGTGGCCGGCCAAGTGGCGGCGGACCAAGAAACCGAATGTCATCGACGACTACTACTCAGCGATCCGCAACTGCAAGCAACCGCGGTCCCTGGACCTCCCCCCCGATTCTCGGGGTGCCGACAGCGAGCCGCTGCCCGATCGTGCCGCGACGATCAAGACGGCCGGTGATCGCCTGGAGACGGCTGCACCGGGAATGAAGCTGATCCAGAAGATCGACAGCGGGTGGGAGATCGCATTCGACCCGGAAGACATCGGCCTCTGGTCACAGGGCATCCGTTCCCCTGGCGGCGAAGCCAGATTCGACTGGAAGAAGATCCGCGTCGGCGAGTTCTGGGAGAACCAGGGCCATCGCTACAACGGTGCCGCCTTCTACCGGGTCAGCTTCAAGGTGCCCGAACAGTACCGGGGCAAGAAGATCTATATCGTGATCGGTGGGCTGGCCAACAAGTGCGCCGTCCACCTGAACACCTGGGACTGGATCTACGGCGTGTCCAAGGGCCCGGGCCTTCGAGTCGGGTCCGCTCCACTGGTGTTCCCAGCCCGGGGAGTCAAATTCGGCAAAAAGGACAACCTGCTGAGAATCTACATCCGCAACCCGCGGGGGCCAGGTGGTATCTACAAGCCGGTCTGGGTTGCCGTGAAAGAGCCGACCGGCTGAAAACGCTCGTGAAGTCGCGTCCGGTCCACCGGTGTCTCCGGCCGCTCGTGGAATTGCGCCACCGGCATGTCCTGGAACAGAGTCAAAGATTGACCGGGGTCGCACACGGGGTGTGGATTGTTCAGTTGGTCTCTGCGGAACACTATCGTTCGGCGATCAACTTCACCGGCTTCCAGATGCCACCCCCGAACGGCCCGTAGTCGACGACGCGGACCGCGATGTGATTCGACCTGCCCGAACGCAGCCGACCGGTGACATCGACCAGGAACCGCTTCTTCCACGGGTCGCCCCTGGTGTAGGCCCAACCGTCCATGTTGTGGCTGCCCACCTTCACGCCGTTGACATAGATCTCGGCACCATGGGCAACGGCACCGAAGGCCAGTTGGATCTTCTTGCCCGGGGGCAGCAACGGCGCCTCGAACACCTGTCGATACCAACCGTAGCCGTCGTACGTGCGGTACCCGTGGTTGTCCCACGGAACCAGGTCGGTGATCCAGAACCAGGATCTCTCGAAAACGCCGGGCTTGAACCACCCCTCCTTCACCCCGACGTTTTGTGGGTCGATCCGAAATCGCCACAGGTGTCCCAGTTCGGCCAGTTGCCGATGAGACTTCCACAGGTCTCCGAACGTCTTCTGCTCGTCGTAACCCGCGAACTCAGGGAACCCGGGTACCGGCAACCCCAGCTTACGAGGTGGCAACGCGCTGCCGGGGTGCGGAGATGCGTGGGCGTCGAGATTTCGGGCGAGCGGCACCAGGGGCTGTGGCCCTCGGGCAGCGGCGATCGCCTCTTTGTAGGCCTTGGGAATGCCGATCGCTTCGCGGTTCGAACCGTCCCACAGATTGCAGCCGGGCGTGTACAACCAGACGTACCGGTCGCTGTACCTGAGCGCGGCGTGTAGCGAGAAGGCCAGTTCTTCGGGCGTGTAGTAGTTGCTGTTGAACGCCTCGGAGAAACCCAACGTCCCGAATCGACCGATCAGGAACGAGAAGCCCGCCTCACAGTGGGTGGCGTACTTGGCCGGCACGCGACTGAGGTCTCGCATCGTCTGCTTCATCACCCGCCGCGCGCTGGAAAAGGTCGCCGGGGCACGATAGCCGTAGGCCATCTCGTGGCCGTCGATGATCTTCGCCTTGCCCGTGCACTCGGACAGCAACCCGTCGAAGAAGGCCCGCAGCAATTCCCCGTCGGTGGCCGGGTCGGTCTCCCCCCTAGTCTGGCTGGGACCGTGCAGCGAGATGATCTGGATGTCGGGGAAGACCGGATTGATTGCCCGCATGATCTGGGCGCCGCGACGGAACGCCTGGTCTGCGTACTGGGCGGCCGTCCTGGTCTTCTGGTACTTCAGGCCCCGGTGATTCCAGAGGTTCGTGCCGTAGTACGCCTCGTCATCGAACATCATCCCCTTCAGGCCCGCCCGCCTGCAGTACTCGGCACTGACCTTCCAGTTGTTGACACAAGCCTCAAATTCATCGTCGAACCAGTCCGGCACCTTCTTCTTCTTGTCCCCACTGGTCAGGTAGGTCATCAGGAAGTTGTGCTTGTACCTGCTGGCCTTGGCCAGGCCGGCCCGCACGTGCGCGATGGCTTCCTCGAAATCCTCGATCCGGTGGCGGTCCATGCGGAACGGACGCCCGATCGCCTCGGTGACCACACCATCTTTCCAGGTGGTCGGATACATGGCGACCCCGTCGATCCCCGGCAACGCCGCTTCCAGTTCGCGGACACTCTTGTTGAACCCCCTGGCCGACGGCCCCTTGAAGGCAACGATCTTCTTGTGGGAAGCAATCGGCTGGCAACGGGCGTCGGTGGTCATTGCCGTGACCAGCCCGACCGAAACGACGATGACCCAATGGTTGATTCTCATGGCGGCCTGACGTGAACAATTCTGAAACGGGGGTGCCTGGAGTTCAGCTTCACAACAAATCGATCAACCGGAATAATACCGGATCACCTCCCGGACACAGAAACCATCTGCCCGACCAGCTGCCCCGAATCGTCACGAAGAACAATTGAGTTGGGCGGTCACTTTTGACATAACAGAACTTGATGGTGAATCCCGCACACCCGACGCATCCGAGAAGTCGACGACGGGCACTCCAGGTGGGGGGCCTTGGTCTGTTCGGCTTGTCGTTGGCGGATGTCGAACGGCTGGCCGAGGGAGCCGCAACAACCGGATCACCGTCGCCCCGCCGCTCCGTCCTGCTGATCTATCTGCCCGGTGGCCTGTCGCACATCGACAGTTTTGATCCCAAGCCACTGGCTTCGTCCACGACCCGAGGCGAATTCAACGTGATCCAGACGCGGGTCCCCGACCTGCGAATCTGCGAACATCTTCCGCAACTGGCCGCCCGCAGTGACCGTTGGTCACTGGTCCGTTCGCTCGGCCACCCGACCAATGACCACACGCAGGCGCACCACTACGTCCTGTGCGGCAAGATGGAATTGCCGTCTCCGTTCGATCGGGCGAAGCCGGCACCCGGTGACTTCCCCTCGATGACGGCCATCGCCGGTTCGAAACTCGAAGCCACGGGCCCCCTGCCCTCCGCAGCGATGCTGCCACGACTGTTGATCAATGTCGCGCGACAGGTTCGGGGCGGACAGACCGCGGGACGGATGGGAACCCGATTCGATCCCTGGTTGCTGAAAGCAGCTGCGAACTGCAACCAGTACGGTTCGTGCCCGGACTGCTTCATGTTTTCGAACATGACAACGCACAAGCACTCCGATTTCCCGGTACTCCGGGCTCCCAACCCTCAACGTCCCCAGGACGTCACGATCCGCCGACTGGACCGGCGCAGCAACCTGCTCGACGACCTGGAGCGACAGCAACGACAACTCGAACGGTTCGCCAGCGTTCAGCAGTTCGGACGCCAGCGGGAACGGGCCCTGTCATTGTTGACCTCGCAGAAGGTCCGCGACGCCTTGGACGTCGAACACGGCGACCCCCGCCTGCTGGCCCGATACGGAAATGACCTGTTCGGCAAGACGCTGCTGCTGTCCAAGCGGTTGATCGAAAACGGCGTGCGAATGGTGCAGGCCCACCTGGGACGAGGTGTCTCGTGGGACACTCATGGAGACAACTTCCCGCTGCTGAAGAACAAGTTGCTGCCGCCGTTCGACCGCGCCCTCTCGGCCCTGATCGACGACCTCGACGAGAGCGGTATGCTGGAGACGACCCTGGTGGTCGTCTGCAGCGAGTTCGGTCGCACTCCGAAGATCTCACGGCTTGAACAACACTACAAGCTGCCCGGCCGCGACCACTGGGGGGCCACCCAGTCGATGCTGATGGCCGGCGGCGGTGTTGCCGGGGGCCGAGTGATCGGCGAAACCGACCGGATCGGTGCCTACCCGGTCGACGAACCGGTGACCCCGCAGAACCTGGCGGCCACCCTCTACCAGACGCTAGGGATTCCCCGCACTGCCGATTGGCACGATCTCGGCGGACGACCGTACCACGTGTACGAAGCGGATCCGATTGCCGGCCTGAACTGACAAACCCCAAACCCCGCACTCAGTCGGCTTTCCCAGCCTTGACCGGTTTCGCGGCCGTCTTCCCGTTGGCCCAGCGGATCGAGGTCCCGATCATGCTCTTGAGCCCGTTGGTCGCTTCCGGGTGAGGACTGATCGACACGACCCGTCCGCGTCCGAACGAGGCCGAGACGATGGCCGGCGTGTTGACCATGGTTCCCTTCTGGGGCGGATACAGCCCCACCTCGGTTCGAAAATGCGCCAGCACGGTGTAGTCGGGCAGCAACGGATCGTTCAACGGCGAGACAATCGGGCCGTTGTGGTAGCGAACCGCAGTCTTCTCCGGGAGACCCTTGAAGAACGTCTTTCCGTCGCTGGTCAACTCGATCTGCACGTTGGCCGCTTTTCCGCGATACCACATCTGCTTGGAACCGACCCCCTCGATCTCACGCGCCCCGGTGAACACGGAAGTGTCAACGACCTTCAGTGACCACGGGTAATGCGCCGAACAGAGAAACGCGCCGGCACAGACCCCGATACATCCCCGGCCTCCGGCGATGAACTGCCGCACCGCGGCCCGACCGGTGTCGCCGAGTGACTTTCCCTGGCGAGACCCGCTGCCACCGGGAAACAACAGGACATCGAACTGCGAGATCGTCCGTGGACGAATGTCCCCGGGACCGATCACCGACGACTGCATGTCGGTCTCGCGGCCGATCAATCCGATGAAGCGGTTCACGCCTCCCGCAGTCGCCCCTGGCCCGTCAAAGATGCCAACCGAAATGGCATCGAACCGGGGATCCACCATCGTGTCGACCTGGGAGTCCTCGATCATCTCGAGTGATTCGAGCACCTCGTTGACCAGCAGCCGGTGCTGGCGAGTTCTCAGGGAAAGCGGCTGCGACTTGAAGGTGGTCTCCACGATCATGCCCGGGATCTTCAGATGGTGCAGGCAGCCGCGAACCCAACTGCCGATCACCGGCCCACGTCCCAGCGGCACGAAGCGGCGATCCTTGTCGATGATCGTCAGGTTGACGGTATTGAGCATCCGGTCAACCAGCGGCTGGATCTCGGCGGTCCTCAGGTAGATCAGGCTGGTGCCCACCGATCTCTTCTTGCCCTTCGGCGGCTTGTGACTGACGTTGAACTCGTAACCCTCGTGCAGGTCGAGCACCCAGTCGGGCTTCACCGCGAGAGTCAGTTTCCAGATCTCTCCGGCCAGCACGCCCCGCGTGGTCTTGGTGGTCGGCCTGGGAAAATTCCGATTGAGATCCCGCTCTTCCATTGGCCGGTCGGGGACATAACGGATGTTGGCCGCACGCCCCAGCCGGTTCGCACATGGCAGCACGACCAGTGTCCCGCGACGGATGGTCCAGTGCCGAATCTGCTCGGCCGCATAGGCTCCGGCTGGCTCGTTGCCGTGCATCCCACCCAGGATCATCACCGTCGGACCGGGCTTGTCGGTTTCGATCCGGTAATAGGGCGTCTCCCAATCGGTGCCCACCGCAACGAAACCCGATGAGCGGCGAGGTTGACTCGCAGCGTCACTCGGAGTGGACCACCCGCTGGCAACCAGGAAAGTCCCAAGCGAAAGAACACCAATCAGGAATCTGCGACGCAGGAGAACACTCATGGTTGCCTCTTCTCTCCATACCAGGTCAGACGCCGAAAGCGACACCCGGCCGCCGGATATTCGCCCACGGCCGTGTCCCGGTATTTTCCTGTTTCCAGCGACCAATTTCACGCGTGATCATCTCCACCGGCTCAAAATGCCGTGGTTCTCCGGTGCGGCACACGAGCCCCAGCCGTCACTCATCGCGAATTCGGAGTTGCCGCCCCTTCCCGTTTTCGTCGGGCGGCTGCGATCTTTCCCGCCCGGACCAACTCGACTCTCAGTCCGGCAACGACATCGGCGTGCGTCTTGGACTTTGCCAGGTTCACGAATTCGTTGGAGTCTTTCTCGAGATCGTAGAGTTCCTCGCCGTCCGGCCAGAGAGCGTATCGCCAGCGGAAACAAAGACAAGACGATAAAGGTCTGGGACATCTCGTCGCTGGATGACTTGCAGTAAGCTCGTCTCATGTCCCGTCGCCCCACCGCCCGACGCCAGGGACCGTAGTTCGGACTTGATATCGACGGTCAATTCACTCGGGTCATTGTTTTTGCTGGGCGCGGCAACATAGCCTGTGCTGCTGTGTTGAGCCTACGAGCTGTACGGCAATCAGCACAGACGTGTGATCGGGTTTGTCCCGAAAATGGAACTCGTTTTTCGATATGATCGACGGGGACCAATTGAGAGAGACGAACGACATGAAAATGAGCGTTGGACTGGGTTTTGTTTTCTGTGTCGCATCCGGCATTTCCGCCGCGTATGCCGACGACACGTC
>Ga0310120_10002119_pt1 | contig 14658 bp, 13 predicted proteins | sample CB27_AW_983_MG_FD_203506 | JGI IMG/M metagenome (GOLD analysis project Ga0310120, IMG submission 203506) | Marine microbial communities from Western Arctic Ocean, Canada - CB27_AW_983 | ecosystem: Environmental > Aquatic > Marine > Oceanic | place: Canada: Western Arctic Ocean | collected...
TTCTCGGGCGTGAACCACCAGCTCAGGAAAGGACGCCTCGAGCAACTCACCTCCTCCGCGAAGGCGTATCTCAGGGGCGTCGGAGATGCACCGCACCACTCCGAGTGGTGCGGCCTACGACCGTGCACGCCCGACGGCATGCCCTTCGTCGGGCCAGTGCCGGGACAGTCGGGTCTCTTCGTCGCCATCGGCCACGCTATGCTGGGCTTCACCCTTGGACCGATCACCGGCAAGCTGATCGAGGAGCATGTGCTTCAGGGTGCGACGTCGCTCGACGCCCGCGCGCTGGAGTTGACCCGCCTGTAGCTGGAAACCTAGTCGGCCAGCTACGCCAACGGCACCGCGATCTCCACCTCGGCTCCGCCGTCCGGACCATTCCTCAGGTGGATCGATCCGCCCTGCAGCTCCACGACCTTCCGCGCATGCGATAGTCCCAGGCCGAGACCTCCCTCGGAAGTCGTGTAGAACGGGTCGTAGGCCCGAGAAAGAGCTTCCGCGGTGAAGCCGGGGCCCTCGTCCTCAATCAGCACCCTACCCCACTCTCCGTCGCTGGACACCGTCGCCACCACTCCCTTCCCCTGAGCAAAGACACCGGCGTTGTGAAGGATCAGGTAGAGGGCGTCCAGGAGAGCTTCGGTGTTGGTCCGGACTCGCACCGGACCGGTCGAAGAAAGGCGGATCGACTGATCCCAATCAGCTTCGTAGTCCTTTACGGCCTCCTTGACCACGCTCGTAAGGTCGTCCTCACCGATGTCACCGGAAGGATCATCGAGGAAGAAGTGCAGGTCCTCGATAGCCGCCACCGCGTCCTCTGCCGCCTTCCGCAATGACAGCTGTCGGTCCTTGAACGCAGCCGACAGCGGGCCATCCACGTTCTTTCTCAGATAGGCGCCGATCCGGGACAGAGATAGCTGGAACGCGTCCCCCGCCACATCGCCTCCCGTGGCCCCGGACTGTGGCACGGCTGATCGTGTCTTCGATGCGGATCCACCGCCCGCTGAGCTCTTCGCCGAACTCTTCCCGATCAAGAAGCCCCCGACGGCAGCGATGACGGCTACGACTATGACCACTACCGTGTCCATTGATTCCCACCTCGGATTCTTTCAACGCTGCACATAATCACTCCATTCCCTCTTGAGTACTCCAACGGCATAACGTGTCTCCGCGGGCCTCACAGCTGGTGTGGTCGATGGAGGGTGCATCGGGCAGCACGCGGCTCAACGTTGCGGAGCACATTCCCGACACCAGCGCACAGGCCGCTCCCCCCGGGTCGCTCTGCATGAAAAGGAGAGATCGCCCCTCCAGTGTGAACGCTCCATCGCCGAATCCTCCGATTCGGCGCCCGAACAACGCCTGCAGGCGGCGACGCACTCGTCTTCGCGCAATCCGGGCGGCCAGCCTTCGAGGCGTCCACTTCGGGTTTCGTGTGGACTTGCCAGCCAGTCGAACTCCACACTCCATGAAGATAGCCCGGGCGTCGGGACGCTTGATGACGAGTCGTATCAGATCTCCGAACTCCTGATCCGAGATCTTCCGCCCTCGCTTGGTCTCTGTCTGGTAGTTCCGGACCCGGCGCTCGACTACGTCGCTCAATCCCAACCGACGAGGTATGGTCACCGAAGTATCCTCCTCTTCGAAGACCTCGAAGGGGCGATCATTCGCCTGGATGACCTCCAACAACGTGAGCGCGACGAGAGCGGAGACTCTCGGGCGGCCGGCGCCGTTGGATTCCGTTGCTTTCGAGTGCTCCATGCGTGGCGTTCGTAGCCGATGATCGCGAGGGATTGGCACGTCGCACGACCTCCGAGCGGAAGTGCACGCGCGCTAATCTCGCAGTGCTCTGTCAACCGGGCAACGCATCGACGGGAGGAATCTTCGGATCGTATCAATATGAGAGTGACAACCGAAGTGTCCGACCCCTATATAAGTGTCCGACCCCTATATAGGGGAGTCGGTCCCAAACCGATCATGTCGTTGGTTCGGGGCGGGTGGGGCGACGGAGAATCGCACGGCCATCCTGGGGGGGGCTTGTTCGGTGCCGTGGCGACCGTTTCCCCCCCGCTCCACCCCCTCCACACTGCCCCATCGATTGTACGCGGTCCAGGGTCGTTCTAGCTTCGGTGGGTGTCGCGTCGACACGAACCTGGAAGCCGAGCCACCGCGAATGAAGCGCTATCCTGCATTTGATCCTCCCGAATATCTGAACTGGACTCCCGATCCAGGGCTGCTCGAAGCCTTTGAGCGAACCCTCAAGGAGCATCCGGGTCGGGCATCCCTGATCGAGGACTTGAGCGAAGACGCCTTGCTAGCGCTCTATCGTGACCTGCTTCTGACCCGCTTACACGACATCGGCCTGAAGCGCTGGGTAAGGCAGGGTGTGCTCTCCAAGGCTTGGCTGGGAACGGGAGAAGAGGCGGTCACGGTGGGTTCAGTGGCGGCGCTCGATCGAGGACGCGACGTGGTCTGCCCGATGATACGAAACGCAGGCGCTTGCCACATGATGGGCATGCCCATGGCCGACCTCTTCCGGGCATACCTCGCGACGTCGGACTCTCCCAGTGGTGGCCGGGACCTGCATGCCGGGGACCCGGGACAGGGTGTGATTCAGCCGATCAGCCACATGGGCACGAGCGTGCCGGTCATGGCGGGAGTCGCCCTTGCGTTCAAACAGCGCGGTGAAGACCGAGTGGCGATGACCTGGGTCGGGGACGGAGCGACTCGCACCGCCGCCTGTCACGAGGGCATGAACTTCGCGGCGGTACAGAATCTTCCCGTCATATTCGTGATTCAGAACAACCAGGTCGCTCTCGGCACACGTCTCGACCAGCACGGGGCCGGAGATATACGTCGCTGGCCGGACATGTACGGCTTACCGTCCTGGATGGCGGACGGAAACAACATTTTAGACGTCTTCGCGGCCACTACCCTCGCGGTCAAGCGGTGCCGGGAGGGGCGCGGACCCTCGGTCGTGTTGGCCGAGACGTTTCGCCTGAGCGGACACGCCACCCACGACGAAGGAGAGGCGCGGGCCACGCTTCCCGCGGAGTTGTTCGACGAATGGGGTCGGAGGGACCCCGTCGGACTCTACGAGGAGATTCTCGTACGCCATGGTGTGGAGCGGAGCCGCCTCCTCTCGATAGAGGCAGACGCCATCACCGTGGTCGAAGAGGCCGCGGAGAGTGCCCTCGCTTCAGCCCACGATGCGCTCGACCCGGAGGCGGCCCTCTACGACGGATTCTCGGACCGTCGCATGACATCGCTCGAACGACGACCCGTTTAGGCTACCCACGTGTCGGGGCGAACCCCTCAGGGGGCCCGCCCTTGTAGGTGCGTAGGCGACGGAGCATATTCTGACGAGAGTGACGATTACTCTTGCCATACCCCAACGGAATGGGACATGGTGCAAGCACAGCTGGACGAAGGAATTCTGGGACGCCTCGCGGCGAGACCACTCGAGGACCTCACTGATGAGGAACTAGTGACGGCGCACCTCGACGGTCGGGGCGGAGCCTTCGGAGAACTGTACGAACGCTACCGAGACCGCCTCGTCCACTTCGTCACCAGGAAGACGGGCGACGGAGACCGGGCCCAAGACCTGGTTCAGGAAGCTTTCATCCGTGTGACCCGCCACCTCCATCGCTTCGACACGACCAAGAAATTTTCGACCTGGGTCTATACGATCGCGAGCAATCTCTCGAAGAACGAACTCCGCAACCGCTCGCGCAGTCCGTTGGTTCTGTTTCAACGCTTCACGAACAACTGGGACAGCGACCACCGCCCGATCCAATTCGAGGACTTCCGCATGAGGCCTGACGACCTCTATAGGAAGCGATTCCTCAAGCGTCTCGTGGAGGACACCGTACAGGAGCTACCCGAGCATCACCGGCTCGTCTTCAGACTCCGTGAGTTGGAGGGCAAGAGCTACGAGGAAATTTCCGAGATCACGGGAGTGAACCTCGGGACGGTGAAGAGCCGGCTGCACAGAGCCAGAAACTCATTCGCCCAGAGGATCGAGCCCTTCCTCAACTAGGGTCCTGTCGCGGAAATGCGGTGACGCACCGAGGGGACCGAAGCGCCGCCCAACTCCGGTAACGGGACACTTAAGACATGTTCGACAATCTACGCCGGGCGTTCCGAGAAGCCATCGACAACTTCCAGGAGGAGTTGGCTCGTGGCGACGTTCCAGAAGCCGTAGACGACCTCCTACGGCAGATGAAGAGGGAGGCCGCGGACACCAAGGCAGACGTCGCCCGTCTCGACCAGGAGCGTCAGCGCACGGACAGGGAAGCGCTCAAGGAAAAGAAGGAAGGGCAAACCTGTCGCCGTCGCGAGAAGATGGCCAGCGACATCGATGATGCCGAAACCGCCGAACTCGCCCGGGAATTCGCCGAGAAACACGAACGCCGTCAAAAAGTCCTGGAGAACAAATCGGTCGCATTGAAGGAAGAGTTGGAGATGCGGCGAGGCGAATTCGTCGAGATGATCGAGGCGATCAAAGACGCGGAGATGAACCGGGAGACGCTGACAGCGACGGCGGGCCGGGCGTCTGCGCGTAATTCCATCGAGGGTGTCGACGAGCTCTTTTCGGAGTTGGACCGCATCGCGGACGAAATCGGGGACGAAGCCGCCCGCGGGGAGGCGAGCCAGGAGGTCGACGATTCGATGGCGGCGGGGCGATCGAGTTCCTTCGAGGACGAGCCTGGCAGGCGGCCCATCGATGTGGACGCTCGGCTCGAGGCGCTGAAGCGTGCGATGGGCGAAACGGACGGCACGGACGGCTAGCCACCTGGCGGGCTACTTCCCGTTCGGATTCTCTTCTGCATCGGCTAGCTGGCGAAAGAAGAGTAGCCCGGCACATTCTCCCGCGAGGAACATGAGATCTTCTTTCGCGTCGGAATCGAGCGGCTCCGACGGACTCCTACCGTCCAAGATCAAGAACCACTTCCGGTCATCTCGACTTCCCAAATAAACCACGACCGACCCTTCTTGTTCGAGGAGGGTCGGTGGTTCAGTCGCGTCGAGGCCCTCCAGTGAAGGTGGCGTGAATTCGGTACGAGCGGGCTCGGAGGCCAAATCCAAGACGAACAGGGGTTCCGGCACGCCCGCATTCCCCCCTTGGGACGTCCACACGAGTCCCCCCCGACCGCCGGAAACGAGATAAATTGCACGCCAAACGGAAGGGCAAACCGTGATCGTCTTCCTTCGGCACCCCACACAGCGAATCGGCCGGGTGAGCCCTCCCTATCGGTTCTTGGGAAGGCCTGCCCACGGTAACTGGTGAGGTCGATCACGTCGTCGTCGTTCACGTCTCAACCGTAGACCCATCCCATCCGAGGCGCAATGATATCCCCACTCTACCCGAGAGCGAGAGGTGGTGGCGTCGGCGCGCCCCAAACACTTAGATTCCGTCCTCATTTCAGGCCTAATCCCAGCGCACAGATACGGCGCGCCAACTGCAACGGATAACGATGGAGAACTGGATCGGCGTGGGTGTTTGGATCGTCATGGGGGCCGTCATCGCCCTCATCGTACGAATCGTGATCAAACGACCCGAAGAGACCCCTGGGCACGTTCCGGTGCTCATGCTGTTGGGTGCGTTTGGTGCTGTCGTAGGCGGCATGTTGGGGATCGGCATCTTCGAGTTCGATGAGCCGCTCGCCTTGAGCGCGGGCGGCATGGGCAGCGCGTTGGCGTTTTCCGTCTTCATGAGCGCTCTGTACCGTTGGGGAATCCGCGGTCTCATCTGAACGTGATGCGTGACGTCCAGGATTACATCGGCAGCGCTCTACCACGCTTCACCGAAGAAATCCTCGCATTTCTCCGAATGCCCTCGGTCAGCGCCAGGTCGGAGCACGACGAAGACACGCGCCGCACCGCTGATTGGCTCCATAGCAGGCTCTCCGACGCCGGGCTCGAGGCAGAGGTCGTCGAGACGGCGGGTCACCCGGTCGTACTCGGTGAGTGGAGAGGTGCCGGCGCCAAAGCCCCCACGGTCTTGGTCTACGGCCACTATGACGTGCAGCCACCCGATCCGCTGAAGCTTTGGACGTCTCCGCCCTTCGAGCCGCAGTTTCGCGAGAATCGCCTGTACGCTCGGGGCTCCGCCGACGACAAGGGGCAACTCTACCTACACGTAAAGGCCGCCGAAGCCCATCTGAAGGGTGCGGGTGCACTTCCCGTAAACCTGATCATCCTGGCCGAGGGGGAGGAGGAGGTGGGTTCGCCCAACCTCGTGCCGTTCGTCGAGGCCCACAAAGAGAGGCTGGCCTGCGACGCGGTCGTCATATCGGACACGGGCATGTTTGCACCGGGACTACCGTCCTTGCTCTTCTCCCTTCGAGGTCTCGCGTACTTCGAGATCCACGTCGAAGGACCCTCGAGCGACCTGCACTCGGGCGCCTACGGCGGTCCCGTCGTGAACCCAGCCATGGCACTCTCGCGCATGCTGGCCACCCTCCACGACGACCGAGGACGGATCGTCATCGACGGCTTCTATGACGACGTGCTGGACTGGGACGACGAGACGCGAGAGGGGATTCGGGGGCTGCCCTTCGACGAGGACGAGTTTGCGGCTTCGCTCAATACGACGCTGACCGGCGGTGAGATCGGTTACTCGGTCCTCGAAAAGCTGTGGGTGCGCCCCACCTGCGAAGTGAACGGTCTTCTCTCGGGTTATACTGGCGAGGGAGCGAAGACGGTTTTGCCCGGCAAGGCCATGGCCAAGGTCAGCTTCCGCCTGGTGGCCGACCAAAATCCTCAGCGGGTCGGAGAACTACTGCGGGGCCACCTCGCCGCCGTCACCCCAGAAGGTGTGACGGTCCGAGTAGAGGAACTCCACGGGGGAATGCCGTGGCGCGCCAAGCTCGACGGGCATCTCAAGGACGCGGCGACATCGGCTCTCCTCAAGGCCTTCGGTGCGGAACCGGTGTTGGCCGGAGAGGGAGGAAGCATTCCCATCGTCGGGGACTTTGAGCGAATCCTGGGTGCGCCGGTCCTGCTCATGGGCTTCTCCCACCCCGGAGCGAATCTGCACGCCCCTGACGAGTGGTTTCCAGAGGAGAATATCGAGAAGGGGATCCGCGCCCTCGCGTACCTATACGAGGAGCTCGCCTAGGAAGCGGTCGAGCCCAGTGTCCTAAGTCCCCGACGGCAACATCGCCGCCGCCCTCAGCAAAGCCCGAGCTTTACTGAGGGTTTCTTCGTACTCACGAGCGGGGTCGGAGTCCGCGACGACGCCCGCACCTGCCTGTACGTATGCCTTCCCGTCTTTCACAACTACAGTACGAATCGTGATGGCCGTGTCCATCGCCATGCCTCCCCAACCGAAGTAACCCACGGCGCCTGCATACGGCCCTCTCCGTACCGTCTCCAGCTCGTCGATGATCTCCATGGCCCGTACCTTGGGAGCGCCCGAAACGGTGCCCGCGGGAAAGCACGCCTTGAACACGTCCATCGCAGAGTTCTCACCCCGAAGCTTCCCCTCGACCTGACTCGCGAGGTGCATCACATGGGAGTACCGCTCCACCACCATTAGTTCGGGCACGTCCACCGATCCGTATTCGGCAATCCGCCCGATATCGTTGCGCCCCAGATCCACGAGCATGCGATGCTCGGCCAACTCCTTTTCGTCCTCTCGCAGATCGAGGGCCAGGGCCCGATCTTCTTCCGGAGTGGCTCCCCTGGGTCGCGTCCCCGCGATGGGGCGCACCGTGACGGTACCGTCCTCGACGCGCACGAGAACCTCCGGCGAGCTTCCCACCAGCGAAAATCCGTCTAGCTCGAGGAAGTAGAGATAGGGTGACGGATTGAGTGATCGAAGGGCCCGGTAAAGGTCGAAGGGCTCGGCCGTCAGCGGCATCTCGAGTCGTTGACTGAGCACCACCTGGAAGACATCACCCGCGAAGATATACTCCCTCACGCGCTCCACTCCAGCCTCGAATTCCTCGCGGTTCATGCTACTCGAGAAATCCGGGTCTGCCTCGGGCTGGGGTTTCAGCTCGAGGGGGGCCGGGGGGTCGGCGCTTGCCAATCGGGCCACCAGATCCTGTGTCCTGTCGGCCGCCACGTCGTACCGGCGGCGGAGTTCCGTGTCATCCAGACCCGGCTCGACCCCCACTGTGGCGATCGCCATTGCACGACCCAGTAGGTTGTCGATCGCCAGCACCAGATCCATGAAGGCAAAAAGACCGTCGGGAAGACCCAGGTCGTCCGGTGGGGCGTCTGGAAGTCGCTCGATCTGGCGCACCACATCATATCCGAAGTAACCTACGGCGCCGCCCCACAGTCTAGGGAGTCCTTCGACGGCCAGGGGTCGGCGGGCTCGTAAGCGTTCGTCGAAATCAGCGAGGGGATCGGCGGCGGTGATCGGAGTCCAGCCATCGCCCGGGGTCCACAGCTCGGCCCGCCCGCCGATGAGGCGCCAGGCTTGGCACGGGTCGGTCCCCAAGAACGTATAACGGGCCCACTGATCGCCCCCGACAACCGATTCGAGTAGGAATCCGAACGGGGGACGACGAAGTTTCGCGTATGCCGTTACGGCGGTATCCACATCGAATAGGAATTCTCTCCACACGGGGAGCACACCGACGTCGGTGACTCGGGAGCGAAATTCTTCGAAGGTGGGCTTGAGCTCCATGAACGTCGACGATCAATATGGAATGGGTGCCCCGGGGATTGGGGCAGGAAACATATGAATGAAGTGAAAAAGGGAAAGAGCCTTCGGGTGCTCGCGGTGGACACCGGCGGGACGTTCACGGACGTGCTCCTGCTCGACGCGGGCCGTCTGCGGTCTCTCAAGGTTCCGTCCACTCCCGGAGATCCCGCGGACGCAGTGCTTGGGGGTATCGACGAATTATTGAAGGGCGGGGACGGCGACTACGTGCTTCTCCACGGCTCCACGGTGGCCACCAACGCCCTTCTCGAGCGAAAGGGCGCCCGTGTAAAGCTGGTGACGAACGCGGGCTTCGAGGACATCATCGAGATCGGCCGCCAGAACCGCCCGCAGCTCTATGCCTTGGTCGGCCACCGCCCTCCTCCCCTCGTCAGCCGGACCGACCGCCACGGAATTCGCGGCAGAATAGGGCCCGAGGGAGACGTTCTCGAACCCTTGGACACGGATGAGCTCGAGACGCTTGCGGAGCAGCTGGCAGGCGGAGAATCCGTAGCGGTCGTCCTCCTGCACTCCTACGCCAACCCGGATCACGAAGAAGCGGTGGCCGGCGCTCTGGAGGGGTTGCCCATACCCCTCTCGGTGTCAGTGAGGCTTCTGCCCGAGTATCGAGAGTATGAGCGCACGTCCACGACCGTCGTGAACGCGTACATCGCACCCGTCATGTCCGGGTACCTCGGACGGTTGGATCAGGAGAGCGGAGCCGAGCGCGTGACCATCATGGGATCGAGCGGCGGATCGCTACCTGTGAAACGCGCGATGCGTGAGCCGATTCACACGGTCCTATCGGGGCCGGCGGGTGGCGTTGTCGGAGCACTCGCCTGGGGTCGACGGGCCGGGCACGAGCGCATCATTACGTTCGATATGGGAGGAACGTCCACGGACGTGTCCCTGTGCCCGGGCGGCCCTCTTCACACGCGTGAACTCGACATCGGTGGGCAGCCGATCGCCGTGCCCGTGATCGATATCCACACGGTGGGCGCGGGAGGAGGCTCCCTGGCGCGTGTCGACCCGGGGGGGGCGCTCCGAGTGGGACCGAGATCGGCCGGTGCCGATCCGGGACCCATCTGCTACGCAAAGGGCGGCGAGGGAGTGACGGTCACGGACGCGCACGTGTGGCTCGGACGCCTACCCGTCGACGCTTTCTTGGGGGGCGGGGGCACGTTGGACCGGGCTTCGATCGAGCCACATCTCCGGAGCCTCGCCGAGGGGTTGGGAGCCACCCTGGAGAGTGCTGCCGAGGGTATCTTGGCGGTCGCCGCTTCGGCCATGGAGCGGGCCTTGCGGGTGATCTCCGTGGAGCGAGGCCACGATCCGGCGGACTTTACGCTCGTGGCGTTCGGAGGAGCGGGGGGCCTCCACGTAGCGGATCTGACAGAGCGGTTGGGTGCCCCTCGGGCCATCGTGCCCCCACTTCCGGGACTCCTCTCCGCATATGGAATGTTGGCCGCCGACCTCACTCGGGAGGCATCCCGGTCCATTCTTCTCTCGACGGCATCCTCCGGGACGGAGGAGCGCATACGGGAGGTATTCACCGAGCTCGAGCGAACCGTCGTGGATGCGATGTCGGAAGAGGGAGTCCGGAGGGAGGACATCACCGTGGTCCGGCAGGTGGACGCCCGGTACGAGGGTCAGAGTTTCGAACTTCGGGTTCCCGAGAAGGAGTGGCAAGCCACCTTCCACGACCTCCACGACGAGCGATACGGCTACCGACGTCTCGATACACCGGTGGAGGCCGTCACGATCCGGGCCATCGCTTCGGCGCCGGGTCAGAAACTCGAACTCGAACGATTGCCACCCGCGACCGCTCCGCCTGAGACCTCGACCACACGCTTGTTTTCGGGCGGCGAATGGGTGGAGATTAGTCGAGTCTGGCGTGAGGATCTCGCCCCGGGCCACGAGCTCGAGGGACCGTTGCTCGTCTTGGAGTACAGCTCGACCACCTGGATTCCGCATGGCTGGCGACTGACTCTCGACGATTGGGGGAACCTGCACCTCGCGCAAAAGTAGCACGGCCGCTGTAGCGCCTACGACCCGTATTCGAGAAAGCGTAAGTGATGGGACGACAGAAGAGGGCATCGCCCGAGCTCGTGCGTGACGCGGAGCCGGAGCCCACCCAGAAGCCTGAAGGCCCACCCTACGTATGGGCGCTCATCACGACGCTAGCCGTTGGCTTTCTCTATACGATTACCCTGTCCCCCACGACGGCATTTTGGGACACCAGCGAATACATCGCCACGGGCCACATCCTGGGCATTCCTCACCCGCCCGGAAACCCACTATTCGTCGTCCTCGCCAGGACATGGGATGTACTGCTCACGCCCTTCGGCCTGACCGTAGCTACACGGATCAACCTCTTCTCGGCCCTCATGGGGAGCCTCGCGCACGGTCTCTGGTTCATGGCCGTCTATCACGTTCTTGGCTTCTTCTCAGCGGAACGGCGTTTCCGAATCGTGGGGGCGCTGGCGGCTGTGGCGGTAAGCGCCACGGCATTCACGGTGTGGCATCAGTCTAATGTGAACGAGAAGGTCTACACGGTCTCGCTCTTCAGCATCGCGCTACTCACGTGGCTCGCCTTTCGTTGGCGTGAGAACCTGGGAAAGGGCCGGGACGACAATCTGCTCGTGCTCATGGCGTTCATCCTGGCGCTTTCGGTGGGGAATCACCTCATGGCCCTTCTGACCGCGCCTGCCCTGGGAGTTTTCGTGCTGCTTCTGTCCCCGCGAACGCTTCTCAACTGGCGGTTGTACGCCGTCGGCGCCGTGGCGGTGCTCCTGGGACTCTCGATCCACCTGTTCCTGCCGCTCAGGGCCGCCTTGTCCCCGATCATCAACGAGGCCGATCCCACGTGTTCGAGCATCGCGAGCGCCCTCACGAGCATCGTCACATGGGGAAAGGCAGGCTGCTTCGAACTCTCGGCGGCCCTGTCGAGACAGCAATACGACATGCCGCCACCCATTCCTCGGCAGGCACCCCTTTGGTCACAATACGCTAACTATCTCCAGTACTTCGACTGGCAGTGGGCGCGGAGCGCGGATGGGAGCCAGACCGTTTTCGCTCTCATGCGACTCCCCTTCACGATTCTCTTCGCCTCTTTGGGAGTGTACGGGGCGACCCAACACCTGCGGCGGGACACGGCGACGGGCCTCTACGTCCTGGTTCTCTTCGCAACGCTTTCCGTCGGCCTCGTGTTCTACCTGAACTTCAAGTACGGATTCTCGCTCGCGTCACCGAACGCCGGAGGGGATCCACACGAGGTTCGCGAACGAGACTACTTCTTCGTCGTGGGTTTCTCGGTGTGGGGGCTGTGGGCGGGCATCGGAATCGCCGCACTGTGGCAACGGTTGAAGGACCGGTTGGAGGGTTCGTGGTCCCGGGCGGCTCCGGTGCTGTTGCTCGCCCTGATCCCCCTGATACTCAATTGGTCCTGGGCGAGCCGTCGCTCCGATTATTCGGCCCGTGACTGGGCGTACAACCTCCTGATGAGCGTAGAACCGTACGGCGTCCTGTTCACGAACGGAGACAACGACACGTTCCCCCTCTGGTACCTGCAGGAGGCCGAAGGCATCCGGCGTGACGTCACGGTCATCGTCACCTCCTACCTCAACCTCGACTGGTACGTCAAGCAGCTCCGGGACATCACGCGCCCGTGCCCGCCCGGCGTGAGGCCCGAGGAGACGCCGACCGTCATCGTGTGCCAGCGGCCTTATCATGCGGCGGACTCCGAACCACTCTATACGCACGACCCGAGTCTAGCAGCCGAGGAGGGGCGCGTCGCGCTCCTCTTGGATGCGGCCTCCACCCTACCCACCCGCTCGATTATTGCCCTGGAAGACAGTCTGATCGAACAAGTCGCCGGGCCCGGTGGCTTCGTCCCCCTCAATGAGGACCGCGAATTCCAGCTCGGCCCTGTGACCGGATCCATGCCCGGCGGTACCGTGGTTTTCCCCTGGCAACAGTTTGCGCTGTCCTTGATCCAGAACAGCATCGGCGACCGCCCGATCTACTTCGCGTCGAGCGGAAGCGCGGCACAGTCGCTCGGGTTGGTACCGTACCTCGTGCGGCAAGGCGTGGCATTCCGTCTCAACCCGGGGCCACCGGATTTGACGGAAGGAAACATGTTGATCCAGGAGCCTCAACTGATCCCAGTGACCGGTCCATGGTTGGATGTCGAGCGCACGACCACCCTCGTCGAGCGTGTGTTCATACACAGGAGCGGTATCCCTGACGCGTGGCCGCACTGGCCGGACCGGTCGACGATCGGGATTCCGAACTACTACGCCTGGGTGTACGCGGCCCTGGCGCAGGTCGCCCTTCAAGAGGGCGATGACGAGCTCCGATCCAAGTACGAGGAACGGCTGACGGCTTGGCAAGGCTTGGGCGGACGCTGAGCCAATCCCGATCCAGACCCCCGAGGGATGGCTAAATCATCCTCCAACCCCGTATTCTGAGGCGATCACTGTTCAGGCAACTATTTTTCGATTCCAGGAGACTCCCGTGGCTGACTCCGCTCCACAGAATTTCGAGAATCATGCCAAGTTCGTACCGATGTTCCACATGGTCGCCTTTCCGATGATCATGACCTACGTCGTCTACTCTCTCTACACGGTGATTACAGCGTTCTCGGTGGCTTCCGTCATATCCTCACTTTTCGGCGTGGGTGTGATCATCGCCACGCTATTCGCACGCCTCTTCCCGCTGGCGGCCCAGGACCGAATTATCCGCCTCGAGGAGCGCATGCGCCTTCACGATCTTCTGCCCCAGGAACAGCAGGGGGCTATTGGGCAGCTCACGACAGAGCAGCTCATCGGCTTGCGGTTCGCCTCCGATGATGAGGTCGCGGGCTTGATCCAGACGGTGGTATCCGAGGGCATCAAAGATCGCAAGGAGATCAAGATGCGGGTGAAGAACTGGCGCCCGGACCATCAGAGAGTCTAGGAACGGATATCAGTGGATTCGTAGCTTCCCTACGCCGCTCTTCCGCGCCCGAGCCAGCGCATTGCCGCTCTGCTCAACGTCCAACTCCACGATCCAGTCGAAGGACTCTGGAATGGCGTCCAAGATGTCGCCACGACAGAAGAGAAGAATCTTCGGAACCGTAGGTAGAAACGACCGCAGGAGCCCAACGGCGCGGACCTTAGCCTCCGGTTCCAAGCGATCAAAGGTGTCATCGAGGAGAACCTCTCCGAATCGCACTTCGCATCCGTGTGCCAAATCGATGAGAGCGAGTCGGAGGGCGAACATATAGGCGGCTACCTCTTCGTCGGATTGGAGCCTCCGGGCTCCCTCGTCTCGGACGACGGTAGGCTCACCATCCCCCGTCAGTCCGACACCCAATGCCACGCCGCTGGTCAGATGGTTGAGATACCGACCCGTCGTGGCGGTGAGCGCCCCTCTGGCATCAGCCAACAGTTCTTCACGAAGCACCTCTAGGGCACGACGTCGCCTCTGGCTGCGACCTTCCGGAGATGCCGCCGATTCAGCCGCGTCGACGACGGATAAGAGATTCGTTTGGGTGGCGGCCAGCATGTCTTCGACTTCGGCCAACTCAGGCAGTCTCGTTCGAAGCCGCTCCGCCTCCTCCGTGCACTCCTCGCTCGCGGCATGGAGACGGACCGACTCTCCCTCCAACTCCCGGAGCCGCGGTGGCTTCTCATCCAACTGCTCCTTGCGGCGTTTCCACCAGCTCCCGTCCTGTACGACCGACTCCCACTCTTCACGAAGTACGGCCAACACAGATTCGAACCTGTCATCCAGCACTCGCTCACACGTGGGACAGGCCGTCTCGAGTCCTCCCGACTCCAGCTCTTGGAGACGTAGCTTGAGCTCACGAGCGCGATCTCGGTATGCGAGAAGGTGGGTTTCGGCGTCCTGCCGCGCGCGCAGCCACTCCATGTTGGCTTCCTCCATGTCGCCGAGCACCTCGGCCGCGTCCGCGCGTAGCCCACGAAGCTCAGCGTCCTTCATGTGGACCGCCTCGGGTAGTGGCC
>Ga0310120_10002120_pt1 | contig 14657 bp, 7 predicted proteins | sample CB27_AW_983_MG_FD_203506 | JGI IMG/M metagenome (GOLD analysis project Ga0310120, IMG submission 203506) | Marine microbial communities from Western Arctic Ocean, Canada - CB27_AW_983 | ecosystem: Environmental > Aquatic > Marine > Oceanic | place: Canada: Western Arctic Ocean | collected...
GTGAAGGGTCGATTGTGGGTGTGATTCTGGGAACTGCCGTGATGCGCGTGTTAAAGAACTCGATCACGATGATCGATCAGATTCCCAACAAGATTGAGTTTGCTGTCATCGGTGCAGTGATCCTGGGTGGCGTGATGATCGATGAATTGCTAAAGCGTCTGGCGGCCAGACGTCGCACCACGTCACAAGTCAAGGACAGCCATTTGGCCGAGTGACTTCCGCTGACGGTCCTTGGGGTATGCCCGGTTAGCCGACGCAGACGAGAGTCTCTTGGCTCCGGTCAGATCGTGAAGTATCATGGGTCTGGTACGTGGTTTTCAGGCAGTCATCCTGTCAGGTCACCTTCTCTGGCTAGTTTCAAAATGCTTGAATTTCTAGGGTCTCAGCGGCGGCTTTGTGGCGGGTTGACCCGGCGTGATTGGTTGCAGGCCGGTACACTCGGAATGTTGGGGTTCGGGTTGGATGACTTCCTGCGATTGCAGGAACTTCAGGCGGCGCCGGCGGTCGATCAGAAATTTGGTCAGGCCAAGTCCTGCATTTTGTTGCTCCCCTACGGTTCACCGCCGCAGCACGAGACGTTCGATCCGAAACCGCATGCTCCACGGGAAATCCGTGGCGAGTTTGCGCCCATCTCGACCTCAGTTTCCGGTGTGCAAATTAGCGAGGGACTGCCTCGGATCGCAGATGTTGTCGACCGTCTGACGATCGTGCGTTCGATGACGCATCCTTATCCCGTGCATTGCACGGCGTACGTCACAAGCGCTATTCCCGACTACACTCCGGACCTGGAGACGAGTCCCCGGGATCCCCGCCACTGGCCGTACGTCGGATCGATTGTCGATTACGTGGAAGAGCAGCGGGAAAAACGGGTTGCTGAAGTGCCGCGAAACATCGCGGTACCCTGGAAGATGAACTCCCGGGGTGGCGAAGCGGCGTCCGTACAGGCCGGACCTTATGCTGCTTTCCTGGGCCAGGCCTACGATCCGGTGCTGACCAATTTTCCTGACGAGGGAATCCGCCAAATCATCAAGCAACGACCCTATGGTACGTCCCATCTGGTGAAAGACCCCTACGCTGGCATCGATCCTGGTTCGCGTTTTCATATCGGCGGTACACAACTCCGGCAAAGCGTGACGGTCGACCGACTTCGTGCGGGCCTCAGCTTGCGAGACCAGCTTTCGTCCGCGCGCAGGAAAATAGATCAGGCTGCCACACGTACCCTGGACCGCCATCGGCAGATGGCCTGGTCACTCCTTTCATCACCGAAGCTTGACGAGGCCTTAAACATTCAAAGTGAATCGAATGCCGAGCGGGAAAACTACGGAATGACACTGTTTGGTCAGTCGTGCTTGCTGGCACGCCGACTTGTTGAGGCCGGCAGTAAATTTGTTACCGTGTTTTGGGACGAGTACGGTTACCTGAACACGGATTGGGATACGCATTGGAACCAGAATCACCGGTTGAAAGGCTGGCTGCTTCCCGGTTTCGACGCGGCATTTTCCGGTTTGATTCTGGACCTTGAAAAGCGTGGCATGCTCGATGAAACGCTTGTTATCTGGATGAGTGAACATGGTCGGACTCCCACTTTCAATCGACAAGCAGGCCGCGATCATTGGTCTCGTGTCTATTCCATCGCCATGGCCGGCGGAGGCGTGGCAGCCGGGAACGTAGTCGGTGAAAGCGATGCCAGGGGAGGAGATGTTCTGGATCGTCCTGTCTCGCCCAAAGATATCCTGGCCACGGTATTTCATTTGCTAGGCATTAACGCCCATGCCCAGGTGCAGGATCGACTTGGACGCCGCCTGCCGATTGCGGGAACGGGCAAGGTGCGCACTGAAATATTTTAATTTTCCGGTTCGGTTTTTGTTGGATGGAGCGACCTGAGTTGGGACAGCGGTTTTCAGCCCGGGTGCAAGCCAGTAGGGTGGGTTTCAGTTTCGGAGCGTACTAGAGAGGAATTAGGGTTTTCAGGATCAGGCCAGGTTCACGATGACTATCACGATTACAGATTTGACCGTTCACGACATTCGTTTTCCGACGTCGGACAATCTCGATGGGTCGGACGCGATCCACACAGACCCGGATTACTCGTGTCCCTATGTGACCTTGATTACCGACGCTGTTGATTTGGAAGGTCACGGGATTACGTTTACGCTTGGCCAGGGCAACGAGTTGTGCGTTGCGGCGATTGAAACACTGAAGTCACAGGTGATCGGCCGGACGCTGGATTCGATCACAGTGAACTTCGCCGATTTCTGGCACAAGTTGTGCAACGGTTCCCAGTTGCGGTGGTTGGGACCGGAGCGGGGCTTGATCCACATGTCTGTTGCGGCGGTGATCAACGCGATCTGGGACCTGTACGCCAAGCGGGAAGGGAAAACATTGTGGAGACTGCTGGCCGACATGTCGCCACAACAGATTGTCGACTGTATCGACTTTCATCACATTACGGATGTTTTGCCGCCCGGAGAGGCGCTGGCCATCTTGCAGGAAAATGAATCCACGAAAGCGCAGCGTGTTCAGGAGTTGCAGGAGATCGGACTGCCTGCCTACACGTCCAGTGCCGGGTGGATGGGTTACGATGAGGATTATCGCCGCGCTCAATGCCGTAAGTATCTGGCGGACGGTTTTACGATGTTCAAAATGAAGGTGGGCGCGGATCTGGAAGACGACATCCAGCGTGCCACGATCATCCGCGAGGAGATCGGAGATGATCTGCACCTGATGATGGACGCGAACCAGGTTTGGGATGTTGACGAAGCAATTTCCCAGATGAAGGTTCTTAGCCGCTTCAATCCGCTGTGGATCGAGGAACCAACCTCCCCGGATGATGTGCTGGGGCATGCCAAGATTGCTCAGGCGATTGCACCTGTCGGTGTGGCAACGGGTGAGTGTATCTCGAATCGAATCATGTTCAAGCAGTTCCTGCAAACCGGTGCAATGCAGTTCTGTCAGATCGACTCCTGCCGCGTGGGCGGTGTGAACGAACTGCTGGCGATCATGCTGCTGGCGAAAAAATTTAATGTGCCCGTCTGTCCACATGCAGGAGGAGTCGGGTTGTGCAATTACGTGCAACATCTGTCAGCGTTCAACTACATTGCCATCGCTCCGTCTCTGGAGAACGTGGTGCTCGAGTTCTCCGACCATCTACACGAACATTTTGTCGACCGTCTCCGCGTGGAAAACGCCCGTTATCGTCTGCCCAGCATGCCCGGGTACAGTATCACGATGAAACCGGATTCCCTGGCGGCGTACGAGTTTCCTCATGGCGAAGTGTGGCAGCAACGCTGTTAGACGGACCCATGCCTGCAAATGGCCTGCTTTTCACAGTGGGGCAGGTGCCCCATGATCGAGAACTGGTGTTGTGTTCCCCTGGAGTGACGCAGCCGGAGGAAAAGGCCCGGATGACAGCCGGTGGTTTGCACGCCCGGGGGTGGGGCGAAGAGATGGGCTGGAAAGCCAGGCGTGGTTTTTACTGTCCATCGCATGAGAATGGAGCCAAGATGACAATCTGTAAACTCGTTTGGCCACCGGTGGTGGCACTTGCCGTGATGCTGGGATCTGTGGCATGTCAAATGGTGTCGTCTGAAGAACCCTTACCCCCGTTTCTCAAGGATTTTGTGAGTTATGACCGCCTGACCTGGGAAGACCATTGGGTGCAGCAGTTGGACGGCAAGGGTGGCCGGGTCTGTCATCGGGCCAAGTTCCGTTTTCTGCCTCCCCACGAAGGTAAAATGGTGCTGCCCTGGGGTTTGGCCCGCATGGATAACGGAGAAATTGCCGTGGCGGGGGTGGCCGGGGCCATGAGCGATGCCCGGGAGGACCACCAGACCGTGTTGGCATTCAGCAGTGACCGCGGCGCGACCTGGAGTGAATACTATCCCGTGCTGGACCTTGTTTCTCGGCCCATGATGTTGGTCTATTTGGGAAACGGTGAACTCAGTTTTCGCAGTAGCTGGGAAGCCTCCGGCAATTATCAGTTTTACAGCAAGGACTACGGCCGAACCTGGTCAGAACGAGTCAAGTCACCAGTCGCACCCGATGGTGAGGCATTCCATTCGGAGGGCAACCTGCTGGTCGACCGTGATGAGCATGGTGTGGCAGTCCTGTTGGGGGAAACGGGAGCCACGCACTCGCACGGTCCTCCTCCGGAGTTTCCTCTTTGTGGCGGTATTCATTGGTCACGCGACAGTGGTCGGACCTGGGGAAAATTCAGTTTTCCCGAGCAGTGGAAATGGCACACCGCCTACCAGGGGAAATCTTATGAGCGGGGAGTCTGTGAAGGGGGATTGGTTCGCGCTGCTAACGGCTGGATCGTGGCGGCGTTGCGGACCGATCTGGAGCCAAGATTCTTTCCACTGAAGTACGACAACATGATGGGCACAGCAGTTTCAATTTCGAAGGACAATGGTGAGACGTGGTCCGAACTGAACTTTGTTTTCGGCCCCGGCCGTATGCATCCCACGCTGTTGCGACTGCCGAACGGTGATTTGGTCATGACCGTGATCCGTCGTTTGGATCTGGAAAACGGCCAGATGGCATCCTATCGAAGAGGCTGCGACGCGGTGGTCAGTCGTGACAATGGGTTGACGTGGGATCTGAACCGCATGTACATCCTGGACGACTTTGCCAGCCTGAGTGAGCCGCGCTGGTATTACGTACGTAATGGCCACCAGTTTTCCATCGGCCTGGGAGACGGTTCTATTCTGACGACCTACGGCAATTACCAGAATGCCGGTGCGCTGATTCACTGGAAACCGTAACGGGGAACGATTCCGGGTCCACCGGCTCAGCACTGCTACTCTTGGGATATGCGCCTGCATGCCAAACAGTGATCGTGAACGATGCCTGACATGCGAGCCAGTCTAGTGATCGCGGCGTCGTCCACACCGAGCAACCACGGCAGTCAGAAGTCCTGTGATGACCAGAACCAGGGCGGTTGGTTCAGGGATAGCCTGTGCGGCGCCGTAGCCCCCCAGGAGGCTGAAGTGAGCTGTCAGGGAATTGTAGTCGCTCAGGTCAACCTTCGCGTCTCCATTAAAATTCGCCCCTGACCACAAGTGGGGTCCCTTGAGGCCAAGCGGGTCGAAGGAACCAGCCAGCACGTTGTAGTCAAACAGGCTGACGGTCCTATCAGCAGGAAACGTGCTGTCTAATCCACGGGTGTCTCCCCGCTGGTAGGGGGTGGTGTAACCGTTCTCCGTGGCGCTCATAGCGAGCCACTTGTCGATGTCCTGGTTGTCGATGACGTCGTCCACGTTGAGGTCAAACTCCATTAACCCCAAGGCGGGAATTCCATCCACCAGGTCATAGCCGGTCTCCTCGTACATTTGGTTGAGATCAGCTCCGTTGCACACGGAATCCGCGTTAAAGTCGCAGCTTGATCCCCTCACGGGAAGGTTCATCGTGTGCACGGTTTGGCCAGTGAACAGGTACAAGGTGTCGTCCTCGCGCCAGGCGCTGACGATGCCGTCCTCTCCCTCGCCCCACTGGGCATACCCCCGAGAATCTCGCTCAAAACTGACGAAGTCCGTGGTCTTGCTGTAGATAATGCGTGGATGCGAGTGCTCGGACCAGGCCACCAGGTACTCGTGTTCGCCCGATCCGTTGGCACCCAGGTAGCCGATAAACTTCGGCCGATATTCGTTTGCGTTCACCGTCCACGGTTTGTTGCGGGCAATCGTCGGATTCTCCGGGAAGTAATCCCAGTTTTTGCCGTCGCTTGACGAGCCAAATCCCACGGTCGGCCTGCCATTGGAGGCGTTGGTACCACGCAAGAACACCAGCCACTCGTGCCCGTTGGGCAGCGGATGGGGTAACCGCTGCACGGCATTGTAGGCGGAGGCCTCTTTGCTCCAGGCTTCGTCTGTCGTGGGATGGACCGGGACAATATTCCACACGCTCACCTGACCGATGGAAGGATCTTTGTAGATGTTCCAGGACTTGTAATCGGACAGATTTGGCGTGGTAGCCATGGCGGTCATCTGCCAGCCCTGGCCCGGATGATTTGATGACGAAGTCCACATACTGTGGTAGTGGTTGTAGTAGTGGAAGTACATCGTCCAGAGTTCCGTATCTGCATCCCACACCACCGAGGGGCTCGTGTAGTGGGACGGATCGTCTGGATTGGGACCCCAGGGTCTGTAATTCGGGACTGTGAGTACCTTGTTGTCAGACGGGTTGAACTTGGTGTAGGGCCCGGTAATGGAATCAGCGACCGCCAGACCGATGCCGGACATCGGATCGTGGTGGCCGTAGTAGAGGTAGTATTTGCCATCCGGATTTTGTCCGTGGGTATTCTTCACGAGCGAAGAATACCCCAGAATCGATCCACCACCGGACGGCCAGTTCGGATTTTTCCACGAGCTATGTTCCCAGTCCTGCGTCCGCGACAAAATCTGCGTCGAGTCGTCGACAAACCGCGGCAACGGTGAAATAAGGTCGGAGAGATCCACGACCTGCAGGTTGCCATCCAGCATGTTCGGCGGGGCCGCACTGATCCATTCAACCGAGAGCGCAATCGTCACCGCCAGGGCCAACTGCACACTTCTTCTTGGTTTTGTTTTCACCGGTTTTTCTCATGTACGTTGAGTCTGAAATCGAACCCCAGGCGACAAGCATTTTCAAATGATCGTAGAGGCAATTTGACGTAGCCGGTTGAGTATAGAACAAGATGACACCGGCGAACAGCTTTTCCCGACTCCTTTTTCGCTGGGAATACGCCATAGGGACCCTCTGGTTTCCACTTCCAGGTGAGATATTGCTGCCTTGCAGAACGGTTCAGCCGTGTCATGCCCGGAAGAGAGGCCCCTTGGTGATTCGGTGGCGGACGGTAGTCGTGCAGTTCACATTTCGTGAAGCGTTGGGTCAGGGGGCAACCAATGCGGGCCCTTAGTTGCTGGCACGAACATCTCCCAATGCGGCAAGGGGTTCTTGTTGACACCGGGCCGAACGCTCAGCGCCGGCGGTTGGATCTTTGCAACATTGGCACGGCCGGGTTACAATTTCCGTCGGTCGGAGTTCCTGGTTACCAAGTGGACCGGAAAGTTGTCGGACTCGGCCACCGACAAATCCCATGACAAGCATTGCTGGAGGAAACGTTGATCAGATTTTTTGTCAAACGCTCCTGCTTGTTGTGTCTGGTGCTTTATGTTGTCGGCACCGTCAACAGTGCGGAAGTGAACACGACTTCACTGGCAGTCACCGGCGACGCCGTGGCCACCCTCCCGCCGAAAGAGGATCTACTGCTGCCCGGTGAGACGTTTCACATTGCCAACCACGCAGCTTTCGTGATGCTGCCGGAGGGGGTCAAAAGCAGCAGGCCACAGCCCTGGATCTGGTACTGCATCACCCGGTTTACGGGGCCGAATTACCCGGACCACCACGAGAAGTGGATGCACGAGCAGTTTATCGCTGCGGGCATCGCGGTGGCGGGCGTGGACGTGGGAGAATCCTTCGGCAGTCCGCGGGGGCGAAAAGTCTTTGATGCATTTTACGAGGAGATGACGGTCAACCGCGGTTTCGCCAGCAAGCCTTGCATGTTCGGACGCAGTCGCGGCGGGCTTCAAGCGAGCAGTTGGGCCATCGAAAATGCTGAAAAGGTTGCGGGCATCGGCGGCTTTTACCCTGTGTTTGACCTGCGCGGCTATCCCGGTTTGCAGCAGGCCGCACCCGCCTACGGACTGACGGTCCAGGAACTGGAAGGCGCCTTGCCCCGGGTGAATCCGGTGGCCCGATTGCACGTTCTCGCGAAGGCCAGGGTGCCCGCTTTCTTCATCCATGGCGATGTGGATCAAGTCGTCACGCTGGAGGAAAACACCGCAGCCTTCATTGCTGCCTACCAAGCCAACGGGGCCAAGGACATCGTGGGGCTGATCGTGGCCAGGGGGCAGGGACACAACTACTGGCCCGGATTTTTCCGCTGCAGGGAGCTGATCGACTTTGTCATCAGCCGGGCTGGCCAGGGCGCGACAGATTCCAGGTAGTCATCCTGCTTGGTAGGCGCCGGGGCAATTCATCTGCACCATGTCATCTACATCATGCTGCTGTGGAAATCCAGCACCGTTTGCCCCGCAGCAACACGTCAGCTTCGCTTCGGCTGGGACCAGCATTCAACTGGCTTTATTGTGGAATCGAATGTTGAAATTATCGGTTCCCCGGCAAGGTCCGGCGAGCTCGAGCGGTGCCCGGTGCGGCGACCACAACAGTCAGTAGCCCTGCGGTGACCAGAACAAGCGAGATCGGTTCTGGAACCGCCGAGGTGCCGTAACCACCCGGGTTGAAATTGGTTGCCACCCAGTTGTAGTCGCTCAGGTCGATATCCGTGTCGGCGTCGAAATTCCCCGCCAGCCACGTGTGGGGTCCAGCGGTACCCAGAGGATCGAAGTTGGTGGTCAGCCGGTTGTAGTCGCTCAGGTCCACGTCCCGGTCTCCGTCGGTGTCTCCTGGCAGGGCCAGCAGATTCTGCAGCTGGACCGTCGTGGCGGTGTAAGTGACGCTGCGAAACAGACCGCCGGCTACGTGGTCCCGGAATGAACCACTGGCATCCGTTGCGAAGTCGGCTGCCAGTGGGGACCCGTCGTATTGAACCGTGTGGAAGTTGCCACTCCGCGTCGCGGCTGTGACGATCACAAAATCATCAGACGTGCCCCGCACGCCAGGATCGGTGTAGGGTGACAGTGGTACCAGGTCCAGCGTGCCATCCAGATTTACACTGCCGCCAATGTCCAGTTGATCGTATTTGGAGCCGGCAGTGGTCCCTTCCAACTCGCTTTCCAGGCGAGCCAGCGCGCCGAATATCACATCACCGCCAAAATCGATCGTACCGGGACTGTTGCCGGGGGACAGGTCGCCTTCAACCAGGTGCATCCCGGCGCCAGGAAAGAAACCACTTCCGGTGATTTTGCCAAAATAGACGACCGTCGAACCCTCACTCACTTTGACGGTTCCATTGTTGGTGAGATCGTCCCAGAAAGTGACATTGCTGTACCCTGTGATCGCGATGGAAGCCTCGGACTGATTGTCGACATCGCCGTAAACGTCCGACGTGCCGAAGGAGATACCGATGTTGCCCTGGTTGGTCAGACCGCCACTGAATCGCATGATGGCATGTCGGGCAGTGATGTTGCCGGTCGACTTGGCGTTGGTCAGTCTACCGTCAAATTCGAGTTCGGCTGCCTGCGTGGCATTGCCAACAACGTCAATGCGACCTGCATTGCCTTGCTCGAGGGTGTCGGTCAGGTGCATCTGCTGGCCGGCAGCCACGCGGACTTCGCCGCTGGCGGAATTGATCAGCCGGTTGTCAATCGTGCCACCGCCACGGACCACACCCGTATTGGTCAGTATACCGCCAGCCAGGTTCAGTCCCTGGTTGCCCAGGTCAATCTCGCCCTGGTTATTGATTTTGCCCGCCGCGGTCACCGTACCGCTGCCCGAGAGTCTGCCGTCGGCCTCGATGGTGAAGGCCTGGTCGATCAACAAGGCACCCGCCGGATCGACCACGAGGTTTGCTGTTCCGGCTTGTTGCGCACCCAGGGTGAGCGAGTCCATTTGGGTTGCCGAGGTCGGACCGCTCACGGTCAATCCGTTGGTCGGCCGGATGAATGCCTCATCCCCGGCTACAGGTCCTTCGAAGCCAAACCAATTGAGGTGGTCGTCCCAGGTGTCGTTGCCCGGATCGATCCACGTAACGCGACTTTCGCGCCGACCGTAGACCAGGTAGCTCTGGCCCCGGTTGCTGCCAGCCGCATCGGCATAGGGTGTCGCGATCAACAGATCGTCCAGCCCGTCGCCGTTGACATCGCCCGCGCCCGAGACAGAAACACCGATCAGGTCACCGCTCACAACTCCGTTGAAGGTGGCCCCCGCCACTGCGGCTCCCACATCGGCCAGGTCCAACGAGCCCGAAAGCAGGTCGGCGTTCGGCTGGCCATAAACCAGGTAGACCTGATTCGCACTGATCGCCCCAATCAAGAGATCGTCCAGCCCGTCGCCGTTGACATCCCCCGCGCCTGAGACGCTGCGGCCAGCGTAGTCATCGTCGTGAATGCCGTTGAAAATGGCCCCCGCCACCGCGCCCCCCAAATCGGCCAGATCCAGCGGGCCAGAAAGCGGGTTGTCGGTATCCTGGCCGTAAACCAGGTAGGCCTGGCCGTAGTCGTTTGCATACATGCCTCCGATGATGAGATCATCCAATCCATCACCGTTGACATCACCGGCGGCTGAGACCGACCAACCAGAACGGTCATAATTCTCAATCCCGTTGAAGGTGGCTCCGGCAACCGCGCCTCCCACGTCGGCCAGGGTGAACGCGCCCGAGAGGGGGCTGCCGGCTGGCTGGCCATAGACCAGGTAGGTTTGGCCTCGTCCGCTGTTACCGGGTCCCGCAGAGGGTGCTGCAATCAAAAAATCGCCCAGGCTATCGCCGTTGATGTCTCCTGCGCCGGAGACCGACCAGCCCGTTTCATCCCAGTTGCCGATCCCGTTGAAGGTGGCCCCCGCCAGCGTGCCACCTGTGTTGATCAGATTCAGCCCGCCCGAAAGCGGATTGCCGTTTGCTGGTTGGCCGTAGACCAGGTAGCTCCGACCACGGTCGTCGCCCCCCGCACTGGCGCGCGATGCCCCGATCAACAGATCGTCCAGCCCATCACCGTTGACATCACCCGCGCCGGAGACAGACCGCCCGGTCCTGTCCCCGACCTCAATCCCGTTGAAAATGGCCCCTTCCATCGACCCACCCACGTTGGCCAAATCCAGCGAGCCGAACAGTGGGCTGCCGCCCGGCCGACCATAGACCAGGTAGCTCTGGCCTGGCTCGTTATTTCCATAGATTGCCCCGATCACGAGATCCCCAAGCCCGTCGCCGTTGACATCCCCCGCAGCCGAAACGGAGAAGCCCGACTGGTCATTGTCGTTTACGCCGTTAAAGATGGCCCCTGCTACCGCACCTCCCACGTCCGCCAGATCGACCGGACCTGAGAGCGGTCTGCCGCCCGGCTGGCCGTAGATCAAGTAATTCTGACCTCGACGGTTTCCAGCCAGGTCCACACCGGGTGCCCCGATCACCAGATCTGCCAGCCCGTCGCCGTTGACATCACCGGCCGTGGAAACGGCGTAGCCGGAATAGTCAAAATCGGCGATGCCACTGAACGTGGCCCCGGCCACCGTGCCGCCTAAGTCGGCCAGATTGACCGAACCCGAGAGGGGTTCCGCCATTGCGGCGGCCGGTGGGGCAGTCAGTTCGACCGCCAGACCCAGCACACCGGCAGTCACCAGGGACATTCCGCCTGCCCGCCAAAATAGCAGCGCACGTGCACGTCGAAACGTGTGCCGATAGGCGGCAAGCGATCGGTCGAGCCGAGAATGTTGGACTTGTGTTTGCTTTCGTGTGCGCATCTCAGTCGTCTCGGTGTGAGAAACGATCTAGTTCATTTGCTTGTTTTTTGAAGCCCCTGAGTGCGTCCTGTTTTTTCAGGCAATGAAACTTGCCGGGCCGGTTGCACACGACGCTAGCCACTTTGTCAGTATGGCGCGGCATTTAATGAAGATCAAGGTAAAGCGTCGTTGTTCGAGAGAGCTGTTTTTCAGCGAAAACGATATCCGTTGGGTCGTTGCTTTGACCTCTGGTAGTCAAGTTGTGTTTTGCTTGTGCACAGGGGATTTTCGGTGTCCGAGCAAGCCGCAAGGTTTGTCAGCGCGGCGCAGACTGCCGGGGAGCGACGGGGAAAAATCGAGTCGCTGCGAAACTTCATGGTTGTCTGCGGGTTTAATACGCCAACCCGGACAGAATCACACCTCTCGAAGGAACATTTATGAGAAAGGTCAAGTTCTTCAGTGGGTATCAGAGGCAACAGGTACGTGGGAGTGGAAAACAACACCAAAAACGAGTCAGAACGGGCCTGGAACCGTTGGAGCAGCGGAACCTTTTCTCCGCGGGTCCATGGAGCCCGTTAGCAGTTACCGATACGTTCGCGGAGATGGAAACCAGCCAGGCCTGGGAAACCACGGCGCAGCTTGAAGGAGTTGGTGATCAGCCAGCGCGGGTCACCCTGGCGGCCGCTGTCGATTCTTTTTATTTTTCGACTTCTTCGCTCAGCTCCGCAGAACTTCAGGAGCCCTCCAGTTCGTCAGAGATTCCGTCCGATCTGGTCTTTATTCCCGACGCGGGCATCCGTGTTGATGGCTCCACCATTCCAGAAGCCGGTGTCGATCCAGAGTCCGGCACGGTGTACCTGTACCACTCGGTCGGCCCCCAGCAGTTCGTTTCCCTGTCGACCGATGGTGGGCTGAACTTTTCTGAATCACAGCCGATGACGAACCGGGCGTTCGACCCGCGTACGCTGCAAATGCCGCAGCCGAACAGTGACGGGCAGCCGATCTGGCGGCAATACCTGTGGGAACAGGAGATCTTTGCCAGCGCCGTTTCCACGGATGGTTTACAGTACATCCGGGAAGATGGAGTCCGTTACGACCCGCCCCACACAGAAATTGTGGGTGTTTACACGAATTTCGTGACCGCCGACGAGCGGGTGGGGCTGATGTACATCGGCGACAAGGGTACTTCGGAGGCCAGTGTACGGCTGGCTTACTCCACAGACAACGGCGAGACGTTTGAGCTCTTTGACGACAATCCGTTGAACGATCTGGGAACACACGATGACGGGCTCAACCAGCGCGACCCGGCGGCCAACGTGTTGTCCGACGGGCGGATTCGAATCTTCACGATGGTTCAGGGAGGACCCGATGCGCCCCTGCCGGGGCAGCGGGCCGTCACCCAGATCGAAAGCTTCACCAGCGACGACGACGGGCTGACGTTCACCTACGACGTCGGAGTGCGACTGTCACCCGGGGACTTCACGGAGTTCGATGTCTGGTCCCTGAATGATCCATCGGTCATTCAGCTTTCCGACGGTCGCTACCGCCTGTACGTCGCGGCGCTGATCACCGAGACGTCGGATACTGACGGTTCCGACTCGCGGTGGGTGATTGTCAGCGCGACCACTGCCCTGGACGACACGGGGTCGGACAACCCGGAGGAGGTCACCGTAGAGCACTTGGAAGACGGTTCGATTGTCTGTCGACCGGCCGGTGAGGGGCCCTTCCCTGCCGTGCTGTACAACCATGGCGGTCTGGGGACCGCCGTCGGTGGTGACCTGCTGAGCACCTGCGTGGCCCTGGCCGAAGCGGGCTACGTGGCCCGCTCCGAACTACGGCCCGCCAGTGTTTCCCTGGACGGTCAACTGGACGATGTGCTGCAAGGGTTGGACGAACTGCGCAGCCATCCTGATGTCGATCCGGATCAGGTGGCGGTCGTCGGATTTTCACGTGGAGGATTGCTTGCCTTGCAGGCCGCTATCGTGCGGCCGGACGACGTGGACGCTGTACTCCTGTTCGCCCCGGCCCCGGGACAGGGCGCCATGGACCAGACGCTGCAGCAGGTCTCTGCCTTGCAGGCCCCGGTCCAGATCTACATTGCCGAGAACGACAGCCTGTTGACGCTGGCACGCGAGGTGGAAACCGCGCTGCAAGACGCCGGCAAGGACGTCGGGCTGACGGTCTACCCCGAGTTCGAGGACGACGGTCACGACCTGTTTTTTGAGGTTCGCGATTCCTACTGGGCGGATGTCCTCGACTTCCTGGGAGGCACACTCAACGCTTCTAGCGGACACTCCAGTTTCGTCCTCAACGAAGCGATCCTGGGTGACTCAGGCTTTGACAATACATTGAAAGGAATGAGCGTCGTTGCCGACGACGCGGGCGGGGTGGTTTACGTCACCGGCATCATGACCGACGCCGTCAGTATTGTGGACCTGGAAACGGGAACGCTCGAGCGAACTTTTTACCTGACCGACCACGCGCAGGCCACCAAAAAGCTGGCCTTCGATCCGCTGCATCGGCAGTTGTGGGCTGTCGCCAACAAGCGGGACGCCTACCTCTGGCTGGCCGATCCGGATACCGGAAATGTGCTGGCCAGTCGGGATATCAGTGAGGACCTGTCTGATCAAGCGAACAACTATCCGATCAAGGATGTGGCCCTCGATCCGCAGCAGCAGCAGCTTTACGTGTTGATTTCGGACGTGCACGGAGCTCGTGTCGCCGTGTACGACACGTCACTGCAGGTTGTCGACGAATTGCTCGTCGGACGCGACCTGGTCGATCTGGAATGGGACGTCGAACGAAACAGGCTGGTCGGGTTGAGCGCACCGGCGCCCGGCAGCGGCGAGCCGACTCAACTCTTCCTGCTGCCGCAGGGTTCTGAAGCGGAGATGACCTGGTTCACACCGGACATCAGTTTGCCGGCGGGCACCCTGCCGCCCGCGGAACTTGCGGTGCACGAAGCGGGCGACCTGTTCCTGGCGGGTCAGGACAACCTGTGGCGCGTCGACGACGCAGAGGGTTCGGTCATGTGGCATGCATCGTTGCCGTTTCGGGCAACGAATCTGGCTGTTTCCGGAAACCAGGTGGGCGTGCTGCACCAGTATGGTGCGCCGGGAAGTTCTGACGTGTTTGTCTCACGACTCTCCACGTACAACGCAGAAGATGGCGAGTTGCTTGCAGTCCGCAGCGGACGTTTTGAAGCGAGCCGTATGGACGCGACGACCGGCGGGTTTGTGGTCGGAAATGGTGGTGACGCCAGTCTTTCGATCTTCCCGACAGAT
>Ga0310120_10002121_pt1 | contig 14650 bp, 6 predicted proteins | sample CB27_AW_983_MG_FD_203506 | JGI IMG/M metagenome (GOLD analysis project Ga0310120, IMG submission 203506) | Marine microbial communities from Western Arctic Ocean, Canada - CB27_AW_983 | ecosystem: Environmental > Aquatic > Marine > Oceanic | place: Canada: Western Arctic Ocean | collected...
CCAGGATCCGGCCCTTCATATCCATCACCCGGATGGCCCAGCCGCGGTAGTCGTCCCCGTTCTTGTGATCGTAGAACCCGGCCTCGTGGGAATAGACCCCGTCCCGGTCATAGAAGCATTCCAGCTTTTCCTTGATGCTGACATCACCCCCCCGCTCGTCGGACTTCTTCTTGGAGATCCAGACCACGAGGAGATAGAGCTCCGCGTTCTCCTCCACGTTCCTGAACTCCACGTCGAGATTCTTGATCGTTTTCTTGAGATCCGTGTCCTTGTAGGACTTGAGCTCGGTCTTGATCACGAGGGGCTTCTTCACCTTGTGGGTCTTCAGGTAATCCCGGTCGGCCTGACTGAGCTTCGCGAGCTTGAGCTTGTAGAGCTTGCCCTTCACCTTGAGCTTCACCCAGTCCTCTCCCTTCTCTTCCAGCACCCCGGTGAGTTTCTTGCCGTCCGCACTGGTCCAGAGGCGCGGTTTTTCGCCTTCCTGCTCTTCTGCCGCGAAGCCCGGCAGGGCCATCAACGCCACCAGGACGGACAGCACCAGTCGTCTCGTGAGAATGGGTGCAGGGAACATTGGGGGCATCCTCTCCCATTCCCAGGAGGGCCGTCAAACCGATTCTCGGCCTCACTCATCAGGCCCCTGCCACCCCTGCAACGACGGGCATTTACCAATTCCCGGAAGCCTCCCACCGCGACGCTTAAAACCTTCCATCCCGCACTTCGAAGTGGGAGGGCCTGCCCAGGGAAGGCCCTCCGGATTGCACCCAGTGTGCCGTCCGCTCAAGAATGGTCTCCACGCTGGTGGGCGGGTCTCCCAGTTCGGCACAGAGAGCCCGGGCGTTGCTCAGGAGGGCGGTCCCGGCCTCCTCCCCGGTGAAGACGGGCTCGCGCCCCAGCAGTTCACCGAGACGCTCGGCCACCTCCCGCACCTGGCAGATCTCCGGTGAGGTGAGATTCCAGGGCCGCGCCGGGGAGTTCGCCAGCGGGAATGCCCGCAGGATCATCTCATTGGCATCTCCCTGCCAGATGCAGTTGAAGAATCCGTTGCGCAGGTCAATGGGATCGCGGTGCCAGACCTTCTGCGCCAGGTCCACCGGGACGCCGTAACGCAGGTCGGTGGCGTAGTTCAGCCTGATGAGCGCCACTTGCCTACCCGCCTCCCGTGAGCCGTAGTCGAAGAGGCGCTCCCGCGCCACCGCGGCATTGGCATACTCCCCGAGGGGAGTCAGGGGATCACCTTCCCGTGATCCACCCTGCTCGATCCGGCTCAGCGGGTAGACGTTGCCCGTGGAGAGGGCCACCACCCGCCGTCCCGCATAGCGCTCCAGCACATGGAGTGGCGCCACCGTGTTGATGGCCCAGGTCAGGGACGGATTCGCTTCGGTCCCGAACTTGAGCCCCACCAGATAGAGCACCTCTCCCGCATCCGGAAGCCCCCTCACGCTATTGCGATCCAGGAGATCCGCTGCCACTGTCTTCACCCCACGGTTCCGCAGCCACTCCTCCTTGGCCGGGTCACTGAAGCGGCTCACCGCGATCACTTCCAGTTCATGCCCGGCCGCCTCGGCCGCCCGCCGGGCGAGGACCGCCAGGGAGGGTCCCATCTTTCCCCCGGCCCCGAGGATCACGAGCGGACTCCGCAGTTCCCGGATGGCGTCGACCAGGACCGGGCGCGGAGCGGTGAGCTCTTCGTCGAGAGCCGCCTCGGTCTCAATCAGATTCGCCATTGCTCCTTCTATCCTCCCTTCCCCCGGCCCACCAAAGGAAAAGAAAAGACCACGGACCGGACGGTCCGTGGTCTGCAGATTCTGGTCGGTATGGCGGGGCCTATACTTCCTCCGGGTTCAGCCACCGGAAGCTCACCAGCTTGAAACGGCGGCCGAACTCGATCTCGTCGGGGCTCCTCTTCGCCACCGGATTAAGGCCGCTGGAATCCGAATTGATCGGCTCCGGCATGCGCTGCACCACCGCCTCGCACCAGGCCCGGGCCTGCACCTTGCCCTGCGCGTCCACGGACTCGCCGTAGGCGCGGACCAGGAAGGAATCCGAACGCGGACGCAGGCCCGAACCGATGGCCTGCACGATGTCCCCCTGAGTCAGGTAGCTGGGAAGTCCCCACGCCACCGAGTCAGGCTTCTGGGTCTGCTCCAGGCGCGTGGCGTCGCTCATATTGTCGAAGCTCACGTTGCGCAACCTGTCCCGCGGATTGTTCGGAATGCGGAGAATCTCGTGCTCGTCAAACTCCGCGTTGATCCCGGAGCGCTGGATGGCGGCCTCGATCGGTCCCGCATCCCCGTGCTCACTGTCCACCAGGCGGCGATTGATGAAGTCCGACAGGCCGAAGAAGGGCGCCCGCTCCTTCACCTCCCGCACGATCTCCTGCGCGAGGCGCTCAAGATCACTGTCGGAGGTGTCGCTGCCGTCGATGCTCAGGAAGCCGGAGGTGGCCTCCTCGTCATCCCAGTTGCCGTCGAGATACTCGCCATTGGGCGGATTGATCACCCGCGGGAAGGGAACCGCGTCCTTGCTGGCATAGTCACCCGCATTCATGGCGGAGGCCAGCACGGCCTTCCAGGCGTCCACGCTGACGGAGTTCACGTTAAATCCGCCATTGAGCCAGAGCTGGCTGGCAGACTTGTGGAAGTTGACTATGTCACTGCGCACGTTGGTGCCGGTTCCCACCAGCTGGAAGCGCCCGTTGGGCAGCGGGTTCTCCTCGGGACTCTCCACGAAGGCAATCTTGCGCGCATTATTACCGGTGGAGACGAAGAAGTTGTCCCAGAGGTTGAAGTTCGTCTCGTAGCTCAGGTCATAGACCACGAAGTGGTCGTCGGGACGGTTGAAGAGAATCTGGCGGGTCAGCATGGCCCAGTAGTCCGCTCCCCGACCCGAAGTCCGGCCTCCCTGGTGACCGAAGAGATACGAGTTCCAGCCGTTGTTGGCTTTCTCACGGGAGGTCTGCAGCACCGGGCTGGTGTGCAGGCGGCCCACCCGGGGATCCACTATCGAGTTGCCCACCGCGTAGCTGGGGTGCCAGCCGAATTCGGAGAGCTTCAGGTGGCGCAGGAACCCGAGGGAGGGAATGCCGATCTCCTCGCGAGGCACGTCGAAGAGGACCACCCCGTCGTCCGGTGCGTTGAGCGGTTCGCCGAAGGGCCAGCCGACCTGCCTCCCGTCAATCGAGCGGGGCATCATGTTCTGCCAGCTCACCCGCTGGTCAAAGAGGTCACGGGTATACATCCCGTAAAAGTGGGGGGGCAGGTCGGTGACATTATCCCACGGGTTGCGGCAGAAGTAGGCCGCCCGCGGGTTCCAGGTCCCGATCACCGAGCTCTTGAGGTGCTGGGGCTGGCCACGCAGTTGGCCCGATCCGAGGACGTTGGAACGGTGCTCGTCCCACCAGCGGATGCGGAAGCCGTCCCGCGTGCGGGTGTCCGGGATGGCCGTGCCCGGCAATCGGGCGCGGCTGCTCCCCAGGTCATGGACCCGCGGCTCCGGCTGGCGGCCGCGACCCGTACTCCACTGCACCGGCAGTTCGTCACTACCACCCGCCTGCAGCGAGGTATTGGCGTAAACGATGGACTGCATGTTGTTGAAGGAGGAGTCATTGAAGGAACGCTGGCGACCGGCACTCTTGAGCGACATCATGTAGTTGTCCCCGCCGGACTGGTTGCCCGCGCCAGGAAATTCGATGAAGGTCACCGGCTTCTTGGTGTGCGTCTGCTGCATGTCCTGCCAGAAGTAGAGCCCCGGGTCAGGCGCCACCGAGGAGGAGAGAACATTGCGGTCAATCTGGAAGAGCTGGTATTCCGACGTTCGGATCGGGCTGAAGACCAGCGTTTCCCCCGGGGCCATGGTGGTGGGCTGCAGCTTGAAGAGAACCCAGCCCACGTAGTGCCCGGGGCTGGGATCAGATCCACTCGGCTTGGCTCCCACCTTGGTCGATCCGCGACCGAAGGGAATCGGAACATTGGTCCGGGTGGTGCGGTCGGAGTAGGTGACCCGCACGTCCTTGTTTCCGTTCACGAAGATGGTGGCGCACATGTTGTGGAGCTTGAGCGACACGTTGTAGGGGTTCCACAGCGCCACCCGGGGATAGTAACAGATCCGGAGGACCTGGGGGGACGAGGGGTTGTCCGCGCTCTGTGAATAGGTCGCCAGGTTATAGTAGACCGCACCCTCCGTCATGACCGGAAACAGGTTGGGCTGAACAAACGGAAGGAAGGATGCCGGGCGCAGGTTGCCGCCATCATAAACGTTCACGCCATCGTTCATCCCGCGCAGGGTGCCATTGGAGATGTCCTCCGGGGTCGGGGGAGCCGGATCCACCATATCGGTCTCGTCCTCGTTATACTGCAGGAGCCTGCCAGCATTGGCCCAGTTGCGCACCAGGGCGAAGGTCGGGGCGATATCGCGATACTTCGTCTGACCCCAGGTCGTTCCCTGCTCATCCGCCACGTTGGCGTTGGCCGGTCCGATCATGTTGTCGTGGTCGTCAATCCCCTGGGAGACGATCCTGCCGTCAGCCCGGAGATCACGGATTGTGCCACGGCGATCGTGGACATAGGCGGTGAGGTCCCGCAGGAGCCCTCCCTGGCGCACGTTGCACAGGACCGCCTTCGACTGGGTCGTCATGTGGTGGAAGGCCTTCTTTTTCCGGAGGGCGTTTTCCCGGCTGGGCACGCCGTCGGTCAGTTCCACCGTCTTGCGGCTGAACAACTTGCGCACTTCCTGATCGGTAAGGTCGTTGTTGATTCCTTCCAGTTGCTTGCCGGCGGTGTCCTGCGGGTTGAGGAGGCGCTCCATCCCATCGGGGTTGGGACCCCTCGCGGGAGCGTCCAGTGAGTAGGCATCCACCATCGCGATATTGGCCCTCACCCCGAGGTCACCGATCCAGTAGGCATAGCCCCCGGTTTCGCGATCCTTGTCGTTCCTGGTGGTCACTCGTGGTGCCACCACGTACTCCTCGGTGGTTGCCACCGTGCCGTCTCCTACCAGCTCAATCTGTTCCCCTTCCCAGGCCTCCGCCTCGATGAGATCGACTCCCAGTTCAACCCGACCTCCTTCGTTGCCACTGACGAGGTAGCTGAGGACGTCCTTTTCACGATCGAAGGTCTTGCCCGCTGCACCGGTGAAGCGCTGGTCGCTCAGGCCCCCTTCGTTATCGTTCCGCACCCAGGGCGACTTGTTTTGCCCGTCGCTGCCCGGGGGAACCCACTCGGTAGTCCACACTCCCACCCAGTGGGGATGCTTGACGCCCTGGATACCTTCTGCAGCAATGGGATCAGGATCCTCATCCATAATTCCTGCTTCGGCAGAAACCCGCTGGTCCGGTCCGAGATTCGTCTGTAATTCGCCTATTGCAATCATCAGGGCCAGGCGCGCGTTGGCCCGTGCTTCAAGTTGCGCCAGCTCTGACGTGCTGCTTCGCACCGTGACAGTGGACAGCGACAGGAGACCAATCGCTATCAAGGAGAGGAGCACCAGGATCGTGACGGTCGTGATAAGGGAGAAGCCTTTGCGCCCTCTCCCCTCGGAGTTTCTCATAACGGCATACATCTTCATTTGGGTCAGTCGGTCAACGTATTCGCATTATACATACGGAATTCTACCTCCGCACCAGCAAAATCTCTGTATTCACCAAGTATTCTTGCTCTCCGCATGGCACGCAAGAAATTCCCGGTGATGATTCCGCATTTTTTTTCCTAAAACACAGGCATTTCCGATCCATCAACAGGTGGGAAATCCCCCCGGTATCCCAACCAAGATCCACCGTATTTGCCCCTTTCATCCCCCCCGATCGGGTCAGATTTCCCCCTGCGTCGATACCTGCCTCAGCATCACCAGCAGCAGGTGCACGGCAAAGGCCGGGGATGCAGCAGGGACTCAGGACCGTTCTACCCTTCCGGTTGCTCGTTGACCCTGGTCTTCTTGCTTCCCTGGATCCCGGCGATATCCGCCGAGGTCTTCTTCACCGCAGCGGCGTCCATAAGAACGTCGACTTCCACCTGGAACTTCCTCGCCTGACCAGGCGCAATCTTTTTCACGCGGCCACGCTCCCGTTCAACGGAACGGTTGTAGGGATAACCCGATCCCGGCTCCAGTCCGGTCACGTAGCCCTTCTCACCCACATCGGTGTTCTTCCACAGCGTGAAGAAGGGCAGGCTGTCCACGTTGTAGGACATGGCCACGCCACGCGTTGCATCCGCGTTCTGCAGCATGACGGTGGTGCGACCGTCCGCACCGGCATTGAGCTCCATGCAGTAAACCGTCTCCCCGTAGCCCTTGGTGGGCGCGTAGTAGACCCGGTAATCCTTCAATTCCTCCACCGCGCGCTCATCAAAGGGCGTCACGCTTCTGGTGGGGGCAAGGAAACGCGACCCCTTCTCCAGGAGTGGTTCACCATAGTTGGTGTGATAGATGATTTCAAATTCCTGCGGGTTCGACCCACGATTGGTCAGGGTGTCGTCAAAGCGCACCGAAGTGCTTCCAATCTCGGTTGAGATGTCGGTCACCATCTCAAGGTTCACGAACTTGAACATCTTCTCCTCCACCCGGCCGCGCACATGCAACCGGTTGTTCCTGAGGAAGACCTCCACCTTGGAAGCGGGCAGGTTCGAGGCCTTGCCGTGCAGGCTCAGCATCTTGCCATCGTCTTCACCCGGATGCCCGGCAAACTCATAGCCACACCGCGTCATCCACTCATTGAAGCCGTCCAGCCATCCCAGCCCGCCCCGGTCCGCGGGGTTGATGAAAAGCGGATTGACCAGCTCGGTGACGGGGGAATTCCAGCCCAGTCTGACATCCCCGCAGTAAAGCTTGTGAACATTCATCCCACGGGTGGGAACAACCGTGAACCGCAGTTTGCCATTGTTGATCTCCACCACGTCCACACCTGCCTGCTTTCCACCCCGCAGGGTGTACTTGCGGATCGACCAGGCCACGTCTCCGGTCTTGCCGACACCGCTGTCGATCGAGAAATCCTCCAGCCAGGTATTGGTGGAGGTGTCGGTCAGGGTCTCATGGAATTCCTGGGCAGGGAGCGGCGCGACCGAAACGGACAGGCTGGTGCACAGGACGTGGGCAAGGGCGAACGATTGTCTTTTCATGGTAAGGGTCACAGCAAATCCCATGCGCCCGGCCGATGACAAGCCAAACTCTACCGCTGGGTCACCCGCAACCGCAAAAAGAGGGCGCTCCGGTCATCCGGGAGCGGGCTGCGGTAGTAGGCCCGCTCAGCGGTGCCCTCCTCGCCCCTCTCCACCCGGTCCAGGGTGAGAAGGTCAGTCAGGGTCACCCACCGCTCGCCCTCCAGCACTTCCAGGTCGTAGCGCAACCCCAGAATCGCATAGCTCCCGGAACCCCTCTCCACCCCTCCCTGCCAGCGCTCATAGCTCACTTCCAGGCCATCCGCATCACTGCGCACCTCAAAGACCGGACGCTCCTGGGCACTGATGGGATCGGAAAACCCTGCGAACTCCAGGAAGTCCGTCCAGCCATCCGAGTCGAGATCTCCCACGAAGGAACCCGTGTGGTTCTCCCCCCGGGAGTAAAACTCAATCCAGGCATCAAAGTCCGTGCTGCCTGCATCTGCCACCATGAGCGGAGCGGGCTCCGACTGCACGAACCCGACCGGATTTGTGATCCGACAGGAATAGCCTTCCTCTCCCCCGTGATTCAAGGGCGCATTCAGGTCCGCGAGAACCAGGTTTGCACTCTGCGTCCCGCTCACCCCTCCGCCATCCTGCAGCACCACTGCCCCCTGGTACCACTGGTAGCTCAGCGGTTCACTGCCCCGCACCTCCACGGAATAGGATGCCACTCCACCTTCCCAGAGAAACTGGGGAACAGACTGCCGTGTCACCGAGGGTGTTTCCTGAACCTTGAGCCGGGTTGCCATTGACTGCGAGCCGCTGCTCCCATTGGTGGCCCGGCAGAAGTACTCACCGGTATCTTCCAACACAAGATCACTGAGCTCCAGCAGGTGACTGGCCGCTCCCGCCACGCGTGGACCGTCCACCAGGCGCACCCCGCTTCGAAACCAGCGGTAGGCCGGCGGAGGAGTTCCCACGGCCTCCACCCGCAAGTTGACTCCGTCCCCGGAATCCGCCAGCACCTCGGTCAAGGGTTGCTCCGTGATGGCGATCGGTCTCCTCTCCAGGGATGCCTCGAACTCCTCCAACCGGGCCTGCAGGCCTGCTTCCAGCACCGGCTCCGTCCCCGCCAGGTTGGTGCGCTCCTCCGGATCGGCCTCCAGGTCGTAGAGTTCCAGTTGCACGGGAATCTCCTCACCCTCTTCCCCTTCCCGAGCTTCTTCCCACAGCAACTTCCACCGGCCATCCCGGATCGCGAAGCGCGGGGCATCGTTGATCTCTCCGACCGCATCGGAGCGAAACTCCCAGATCAACGGCCGTTCACGCACCACGGGAGCTCCTTCCAGAGCCGGCAGCATGTCCTCGCCGTCCAGATGCGGGGGGAGCTCCTCTCCCACCAGGGCGCTCACTGTGGGCAACCAGTCGAGCGAGCTCATCACGGTTGTGGAGTCCACTGTTCCCGCCGGAATCCTGCCGGGCCAGCGCGCGATACAGGGCATCCGGACACCCCCTTCATAGATACTGCGCTTGCGCCCACGGAACCGCCCTGAACTGCCGCTCCCCGGACCCACCCCCCTCGTAATCCGGAAGTCCTCCGGGCCGTTGTCGCTCGTGAAGAGGAGCAGGGTGTTGTCGGCCAATCCCCGCTTATCAAGGAACTCAAGAAGATTCCCGATCGCAGCATCCACGCTGGTCATCACCGCGTTGTACTCAAGAAAGCGCTCCTCCGGATCCGGCATGAGCTCGCCGTAGTCACGCATATACGGTGTAAAATCGGTCAGGGGGAAGGTCTCCCCGTCGTAGATGCGTTTCTGGTCCGCGGATGCCACCACCGGCCGATGCATCTGGAACAGCCAGAGGTTGACATAAAAGGGCTGGTCCCCCGCCAGTTCCATAAACTTGATGGTCTCCTCCACGCAGTAGAACGAGGAGTATGACCGAAAATAATCGCCCGATCTCCAGACCGAATGGTAGTGGTCGATCCCGTAGTCGCTCTGGGATGGAAAAGGACCGCTGCGCAGGTGCCATTTACCAATGTGCCCGGTGCGGTATCCCGCTCTTTTCACCACATCCGCCACGGTCACGACATTGGGATCCAGAAAGTTCGGCATACCCCTCCGCCAGTTCGCGCGCCAGTCGGCGTTGATGTAGTCGTGAATCCCGAAGCGCGAGGGATGAAGCCCGGTCATGAAGGAGACCCTGGTCGGCGAACAGACCGGAGATGCCACGTAGTAGTTCTCAAAGACCCTCCCTTCCCCCGCCAGGCGGTCCAAATGCGGGGTTTTTACGTGTGGGTGCCCCAATGCGGCAATATCCCACCCCATGTCATCAGTGAGGATCAGGATGATATTGGGTAGCTTCTCACCCCGCCCGGCATTCGCCAGCATCCCCGCAAGCATCACGACCAGGAGCAACCGGGACAGAAACAGGCCCGGACCCTCGGACCGGAGGCAAGGGGGAGGCTTCGAAGTAGAGCAGCTCATCACAAACGGGGAGGAAGAAATTAAAGACAGGACCCGTGCGGGCTGCAAGCCGCGACTGGATCGCCGTCCGTCCCCGTTGTTGGCCCTCCTGGCCAGGCATGCGGACCGAAAAGCAACTCTCCCCGGACCCTGAAAAACCCACAACCCATGCCGGGATCGGCATGGGTTGTGGCTCGATTCAGGCTGGAATTGAAATCCTCCTTACTGGCACGCTTCGCATTCCTCGCCATTCATCATGGCTTCGATGGAACAGGCGTTCTGCTCTTCAGGAGTGTAGATCTCTCTCTCGGATGCGCCCTCCTGCGGCACGTCGTCCTTCTTCACCTGCACGGTGGCCTTCTCGATGTTGCTGGCCTGCAGGGTACGCAGGTAGTAGGTGGTCTTGAGCCCGGCGCGCCAGGCGTGCCGGTACATGTGGCTGAGGGCCTTCATGTCCGGTTCCGCCAGGAAGAGGTTCACGCTCTGACTCTGGTCGATCCACTTCTGCCGGCGGGAGGCGGCATCGACGATGAACTGGAAGTCGATCCCGAAGACCGTGAGGTGCTTCTGCTTGAGCTGATCGGGAATCTCATCGATGTCCCTCAGCTCTCCGTCGAAGTACTTGAGCTGGTCGAGCATGTCAGAGGTCCAGAGGCTCTCCTTCTTCAGGTCCTGAACGAGTTGCCGGTTCAGGACCGTGAAATCACCGCTCAGGTTGCTCTTCACGAAGAGGTTCTTGTAGTTCGGCTCGATGCACGGGGTGGTTCCCATGATATTCGAGATCGTGGCGGTCGGGGCGATGGCCAGCACGTTGGAATTGCGCATGCCATGCTTGAGGATCTTGTCCCGCACGGGCCGCCAGTCCATCTTGCCACCCCGCGGCACGGTGACCTCTTCGCCGCGCTCGTCCTCGAGGATGTCGAGGGAATCCTGCGGGAGGATGCCGCGATCCCACTTCGAACCGCGATAGGTCGAATAGGTGCCACGCTCGGCCGCCAGGTCGCTGGACGCCCCGTAGGCATAGTAGGCAACGGCTTCCATGAACTCGTCGTTGAAGTTCACCGCTTCCTCGCTGGCAAAGGAGAGATCCTTCTTGAAGAGGGCATTCTGCAGGCCCATCACGCCCAGACCGATCGGACGGTGCCGGCTGTTAGCGGTGCAAGCCGCGTCAGTCGGGTAGAAGTTGATGTCGATCACATTGTCCAGCGCCCGGATGGCCACCGTAATGGTCTCGCGCAGCATCTCGTGATCGAGCATCCCGTCCTTGGTCACGTGTGTATCGAGCACCACCGAACCAAGGTTGCACACCGCGGTTTCTTCATCACTGGTATTGAGTGTGATCTCCGTACAGAGGTTGGAGGAGTGGATCACGCCCACGTGGTCCTGGGGACTGCGCAGGTTGCAGGGATCCTTGAAGGTGATCCAGGGATGCCCCGTTTCAAAGAGCATCTTGAGCATTTTCTTCCAGAGCTCGATGGCAGGCAGCCTGCGACTCCAGATCTTGCCCTCCGCAGCCATCGCCTCGTACTCCAGGTAACGCTGCTCAAAGGCCTTGCCGTAAAGACCGTGCAGGTCGGGGCACTCGTTGGCACGCAGAAGGGTCCAATCCTGCCGCGATTCCATGCGCTTCATGAAAAGATCCGGAATCCAGTTCGCGGTGTTCATGTCGTGCGTGCGCCGTCGCTCGTCACCGGTATTCACCCGCAGCTCAAGGAAGTCCTCGATATCGTTATGCCAGCTTTCCAGGTAGGCACAGCCTGATCCGCGGCGCTTGCCACCCTGGTTCACTGCCACCAGTTGATCGTTGTGCAGCTTGAGGAAGGGGATGACCCCCTGGCTTTCGCCATTGGTGCCCTGGATGTAGGCACCCGTGCCGCGCACGCTTGTCCACGAACCACCCAGGCCACCCGCCCACTTGGAGAGGAAGGCATTCTCGGAGATCCCGCGCAGCATGATCGACTCGATGGAATCGTCCACCTTGTAGAGATAGCAGGAGGAGAGCTGGGAGTGCAGCGTTCCCGAGTTGAAGAGGGTGGGCGTGGAGGAGCAGAAGCGGCGCCCCTTGTAGAGTTGATAGAGTCTCACGACCCACTCCTCGCGATTGTGTTCCTCAGCCTTGAAGAGCCCCATCGCAACCCGCATCCAGAAGAACTGTGGAGTCTCAATGCGGCGCGGTTTGGCGGCGGTCTTGTCCACGATGAGGTAGCGATCGTAGAGGGTCTGGATCCCGAGGTAATCGAAGTCCAGGTCAGCGGAGGGATCGAAGGCGTCCGCCAGACGATCGAGATCAAAGCGCTCCAACAGTTCCGGGCTGATCCTCTTGATGGCTGCCCCGTGCTTCAGATAACGCTTGAACTGCTCCTGGTGAGCGGCCTTGAGAGCTGCAATTCCGTCCTGCTGGATCGACCAGTCAAGAACCTCCTCGTAGATATAACTGAGCAGGATGCGCGCCGCGAACTTGGCAAAATCAGCATCTCTCTCGATGAGAGATTTGGCATTGAGGATGACCGTACGCTGCAGCTCAACTTCCGAAATCTCGGACCCGATGGAACGCCGCAGCTCGAGTTCGATCTCCTCTTCACTCAGGCAGAGATCGAGGCCAATCATGCTGAACCGAATGCGCTTCTTGAGTTCCGTTCCGTCCCAGAAGTCGCTTTGTCCATTCTCCCGGGTGACCACCACCATGGAATCCTGATTGGGATCCTCGGCGGACTCCGCCTGGTGCAGCTTGCGCGCCTCCGCCCGTTGTATCCGGTAGGACATGTAGGCCCGCATCACCTCGAACTGGCCCTGCCTGCCCAACTCCTCCTCCACCAGATCCTGGACATCCTCAATGTGCACGAATGCAGAATCACCTGCCCGCACCCTCTGGGTCACCCCGTGGGCAATCCGCATCGCTGGCTCCGGATCCTTGCGCAGGTCGAGGAAGGCCTTGCGCACAGCGGTCTCAATCTTGGTTTCGCTCCAGGGAACCACGTTACCGTTGCGGCGGATGAGACGCACCGGCATGAGATGCAGGTCTTCGCTGACTACGATCTCACCGTTCTTCTGGTAACTCCTCGTGAAGACCAGGGACTTGGCCACGTCGTGCGCGTCATTCTCGATAAGGGCCTTCTCGATCAGGAGGTAGAGATCATTCTGGCTCAGCTTGATTGCACCGCCCCGCTGCACCTGCTGCATGAGACTCTTGGCCACGCTGAAGGCCACTCCGGTCACGAAGTTGCGGTTTTCGTCATTGTAGATGCGATCTTCCTGCTCCTTGCGGGAGAGCAACAGGTCGGTGAGGGCCTCCCCGATGGTATCCGCCACGTCGGCGAGCGAGAATTCCACTTCGCCCGCCGCACGGGTTACGATGATTTCCGGGATGGGAGCACGGTGCTCGGTTTCCAGCGAATCGCGCCAGTTGAACCGCTGGCAACTCGCCTCATCACCGTGACGGCTCGCAATGACCTGCTTCAGGGCGATGTCTTCTTCCAGAGTAATGGATCTGTACATAATGGGTCTTGGAGGGGTAGAGTCTTGAGTAAGGGTGGAGGCAGGAAATCGGAGGCCGGGCTCAGTGATCGGGATGGGGGCAGAGGACTACCATTGGCTTGCTGGCATGCAGGGAGGGTTGGCTACTCAGGTCGGCGGCACAGCGATTCTTGATTCCACCAGACACCGAATACTCCTCCCCCGGGTCAACCACACTTACAGTTCATCGTCATTATAACCTGAGTGCTCCAGCGCGGAGGACTTCCGGTATTCCGTGACGCGACCTTCAAAGAAGTTCTGCTCCTTCTTGATGTCCATCATCTCGGCAAGCCAGGGGAACGGATTGGAAACATTATCTTGGAGGGGATCGAGACGGCAGTTCACCAGGCGGCGGTCACCGATGTAGTCGATATACTGCTCAAAGTCGGATGCATTGAGCCCCACCGCGGCGACCGGCAGGCAGTCACGAATGAACTGCTTCTCAAGGTCGATCCCCTGGCGCATGGTCTCGCGCAGGTCGTCGCGGAACTCTTCCGTCCAGATGTCGGGGTTCTCCACCACCAGTTCATTGAGAAGTTGGCGCAGGAGGTCGATGTGATTTGACTCATCGCGCAGGGTGTAACGGAACATCTGTCCGATCCCCGGAAACTTGTTCTGGCGGTAGAGGCTCAGGATCATGCCGAAGAGCCCGTAGAACTGCGTGCCTTCCATCACCTGACCGAACATGAACATGTTCTTGGCCAGGGCCTGCTTGTTCTCGGTGAGGCTCAGATCGATATCACGCCGCATACCACGGCTGTTGGTCACCAGGAAATTGTTCTTGGCCGTGATGGCCGGGATATCCTCGAACATGGCCTCGCACTCGTGCGGGTTCAACCCCAGGGAGGAGATCATGTAGACCAGCGAGTCGGCGTGAATGTTCTCCTCATGCGCATGCCGGCCGAGAACCAGCTTGAGTTCGGGCGCGGTCACCAGTTCGCGTACCACGTGCAGGATGTTGTCCCCCACGATCCCTTCTGCCGCCGAAAAGTAGCCGATCCCCATCTTGATGATCCACCGCTCCACGTCCGTGATCTCCTCCATTCCACGCCACTGTTCCACGTCCTTCTGCATTGGGATATCCTCCGGCTCCCAATGATTGCTCTTCATCGTCTTGTAGAGGTCATAGGCCCACTGGTACTTCAGCGGCAGAATGTTGAAGAACATGGAGTCCTTACCGTTGATGACCCGCTTGGCCGCGAAAGCCTCTTCCGCTTTCTTCCGGTCGAGAACGAAGGTCCGGTTCCCGATTTGAACAGTAGTGGTTTCAGACATGCTATGTGAGAGAGTAAAGTTACCCAGTTTGAGTAGTTATTTTATGTTTCCGAAGTATTTCTGCGGGCCGGTGCAGCGAGGGGGAGACTAAGATGCAAGCTCTCCCTCAGTCAACGGAATATTGTCCATATTGTATGATCAAATTATTGACAACACTACATGTTGTGCTTTTGCGGAATTAGCAGCAGTTCCACTTTTTACTTGCGAGTCCCCCGATCCGGACAATTCAGGCCTCAGAGGCCACTTTCTAACAAGTGGCTTGTTACCCAAATCTGGTCCAAAAAAATGACGCGCCTGCCATCGTTCGCT
>Ga0310120_10002124_pt1 | contig 14643 bp, 16 predicted proteins | sample CB27_AW_983_MG_FD_203506 | JGI IMG/M metagenome (GOLD analysis project Ga0310120, IMG submission 203506) | Marine microbial communities from Western Arctic Ocean, Canada - CB27_AW_983 | ecosystem: Environmental > Aquatic > Marine > Oceanic | place: Canada: Western Arctic Ocean | collected...
GTCGTCAGCATTCAGTCGTCAGCATTCAGTCGTCAGCATTCAGTCGTCAGCATTCAGTCGTCAGCATTCAGTCGTCAGCATTCAGTCGTCAGCATTCAGGTCCGTAATCCGTTCCACCTCTCTACATTTCGAGCGGAGCGTTTCCGCAAGGCGTGATCTCCTGAATGCTGCAGCACTTGACATGGGTCGGGCGCGTTCGTTACTATCCAACTACTAACGACTTATTCGGGTTTGTCGACCCCTGACTGTTGTCTCAGCTTTCTTAATTTCTTTTGTAGCCTGCCGGTATCCTTCGACCGTTTAACTCATAAATAAGGAGACGTACCGTGGACCCGGATCCGAAACAGTCTCTGTCGGTTTCTGACCCAACCGGCTCGTGGGGCTCGCACCAAGAGCTCAAAGCCGCTAGTGCTGTTGCGACATTTGCCGAAACGCCTCCCGCGCCAGCCGTGCGCCCAGCCCTTGCGACGCCAATGCGCAAGAAGGCGCAGCCCACCAAAAGTCGCATCATTGCGGTTGGCGGCGGCAAAGGCGGCGTTGGAAAGAGCCTCGTTACGAGCAGCCTTGGGATCTCCATTGCGCGGCACGGCAAGAAAGTGGTTGTCATCGATGCCGACCTCGGCGGGGCGAATCTCCATACTTGCTTGGGCTTGTCCACGCCATCGCTCACGCTGAGCGATTTCATCAGTCGGCGCGTCGAGTCGATTGAGGACGTGATTCTCGAGACTGGCGTCAAGAACCTCGGACTCATCTGTGGCGCACACGACCATCTCGCCGCGTCGAATCTGAAATATGCTCAGAAACTCCGACTCTTGTCCCGTATCGCTACGGTGGACGCTGATTTCATCTTGCTCGACATCGGCCCCGGAATCGCGTTCAACATCGTTGATTTCTTTCTTATTGCGGAGCAAGGCCTCCTTGTCGTGATCCCCGAACCGAGCTCGATCGAGAACGCTTACCGCTTCCTCAAAATGAGTTTCTACCGCCATTTGTGGCTCGCTCTGCAGTCGAACCCTGCGCGCAAAGTCGTCGAGCAAGCGATGGACCAGAAGAATCGTGACGGCATCCGCACGCCCATTGATCTTCTCGATGCCGTGGAGCGTCGCGACAGTGCCGCGGGACGCTATCTCAAGGAGCAAGCCCTCTCGTTTCGGCCGAGGCTTTTGATTAATCAAGTCCGCTACGCCGAGGACGAGCGCCTCGGCGATTCGATGGCCAGCGTCTGCCGCCGCCATCTCGGTATCGATATCGAGGCCATCGGCACAGTGCGTTTCGACGAGAACGTTCGGAAGGCGAACCGTAAGCGTAGACCTTTCATGCTCGACTCTCCCGAATCCGCGGCGGGAAACTCGCTCGAGCTCGTGGCGAAGGCTTTGATGTTCGGCTCACCCACTTCGGCGCGCCTGGAGTGACAAAATTGATGCTACGACGGCTCAGCGAGCAGGACCATTATCAAGTTCTCGAGGTTTCGTACGACGCGAGCTCCGACGAAATCCAGTCGGCCTTCGAGACGGCCCGCGATATCTACTCTCACGAGGCGCTCGTTTCCAGCTCGATATTATCGGACAGAGAGCGCCGTCGCACGTTCCTTCGGATCTCGGAGGCCTATCAGACACTCATTGCTGAAAAAAGCCGCCGTCTCTACAATAGGCGGGTGGGGATTCCGGGTTTGCGCCCGAACGGAACTTCGTTGTCCCCGACCGTTCTGAACGTCGAGCCCCCGGCTACGCTCGCCGATGTCGCCGCGCGCGAGGCTGTCGTTGAGTCGGAGCACGACGCGGCCGACGATGTCGAGGCGTCCGAGCAAGCGCCAGTCTCGGAGAGCCCCCCGCGCGAGTGCCCGCTACAACTCGAGCCGGCCGAAGAGGCGACGGGCGCGTTTCTCCGCGCGGCGCGTGAGGCAATGGGACTCGAGTTAGCAACCATCTCCAAAGAAACCAAAATCGGCCGTGCCATGCTCGAATATATCGAGACCGAGAGACTCGACCGCCTTCCGGCCGAGGTCTATTTGCGCAATTTCACCAGGCAATTCGCTGGTTGCCTCGGGCTCGATGAAGATCAGGTCTCGACGACCTATTTGGCGCGCATCCACCGCCTTCAAGAGTAGCCCTCGTTCGTCCTTCGGGCAGTAACGTGGCGATGGCCTCTGCAGAGAAATCGGTCAGTCTCATGATGGCACCGTTGCGCTTATATATGCGTAATGGTGCCATAACTTGCGCACCTTGACAACCACTCGAGATCGATGGATATGGCGCTACTTACGGGGTAAGGCGCTCATCTGCACTGGCAACCTCGCAGCCTGACCGAGGCACGGTTACGCCTATTCGACTGGAGTTATTGTTTCGCGGGCCCTTAGCTATGATGGGATTTCTTGTTAGCTGTTATAGTTGTTGGCTTTGGATGGGAGGGTCCTGTTTTGCCGACGCTTTCGGTGGTCATTCCTTGTTACAACGAGGCGCTTACGATTGAGACGATCGTGGAGGCGGTCGCGAGGAGCGAGATCGAGGATGTCGAGATTCTCGTGGTGGATGATTACTCGACGGACGGGACGCGCGACAAGTTGCGTGAGTTGCAGGAGAAACTTTCGATCGAAGTCGTGCTGCACGAGCGCAACATGGGCAAAGGTGCTGCGCTGCGCACCGGATTCGCGCGCGCTACGGGGGATATCGTCATCATTCAGGATGCTGACCTCGAATATGATCCCCGCGATTACCCGAAGCTGGTTGCGCCTATCCTGGAAGGGAAGGCCGATGTTGTTTTCGGCTCGCGCTTCGCCGGCGGCGAAATACATCGGGTGCTCTACTTCTGGCACTACGCGGCAAACAAGTTTCTGACCCTCACCTCCAACATGTTCACGAACTTGAACCTCACGGATATGGAGACTTGCTACAAGGCTTTTCGGCGTGAGGTCATCCAATCCATCGAGATCTGCGAGAACCGCTTCGGCTTCGAGCCCGAGATCACCGCCAAGGTAGCGCGCAAGGGTTGCCGCATCTACGAGGTCGGCATCTCCTATTCGGGACGCACCTATGCTGAGGGCAAAAAGATCGGTTGGCGCGACGGCGTCCGTGCTTTGTGGTGCATCTTTCGCTACAACGTTTTTAGTTGAAGCGTTTTTGTGATGGCGCGGATGGTCTCGGGCGTCGTCCGGCAACAGCCGCCAATGAGACGCGCGCCGAGCTCCTGCCACTCTCGCACTGAAAAACCCGCGACGATGGACGTTGCCCCCTGCGCTTTTACCCACACATGGCGCTCGCCATCCCAGGTTTCACCCTTATTGGGATAAGCCAAAAGCGGTGTGTCGCTCACGCCTCGAGCCGAGCGCAAGAGGCCTGACACAAATTGGGGCGGGGTGCAGTTGACGCCGACCGCAACCACCATGGGCGACGCGCTCACGAGTCGAACGCACTCTGCGAAAGACTCCCCATGACAAAGCGCGGTGTCGTCGCGGCAACTGAAACTGACCCAAGCCGGCACGTCACCGTCCTCCTCGAGTAGAGCGAGGATGGCTTCCGCTTCCACCGCCACCGGGATGGTCTCGAAGGCGAGCAGATCGGGCCCGGCGCTCACGAGCACTTCGAGACGCCGGCGGTGAAACGCGACGAGCTCGTCCTTGGTCAACCGGTAATCGCCGCGATATTCCGAGCCGTCATGAAGGATAGCGCCGTAGCAGCCGACCGACGCGGCCACGATCCCCGAGCCGTGCTCGTCCCGGGCCCGGCGAGCGAGCTCCACGGAGAGCCGCAATAACCGCTCCGATTCTGCGTCATCGATCCCACGGGCACGAAACCCCTCGAAGCTCGCTTGATAGCTCGAGCTCGTGGCTACGTCCGCACCCGCCCGGAAATAGTCGCGGTGGACGGCCTGGATCAACTCGGGCGCCTCGATGAGAAGCTTCGCTGACCACAGAGGGTCGTCGAGATTCGCCCCGCGCCGCTCGAGCTCCGTCGCGAGTGCTCCATCTAGAACCACGTGTCCCTTGTCGGCGAGGATCGAAGCCAGCGGATTATCCACGATGCCTTATCTTACTGGTTTCGTTCGAGGCTACCGTTCCCGCTACGGGCTTTCCGAAACTGGTAACGGACATCGGACAACTGATAATGTGACGCGCCATGTATTGTCTCGGCTATGACCTTGGGAGCTCTTCGGTCAAGGTCTGTCTTCTCGACGGCGCTTCCGGACGCGGCGTTGCATATGCGAGCTATCCCGATCGCGAAATGACGATACACGCGCCAAAACCAGTTCCTCGGACGCATCCGAGATGGCACGTCTCGCCGTGCTAACTGACACCGTCGTCGACAGGTGGCGGGCGGAAAACGCCAAGGCGCCGTGGCTCGACCGGACGACGAACGCACCCGCTTCGCCGGACATTGGACGTTACTTACGGCTCGAAGGTCAGCCCGTTCGGGGCGCCGTCGCCAACTTGTTTCGCCGATCGCGCGATTCTCGATTGCTTGACCCCATCGGCCCCGCTATTCTTCGAGCGTTTCATCGCGGCCTACGAACGTAATTGCACATAACGTTAGTTTCGATATTTTCCGAGGACCGGCCGCCCCGGAAACGCGTCCTTTACCGTCTTCCCGTCCCGAACGACGAACGTGCCGTTCACGAGCACGTGCGGGATACCGTTGGCAAAGCTGAGCTCCTTGCCGAAATCCGCCGTGTCGATGACGGTCGCGGGATCGAATATCGTAAGGTCCGCGTCACAGCCGATTTGAACGCGGCCCTTGAGCCGCATTCCAGGCGCGACCGGATCGAGCCGCTCCGCTGGCATGAGCGTCATTTTGCGAAGTGCGTCCATGAGCGAGAGCACTTTGCGCTCGCGCACATAGCGGCCGAGAACCCGCGAGAACGTTCCCGCGGAGCGAGGATGGGCGAGCGGCGCGTAGGGCATGCCGTCGGACGCGATCAACGTAAACGGCGCGCGCATGCCTGCGTCGATCCAGTCGTCTTTCATCATGTGGATGATCAGCGTCCCGCCCTCGGCCCGGTATTTTTCGAACGTCTCTTTGGTAAGCCGCTCTCCCGTGGCCTCCCACTGCAGGTCGCCATAGTCCATGTCCCAGACTTCCTGCCATCCCTCGTCGAAGAGCGTCGATTGGATGCCCGTCGAGCCGGCGGTATAAGGATAAAGCTCGGTCGTGATGTCGAGGCCTTGCTTTTGTGCCGCGGCGATCATCTCGAGCGCGATATCGACCTTGCCGAGCGCCATGGAGTTGAGATGAACGATGTGGAGCGATGCGCCGGTTGCCGCGGCGTTCGCGATGGCTTCCTGGATGGCTGGAATGTCAGGGTCACGCACGTGGGTATAGACAGGGACTCCGATTTTGGCAGCAAACGCGTAGGCGCGGAAGATCTCCTGACGTGTCGCTCCTGGATAGTAGCCGACGGTTACGCCGACGCCGAGAGCACCTTCTCGAATACCCGAGGAGAGTGTCTCGGCCATTCCGTCGAGCTCGTCGGGCTCGAGCGATTCGTAGCGAGAGGCGAAAGCCGGCCGCATGGCCTCGTCGAGCTCGGGGCTATCGAGGCCATGCTCGGCGATGATGGAGCGGATATGAGCCACGGTCGCTACGTATTTCTTCATGTCCATGAAGCGCGTCCTAGCATGCGAGACCGTCGCCCCAAAATTGAGGACCGCGTTGCCACGCCGCGAATCGATCCATTCCTTCAAAAACGGAACGCCGCTTTCGAGCTCGAGCGCCGTCGTTACGCCGTCATGCGCCTGGAACTCGTTCGCCGCGTTCGTCTGGCCGTGAGCGTGGAGGTCGATGAACCCGGGTGCTATGACCAGCCCGGCCACGTTCAAGACTTCTGCGCCGGACAGTGTCTCGGAGCTTATCTCGACGATGCGATCGCCGCGGATGCCGACATTGCGCACCGCGTCGAGACCGGTCTCCGGGTCCATGACGCGGCCGCCCCCTAGCACGAGGTCGTAGCGCTCTTGAGCAACGACGAGTGTCGTCGAAAAAAGGCAAAGAGAGACAAGGAGATGTTTGAACATTGTTTACTCCACAATGGTTAGCCAGCTAAACCAGGCCGGATGTTCCGTTTTGTACCAGTTGAGCGCTTCTCGCAATATCTTCTGCTGGTCCTCCGAGATCACCTCGGGAGGGATGCGGTTGAAGCGGACGCGTATGTTGCCGCCGTCTTCGTGGTCGAGCGCCTCCGAGCACAAAGTTTGGAGCTCGTTCCGAATGCGCCCGGAATCCGAGATCCGCACAGCCCGCTCACGAAAATCCTCGCCGCCGAGAAAGCGCGTCAGCAAGGGGTTGAAGACGAGACGCGCCCGCTCGTCGTTTTCCAGGTTGCGTAGAGTGAACTGGATCGTTTTGCGGCCTTTGCGCGTCGCGAGCGCGACCGTGACCCGGTAGCGGCCGCCCCCGAGATCCACAACCTCTTCTGAGCCAGTATAGGGGTCGTGGCACATATAGCCGCACGCCGCGAGCACGCGCCAGCGCCGCTCGGGAAAGAAATCATCGGCGCGAACCACCGAAGTGTCGAGTGGCAGCCCAGCGTCGCGCGCGGCCCGCACGGCGTCGCGGTACTCGTCGATCATCTTGTCCTCGATGGGCTCGCCCGCGATCTTGCGGAGCTGCGCTCCGAAATCCTCCGCTTCGGGGTCGAGGCGCATGACCGCGCGCTCCTTATCCCAAGACATCAGGAACCTCGAGGTCAGCACCGACATCGAGACGTCGAGGCCGAGCACCGGGGCGAGGCTCGCCGCTTGCAGCGCTTCCGCCGAGCCCGCATAGCCGTCGACGAGAAAGACGTGCGGCTCACCGGCGTCGTCTTTCCAGGCGCCGATTTGATAGGTAGGGGCATAGCTTCCCGTATCCACAAAGGCTTCATGGCTGTTTCGAAGCCGATAGCCTGTCTCGACGAGATGGGCACCCGCTTTTTCCCATTGCTTCCAGAGCGTCCCGAGGCGCTTCGTGCGGGTTTCTCCCGCGAGCGTCCACACGTGAATGTTCTTACACTTGATGCCCGGATAGGTTTCTTCGATGGCCTCGACGACTTTGCCTCGCTCCGTCCGGTAGTCGATGAGCGTCGCGCCCTCAGCGGCGGTCTCGACCACTTCTCGGGGTAAGAGCAACGTCCCGACATAGCCTTCGTAGGGACGGCCGATACGAAGCGGCTGATCGAAAAGGTGCAACACGGTCATGGGTCCGGTCTTTTCGCCTTTCGCGAAACGCGACGTGTTCTCGAGGGTGTCGATGGCGGCGCTCCAAATCACGATGCCCGAGCGCTGGCTCTCGTCATAGAAAGTTTCGAAGTCGTATTCGGGGTCATTGATGAGCTTCTTGACGCGCTCGTCGACCCACTTGGCGACCTGGGGCCGAGCGTAGACCCGGCCGAAGCCGAGCTGCGGGTTGGAGCCCATCTCCGGCGTCTCGCCGAGCTTGGGCATGAGCCCTTCGCCGAGCGAGACCATGATCGCGTGGTTCTCGGGGAGCTGGCGCGTTGCGTACCAGAGCGATTCGCTCATGGCATAGGCCGAGATCGCATCCGCGTCTTTCTTGACTTGATTGAGCGCGGCTTTGTCGAGCCCTTTTCCTTCGCCGTAACGGCCGTAGAGCTTGGTTCCGAGAGCGGTGACAGCTGCCGTCATCGCGATGAGCGATTCCATGCGCGGCGGGAGAAACGAGCACCGTGACTCGGGCTCCTGTCGGAGCTCCTCGTGTAGTTCCACGTCCTCGAGCCAGAGATGAAAACGCCCCAAGATCGAGCTCGTGTCGAAGGCCCATTGGGCGATGAGATTTCTCTTCAATCTTTGCTGTTCCGTCAATGTCATCTGTCCCTTGAGAGAGAGTTATATCAGCTTTGCGACTTGACGGAAAAGACGAGAGCGCCTAACCTCCTAGCTTTGAAATACAAGACGCTCGGAAGCTGCCGGTGAGCGACCAAGAGCTCTTCGTCCAAGAGCCTCCGTCTTTCTGGGACCGCTTGTGGAAACCCGAGATCGGTCCGAGCTATTTGATCGCGCGCTTTCTGATTCTGCGCCTTCTCGGCGTTGTCTACTTCATCGGATTTCTGACGGTCATCGATCAAGGCGTCCCGCTTTTAGGAAGCGATGGACTCACGCCCGCCGCGGACTACCTCGGTCGGATCGAGACCACGCTGGGCTCGAGAAGCACAGGCTTCGTCCAGCTCCCTAGCATTTTTTGGTTCCGCGACTCCGACCGCTTTCTCGTACGCGTGGCCTGGCTCGGCGCGGGCGCGTCGCTCCTCGTCGTCTTCGGCTACGCCAACGCTTTGACGCTCACGTTTCTGTGGTTTCTCTACATGTCCTACGTCCATATCGGCCAAGTCTGGTATGGCTTCGGCTGGGAGATCCAGCTACTCGAGACGGGCTTTCTCGCGATTTTTCTCTGCCCGCTTCTCGACGGCCGTCCTTTCCCTGCGCGACCGCCCCCTATCGTCGTGATATGGCTCTACCGTTGGCTCATCTTCCGCATCATGCTCGGCGCGGGCCTCATCAAGCTACGCGGCGATGCGTGTTGGGCGGACCTGACCTGTCTCGCCTACCACTACGAGACGCAGCCGGTCCCGAACCCACTGAGCCGCTGGCTTCACTTCATGCCGCTTTGGTTCCACAAACTTGGCGTGCTCGCAAACCACCTCTCTGAGATCGTCATGCCGTTTTTCGCCTTGGGCCCACGCCGTGCGCGCCACGTCGCCGGCGTGCTCTTCGTTGGTTTTCAAGGGGTGCTCATCGTGAGCGGCAATTTGTCCTTTCTGAACTGGCTCACGATCATTCCCGCTCTCGCGTGTTTCGACGATAGCTTCTTCGCGCGGGTGATCCCCGACGACTTGAGGCGCCGCCTCACGAGGCTACAACGCGTTCCCTTTCACCGCGCACAGCAAGTGACCGCTACCACGCTTTTTGTCGTGGTTGCCTTAGGCAGCATCGGGCCCATCGCCAATCTGTTGTCCCCCCGCCAAGTCATGAACACTTCCTTCAGCCGACTCCACGTCGTCAATACCTACGGCGCTTTCGGGAGTGTCGGGAAGGAGCGCTACGAGCTCGTCTTCGAGGGACGGGAAGAGGGAAGCGATGTGTGGCACGTCTACGAATTTCCTTGCAAACCCACGAGCGTCGACCGGCGGCCTTGCATCATCACGCCCTATCACTATCGACTTGATTGGCTTCTCTGGTTCGCGGCGATGGGCCGCGTGCAGCAATACCCGTGGACCGCGCACCTGGTCTGGAAGTTGTTGCAAAACGACCCGAACGCGCTGAGCCTCTTGGCATCGAACCCATTTCCCGAGGCCCCGCCTCACGAGATCCGGATAGAGCTCTATCGCTACGTTTTCGCGCCTGCTGGGGGGGACGCTTGGTGGATGCGCGAGCGCCTGAGCAGCTGGTTGCCCGCGACGAAGCTTACCGACAGGCGGATGCGGGAATTTATCGAGAGCCAAGGCTGGTAGCATGAAGGCGATGCGAAGTTTTTTCTTGTTCGTTGCTCTGGCATCTTTCGCGGGCTGTGGAGACGACGCCGCCCCGGCCGCAACGACGTTCCGGCCCGCCATCGGCTATCCCGTTGTGAGCGGCTACCGGCCCATCCAACCCGGAGCGCATCGCCTCCGCTTTGCTGCACTTGCCGAGTCATGCGCTCCTGAAGTGCCTCTTTATTTGGGAAGAGACTCCAAACGTCAGCTTCGTCCATAGCCGACGCGGAGCGACGGTCACACTCGGCGCGAGGCGCGAAACCCACGCGATGCGTTGCTGGGGCGACGGGTGCGAATCGTAAGGCGAAGTCTCAGTCGTCATGGTCTCCACGATTTCCTTTTCGATCTCGTCGCGCGTTTGCTCTACGTCCGCCTCGCGCTCGACGCTCGAAGGCTTTGAAAGCGTTAGGGTGTACAGATTGCTCAAGGCTCGCTCATCAGTTGCCGCATCGTTTATTTCGCGCTGAGTCAGAAAGCTGAACTCGACCGCGCGTCTCGTGACATGGCGGAGTATCCATCGGCAAGTACGCGATCAACGAACTGGGCGACTCGCTTGCGTCCGGCAGCTCAGCGTACGAAGCGACGACGACGCCGGCGCTCAACCCAACGTCGATCAAGGAGGAGCAGAATGAAACAGCGAGTAGCACTGAAATTATTTGCGACGAGCGCCCGGTAGGCGGTGCCCATACCGCCGCGGCCGATGAGACCTTCGATGACGTACTTGGAGTCGAGCACGTCGCCGACGGCAAGCTCCCTGTCATCAGGAATCGCGGCAATGAAGGGGTCATCCATACGGGCACCGGCCCCTTCGACATCCAGGCAGGCACATTTCTTGGCCACGGGAACCTCAACTACCAGCGTGGCAACTTCAAGCTCAACGTCTTTACGAACATCCTGGACGGGGAGGCGCGGGCCCTGCTGGTGGCGGACGCGAACGGTGAGCCGATCCTCTTTCGGTTCGCGAATCGTACATTCGACGTCGAGCTGTCTGACTTCCGCGCCCTGGGCGACAAGCACTTGCTGTCCTATGGTGGGAACTTCCGTCACAACAGTTTCGAATTGTCACTGGCGCCCCGCGGTGATAACCGTGACGAGTTCGGTGTCTATATCCAGGACGAGTTCTTGTTTTTTGGCGCGGCTGAGTTGGATTATCGGTGGCCGCGTGGACAAGTTCGACGTGCTTCAGAGAGTGGTGTTCTCGCCTAGGACCGCCTTCTTGTTGCTGAAGCCGGCGCCGAATCACACGCTACGCTTGTCTTTCAATCGCGCTTTCCGGGCACCGTTTTTTTTCAACAATTTTATGGACACGTTGTTTCTGAGCGGCATCGATCGCGGCGCGATCGATGCCGCGTCTCGAAGGAGAGCTCTTCAAATTCCCGGCGGCGGCCCTCGGAAGTGAGACGTTGAACGAAGAATCTCTCACTGCCTATGAGATCGGCTATACGGGTGTACTCGGTGGGAGGACCATCGTGAGCGCGTCTTATTACGTGAACCACACGCGCGATTTGATTCTGTTCACGCAGAGCGGAAACTATACGAGCGCCAATCCGCCGCCCGGCTGGCCGCTCGACCCGGCCGTTTTGGACGTGCTCGTCGAGCTGTGAATCGGCCTCCCGTCCGAGCTCGCGTTTCGAAACTTCGAGCGCGTCCGCGACGAAGGCGTCGAGCTATCGTTCGAGACGCGGGTGAACGACTTCGTGAACGCCTTCGCGAACTACACGTGGCAACGTGAGCCGAAGCCCTTCGGTTTCGAGTCCACCGAGCTCAACCTGCCTCCGAGCTACCACTTCAATGCGGGCTTCGACTTCACCTATGACCGCTACTTCGGCTACGTCACCGCGAGCTTGGTCGTTGGCGGTTTTTGGCAGGATGTGCTCGACGTCCGGTTTCACGGTCCCACCGAGCCTTACGCGACCGTGAGCGCGGGGTTAGGGGTGCATTGGGAAGAGGGCAAGCTCACGACTGCGGTCAAGGTGACCAACCTGACCAACGCCGAAGTCCAGCACCACGTCTTCGGCGACATCATCAAGCGGCAGATCGTCGGCGAGCTGCGCTTACGCTTCTGACACGCGCTCTCCGAGAGGTAGAATCCGCCCAACTGGAGGCATATCTGATGAGAATCGTTTGGCTCGTTTCGCTTCTAATCACATCGACCGCGACCGCTCAGCAAATCGAGCGGAAGAATCCGGAGGGGATGACGCAGCCGACTGCCTATAGCCATCTCGTCAAGGTGGGGAGCTTGATGTTCCTCGCCGGCCAAGTGGCGTTCGACGGGGAGGGCAACGTCGTTGGGGAAGGTGATATGAGCGCGCAGGTTCGCCAGGTGCTCGAGAACATGAAGTCGGTGCTCGCTTCCGAGGGCGCCGATTTTTCGAACGTCGTGAAGATCAATATCTTTACGACCGACATCCAGGCTTTTAGTGGCACGGCGTCTGTGCGACGGGAATATTTCGGGGACCATCCTCCGGCGAGCACACTCGTCCAAATCGAACGGCTGGCGCGGCCCGTCTTTCTCGTAGAGATCGAAGCGATCGCGGTGGCCAAAGAGTAGCCGCTACTCGTCTTCGAAGCCCGCGACGTGGTCTCGGGCCCCGATGATGGCTTTGATTTCTTCCTTTTTGTAGAGCCGGCCTTTACCGATCCCGGGACAGAACTTCTTCTCGTATCTCCAGGTATTCGGCGACTCTATGGGCGTGAAGCCGTCCAGGGGCAGAAATGGATAGGTACGGCACTGCAGAGGCCGCGCTTGGTAAACGGTGCAGCGTCCTTGGTCCAGGAAGCGGCAGTCGCCCCCGTCGCCGATAGCGACTTCGAGCTCGCCAAAGTCGGTCGTCGTGTACTCGGTGGCAAAAAGCGCGGCTCGTCATGCCGAGATATTTAGCGAGGCGCTCGATGTCCTCGGGCTCGAGCAAAACGCTCCCTTCACGGTCCTGGTGCGTACAGCATTTACCGCAATCGGGCTGACACTCGAAGCGGAGCCCGCGCCGAATCCAGGGGAGCTCGTCTTTGGGGCGATGAGCTCGATCGGACACTTCTTCCTTCATTCACGTCAGGTCGGGTCGTTCGCAGCGGTGGTGACGTTCTTCCGGGCGCGTCTTGCGTGGTATTGCAACAAGAAGCGTGTCGGAATCCAATAAACCATCATGGCAAAAGCGGCCGAGAGGATAAAGTTTCCGACGAAAAACGGCACGAGCAGATTCCACGCGTCGCGGTGAGCTCGCTCCAAAACTGACCTGAAGTTAGCGCGTCGTAGCTAATTTCGGGTAAGGCCGCATCGCTCCCGAGAATGTAGACGCCGAGGCCCGTACCGAGCGCAGCTGCGGCCGCCACGGTCCATGGCGTATTCGAAAAGACGCCGGCAAGGAAGGCGAGGCGATTGACGCGGAACAGAAAGACGACCGCGATCGCGATGAGCGTGTGAAAACTATGAACGGTGAGAAGCCGATGAGCACCCCGCAACCAAAGGTCCGGGCTGTGCGCTCCGGCGGCTCATCCATGAGCAACAACTCACGCAGGTAGCTCCTAAACCCTCGCTTTTCGTCCAGGTCGTGCTCTTCCTTACGGGTACATTGATGATTCCTTACATTTTCGCACTTTTTGTCTCGCAGGCGGAAAGAAAACCGGACGGGCTGTCCCGACCTGATCGTTGAATATTTCGCGCTTTCGATTTAGAATGCTTCCTCAAACCGAGTTTTTTTCTCGCGCTCTGAAGGAGAGCAACCATGAAGAAATTACTCTTTGCCATTCTGACGATGCTGGCGCTCGCCGCCGCGGTCACCACGGTCTTGGCCGTCGATGATGTATCGTGCGAGTACAAATCGTGGTTGTCCACCGAGAACGAAGTCGAGGCCCTGTTGACCGGTGCCAAAATCGTCTCGGTGGAGAAAATCGGCATGGGCGTCACCAACCCGTTTCGCGTCGAGCTACAGCAGGGGGAGCAGAAGCTCGCCGCCGCATTCAAGCCCATAAAGCGCGGCCGGCAACGAGGCTTCTGGGAAAGCTACCAGGCGGAGATTGCGGCCTACGAGATCGACAAGCTCATCGGCCTCGGCATGACACCGCCCACCGTCGAGCGGCGTATCAAGGGCAACAAAGGCTCTTTCCAGTTTTGGGCGGAGGATTGCGAGCTTTACCGAGATGTTGTCGACAAAACGCCCAACACGCCGAGCTGGAGCCACCAGCTATCACGTATGAAGATGTTGGATGTCCTGATCAACAACGAAGACCGGAACGCGCAGAACTTTCTCGTCGATCCCGACTTTCACGTCATTCTCATCGATCACTCCCGGGCGTTCATTTCCGGCAAGAAGATGATCCAGAACCCCAAGAAGCTTCCAAACCAGTTCGATCGCAAGCTCGTGGAAGCAATGAAGGGACTCGACCGCGACACGCTCGACACCCATCTCAAGCCGTACTTGAACGGAGGCCAGATCAAAGGTATTCTCAAGCGGCGTGACTTCCTGCTGGAGCATCTTGACAAGCTGATTCAGGAGCGTGGCGAGGCGAGGGTGCTCTTCTAGGCGGTTACAGGCTCGCCCAGCGGCGCACCGTTTCGTGGTACCGCTCCCACGCGCTCCAAACGGCGGCAGCCCATTCCCGGACGCGCGCGTGGTGCGCCGTCGCGTCTTGGGCGGCATGCACGTGCTCGATCGTCACCGCGCCTAGGGATTCGGGCCGATCTAGCCACTCGAAAACGCCCTCGAGCGACGTCGCTTGCTGGATCGCTTTGGTTGCCTTCCGAGAGGCATAGCTGCGCTCGAGCATGAGGTGAAGGCTAATCAGATGAACGGCCACCGATCGGATGGATTGGCGCGACGGTACTCCCGGGTGCTGCGCGGCATAGGCGATGCAGTCTGTCTTCGACACCATCGAACAGGTGGCACCTTACGATACCCCGGTCATCATTTCTGGAGATACCGGCGTCGGCAAAGAGTTGGTAGCCTCGGCGATTCACTACCATTCTCAGCGTGCTGAAGGCCCCTATCTCCAAATCAACTGTGCCACGCTCACGCCCGAGCTCACGGCGAGTGAGCTTTTTGGTCATCGGCGCGGCGCCTTTACCGGAGCGAGCGCAGACCGCCGTGGCTACTTCGAGCAAGCCAATGGCGGCACGCTGTTGCTCGACGAGGTCGGCGAGCTCTCACCCGAAGTTCAAGGAAAGCTCCTGCGGGTTCTGCAGGACGGAGAGAT
>Ga0310120_10002133_pt1 | contig 14615 bp, 8 predicted proteins | sample CB27_AW_983_MG_FD_203506 | JGI IMG/M metagenome (GOLD analysis project Ga0310120, IMG submission 203506) | Marine microbial communities from Western Arctic Ocean, Canada - CB27_AW_983 | ecosystem: Environmental > Aquatic > Marine > Oceanic | place: Canada: Western Arctic Ocean | collected...
CGGGCGGAGCTGCCAAACGGGTAGTGCTGGGCAATATCAAACTGACGACAGGCCTTGAGGGTGGCAAAGATTTTGAGGTTATCGAATTTGGCTTTGATGCTGCTATTCAGGCGTTTCAGGATGACAAGATTGATATGATTGTTCTACCGACAAACGTCCCCAGTTCCTCGGTAAGCCAGTTTGCGCTGACCAAGGAGATTCGACTGCTGGATATCGATACAGCAAAGATCGCCGCGTCCTGGAAACCGTGGCAGAGTGGAACGGTGAACGAAATACTACCGGATGCATATGGAAGCAACCAGGTAAATACCAGTGCCGTGTCTACACATGGGGCGCTGGTTAACTTCTCTGCACGTATGGATCTCGACGAGGAAGTGGTCTATCAGGTGACTAAGGCGATCTGGGAGCATGTTGACGAATTATACGAAGCTGCGGCCTGGATGAAGAATACGGTCGTGCTGGAAAAAGCGCTTGAATACATTCCAAGTCGCCTTCACCCTGGGGCCGAAAGGTATTACAGGGAAATAGGTATGGCGATTCCGGATCCGGTAACGTACTAGACTAAGCGCCCAAATAGCTGAAACACTACTGAGGACCTTGCGAGCTCGATTGCTCGCAAGGTCTTTTTACCAATGAGCTAGAAGGTCGGAAACCTCAAAATTCAAGCAGTCAAATGAAGTGACAGAAAGTAGAAGGACTCCAAACTAAAATTTATTTCCGATATTGCAACAAAATAGTCCGCGTTGCTCTGCGGTCAATTCGGAAAAGGTACCCTACACAGAGTCAGATCACCAACACCCGCAAACTAGCCTATCCGACTTCCTGACCCTCGAAGTAGTCGGCGCAGCGGTACCACAGCACCTATCAGCAGTAACGCCACCAGGGCCAGGAGCGCCAGGGCGCTGCTGAATCCTCCAGAACCGCCATAGAGTACACCGATCGCTACCGGCCCACCCACACCACCAATCTCAGCTGCTGAAAAGAAGAACCCCCCTGCAGTACCGGCCCGGCGCTCGCCAACCCCGGGCACCTCAACCAAAGTCAGAATCAGCACGGTCATCATAGAGCCACCGGCGATTCCCATCAGGATGAGTGCGAGATACAACGACGAGCCCATGCCCCCGATCAGGAACAGCAAACTCCCAAACAACGAACAGGTAAAAAGTGCAATCAGTATGCCAAAACGTCGTGGCCCGGTTGCCAATCGCGGTAAGGTCAATGCACTGATAATCCCCACCACCGCCGGCACGACCGCCAGCAGGCTGGCTTGCTTTAGCCCGGCACCAAAGTTATGCAACACCTCTACCAGCCAGTTACTCATCGCATGGTTGATCGAAAATACACCGATACTCATCAGTAGAATCAGCCGTACCGGCGCAAGAGACAAGACAGCGCCGATCTCGTCCCAAAGTGGGGCACTTGGCGTAATCGGCCCAGCTGGGCGAGCAACACCCCGGCCGACCAAAAGCCAGAATAATCCTGCTGCTAAAGCGGTAAACCCCCACAGTATCAACACCAGGCCCCAACGCCCTCCCAGCAGCGGCATCAGCACGGGCTGACTGAATAACAGCGACACCATGGTGCCAACGCCAGGGCCGGTAATATAAATACCCATTGCCAGGCCTCGCTCAGAACCGGTGAAATTTTCACTGACCACTTTGGGGGCGCCGGCTGATATCAGGGGACCGCCCAGGCCAAACAAGGCAACCGCCGCCAATAGGTGAAAGTACTCCTGTGCGAATCCACGCGCTATCCCGGAGGCACCGATCAGCAAGGCACCCCAAAACAACGCCCTGTGGGTGCCCATGCGGTCAAGAACCAGCCCGCAGGGAATGGCAGCGAAGATATAAATAAACTGCCAGGCCCCCAGCACGGTTCCCATGGAGGCGTGAGAGAAACCAAGGTCTGCCTCAATATCCGGAACCAACGGAGCCAATCCGGCCATATTGAGTCCAAAGGCCATGTACAACGCCCACACGCCGGCGAGTTTCCACCAGCGCCCCGGTATTGGCTTAATCTGCGTCGATAACCCCTGCACCAGCTCCCTGCCTTAAAGAACGGTCTGATTCCAAAACCAGCATCCTGTCGGCAAATGCCTTGAGGCACGCGACGGATCTGGCATCGGCGGTGAGGCCGGCTCGACGCCCTACCCGAACGTGATCTTCGGCCAAGCTGTCATCCAAAATAAGTTCGGCACCATCATGACAAGGCTGCGTATCCGCATTTTGCACGGTAAAACCCCCGGCGCCGTTGTGTGTGCTTGCAGGCTGTTTTTTAAATCTATGAACGGTGGCTCCCCGCGGCATAATTTTGACTGAAAAGGCTTGCTCATCGGTCACGAACTGCAGGCGAAATGTACGTTGAGCTTCATTATTTGCCCACGCGAGTGCGCCCAAAACAAGCAAGGGACTGTCAACCTCAGGATAAGTTACAGATTTTCCGACTGGCGGCCACCCAGTTTGGAGTGCATCCATCAAAAAGGCCGACAGGTAAACCGACGATAGCTTTTTGCCTGGCAGCGCCTTCAACTCATGTTGACTCCCATCAGTAACTTTTCCGGGGTTTGCGTCGCCGAGATCCAGGCTAGTTAGTGCATGGCAGATACTCCGGTCTGCCACAAATCCTCGTATTTGAAGCCATAAAACCGACTGCACAATATCTTCAGCAATACCTAAAGGTACGCCCACCCCAAGCGTTGCTTTAAGGACCAGTTGGCCGAACTCCGAGACTGACTGCCTCACGCGGTATCGCCTGGCCATATGGCAAGCCACCAGTCGTCCACTGTGGCTGACTCCAGCTCGTCCGGTAACGGGGCACCCTGAAACATACAGATGCGGGTCCACAAGGATGATTTAGGGTCAAACTTGGCGGCACCAAAAAAAGCCAATTTAAAACGCAAAATATTCAAAGGCGAACAAGTGCTGGCTAACAGGTTATCTCGAATTTCGCCATAGGGGTACTGCCCAAGTGCTTGAACCCTGCGCACCAGGTGGCGGTGCTGCGGATGGGCAAAGAGAAACTCTGCCACGGTGACTCCATCCAGCGCTTGTGCCAGATCTGCCCGTAAAGCGGTCATGTCGCGGGCAATCGCAACCGGCATTTCACGGTCTGCACCTGGCTCTTCTTCGCGAACCCCAAAGCGGGGTTCGAGTTTATTTTCCGATACATACCAAAAATGGGTATTCTCTTTAGCATCACTAAAATCGAAATCCGCGGTCCAGTCGTACTGCGAGTCCATCAACTCGCGCAAGTCTGCAACGGGCATGGTTACATCCATGCGCCGCTCCTTAGCAACATGAAACATATCCTCAAGATCGTCAGTACACTCAGGGTACAACTCGAGCATTAAGGCGACCAGCAACTCCTGGGCATCCAGACTGAGATTCTCCTCTGCCCAGTGATACAAGATATCCCAAAGTAATCCCGAGCCAGTGGATCCGGACTTCGCAGCATCGAGCCAACCCCCAAAAGCCGCCAAGTCGTCGGCCAGTTGTTCATTGCGCACCTGGTAGGCAGGGTCATCAACCCGCCACTGCGCCAGGTGGGTCAACGCCCGTTGGCGCAACTGCTCGGCCCGCTGCAATTCAGCCAACTCGACTCGACTCATCGAGCGAACCCGGGCCAGCGCGATCTCACGCGCTGCGAACCACTGATGAAGTAACTCCGGATGATTCACTACAAAAGGCGCCATCCCAAGGCCTGTCGCATTACCAATTCCCAAAATCCGTTTCAGATCACGGTCCAAAGACACTGCCGTTTCAGGGGAGCGCTGTCGCGCTATATGCTCAAGTTGATCAAAGGTAAAAAGCCTGATCAGGTACACGGTCAACATCTCGGCCGCAAAAGAATTCTGGGTTTCCGGCCGGGTGGCGATTCTGGAATGATCGCTGGCCCCGAACTTACCATTCCCGTAGACGGCTGTGGTGCGCATCAGGTAGCCCACATCCATCAGCCGCTGAGGCTCGGGCTGGCGCCCGTTTGCAAGGCAATCGCAGGTGTACTTAAACAGTCGCAGGCTCCGGTTTGCCCGAGACAAGATAAGATCAGTGGCTTCAAATCGTCCGGCCTCTTGAAGCGGCGCCTGCTGCCGAAGACGGTCAATGTCAGCATCGCCGGGAATGCCATCGAAAAGAACGAACGCAGCATCCCAGGCCGAGGCGATGACCCGGTCCGTCCGGTCACTGTCAGCCAGTGGGTTGGCGAAGACCACCAGGGAATAACACTGGTCAGGCAGCGAGACGGTATAGACCGCCGTGCCATAACCGGCATCATCCAGCTCAAAGCGCTCGCAGGAGATCTGCCAGTTTTCCGCAGCCATGCGACGTACCAGTAACCGCATAAAACTAAGGCGTGTGGGAAAGGCCGCTCCCATACGGGTTAACCGGCAAACGACCTCGGGCGGTCTTAGCAAGGCTTTATCCAGCGCTCCTGTTGCACTGGCGCTCAATGGGCCTGCGGGGTTAATCACTCCCACATTCATGGAATCGGATAGTTCAGGCAGGTCCGAACGATTTTTCAAAAAACGCCAGCCAGTTACCGCCCATCACAGCGGCTACTGAATCCTGATCGAGCCCTACTTCTTCAAGCCCGCGTTTAATATTAGGAAAATGTCGGTTATCCTCAAACCAGGCCGGCTGCGCGGGAAAGCCCGGCGTCGCCGCTGACCCTTCACCAAAATCCGTCTGCCGCGTCCACCGTCCATTGCGCATCCAAGTGACCACGCTATCGGGTTGGTCCTGGCATAGATCAGAGCCGATGCCAATGTGGTCTATCCCGATAAGTTCTGCTGTGCTCGCTACCATACGGCAAAAGCTTTGCAAACTGCACTCGCTGCCATCACGCAGATGATGCGGGTATAGGGAAAACCCTATCATTCCTCCCGACTCCGCCAGTGCTTTAATTACTGTATCGGATTTGTTGCGCAACGCGTCATGCCATGATGCGGGGTTGGCATGGGTAATCGCTATGGGTCGTGCAGACACCTCTATGGCCTCCAGGGTCGAGCGCTCACCCGAGTGACTCATGTCCACCACAAGTCCAACACGATTCATTTCGGCGATGACCTGCCGGCCCATTCGGGTAATGCCTGAATCAACCTCCTCATAACAACCGGTCGCCAGCAACGATTGATTGTTATAGGACAATTGCATAAACCGCGCTCCGAGCTGATGGCAAACTTCTACCAGACCGATATCGGATTCAATCGGCGAACAGTTCTGAAACCCAAAGAACACGGCCGTTCGCTGGCTCTGCTGCGCCAAAATGACATCTGCCGCAGTGCGGCCGTGCATTATGCGCTCCGGATAAGCCTCAAACAGGCGATGCCACTGCGACATATTAGAGACGGTTTCCCGAAAATCCTCGTGATAACAGATGGTCACGTGCACCGCATCCAGTTGACCCTTCGCCATCTGGTCGAAAATACCACTTGACCAGTTGCAGTACTGAAGACAATCGATAGTAACGTTCATTTTCTTTGCGAAAAGATAATCGGGCTATAGCCAATCGACCTCAAACGGATAAGAAGACATCCGCTCGGTGCCGGTCTCAGTAATGATAACCTGTTCTTCGAGTTTGACGCCTTCACGCCCACCTTCGACACCGATAAATGATTCAACACACAGAACCATTCCTGGCTGTAAAACGCCTTCGTAGGCTTTGGCTTCAAAATCAACCCAGTGTTTAATGCTGGGATATTCATCAGCCAGCCCGACACCATGCATTAACGACGGGTACCGTTGGGACAGATAAGCCTTTGGAATTTTCCAACACCGCTGTGAGACCTCTCGAAAACTCAGCCCGGGACCCAGCACTGCAATATTGGTTTCAATTTGTTCGTAAGCGGCTGCATACAGACGGCGCTGCTCATCATTCGGGCGATCCCCGCATAACCAGGCGCGCGAGATATCCGAGCAATACCCATAGGGGCCGATCAGATCGGTATCAAAGCTGACCAGATCATCTCTTTCTATAGGGCGCATCGAGCACTCACGGAACCAGGGATTGGTTCGCGGGCCTGAGGACAGCAGCCGGGTCTCGATCCACTCGCCCCCCAGGCGAATATTAGTCTCATGCAGTCGGGCCCACAGGGCATTTTCTGTAATGCCGGGCTGTAAGGCCTCATGCATCGCCTGGCAGGCCTGCTCGCAAACTGCCATCGACGCGCGCATCAGGGTGAGCTCTTCAGGTGACTTAACCGCGCGAGCCTGCTCGGCGATCGCCTCGCCATCGACAAGCATCAACCCCTTCTGACGAAGCGCGTCACAAGCCATAAAAGACAGGCGGTCTACCCCTAATCGTCGGTTGTCGCCGCCGTGTTGGCGTACCAGGTCTTCAATCTGGCTGGCGAAAACCTGCGCTCGGGCCTCGCCGTGATAACCCGCGGAAAAATAGTAAAACGACGGGATCACCCGGTACTCATCAATCCCAGGTAAGTCTTCAGCAAGATGAGGGTGATTAGCGTAATCGAACAACACCACTGGTCCATCGAGCGCAATAAAAACACAACGGGTCTCATAGTGTGAACACCAGACCTGCATATTTGTTGCGTCAGTTGCATAACGGGTATTGATCTGGTCGAACAACAACAACCCCGCAACATCGGCGCGCTCCATCTCCAAGCGCAACCGGTGCAACCGATATTTACGCACAACGTCCAGATCCACCGGGCAATCGCTGTATTCCATAGCGCCGTGCTGGCGCGGAGCCTTTCGTGCAGCTTTGATCGACTTTATCGACATAAGTGACTCCGGGCTATCAGTGTTAACCAGGCTAGCTGGCAGCAATCCGGCTAGACGCAAAGCTAGATTAATGCAAGAACTTACCCTCAGTACGGCTCAGAACGACCCTCGCACAACACCCATCCAGTGCATTTGCAAGGCTGCCGACCTGTCGTGGTTGGGTTGATTACGTAGGGCAAGATAACTGCCAAGTGTCAATTTTGATGTGATCGGCCTGGAATAGACAAATTCGAGCAAAGTCTCTACCCCGCCGGGCGCCAAACTGACCCGCTGTTGATGGCGCAAAACCTGTCCTTGCGCACTCAGATCATAGGCAATATCCAGCGCAGCATCCCCAGCAAAGGCTCGCAATGGCTGTGATATGGAGACACTTGCGGTATCGGTCAACGAAAAAAGATCCTTAGCAGTAAGACCAATGAGCCACGCATTGCTGGCAAGGGTCGAGAAATCCCCAAGTAACCCGCACGGTCGATCCGTCACCTGGGTCAACCCCTCTGTGTAAGCGCCAATAAGGGCCCAGTTTTGATCAAGACGCCGATAAGCCGTTAACCGCGCAGAGCGTGTCTGCGCATCGAGAACACTCAGCGCACCACCAACGGAGCCCCCAAGCAAGCTACCCGATTCATCGAGCAGACCGCCTTCCAAGGCGAAACCCCAGCCCGAGCTGCCAAAATGAGACACAACGTTAAGTTGTTGGCTATCATGCGCTGTATCACCTTCGCTATCGACCTGGGCCATGTTAAATCCAAGCCGCCAGAGCGAATTGATCTGGTAGGTGCCCTGGCTGTGGACCCCTTCATCACTGTATTGGCCGATCAGGCCCTGATCCCACGCGGCCCCCGCAGGCGCTGCAAAGTGGTTTTCCTGTAACCAATAGACCGCATCGGTATCGGCTGTTGGTCGAGAGTTGTAGCCCAACCGCATCGTATAGTGATCACCAATTTTTGTGTCAAACCCCAACGCCGGCTCCACGTCACCCGCTGCGGAATAACCAGCACGGCGGTAGGATAGCAATTGATAACCAAGGCCTTCGCTCAGTATGTCGGGCGCGCTGTCTTGCGACCAGCGGCGCAACATCTGTCGGGCGCGTGCCTTATCATCGCGCACGCTCGCCAGAGCAGCGACGTTCAATCTGAAATCGCGGTCGTAACGGTCAACCACCAATGCCTGAGAAAAAAGACCTTGCTGGGCTATGGCCGAGTAAATGGCGGGACTAAGTCGTAAGCGCCGATAACCGTAATCATCCCCCACAGTATCGTCGACCTCATCAGCTTCTTCGTCCGAGCCAGTCGGGCCGGATGGCGGTGGGGTCACTGGCCCCAGGGGCTGAAAGGCTCGGGCAAAATTGATCTGCCCCCACCCGTATTTAGCATCAACACCAGGCGCACCTTTATCTGTGGCAGAACGCTTTATGATGTCAACAACCTCTGCCGCCGTGAGCTTGGGCCAGGTTTGCCGTAGGCGGGCAGCAAGTGCGCTGGCACGCGGCGTTGCAAACGAGGTGCCCCAGTAATCAGCAAACTCTGACGCTCCAAGCGCAACCACGTAGTGGCCCGCATAAGCCCCAGCACGATTACTGAATTCAAGCATCTTACCGTCCGGGCCAAGCCCGCCAACGATCAAACCTTTGCCCCCTAGTCCTGGAGCATGCAGCGCATCACCCACCGGATTGTCTAACCAGTCGTTGCCAGCACTCATTACGACAACTTTGTCCGCTGCTGCGGCCGCAAGCATAGCGTCACCGGGTACCCCAGTCAGGGCGGCGTTGGAATGGTTTATGACTCTTATCGAAGGGTCTGCTGCGGCATGCAACAGGCCCTGATAGACGGCTGATGTCGAGACCGAGCGGCCACCGTTCGACGTCTGGATCGAGAGTATTTTGCTACCGGGCGCAAGAGTCAGAATAATCTGCGCAACAGCTGTTCCATGAGTGCCCTGCTGGGCATAATCAACCAGTGGGTCACCGCCGACGAAACTTACGCTGCCTGGTGCCTGCATCGCCGGCTGCAACTGTACACCGGTGTCGAGCACTGCAACCCCGAAATAGGAGACGCTCGAAGGAGGTGCACTAGTGCTGCCGGCACTGTCATCAGGAGTCAATTCCTCTGAGTCACCTTCGATCACTTCGATCAGATCGATACATCCAGCACAGTCGCTTTCCGCAAAAGCACTCAAAGGCCACCCGACCCAAAGCACGATCGATAGCGCAAGCCGGCGAGTCAACGGAAGCTGAAACAATCTTAGGTTAATCAACAACAAAATTAATCCTCTTTATTTCCCTCGACGATTCAACTGGAAATCAGGCAAAACTGGTCACTTTGCGCCAAGTTGCACACTCAGTCAGCAGTTCAGTATTCTCGTTAGTGACTACCGTTAGCGTTACTCAGTCCAGTTTATTATAGCGAGAGTTATCGGCATCACTTTACTAACCTTTGATTGGTTGAACTAGGTTTTGAGTCAATACCATGCCTATTGCCACCAATGCCCCGATCATTGCAGCAAAATCCAGACCACTCGCGATATTCAATCAACCAGGCTAATAAACATCTGAATCACGCTGACTGTTCAGTCAGCGCACAACCGTACATTTAAACTCGCTGGTGCTTTTGAATTTAATGGCGGCTTTTTATCGCCTCAAGGCTCACCGGTGCCAATCTCCTTTTTACGCCTTGTAACGAAGTCATCCAAAGCCTCTCGACGTGCGACATCCAGCGGGGGGGCTTCGAAGTCTTTTAAAATATCCTGCCAGGTATCAGTTGCTCGTTCGGTCGCATCAGCCGCACCGGCCGCGGCCCAGCTTTCACTGTTTTGCCAGTCACTCAAAAAGGGTTCATAAAAGGCATTCTCATAACGCGCCATAGTGTGTTCGGTACCAAAAAAGTGTCCTCCCGGCGCGACAGCCGCGATCGCATCCAGCCCAAGCTCGCTCTCTGATGTATCGATGGGCTGTAGCAAATGCACTAAATGCTGAATAAGCTCGATATCGAGCACGAGCTTTTCAAAGGAGGCGACAAGCCCTCCCTCAAGCCACCCAGCCGCATGATAAACAAGGTTGCCATGCCCCATCACGGCACCCCATAACGCCATCTGGGTTTCATATACCCCTTGGGCGTCAGCAGCGTTAGAGGCGTTGCAGGCACTGGTTCGGTACGGCAGACCGTAGCGTCGCGCCAGTTGCCCCCCGGCGAGGTTGGCCTTGGCATTCTCAGGCGTACCGAATGCTGGCGCTCCAGAGCGCATATCCACGTTCGAGGTGAAGCCGCCATAGACCACCGGATTTCCTGGATAGAACAGCTGAATCATCGCCAAGCCCATAAGGGCTTCTGCGTTTTGTTGCACGAGACCCGCGGCCAACGTGACTGGTGTCATTGCACCCAGCAAAGTGAACGGTGTCACGATCACTGCCTGCCCATGGGCCGCCAGTGCCAAAGCCCCATCCGACATGGCCTCATCAAGTTTGCGTGGCGAATTAATATTGATGTTCCCGATCAAACTCGGACTTCGGTGCAAATCGTCAACACTGATACCGCGCACCAGGGCCAGCATCTGAACAGCATCGTTCACCCGCCCCCGTCCTATCGGTATAGCAGAAAACACCTTGTCGGCCAGAGTCAGATTGGCCCGGTAGCTATCGAGGTGGCGGGTTCCCACGGGCAAATCCTGCGTCGCTACCGTCTGGTTACCAAAAACGCTGATGGCGTTGAAGTATTGCCCCAAACTGATCAGCCGCTGGTAGTCGGCAAAATTGCCGGGGCGCCGACCATTGACCCGATCATGCACATTGGGCGGACCCGAGACCAGCCCGAAATACACCCGGTTACCCCCGAGGGTTATTGCATGTGCCGGGTTGCGGGGCGTCAGCGTAAATTCGGCCGGTGCCTGACTCACCAGATCGAGAATCATCTGCGGATCTGCGCAGACAATACCGGTATCGTGGTCAACCTTTGCGCCTTGGCGAGCAAAAGCCTGGCGCACGGGCTCACTCATGATCTCAATCCCAAGATCACGGATCACCTTAAGCGATGCCTGATGAATTGCCTCGACCTGATCTTCGGACAAGGGCTCCATAGGCGGGTAGCGGTTTCGCAACGGGCCAAAATCAAGTTGTGCCACCCGTGTCGTTGCACTGCGCTCAGCCTTGCGTTGCGCGCGTGCCCGTTTGCGCGTTTGCCGGGTCCCGCCTTTTTCGGCTGACTTCTTTATAGCTCCCATATTTCCAAGCATAACAACCGAGGCAGTTGAGGAGTGTCGGTCACAGGTCTTTTGGTGATCTACCCGCGACAGTCAACACAAGCTCAAAGGTACAGTGAGTGCAACTTTCACCCCAGCACTGCTACCGTGGCCTCGGCCAGAATCTCGGCAATCCGATCCAGAGTCTGCTCATCGGTGACGATGGGTGGCGCTATGCAATAAACATCTCCGCGAACCCGCGAAAACATTCCACGCTCGACAGTTTCGGCATGGATTCTCGGCCCGATTGCATCGCTTGGAGCAAAAGGCTCCTTGGTTCCCTTGTCTTGTACGTACTCTACTGCGCACATTAAGCCCAACCCACGCACCTCGCCTACATGTGGGTGATCGGCCAGGGCGTCTTGCAACTTGCCCAGAAGGCGTTGACCTTTCTCGCGGGCTTGATCGACAAAATTTTCTTTCTCGATGATATCCAACATTGCCAGAGCAACTGCGCAACCCACAGGGTGCGAACTATAGGTATAAGCATGCATCCATGGTGATCCGCTCTCATTCATTACCGTGGCAATTTCATCGCTGATACCAATACCCCCCAGCGGGAAATACCCTGAAGTGACCGCCTTGGCAAACTGCATAAGATCCGGCTCGACTCCCCAGTGCTCCAGCCCGAACATACAGCCGGTGCGGCCAAAGCCGGTGATAACCTCATCGGATACCAGCAACACATCGTATTGGTCGCATATCTCGCGAATGCGAGGGAAATAGTCATCCTGCGGTACGAGCACACCGCCCGCGCCCTGGACTGGTTCTGCAATAAACATTGCTACTGTTTCGGGACCTTCTTCGAGGATCTTCTTTTCTAATTCGTTGGCAGCGGCTATACCCTGACTGGGGGCATCATCCGGCGCCTGATACAGGTAAGGGTATGGACTGGGAATATGGACAAATCCCGGAATTCTCGGCTCAAACATTTCCCAATATGGCGCCATTCCGGTGGCACACATCGCGGCAAAAGTAACACCATGGTATCCCCAGATTCGCGAGATCACCTTGGTTTTCTCAGGCTTACCTTTAAGTTTCCAGTAGTAACGCGCCAGTTTGATATTGCTATCGGTTGCCTCCCCACCACCGGAGGTGAGGTAAAAATGATTGATATTCGGGTAGGTGAGGCTCGCCAGGCGTTCTGCTAATTCAATAGCTCTCGGATTGGTGCTGCCGGCATAACCAGAAGCAAACCCCATTTGCCGCATCTGACCCGCTGCCGCATCGGCAAGTTCAGTGCGGCCGTTACCGGCGGTATTGCACCAAAGGCCCGACAGGCAATCGATAAAACGATTCCCGTCCGCATCAATAAGGTAAGCACCTTCACCACCCACCCAAACCCGGGCTGATGCGTGAGCGGCTGGGTTGTGTAAAGGATGAACCAGATGCGCCGCATCTCGGCTCACCATGGCTTGTTGTTGAGGTTGTTGTTGCTGTTGTTGTGCTGTCATGTTTCCTCCGCCAGTTTTTGGAAATCTTTAAAGAGTTTTGAGTGCTCCAAGGGGCTCCCGTCTACTTCCCGGGCTCCGCCATCGGATTATTGGGATGGGCTATCCAATTCAGTTTGTCATCGGGACGAATCATCTGACCCGTTCTTTGGTCAATTTCGTTTTCCAAAGTCCTTAAAGTCAGGCAATTTTCTACCGGGCATACGGTCACACACAGATTGCACCCTACACATTCTTTTTCTATTACCTCGTAGTGACGGCTCCCATTCCGGGTCGCGCTGATCGCCTGGTGCGAAGCATCTTCGCAAGCGATATGGCAACGCCCACACTGGATACAAAGATCCTGGTCAATCTGTGCCTTGGCAGTGTAATTGAGATTGAGGTACTGCCAGTCGGTCAGTGAAGGCACCGCTTTGCCGACAGCCTGCTCAACTGAATCTATCTGACGAGCGTCAAGATACCGGGTCAAGCCATCGACCATATCATCGATGATCTTAAAGCCGTGGGTCATCGCCGCGGTACAAACCTGTACATTCCCGGCTCCCAGTAGGATAAATTCGGCAGCATCGCGCCAGTTACTGATGCCGCCTATGGCCGAGATTGGTAGACCTCGGCAATCGGGATCTCGGGCAATATCCGAGACCATGTGCAACGCAATCGGTTTGACCGCCGGCCCGCAGTAACCGCCATGCGTTCCATTGCGATCTATGGTTGGCACGACGCTGAAGGTATCCAGATCAACCGACATCACAGAATTGATGGTATTGATCAAAGACACCGCGTCTGCCCCCCCTCGTTGCGCAGCGCGGGCGGGCGGGCGAATACTGGTCACGTTGGGCGTCAGTTTTACGATCACAGGCAGTTCCGAGAACGCCTTACACCATGCGGTAACCATCTCGACATACTCGGGGACCTGCCCTACGGCAGCACCCATGCCCCTTTCAGACATGCCGTGAGGGCAGCCAAAATTAAGTTCAATGCCATCGGCACCGGTATCTTCAACCCGGGTTAGGATCGCCTTCCAGGCTTCCTCGGTGCAGGGCACCATTAGAGAGACAACCAGGGCACGATCCGGCCAATCTTTTTTGACCTGCGCAATCTCCTCAAGATTGATCTGCAATGGGCGATCAGTAATTAACTCGATATTGTTAAAACCAATGATACTGCGATCTTTTCCGTGTAATGCCGCGTAGCGAGGCCCGTTGACATTAACGATAGGCGGGCCATCTTCGCCCAGAGTTTTCCAAACGATGCCGCCCCACCCCGCCTCGAAAGCACGATTCACGTTATAGGCTTTGTCGGTCGGCGGTGCGGATGCCAACCAGAACGGGTTCGGCGACTCGATACCGGCAAAAGTGGTCTTCAATTCAGGCATTGTTCCCTCCTTACTTCCAATGAGCGGGCGATCAGGGCTCACCTGCCTTACTTTTTGACAGGAATTGATCAATAGAGATTGCGGCCAATTTACCGTCCTGTACCGCACTGACTGTTAGATCTTCACCATCCGCTATGCAATCCCCGCCGGCCCAGACCCCGGTCCGGGAAGTCCGTCGCTGTTTATCGACAATAAACCGGCCATCTTCCAGCATAAAGTTACCGGTATCGTCCTCGACTAACCGGGGCGCCTGGCCGATCGCCCTAAAAACCGTATCTGCCTTGATCGTAAAATTGTCGACCCCGTCGGCGTGCAAGTCCCGGTCTGTTGGACTGAACTCAACGCCGGTAACCCTGCCGTCTTGGTGCTGAATACAAGCTGGTTGACCCCAATAGCGAATGACTACCCCGCGAATTTTGGCGAACTCCTGTTCGTCAATACTAGCCTTCATCTGCTGTGGGCCACGCCGATATACGATCGTGACCTCCTCAGCGCCCAACAACCGGGTTTGAACGGCAATATCAATTGCAGTCATTCCCCCGCCAATCACCACAATGCGCTTACCGAGCGCGAGCGACGACAACTGATCTGCCTGACGTATTTGGCTGATAAAATCTACCGCGTCCTCAACCCCAGAAACTTCTTCGCCGGGTATGCCCAGCGTTTTAGTCGAGCCCAGCCCCGCCGACAAAAAGACAGCGTCATGGCGGTCTTCAATATCGCGTAGGCCAAAATCACGGCCAAACAGTTTTCCGTGCTCTATCTCGATTCCGCCAATAGATGTAATAAATTGGGCCTCCTTCTGGGCAAAGTTATCCA
>Ga0310120_10002134_pt1 | contig 14613 bp, 11 predicted proteins | sample CB27_AW_983_MG_FD_203506 | JGI IMG/M metagenome (GOLD analysis project Ga0310120, IMG submission 203506) | Marine microbial communities from Western Arctic Ocean, Canada - CB27_AW_983 | ecosystem: Environmental > Aquatic > Marine > Oceanic | place: Canada: Western Arctic Ocean | collected...
AAACTCGGTGAACGGCCCGTGGGCCGATGTCGAGGGTGCGACCAGCCCATTGACGATCCCTTCAGACCAGGCGGCACAGTTTGGCCGCGCGGTGAAATAAAATTCACACCACCAACTAAACCAATCAGAAGGGTCCGGCCTCGGCCGGGCCCTTTTTGGTTTTGCGCTTGGCCAAGCGGACGTGCTTTGGCATCCGTTATGGATTGCATCGGCACTGGTTTGGGGCTTGATTGGGTTGGTTAATCCCCGGATTCAAGCATTGGAATTGCAACCAGTCAAAATGAAACAATTACTGATCACAATGAGCGCCGTTGCCGCGCTTGGCCTTCCGGCCTTGGCCCAGGCCGCCGTAAGCAACACGGCATGGCTGCAGGGAACCTCTTTGGACGGCGGATCAACCGATCTGCGTGGAACCAACCCCAAGCTGGATTGACGACATGTCGGCATACTTTTCGTGCTATGGCTAGCAGACGATTCAGATGCCGCACGTCGATCGCCTTGCGAAGGAGGGCTTGCGATTCACGCGGGCCTGCGCGACCTCGCCGGTCTGCTCGACCTTTCGCTCGGCCATGATCAACGGGGATGTATCAGGCCACGATCGGTGCCCACCATCACCGCAGCGAGCGCGGCGAGCACCGTATCCAGTTGCCCGACGGCGTCAGGCCCAACCTCACGCCAACCCAAAAGCCCGCTCGACAGGCTGCAGGTCAGATAAGCAATAGAAATTAGCATGAAAGAAAAACAGGGGAAATATGATGCGATAGTAATAGGGGCCGGTCACAATGGCCTAGTAACTGCAGCCTATCTCGCCAGACAGGGCAGGAAGGTTGCAATTTTTGAAAAAAGAGACGTTGTCGGTGGATGCGCCGTTACCGAATCTCCATGGGAAGGCTATAAGGTTTCCAGCCTGGCCTATGTTAATAGTCTGTTTCATCCCCAGATCGTTAAAGACCTGAAACTGAAAGACCATGGCTTCGAAATGATTCCCAGGGTTCCATCATCCTTTACGCCTTTCCCAGATGGCCGTCACCTGCTTTTAGGACCGGATAAACAATTCAATATCGAGCAAATTTCCAAGTTCAGCAAGAAGGATGCAGAGGCTTATCCACGCTACGAAACCATGCTGGATGAAATAGCTGAGGTCATTGAACCTGTCCTGTTAATGACGCCCCCCAACCCGGGGAAACTGGCTTTCGGCGAGATGTTTCAATACGGGAAATTTTTGTGGAAAAATAAACCCAACTTGAAAAAAAATTGGTCCACCCTGACCCGCCTTATGGCCGGCTCAGCTATCGATATGCTGGATGAATGGTTCGAAAGCGAAGAGCTGAAAGTCACCCTGGCGACGGACGCTGTCATCGGAGTCAATGCCGGTCCGGCATCACCCGGAACCGCCTATGTTTTATTCCATCATGTCATGGGTGAATGCAACGGGGTTCGTGGAGTCTGGGGCTATATGAAGGGCGGCATGGGAGGCCTGTCCAACAGTATTGCATCCTCCTGCAAAGCGATGGGGGTCGATATTTTCACCAGTAGCGGTATTGCAAAAATCAATGTCAAAGACGGGCGCGCCCAGGGAGTGGTGACAGAAGCAGGCGACGACTATGAATGCAGGATACTTGCAACCGGCGCAGATTGTAATATCACCTTCACCAAGTTAATGGATAAAAACGATCTGCCGGATGATTTTTTACAGGATGTCAAAAGGATCAATTATGACAGTGCCTCGGTAAAAATAAATCTGGCACTGGCTGAATTGCCGAATTTTAAGGCTTGCCCGGGAACGGAGATCAGCCCATGGCATCACGGCACCATTCATATCTCTCCCAACATGCAGTATGTAATCGATGCCTATGCCGATTCCGTGGCCGGAAGACCCAGCCGGTCTCCCATCATTGAGGCCACCCTTCCCAGTGCCCTGGATCCATCCGTGGTGCCGGAAGGAAAACACTTGATGAACTGCTTTGTTCAGTATGGCCCCTTTGACTTACGTAATGGTCTGAGTTGGGATGAGGAAAAAGGGAAATTCCTGAATCGGGTGATAGAAATTCTGGGTGAATACGCCCCAAACCTGCCAGGATCTGTCCTTCATAGCCAGATCATCACCCCAGTTGACATGGAAAATGAATACAACCTCACGGGTGGAAATTTGTTTCATGGCCGCATGTCACTCGACCAGATGTTTCACATGCGCCCCGTGCCCGGCTACGCGAATTATAAAACGCCCTTAAAAAATATGTATATCTGCGGCAGCTCGGCCCACCCCGGCGGCGGCGTAATGGGAATCCCCGGCTGGAACGCCGCCCGCATGATCCTGGATGAACATCGGAATTAGCATTTCGCACTCCTACCTTCTAGCTTCTACGATTCGGATCATCGTGGTGACTGTTTGTGTTATCGTATTCGGTTTTGTCAAAGCGATGGAGGCGGGCGGCCAGTGGGGGCGAGACCGAGCATCCAAACGTCTTTCTCTGCGGCTCCGCGGCCAAGCGGGGTGGAGCCGTCAGCGGAATCCCCGGACATAACGCGGCAATGAAAGTGCTGGAGATGACACGATGGACGAGTTGATCGATGCATACAATCCGGCTTTGCCTTTGCGTAAAGCGGTGACACCACCGAGTGCATGGTATGTTGACGAGACCTTCGCGAAACTCGAAAATGACGCTATCTTTGGTCAGAACTGGTTGGTGGCCGGTCGTGTCGACCAACTTCAAAATGAAGGTGATTACATTGCCACCGAAGTCGCGGGCCAACCGATCGTCATTGTGCAATCCGATCAGATTCGCGCTTTTTACAACGTCTGTCGCCACCACGCGGCCCAAGTTATGGAATCTGGCACGGGATGCGCCAAAGCCATGCAATGTCCCTATCATGGATGGAATTACGGCCTGGACGGCAAGTTGCACAGCACACCTCAGTTCGCCGGTGCAGAGGAGTTTGACAAAGATGCTAGTGGGTTGGTGCCGGTGCGGGTAGCCGCTTGGGAAAAATGGTTATTCGTTTGTCTGGATAATAATGCAGATCCCTTGGAGGAATTTCTGGGAAGCCTCTACCCCCAGCTCAAACGCTTCAACCTGGACAACTTGAAATTCCACAAAAGGGTCAGCTATGACCTCGACTGCAACTGGAAGGTGTTTGTCGACAACTATCTCGACGGCGGCTACCACGTGCCGGTTTTGCATAAGGGGCTGAACTGTGCCCTGCAATACAAGCACTATCGGGTCACCACGGAGGATCGCTACTGTTTGCAGGATTGCCCCACCAGTAAAAAACAAGACGATATCTCGACGGTGAGGACCGGTGACAAAGCCCATTACTATTGGCAATATCCCAACCTCATGATCAACCTTTATGAAGGTGTGATGGATACCAACATTGCCATCCCGCTATCGCCCACCCGCTGCCGCATCTATTTTGACTACTACTTCGGTAACGATCCCAAATATACCGAGGCGTTCAAACAACAGAGTGTGGAAGTTGCCCACCAGGTTCAGATCGAAGACGAGAACATTTGCGTTTCCGTGCAACGTGGACTGGCCTCCAATGCCTATAACACGGGAAGGCTCTCGCCGGAAAAGGAAGCTGGCGAGCACTTGTTTCACCGGCTCCTGCACCAAGATCTGGTGACTGCAAGGTCTAGCCCGCATTTCTCATGAGCTTCCGGCGAAGCCTTGCAGAACTGCGCAGCTAATGCGTTGCGCTTGATTCCGGCGTCAGACGGTCTAGGGCTTGGGGCTAATACGCCATTTGACCCAGACGTGCACCGGCAATCCCAGCATCAATAGAAAACCGCCCCAATAAATGGTTTCCATCCCTGTTCCCATGATGGCCCAGATGGAAAAAGCGGCCGCCAGCAAACTAACCAGTACATCTAAAAACGATAGAGGTTGTCGCGTTTTAATGGCGATCATCAAACGGGCTAGGGAACAGAGCAGGTAGGGCAACAAGGCGGCCAAGGTAGCCAATAGGATCACATAGGTGAATTGGTCCACCAGGCTTTTACTGGCATTCATCAATACCAGTAGACTCACCAATACCGAAGAAACGATGATACCTTTGGCCGGTGTCCCGGACCTAGACTCCTCGGCAAACAATTTGGGAAAGAGTGCATCCTTGGCCGCAGCCATAGGGATCTGGCCCAAACAGAGGGTCCAGCCATTCAATGCACCAAAGCAAGATACGATGGCGCCAACACCAATCAGGTAATACCCCCATTGCCCCCACAATAGAGCCGCAGCATCGGCAAACGGTGCATTGGACTGGGCCAGTTCATCCGGGCCAATCAAACCCATGACCGCAGTGGTTCCGGGAATATAGACCAGTGCAGCAATCAAAGTACCTGCCACCGCTGCCCGGGGAACATTTCTTTCGGGATCTTTTACCTCCGCGGCAGGAATATTGGCGCTTTCCATGCCGAGAAAAGCCCAGACCGTCAACGCTGCCGTGGCAGTCAAAGCGGAGAAAGTAGACTGGCCACTCAGGTTCCAGGGTTCGAAGTGAGCGGGTTCCAGATAGAATACGCCCACCGCACCCACGGCAACCAAAGGTAGAATTTTTAATACTGTACAGGCCAGTTGCACCTGTCCCGCTTGTTTGATGCCACGGAGATTTACCACCACCAGCAGCCAAATAAAAGACAAGGTAACCAGTACGCTCAGCGAAGCCTGTACAGCCAATGTGGGCCAGAATACTGACAGATAACTCACCAGAGCGATGGCAATAGCGGCATTGGCAGCCACGATGGAAATCCAGTAACCCCAGGCCACGAGAAATCCGGGGAGATCGCCAAAAGCCGCCCGGGTGTAAAGATAGGGCCCTCCGGAGCCGCGAACCTGGCGGGCCAGGCCCGCAAAAACCAGAGCCAGCAGGATGGATCCAGCTGCGGAAAACAGCCAGCCCACAATGCTGATACCACCGAATACCGCCAATGAAGCCGGCAGCAGGAAGATCCCCGAACCAATCATGTTGCCAGTGACCATTGACGTGGCGGTCCAGAATCCCAGCGCTTTTTTTTGGGTTTCTTTCATTTTTACGGCAGGATTAGCATGGCGCGTTGGAAGTAGTATGGTGAACTATTACGATGTCAACGCCTGATACACATCCAGGGGGAAGCCGTGAACGACGCAGCCGTCATCTCCTTCACCAGAAGCACAACCCGCTGAACCAGTTGCCGAAGCTGCACAATCAGAATCACCCTCAATCGTGAATGGATGGGGCGGTCATCCCGCGGGCACGGATCACCACGGATGAAGCCGCGCTTCGGCGTATAGAGACAGTATTTTGGCGCATAAAGACATCATTTACCGGGCTCTATGACTTGACATTATCGGGGGAGATATACAATGACCTGTCCATCCACTTAGGTTTAGCCTCAACAGCGGACGGATTGGATCTCGGTCAGAACGCAAGACAGTCAGAACTACGAAATTTTCAGACTCCCCCTCACGTGGAGAACCCAACCATGAAGACACGCAACCGAATCAAGACGGCAGTGATCCTCACCACCGCAGCGACGACAATCGTCATCCTCGCGACCCAACGTCAAAAAGCAAATTCCTATATTCGGGAAGTCACAGTGCACTTCGTCGACCCCACAGCATCCAATGTATTGCGCTGGAGCGAATAAACACTCAGAATTCCGAATATACGCAAAATATGTTAAAATCTCCTTGTTAAACGAAGTTCCCAATTTTGATAATGAAAAAATCGCCGAGCTGGCCATGCAGCTTTATGGCATTGAAGGAGAGATCTCTTCTTTTCCTTCTTTTGAAGATCAGAATGCGCGTATCAAAACTTCAGCTGAAAGTTACGTTCTTAAGATTGCTAACAAAAGGTGGGCCAAAGAGGAGCTGGAGCTACAAACTTTTGTGCTTGAACATTTAAAAACGGCGGCGCCCGAGCTTTCCTGCCCTCAGGTCATCACCAGCAAAAGTGGCGTGGCGATCACGATCGTTGATGGTTTTGCTGTTCGTTTGTTTACTTTTTTAGAAGGCAAGAATCTGGGAAAGGTTCTGAGAAGCCCTGAACTCAACCACGACATAGGCCATTTTATGGGGCAGTTCACAAACGCCATGCAGAGTTTCACTCATCCTGTATCAGAAAGACCAAATGATTTTTGGAATCTAGATAACGTTCTGGCCTGCAAAATTTATCTTGAGGATGTCATTGATGAAGAGGTTCGTGAGCGTATCGAAGGTTTTTACGAGCGCTATGAAAAAAATATATTGCCCAAGCTAAAACATTTGCGGAAAACGGTGGTGCACGGTGATGTCAACGAGCAAAATCTTTTGGTGGCAGTCGACAGGCCTGCGAAAATAGCCGGGCTCATTGATTTTGGCGAGACCCAACGGGCCACCCATATCAATGACCTGGCCATCACCCTGGCCTATGCCCTGCTTGGGGAAGACGATTTCGAATCGGTGGCGCGTCAGATCATTAAAGGGTACACAGAAGTTTTTTCTCTTGAGCCAGGCGAACTTGAGGTGTTGTTTGACCTCATGGCCATGCGTCTGACACAAAGCATCACTCTCACTTCCAACTCGGCCAAGGAATTCCCTGACAACAAATACATCGTCAGTTCTCAAAAACCCGCCCGGGAACTACTCAAAAAACTTGAGACCTACGAATGGCACTGACTTAGGGTCAAATACTGTGGAGATCTGTCGGCTACGCTCGACAGGCCGACCCTCGCCTTTCAATTGCCGATTGCCAATTCAGGCGGAGACTTGTGTTAAATAGATCCGGAAAATCAACAGTGAAAAAGAAAAGGATCAACAATCAGCGGAATCATTTATCCCAATTCGTTCACGGCTCTTGATGCCATATCGATTGCAGTTTTTGCATCAGCACCAGGGGCGGAGTCGCAATTGGCAATGGTAATTCGGCCAAACGGTTGTCGTCCTTTTTTTACAGAACCTTCTGGCCCGCCCACTGTGTAACCGTGGCCCCACCGATTGACAGTAATACCCTCAACATCCCGGTCGAAATCAAACAGTTTCTTCGGGAGCATACCACTTAAATGTGATCTGATTTCCTCTTCGTAGTCTTTGAATTGCAAACCTAACATTCTGTATCGTGCTTCACGATATTGCTCAAGTCGTGGTGCACCAACGGTTTCTCCATACGGACAGCTTATCATCTGAATAACACATGGGTTGTCTGGGGTCTTGGTGTACTCATAGCCACCCATACTCACCGGAAAATCCATGAAAACTGCTTGGTGCATATTTCCGGGAGACATGGCCAATCCAATTTCCATTTCTTTCATTGCCCTCCAGTTCCTTAAGCCCACGCTACTGTATTGCAATGGGCTTTTCGATTGAAGTCTCAATGCTGCTGCTTGTTCTTCTGGAAGACCTGAAACGATATGCGGAATCATCATGTTGTAACAGGCCATCACCACACTTTTAGCTTTGATCTCATGCGACTTGTTAACATTGATATAATTTACGTAAACTTCACTAGAATTTTTCGGGTCGCCACCATGCCGCACATTTACAACCGTGCTGTTTAGTCTGATGCGAACAGCGTTTCTGGATTTGTCCAACTCGGCATATTTGAATTTTGATAATACAAGCTCTTCGGCGTTGTTTCCCTCCCCCACACTAGGAATCATCTTTTTCACCAACGCACGTGCAACGCCAGCATTGCCATCTGGAAAATGATAGATGTATGGATTGTCTTCATCGTATACAGCTTTAGGAGCAAAACCCAGAGCTCCGCAGCTCTTGGCAGCTCCTATGGTCATCACGTCTGTTCCTGAGGATGCCCAGTCTAAAGCAGAATGTCTGGCCATTCTCAATACCCCGGGATCATCAACACCCAAAGTGTCTTTTAGATAATCGAAGTAGGAATGAGAATGAATGTAATTATTCAATTTATTTTTGGGCACATCTATCTCATGCAGTCCACCATTTAATACCCGAAGTAATTGTTCTTTGCCTTTCTTGCTTAAAGGAGCTTCTTGTGCAGCATCTACGTTGGATAACTTTCCAGACATAAGTCCTTCTATATAATTTGGATAATTACAATATGGGTGCCTGACCAGTTTGTCTTCACCAAATGTTTTTTTGTTGAAGTAAGTAACGGCCCCTAAATTGTTCCTTTTATAGAAGTCACGATCATAGGCTGTATTAAATCGCTCTATGTCTACACCTATATCTTTTAGCAGAGCGTGCACAACTTTACTTCCTTGTTTTGGTTTTACTATAGTTTGTGAACCACCATAGGATATTAGGGTTTTGCCATCGATTACATGTTCGTTCCGTTTGGCATGACCCCCAAAATCATCATGATTGTCCAGGATAAGCACCTTTTTATCTTTTCCGTGCTTTTTCTGGTAGAAATATGCAGCCGATAGTCCACTGATCCCTCCGCCAACAACAATCAAGTCATAGCTTTCGTTCAATTGAGTAGTTGGCCCCCAATCCGATTTCTTAGTCCATGCTCTGGCGTGTGCGTGGGTGCTTGATCCCATGTGACTTCCCCTAAGTCCGGTAAGCGCTGGTGGATAATACAATGGATCGAGTTTGTCCAAAACAGCCTGGCCAGTAGCTCTAAATGGAAGCATGGAAGCTCCAGTCGCCATTAAAGTTCCATTGATGAAATCTCTTCTTGTTATTTTGCTCATCAGTTTTTTGTTAATTCGTAAACGTATGTATGTTCAACTCAAGTGATGATGCTCCTTACAGGGGGTTGTTGATAGGAATTTTCCATTTCAGACTGATCGAGTTATCCAAACTGGGCCAAAGCTTTCGTTAGTCTGGACGGGTTGATTATTTGCTCAATGTCGTAGAGTAATTCAATGCTGGGACGCAGTTTGGCCGTGCGGTGAGATAAATTTCACTCCACCAACCAAGCCAACCCAGGAGGGTTCGGCCCCAGCCGGGCCCTTTTTGGTTTTGCGCTTGGCCAAGCGCTCGGGATACCTTGGCCAAGCGCAATCGCAGACCCAACTCATGGCGTTCGATCAACAGGCTCTCTCCCAGTACAAGGAGAAACTTCTCATCATGGCCAGCCACGCCGAGGGGATGGTCACCCGGGCTGTGCGTGCCCACATCGACCGCGACGAGGCCCTGGCCGGGCAGGCGCTCGAGACCGACGAGACCATCGACCAGTTCGAAATCCAGATCGACCGGATCGCGCTTGACCTGTTGGCCCAGCAACCCGGCGAGTTCGATCTGCGGCAGATCACCTGCGGCATGAAGATTGCCCGTGACCTCGAGCGCGTCGGCGACGAGGCCACCACCATCGCCCGCCGGGCCATCAAGCTCATGGCGCTCCCTCCCCTGTCCACGCCGCTCGAAATCGCCGAGATGACTTTCCTGGCCAACGCCATGCTCAAGGATGCGCTCGACGCCTTTGTCAGCGGCAACACTGTGCTCGCACGGGGAGTGATACCCCGCGACAAGCGGGTCGATGAAATGAACAAAACCTATCAGGACAACCTGACCGAACTGATGGAAGCCTCGTCGGAGAACATCCGGCGCTGCCGGCACTTGACTGTCATCTGCAAGTGCCTCGAACGAATCGCCGACCACGCGAAAAACATCGCCGAGGACGCGGTCCTGCTGCACGAGGCCAAGGACATCCGCCACGCGGGCACCGCGAACGGGTAAGCTCATGCCCGGAAAAAACGACATCCGAATCCTGGTGGTCGATGACGAACCGGACGTCCTCGAGTTGGTCGTTTACCATCTCGAGAAGGAGGCCTACCGGGTGGACGTGGCGGACACCGGCGACAAGGCCCTCAAGATGGCCCGCGAGAATCTGCCCAGCCTGTTGGTTCTCGACCTGATGCTGCCGGGAATCAACGGGCTCGAGATTTGCCGCCTGCTCAAGCGCGACCCCAAGACGCGCGACATCCCCATCCTCATGCTTACCGCCCGCGCCGCCGAGGAGAACCGCATCAAGGGGCTCGAGCTCGGCGCACACGACTACGTGACCAAGCCGTTCAGCCCGCGCGAGCTGGTGCTGCGGATCAAAAACCTGCTTCGGCTCACCGAGAAAAGCCCGGACGGCGTCGAGCTCATCGAGGCCGGGCCGTTCCGGCTGGACACTGTCCGGCATCAGGCCACAGCCGATGGCAGGTCGCTGAACATCACCGCCACCGAGTTCAAGCTGCTCTGCCTGCTGGCCAGCCGCCCCGGCGAGGTGCAGCCGCGCGAAACCCTCCTGCGCGATGTCTGGGGCTACGAACCCACGCTCGACACCCGCACCGTGGACACCACGATGCAGCGTCTCCGGGCCAAGCTTGGCCAGGCGGCCCACCACTTGGAGACGGTTCGCGGCGTCGGCTATCGCTTGACCGACTTGAACGCATGACCGGCTGGATTGTTGCCATTCTGCTTTTGTCCGGGCTGATCGGGCTGCACCTTGGGTGGCGGCGGCGCTACCGCTTGCTGGCGCTTGGCCAGGCGGCCAAGCCGGCCGGAGTGACCGATGCGCTTGGCGTGACCGACATGTTCGAGAACATGGCCGAGGGCGTGCTCGTCACCAACCAGAAGGGCATCATCGAGTTTGCCAACCCGTCCTTCTGCAAATTGTTCGAGCTGGCCGCCGAGCCAAAAGGCCAAACCGTGATGGAGGCCATCCGCATCCACGAGGTTCACGAGTTGCTCAACCTCCTGAGGCAGAACAACCAAGTCGTCCAGGAGGAAATCATGCTGCCCAACCTCGACCAGCAGTTCCTGCAGGTCAACGGGGTGGCCATCCGCGACAGGAACGAAAATCACCGGGGCGCCATCTTCGTCTTCCACGACCTCACCCGGCTCAAGCGGCTGGAAAACCTGCGGCAGGAATTCGTGGCCAACGTCAGCCACGAGCTGCGCACCCCTCTCTCGATCATCAAGGGATACGTCGAGACGCTGCTCGACGCCGAGACGGACGCCGAGTCGCTCTCCCATCGCTTCCTCAAGAAAATCGAGAACCACTCCAACCGGTTGACCTTCCTGATCGAGGACATCCTGGCATTGTCCCATCTCGAGTCCGGCGACATCGGCCTCGACCAGCGGGAGGTGAACGTCCGCCAACTCGCCGAGGGCGTGCTGGATGGCCTGCGGGAAATGGCCGACAAAAAAAAGGTGCGCCTCGAGAATGGCGTGCCCGAAAACCTCACGTTGTTTGCCGACAGCCAGCGGCTGTTTCAGGCACTAAACAACCTGGTCGAAAACGGGATCAAGTACGGCGGCGCGTGCGTCCGCGTCTCAGCCACCAATGCGAATGGCGAACTCGACCTCTGCGTGGAGGACAACGGCCCCGGCATCCCCGCCGAGGCGTGCGATCGGATTTTTGAACGGTTCTTCCGCGTGGACAAGGCACGCTCCCGGGAACTGGGCGGCACCGGCCTCGGCCTGAGCATCGTCAAGCACGTCACCCAACTCCACGGCGGCACCGCCCGGGTCGAAAGCACACTTGGCCAAGGCGCAAGTTTCCACCTCACCTTCCCCACCCCACAAACACCTGAAACGGCGGAGTCGCAAACGTCCGGCTAACGCATCAACAATCCGGCCACTGTTGCCGTCAGGTAGCAGGCCAGCAGCCCGCCGACCATCGCCCGCAGGCCGAGCTTGGCCAAGTCCGCCCGGCGACCCGGCGCCAGCGTGCCGATGCCACCGATCTGGATGGCAACGCTGGCGAAGTTCGCGAAACCGCACAGCGCATAGGTCGCGATCGCACTGGTTCGCGGGCTGAGCGCGCCCTCCCCCTCCATCATGCCCGAGAGGTGCAGGTAACCGACAAACTCGTTGAGCACCACTCGCTCGCCGAGCACCGCACCCACCCGCACACACTCGTCCGGCGGCACGCCCATCAGCCAGGCGAACGGCACGTTCAGCCAGCCGACCGCCTCCTGAATTGTGAAGTTCCATGCCGTCCACGACAGCGCCCAGCCGAGAATGGAGTTGGCCATGTAAACCAGCGCGACAAACGCGATGAGCATCGCGATGACATTGATCGAGAGTCGCATCCCATCCGACGCCCCCCGGCACAGCGCGTCGATGCTGTTGGCCGCCGTGCTCTTGGGCAGTTCACACGCTTCATCTGCCGTGGCGCTCTTTTCCGTTTCCGGAAACATCAGCTTCGCAATCACCAGCGCGCCCGGCGCGCTCAGGATGGATGCCGTCAGCAAATGCCCTGCATCGATCCCCAGCGAGGCATAGGCGGCCGCCACGCCGCCGGCGATCGTCGCCATTCCGCCGACCATCAGCGCCATTAACTCGCTGCGCGTCATCCCGTCGAGATACGGCTTCACCACCAGCGGCGCCTCGGTCTGGCCCATGAAAACATTGGCCGCCGTGGCGAGCGTCTCGCTGCCACTGGTGCGCATCGTGCGGCGCATCACCCACGCGATACCGGTCACCACCCACGGTAAAATGCGCCAGTGGTAAAGCAGCGACGACAGAGCCGAGACAAAAATGATCGTGGCCGGAATTGCAATGGCAAAGATGACTCCCTCACCGAAGGTCTCCTGCATTTTTCCACCATCACCGAGCGCCCCAAAAACCAGCCCGGCCCCTTCGCCTGCAAACTCGTTCAACTTGGCAATGGCCACGTTGGCCGCCTCGAACAGCCCCTGGCCAAGCGGCGTCCTGAAAACAATCAGGCCAATGATCAACTGCAACCCCATCCCCCAAGCCACCACCCGCCATGGGACTTGACGGCGATTCGACGACATCGCCCAGGCCAGGCCCAGGAACGAGACAATCCCCAATAGACTGATCAGTTTGAGTGTCACAATAACGGCGGGAAACTATTGAACCGCTTGATCAAGCGCAAGCCCATCGGCCCACCCGCTGGGCTAAAGCAATTATGCCTTGGCCAAAAAGATGCGCGCACGTACTGTTTTGTTTCTCCCGGGCATGAGTTGAATGGAAGTGCATGAAGATGCCACGCCAACCACGTCACAAAGTTGAAAACACGACGCCTTTGCACCAGGCCACTTTGGGGTTTACCCTGATTGAGTTGCTGGTTGTCATCGCGATCATCGCCATCCTGGCCGCCCTGCTGTTGCCGGCCCTGGCCAAGGCGAAGGAACTGGCCACCGGCGCGCGTTGTCAGGGAAATCAAAAGCAGTTGTCTCTGGGTTGGCACATGTACGCCGATGACAACGACGGCATCATGGTGGGAGGAAACAACCATGGCGGACCGTTTGACTGGTCGATGCCCCCTCGAAACTCCAGCGCCAACCGCAGGAAATACATCGAGGGTGTCAAGGAAGGCATCCGTGCCGGCAAACTCTTTGCCTACGTGAACAACGCGGACTGCTACCACTGCCCCGGAGATGGCCGGGTTCGCCGTGACAGCGTCAGTAAGGGTCTGGCTTTTGACAGTTACTCTATTGCCGGCGCCCTGAACGGCGAGCATTCCGCCATTGCCATCAAAAAATATGCGCAAATTAAGCGACCGAGCTCAAAATATGTGTTCGTGGAGCGCGCTGATTTTCGGGGCTGGAATATCGGCTCATTTTTGATTGATCCCAGCCCCAAAAACAACAACTGGATCGATGTGATTGCCATATGGCACAACAAAAAGAGCACACTCGGTTTTTGCGACGGCCATGCCGAGACCCATGGCTGGCTCGATTCCAGCACACTGAAGATGGCCACCCAAAACATGGGGCTGGGACAATACGGCATGTCAGCGCGACCTCCGGAAAACAGGGATGTGCAATACATGAAACGGGGCTACGCACACGATTACTCAAAAACAAGGCTCCAACCCTGAAAAGGCGCTGGAGACAGCGATGCCCTTGGAAGCCATCAATCTTTTCAATTGAAATCCCAATTTCTAGGATTTAATTTGCCTCCCTTAAAAGATGATGCGCGTTGAGCATAATAAGCGTGAATCTGTCAGCCATTTAAAGCGGAAACCATTCAGCTTGATCTTGTCGCTGCTGTTCGTTGCCGGAATTCTCTCACTTCCGCTCAACAGCCTTGCGACAACGAACGTAACAAAGGAGCATCCGGTTAATTTCAACCAGACCATTAGTCCCATCCTCTCCAAGCATTGCCTCGAGTGCCACGGTCCAGATGCCAACCAGCGCAAGGCGGGTTTGCGCCTGGATCTTTATGATACGGCAATCTCGCCCCGCAAATCCAAACCTGCAGCGATTCTTCCAGGGAACAGCACTGAAAGCCTCCTGGTCCAGCGGATCACATCCAAAAATCCGGATGAGCGTATGCCGCCACCGGGGAATGGGACCAAGTTGAGTGAAGTTGAGATCGAAACGCTCAAAACCTGGATCGATGAGGGCGCATCCTATCAACGACACTGGGCGTTTGAACCTGTGGCCGATCAACAACTGCCAAGAGTGAGGGATAACGCCTGGCCAAGTCAGTCGATGGACCACTTTATTCTGGCCAAACTCGAGCAGGTCGAACTGACTCCGGCAAGGCGAGCCAGTCGACGGACCTTGATTAGACGGGCATATCTCGACCTGATCGGCCTGCCTCCAACGCCAAAAGAAGTCAGGGCGTTTCTTGAGGACACATCCCCGCAGGCATGGCAGCGGGTTGTGGAAAAATTACTCTCTCTTCCTGCATACGGGGAACGGTGGGGACGGCATTGGCTTGATGTGGCGCGCTACGCCGACTCGAACGGGAGCGATGAAAACCA